>Ga0302325_10003750_pt1 | contig 35535 bp, 30 predicted proteins | sample Palsa_T0_2_FD_201948 | JGI IMG/M metagenome (GOLD analysis project Ga0302325, IMG submission 201948) | Peat permafrost microbial communities from Stordalen Mire near Abisko, Sweden - Palsa_T0_2 | ecosystem: Environmental > Terrestrial > Soil > Palsa > Peat permafrost | place: Sweden: Abisko...
GAGGATCGGCCATGACGCAAACAATCCCAGGAAGGTAAAACGCTCAAGTCCCCGCCAATTGCCCACTTTCCCGAATTCTTGCGCAGAGCCGAACATCCTAAACACTGCCGACCGCGGCCGGGGGCGGCGCGAATGTTAATCTCCGTGGCAAGACAAAATCGCTTCGGGCCGCCATTGCGAGGCAACATTGGTACACTCGCTACCATTGGTATTCCAATTGCTCCTCGATTTCGCGGTCTGGCGATGCCGTCTTTAATGGGCGTGGTCAGACATGGCGACCCCATGATCCACGAAATCGATCCATTGAAAGATCCGCGTTGGCCCGAGCTTCTGCGTCGGCATCCGGACGCGTCTGTGTTTCACACGCGGGGATGGCTCGAAACGGTGTATCGGACATACGGGTGCAAACCCGCAGTCTTTACGACGTCCGGACCGGACAGCGATTTGGCTAACGGCCTGGTCTTATGCCGTATGCGTAGCTGGTTGACCGGCCGGCGCTTGGTCTCTCTTCCATTCTCGGATCATTGCGAGCCGCTCGTCACAGGCCCGCTGGACCTCCGGCGCCTGCTAATTGGAGTCCAGGAAAGGGCCCATGCGGAGGGTTGCAAGTATGTCGAACTCCGTCCAACATCCCTTCTCTCGGAGGGTCAACCTGGCTGGCGAACCAGCCAGCGCTTCTACCTCCACCGTTTGGACCTTCGGCCGGGTACCACTGCGGTCTTCCGCGGTTTTCATCGCGATTGCATTCAAAGAAAAATCCGACGTGCCGAGAGAGAGGGAATCGATATCACGGAAGGAAAAGACCTCGACAGCCTGAAACAGTTTTACAGACTGGTTTTGCAGACTCGCCGTCGGCACGGGCTGCCCCCGCAGCCAATTTCGTGGTTCAACAATTTGGTGAATTGCCTGGGCGAGTCGGTTACCATTCGCTTCGCCTCAAAGGGGGGCCAACCCATCGCCGCAATGTTGACGCTTCAGTATGGTAAGTCCCTCTACTACAAATACGGTGCGTCGGTGGCGAGTTTCCACAGGCTCGGGCCAATGCCCTACTTATTCTGGCATGCTATCAAAGACGCGATCGATGGTGGACTGGAAGAACTGGACATGGGGCGGTCCGAGTGTGATAACGCTGGACTCGTTGCGTTCAAGGACCGTTGGAGCGCTACGCGCTCAGATCTACAGTATTGGAGATCCCCGGCAAATGGGGCCAGCCCGGCCCAGAGTAATTCCTGGGAACGCCGTTTAGCTGGCGTTGCGTGCCGACACCTGCCGGACAGATATCTGGCGGCACTGGGGGCTTTTTCTTATGCTCATATCGACTGAGCATTCCAGGAGCTAGAGGCCAGGGCTCTAGGCATCGACAATTCCACGTTAGAGCAGCGCACGTCTAATGCGAAAGCATTGAGCGGAATGCGAATCTCGTGTTCCATGTGCAATTTTTGCCCCAATTGCTACATCTCCGACGCCACCTCAACGCTGGCGTACCCTTTAGGCATTGCGAAGAGCGCCACGCAGAGATGGGACATCCAAGTCTGAATCCAAGCCGGGTAATCTGGGGCTGCTGTCCGGACCGGTTCTGGCGGCTGGATTGAGCAATGTGGTTCCAGCTTTTCCAATCTTTCGAACGCCTCCCCGGCTCATACGTACCATTACTTCGAGTTTATTTGTATGAAGGGCCTCGAAGTATAAGTACCATTACCTGGAATTCGCTTGTACATTTCAACACAAGTGGTATATTATATGAGTAAAGTGGCCTCTGAGTGCCAGTGGACGACCCGTTCGTCCGCCAGCCAAGATCGGGTCTGCTACGAGGTGCCTGGGGCTCGTAGGACCTGAGAGAGCGGTAGCTTGCACCAAAGCGTATTACGCTAGCTTTGGTTTCCCTGGGTAACTTTCGCGCCCACCATAAACTTTCCAAAGAGGAGACTTATGACTTCAACGTTCGTTCCGACTCTGAACCAATCGCAGGAAGCATCGATTCAAGAGAATATCAACGGTGCTATTGACGGCCTTCTGGATTCGCTACCAAACCCTGAGCAGCTCTCTGCTGAGCAGAGACGCGGGATCATCGCACGATACTCTACGGTCCTTGAGGGGAATTTCATCTACTGGATGACCGGCGCCTTTCTCTCCGTCGGCACCGAAGCAGCCCGCTCGAAGATCCTGGAAAATCTTCACGAAGAAGTGCGGGATTCGCATCCTCATATGCTCCGGAAGTTCGAAATCGCAGCCCACGCCGTTCCAACGGACAGAGATGCCGGGGCGGTCTATCGGGATTTGACGAATGTGCGGCTGTTCATAGGCCGGCTCTCGGCTGTGCCGATTGTCCTGACGATGGCGTTCTTCGAAGGGTTCATCCAGCGCTTTATGCCCTACTTGGCGGACCTCGCCCAACGGCAGGGCTCGGCCGAGATGGAATACACGGACGTGCACGGCGTTTGCGACATCACCCACACGCAAGAACTCTTCCGCGCACTCGCAGCGGAGATGGCTCTCAACCCAGTTGAACCCGAGACGAACCTCTTTGAGGGGGTTGACTTGCTTCGCTCTCTGATCCATACCATCGTCCATGGCGGCCAGGACCCCAACTGGAACTAAAGTACGCGTGGTTGGGTCCGCCAACTTCCTTACTCGAGGGCCAAGGGATTGATACGCCTGCGGCCATAGGTCGATACCCCGACAATAACCCAATAGAGGTGATCCAAGTCGTCCCCGCGGTATGGGCAGCATCTGTTCGCCTCTCGCGGTGACAGGCCATTCGGGTAGGGAACTTGACCAAGAACCGGGCATTGTGCATGATGCGAAATGTTGATTGAGAAACCACGGATTCCATTTCGTGAGATCCTCCTGTACGGGTGGTGGCCTGGCTTTCTGAAGATTCTTCTTTATCGAGCCAAGGGTTATCGCATTGGGAAGGGAGTATCTATCGGCTTCGGAGCGGTGATTTGTGGGGAGCGTGTTGAAGTTGGGGACTACACCTCAATCGGATTCCTCACCATCATCCGGGGCAAGGAGATCCGTTTAGGATCTTACGTGCAGATTGGGTCCATGACATTCCTGGACACCCCCTTCATCGAGATAGGAGAGGGGACCAAGATCAACGAGCAGGTGTTCGTAGGGGGGCTCCAGTTCCCGGATTCCCGGTTTGTAGTAGGCCGAAACTGTCAAATCATGCAATTGTCGTTTATCAACCCGGCGCGCTCGATCGTGATTGGGGACGATACGGGGATCGGTGGACACTGTCTGATCTTCGGCCACACTTCCTGGCTGAACCAGTTTGATGGCTACGCAGTGGATTTTGCTCCTATTGAAATTGGCAGCGGGGTGGGATTGGCGTGGCGCTCGTTTGTGCTCCCTGGGGCGAAGATCGGTGACGGCTCCATGGTGGGCGTCAACTCGGTCGTTTCGGGCACCATCCCTCCGCGATCGATGGCGCTGGGATTCCCCGCCCGGGTAGTAGCCGGCCCCCCGGCCTTTCCTAAGAAACTCTCCTCTGAAGAGAAGGTGGAGATGTTTCGACGCATCGTGGCGGAGATGATCCATGTTTTTGTAGGATCGGGACTGAATTGCGAGCAGGACGGCGACTGTTACGAGGTCCGAAGGCCAAACGCCGGCTGGCGTCCGGGAAGATCGCCCTCGTGGCGGATGCAAGTTACCGACGGAGACGCTCGGGAAGCGGTCAAGCGCCTGACGACTGCGAAGCTCGATGTCTTTCTCAGCCTGTGTGAAATTCCGAACGATGTGAGGGAACTGTTGACTGCGCGGACTACCCTGTGGATTGACATTACCAAGAGGGAACAGTCCCGCCTTTCGAATGACCTGGGTGACGAAGTATTGAATTTTCTCAAGAGATACGGGGTACGGACGTTGCGTTGGCCCCAGGCATCGCATTCGTGAAGCCCGGGCGCTTTCATCGAAACTCGCAGCTACGGTCGGTTTGGTCTGGCGATATTAACTCTGGGTTTAGTAGATGACTACCTTCCTAAGGCAAATCCCCTCCGGACCAGCCGAGAAATACAACCCATCTGAAGATCTCTTGAGCTGGATGAGCGGTCACTTCAAGCGATTTGGCGACATCTATAAAGCCTCTGTCCATGGTGCCGACGTTTACGTGGTCAGTGATCCTCGGTACGCAGATCATGTTCTCCGTGAGAACTGGCAGAACTACAAAAAAGGTCAGGCAATCAAACGCGTTGGCTTGCTTCTCGGCAACGGCCTAATGGTGAGTGAAGGCGAGTTTTGGAAAAGTCAACGGCGCATGATCCAACCTGCGTTCCACCATGAAGCAATTGCCGCACTCGCTGGCGTTTTTGTAGCGGCCAACGCTGCATTGCTCAACAGATGGGAGCGCGCGGCGCGAGAGAATGCGAACGTCAACGTCACACGCGACGTCAGCCTCATGGTCCTCAACGTCGTGCTTAGTTCCATCTTCGGAAACGACTACGAGGAGGTTGCGCCGCATTTTAGTATCCTTTCCGCCGAATCGGCGCGCGATCTGCAGTTCGTCCAGGCGTTCAGGTCCTTGGGAAAGATCGTCGGTCAGATCGCCGCGCAAAGGCGGAAACAGAATATAATCTCCACGGACATTCTAGGCATGCTCATGGAGGCGCGGGACCGGGAGAGCGGCCAAGTCATGCGAGATGGTCAATTGGTCAGCGAGATCATGACCCTCGTGGTCGCCGGACACGAAACCACCGCCAGCAGCTTGAATTGGATCTGGTATCTGCTCTCCCAGAATTCAGACGTCGAAGTAAAACTGTCGAAAGAGCTCAATAGTCTGCTCGGGGCTGAATTTCCCAAGCTTGGTGATTTGCCGAAGTTTACCTACACGCGGCAGGTCCTTGAGGAGGCGTTGCGTTTGTATCCGCCGGGCTGGCTGATGACACGCAAGGCGCTAAGGGACGATCAGCTTGGTGACTATTTCGTTCCCGCCGGGACGGAAATCTATATTTCACCTTACCTCATCCAGCGCCACTCCGCTCATTGGGACACTCCAGATCTGTTCAACCCGGATCGGTTCGGTCCCGACCAGTCAAGAGACCGGCACCCGCTGACCATGCACGCATTTTCGGCAGGCCCGCGCAAATGTATCGGAGACTTATTTGCCCGCATCGAAATGCAGATCCATCTCATGATGATCGCCAAACAGTTGCGGCTGCGATACGCCGGAAAGCCCCCGGAGCTCGATGCCGGCGTGAATTTGCGCAACAAATTTGATTTCATAATGGGACCGGAGATCAAGGCGCAGCATGCCTTTGCAGCCCACAACAGCGCCTGAAAAATCGACGCGAGAGGGGCGCGCGGCGAGATCCTAGGGCATGTGATCGGGAACGCGAGATTACTACAGGGAACGATTGCGAGCCGTCATGTTTTTGGCTCTCAAAGCAGAAAGGAAAGAGACCGTTTGCAGTAAAGCGCTTCGAGGCACCTGCGTGCCCAGCGAAAGTCGAGTTGGCACGTGCCTAGCCGCTGGAAATCACTCGGGATGAAAGAATATCAAAAAACGCTCCATTGGAGCGGCGGTCAGGTGTACAATTTGATCGAGCTGGGTAAGTTCAACACCAGATACCAGGGTAAGCAGCAACCTGGACGAGCGCCAAGCCACGCAGTTTACGACTCGAATGAAGATACGCATCATGAAATCTAAATCTACATCTATATTAACCAGAAACAATCTGCTGCCATTAGCCTTCGTGCTTGGGCTAGCGGTAGGCGCGACCCCAATGGCCCAGGCTCAGACCTTCCGCATAGCTCACAGCTTCGCGGGAAGTGACGGGGCAAATCCCCTTAGCAGCTTGACGGTCGCCGGAAGCAGCCTCTACGGCACGACGAGCGCCGGTGGCACTTCCGGTAACGGGGTTGTCTTCGAGATAAACAGCAGCGGCGCGTTCGCAGTACTCTACAGCTTCAAGGGCGGGACTAGCGATGGAGCAAATCCTCGAGGCAGCCTCGTTATAGACAAGGCAGGCAACCTCTACGGCACCACCACCGCTGGCGGCGCCTACGGCGCAGGAACCGTGTTCGCTGTTACGACGAAGGGTACGGAAAAGGTGCTGCATAGCTTTAAGGGCGCACCAGGCGCGGCTACTCCCGAAGCGGGGTTGGTCTGGCATGCTGGGAGACTCTACGGCACGACAACCGCGGGCGGGGCAAACGGTAATGGCACAGTTTTCGAGGTGAGCCCGGCGCCGAAGAAGGGTGCGCCCTGGACGTCGGAGGTGATCTACAGCTTCCGCACTGGCACCGACGGGGCAACTCCCGTGGCGGGCGTCACGTTTGCTGCAGGTAAGCTTTACGGGACAACTTCGGCAGGAGGCACTTCCGGATACGGCACAATCTTCGAGTTGACCCCGTCAGCATCCGGCTGGACAGAAAACATTCTCTATAGTTTCCAGAACGGAGACGACGGAGGTGTTCCTTATGCGGGTCTGATCGGCGATAAGGTGGGCAACTTCTATGGCGGTGCCACTTCGGGCGGCACTGGTGGGGGCGGCACTATCTTCGAGCTGTCGCCCGGAAGCAGCGGCTGGACCTTTACGGTGCTTTACAACATACCAGGGTGGAGCATTTCTGGACCCTTCGGCAACCTATTCATGGATGCGAACGGTAATCTTTGGGGTACAACCCACTGCGACGGCAGTCCTGGCTTCGGAACGGTTTACGAATTGACACCCGCCAGCCCTTATTGGACATACACTTCACTTTACGTGTTTACTGGCAGCACTGACGGCAACTTTGTGTACAGTAGCCCGGTATTCCAAGACGGCAGCCTCTGGGGTACGGCGCAAGACGGTGGTGCAGATTCCGAAGGGATTGTCTTTAAGATCGCACTCTAGTAGCTGAAATGCCCTGGATGTGCTTGACGCGGGCATATCCAGCACGGTCGCGGGCGCCTGCCTGACCGCACGCCAGTTCCACAGCTTCGATCATGAATGCGTCCGCAGAGCGCGTGGACCACGCCATCGGCCGCTGAGCGACGAGTATTGGCATTCTGACCACCCATAGCACTGAAAATCGGCCCAGCCTGTCCCTTCGCCAGCGGCGCCTCCATAGCTGCCTTTGACGCTGGGAGCTCGGCAAAACAAACACCCATATGTCCATCCGGTCCGAGATTATCGCTCAGGTCACCCAGGTCGCCCAGGAACAAGACAAACACTTGGCGCCCCTGGTCAACGATCTTCCGCTTGTAGATTCAGGGCTTGACTCGCTGTGCATGGCGGTGGTCGTCGCCCGGCTAGAAGATGCGCTGGGAGTAGACCCCTTCACTACCGCCGAAGCAGCCGGCTTTCCAGTGACCCTGGGCGAGTTCATCGAGTTTTACGAAAATGCCGCAAAATAACCGGACTTCCGTCTGGAACGGGATCAGTGCCACCGGAAATCTATCGGATCGCTTTCTCTCGGGAGCCAACGAGACCGTCACTTTGGGCGGTTTGGCCGGGGGTTCGTGCCTCGGCGGCCGAGCCGAGGAGTTTCGCGGCCGGTCGGTGCTCCTATGGACGACGGACCAGCTTTCGGCCGCATTGGCGCTCATCGAGCTCGACGGTATCGCGCGGCGCCTGGTTCTTTGTCCTGCGGATTTGCCGTTCGAACATCTTAGGTTCGTCATCGATTCGGCAGCCGTGGATGTGGTCGTGTCGGACCGGATCGCACCGGGGCCGGACATTCCCAGTGGTGTGTCCTTCATCGCGTGCAGTCCGAAGATCGTGCGCGCCCATTACGATCACACCGTAGAACGTCAAACCGAGTGGATTCTCCTGACATCCGGCACGACAGGACTGCCGAAGCTGGTCGTCCACACCTTGGCGAGTCTGGCTGGAGCGATCGAAAGCTCCGGCGCGTCGCCCAGCCCGGTCGTTTGGAGCACGTTCTACGACATTCGCCGTTACGGCGGTCTGCGAATTTTTCTCCGGGCCCTGCTCAGCGGGGCATCGCTGGTGCTATCGAGCACGGAGGGGTCATTGGCCGATTTTATGATCCGGGCGGCCGCATACCGGGTCACGCATATCTCCGGCACGCCTTCCCATTGGCGCCGCGCGCTGATGAGCCCCTCGGCGCACAGGATCGCGCCGCAATACGTCCGTTTGTCGGGAGAAATCGCCGATCAGGCCATCTTGGACCATCTACAGGTCTGCTACCCGCAGGCCAAAATCGCCCACGCTTTCGCCTCGACGGAGGCTGGGGTGGCGTTCGATGTTACCGATGGTCTGGCGGGATTTCCGGCGGAGCTGATTGGAGAAAGAGCCGATGTTGAGATGAAAGTCGAAGATGGCTCGCTCCGGATCCGCTCGACCCTCATTGCGGATCGCTACTTGGGCGGCCAAGCCAAGCCTCTCATTGGCGCGGACGGCTACGTAGATACTGGCGACATGCTCGAATTGCGCGGCGATCGCTATTACTTTGTGGGACGGCGAGATGGGGTCATCAATGTCGGCGGCTTGAAAGTCTATCCCGAGGAAGTCGAAGCAGTGATCAATCGTCACCCCCAGGTTCGGATGTCGCTGGTACGCACCAGGAAGAACCCGATCACCGGTGCGCTCGTCGTAGCCGACGTAATTGTGCAGACACCACCCGAGGCCTTGAACGGGCAGGCCGGCCAACTCGAGCACGAGATTCTCGAGCTCTGCCGTGGAATCCTTGCCCGGCATAAGGTGCCGGCGGTGATCCGCTTCGTGAGCAGCTTGCCGGTCGGAGCAACTGGCAAAATAGTGCGCCAGCCATGCGTAATGTCATCGTAACCGGTGGAAATCGGGGGCTGGGCCTGGGAATCGCTTGTAACCTCGCAGGGGAAGGGTACCACGTCATCGCAGTGGCACGGAAAAACACCGATCAGCTCACTTCCGCCATACGAGAAGCCGAACGCGACAGCCCCGGATCCTTCCATTTCGTACCCTTCGATCTGGCGAAGATCGAAGACATTGCCGGGTTCGTCAAGACGTTGCGTAAGGACTTCGGCCCGATCTACGGGCTGGTAAACAACGCCGGGATGAGTTTCGACGGCACTCTGGCACTCATGCCCACCTCGCAGATTGAGCAGTTGGTGCGCGTGAACACGATCTCCCCCATCGTCCTCACGAAATACGCAGTGCGTTCCATGATGGCCGATGGCGGCGGGCGGATCGTAAACATCGCCTCGATTGTCGCCTCCACCGGCTATAGCGGTCTTTCCGTCTACGGCGCGACCAAAGCGTCGCTGGTCGGCTTCACTCGATCGCTGGCGCGAGAGGTCGGGCGCATGGGGGTAAACGTGAATTCGGTCGCGCCCGGGTTCGTCGATACGCAGATGACAAAGGGGCTCACCGAAGAGCAACGGCAGCAGATCGCCCGGCGCAGTGCGCTTCGGCGCCTCACGGAAATCGACGACGTGGCCAATGCGGTCGCGTTCCTGCTTGGCTCGAAATCGAAAAACATTACGGGCACTGTACTTACAGTTGACGCAGGCAATACGGCATGATGGCGAGTCTCACAACCGGACCCCAGACCGGCAGCATCTCAACCGCCAAAGCCTGGGCGCGCGCGCTCGAACTGACAGGGTCGATAGCCCGCCATCCCAATCGCCTTCTTCCTACGGTTATCGAGGAACGCGCCGCGCAACTCGGCGATGCTCCAGCCCTGCTCTCTGAGCGCGAGTGCCTGACGTACCGTGCGCTCGCTGAGCACTCGAACCGATATGCCCGATGGGCGCTCGACCAGGGCCTTGCCAAGGGTGACGTCGTCTGCCTGATGATGCGCAACCGGCCGGAATACATGGCCATCTGGCTTGGCATCATCAAGATCGGCGGCGTGGTGGCCCTCATCAACACCAATCTGGCCGGTCCTTCCCTCGCATATTGCATCGATATTGTCGCGCCCAAACATATCATTGTGGCCGCGGATCTCGCTGAGGCGTTGACTCCGGCGTTGTCAAATCTTACCGTAGCCCCGACGGTCTGGGTGCACGGCGCCAGTGATCGCTCATTCCGCCGCATCGATCACGACATCGAGCGGCAGCCGGGAGAAATACTGGCCGAGAGCGAACGCCGGCCAGTAACCATTTCAGATCGGGCCCTCTACATCTACACGTCTGGAACTACAGGGCTGCCTAAAGCCGCCAACGTCAGCCATGCCCGTCTCATGCAATGGAGCGGATGGTTCGCCGGCATGATGGATGCCCGAGGGACAGACCGCATATATGATTGCTTGCCGATGTATCACAGCGTCGGTGGCGTACTAGCTCCCGGCGCAATGCTCATCGCCGGCGGTTCAGCAGTCATCCGCGAGAACTTCTCGGCCAGCCAATTCTGGAGCGACATTGTCCGTTGGGACTGCACTCTGCTCCAATACATCGGAGAGCTTTGCCGCTACTTACTCCACGCCGCACCTTCTCCTTATGACGGCGCGCACCACGTTCGGATCGCCTGTGGCAACGGCCTGGGGCCGGATATCTGGGACAAGTTCAAAAGCCGGTTTCGAATTCCCCAGATTGTCGAGTTCTATGCCGCCACCGAAGGTGGCCTTTCCTTGTTCAACGTCGAAGGCAAATGCGGCTCGATCGGCCGCGTCCCTTCGTACCTTGCGCACCGATTTTCGCCGACCTTGGTACGGTTCGATGTTGAGAGAGACGAGCCGGTCCGCAACATGCACGGATTCTGCATTCGCTGCGCCCCGAACGAAATCGGCGAAGCGATCAGCCAGATTCCGGACGACTCCTCGAATGCCAGCAGCCGATTCGAGGGCTACAGCAGCCGGGAGGCTTCAGAGAAGAGGATTCTTCGCAACGTCTTCAAGTCCGGAGATGCCTGGGTGCGCACGGGCGACCTGATGCGAAAGGACGAGAAAGGTTTCTTCTATTTCGTCGATCGTATCGGCGACACTTTCCGCTGGAAGGGTGAGAACGTCGCGACCTTCGAGATCTCTGAAGCGATCTGTGCATTTCCCGGGGTCAAGCAAGCCAACGTATATGGCGTCTCCATTCCCGGTGCCGACGGCCGGGCCGGCATGGCTGCGCTCGTCACCGAACATGAGTTCGACCTGCCAGCATTCCGAGCGCACATGATCAGCCGCCTGCCCCACTACGCACGACCTTTGTTCCTGCGCATCCGGGCTGAGATGGAAGTTACCGGCACTTTCAAATACACGAAGGTCGATCTCGTGCACCAGGCATACGATCCCGCCGCGGCGGCCGACATTCTCTATTTCAACCATCCGGAGCATCAGGCGTTCGTTCGGCTCGACCAGGCGCTCTACGACCGCATCCAAGCCGGCGAGATTCGCCCATAATGCGACATGGCTGCCCCGCATCCTGAATTTGAGTTGGAGATTTGCGATGATGGTGGACAAGGGCACCCAGCTCCGCCTCCGGCAGCGCTGGCAACAAAGGTGCTGACAGCAGAGGGTAGATCGAAGGTGCGCCGACTCAAAGTTCCATTGGCTTTAGTGGCTACGGCTTGTGTCGCGGTCGTTTGTCAGGCCGGAGCCGACAGCAAGGACTCTCCTCCGCCGCCAAGAGTGGTTATCAAGAACCAGGGGTTTTTGCCCTTCGCCGGCGAGCCCATTAACTATCGGTCCGCGGACCTGAACGATCCCATCGCCCAACTCGAAAAGCGCTTGGAAAGGGGCGAAGTCTCCTTGAGCTACGAACCGCGGCACGGATACTTGCAGTCCGTTCTGCACGCCCTGCATGTTCCCATAAGCTCCCAGACGTTGGTCTTTTCGAAAACCAGCTTTCAGTCTCCTCAAATCAGTCCGTCAACTCCCCGCGCTCTTTACTTCAATGACGACGTTTACGTCGGGCAGGTCCATGACGGGAAGTTCCTTGAGTTTATTTCCTTCGATCCCCGGCAGGGAGCCATCTTCTACCTCGTCGACGACCGCCAGTCCGATCACCCCCGGTTTGAGCGGGCTGCCATCGATTGCGTCCAGTGCCACGTGGCGCCGTCAACCCGAGGCGTGCCGGGCGTCTTGTTGCGTTCGGTATTAACTATGACATCCGGCGCCCCATCGGCTGGCGCAAAATCCTTCATTACGGGCCAGGAGAGCCCCTTGCGCGAGCGCTGGGGTGGATGGTACGTCAGCGCCCTGCCTGGCGTCAAGGCCGGCATGGGCAATGCCACCGTCTCCAATCCGGAACATCCCGATCAACTCGACGAGGCGGCTGCCGCCGATCCGGCCGGCTTGAGCGCACGGCTCGAAACATCGGCCTACCTGACCGGGTCGAGTGACATCGTCGCGCTGATGGTTCTGGCGCACCAGACCCAGATGCACAACCTGATCACGCAAACGAATTACCGGACCAGGCTCGCGTTTGCCGATGAGGTGCGCCACAAAGCAGCGGGACTGTCCGCAGAAGCCATTTCCGGCGCATTTCGCAAACAGGTTGAATATCCAGGCGAACAGTTAGTTCGGTATTTGCTATTCACAAACGAAGCGCGGTTGGACGGTCCCGTTGCCGGAGACACCAGCTTTGCCCGAGAGTTCGCCGAGCGGGGTCCATTCGACTCGCAGGGACGTTGCCTACGTCAGTTCGACCTTCACACCCGGATCTTCAAATATCCATGCAGCTACCTTATCTACTCCCAGAGCTTTGACGCCATACCGCAGCCGGCGAAACAGTACATTTACCACCGTTTGTTCGAGGTTCTCAGCGGTGCCGACCAAAGCCCGGAATTTAGCACCCTGTCCCCGAAAGACCGGCGCGCGATCCGCGAAATTCTCGTGGACACAAAGCCCGGCTTGCCTCAGGAGTGGCAGCAACTCGTTCAACAACGAAACAGCGGATATCCAGCACGCCCAGCCGTTAAGTTGTACAGCGGCTCCACCGGCTACGAAGGCGCATCCGGTGCGCGGGTTGAGAAATAAGGTCTTCGCATTGCTGGCTTTTGCCGTGTGGCGGCCGGGTCTTTCCCACGGAGCGGAGCTAATCGTCAAGACCGATGCGGAATGCCGCGTTACAGTGGACGGCAAACCGACGGGGATACTTACCCCGAATCAAAGCCTGAGGCTGCAACTGACTGCCGGCCAACACCGCATTGAGGCGGATGATCCCGCGGGTAGCGGTAGATGGCAGAGAACAATCGCGCTGGCAACGGCCGACAGCCAACAGGAACTGACGATTTCCTTGCGTGCAAGCCGCGACTACTGGATCGATCCGGCTAGTAAGCTGATTTGGACGCCTGCGGACAACGGCTCTGGCCTAAGCTGGAGTCAAGCCTTCCGCTACTGCCGTGATTTAGCCCTGACCGGGTTCAAGGACTGGACGCTACCTTCCATTGACGATTTGCAGGGACTCTTCGACAGAACCCGGTATCAGGGTGGCTACCGCGGTAAAGGACCCATCCGGCTCACCGGCTGGCAATGGAGCGCCACGCCGGGCGCACAAACGGGCGAAGGCTGGGCCTTGGATTTTGAGGATGGCGGACGCGCGTCGGTCGCCGCCGGCGACTCCGCCCTGAACCGCGCGCTCTGTGTACGCCGGCCTGAAAACCGATCTGACATGACGCGCTAACTTACGCTTCTCTGTTTAGCGGTACAACTTGGCACACCCACGTAACGAGCTCGGGACGTATGGTTCTTAACGAAATCCGGGACGCAGTTGCGACGCTACAGTCCGACATCGCGAGCGGCCCCGTCACCCCGAACGTCACACCGGAAGAGATTCGAAACTACCTGACGTCCCGCTATGATTTCAAGAATGCAGTACCCCTGGACGAAGCGGTGGCTGATGTCGAACAGATGTTACGTACCTGGCAAGTCCAGGTGACCCACCCCCATTACTTCGGTCTGTTCAATCCCAGTGTCACGCTGGCATCCATCGTGGCGGACACGCTGGTCGCCATGTACAACCCGCAACTGGCTTCGTGGCGTACGTCGCCGGCGGCGAACGAGATCGAACGGCACACGCTCGCTTGGCTGGCTGCGAAGTTCGGCTTCCCCGCCAGCGCCATCGCGACTTTCACGAGCGGCGGAGCGGAGGCCAATCTCTCGGCCGTGGTTGTGGCTTTGACGCGGTCCTTCCCCGAATATGGCGAACGCGGTCTGCGCGGCCTTGCGGCCACCCCAACGATCTACCTGACGGGCGAGGCCCACCATTCGTTCAACAAGATTGCGCATATAACCGGACTGGGGCGCGAGGCGCTCCGGATAGTTGCCATCGATCGCGATCTGAAGATGGATGTGGCAGACCTCGCAACACGCGTGGCCGAGGATCGCACAAACGGTCTCGCACCATTTATGGTCGTCGGTACTGCTGGCACAACTGCGGCGGGCGCGATTGATCCTTTGCCGGAATTAGCCCGCTTTTGCCGGCGGGAGGGCATATGGTTTCATGTGGACGCAGCCTGGGGCGGCGCTGCCGTCATTTCGCCCGTCCTCAAACATCACCTCACCGGAATCGATGCCGCCGACTCCATCACCTGCGATGCCCATAAATGGTTCTCCGTCCCGATGGGCGCCGGCATGTTCTTTTGCCGCCATTCCGATTCTGTTGCTGCGGCTTTTCACGCGGAAACGTCTTACATGCCCCGAAAAACAATCGGGCCGGTCACCGATCCCTACACCACGTCCGTACAGTGGTCCCGCCGCTTTACCGGCCTGAAGCTCTTCCTGGCGCTCGCGCAGTACGGCGAATCGGGATACTGCAGCATGATCGAACACCAGACTCGTATGGGAGACGTATTGCGGGAGTCGCTAAAATGCGCGGGGTGGCGGATCGTCAACACCACGCCGCTGCCACTGGTGTGCTTCACCCGGGACGGACTCGACACCGCCAGCTTCTTGGCAGCCCTGCATGCGCGGCAGATCGCGTGGATGTCGGAAGTTCGTCTCGGCAACGGCGCGATTGCCGTGCGGGCGTGCGTCACCAGTTTTCGGACAACGGAGTCGGACATTCAGAGCGTGGTCAACGAGATGAGTCGGATCACATAGCAAAAGACCTGCGTGCGCCCGTGCCAACCTAGGAACACATGAGAAGAGAGACGATCGCTATTCACGGCGGCTACCAGAGCGATCCCACGACGAAGGCCGTGGCTGTCCCTATCTATCAGACAGTCGCGTATGAGTTCGACGGCGCCGACCATGGGGCTGCGCTGTTCAATCTCGAAGTCGACGGATATCGCTACAGCCGTATCAGCAACCCGACCACCGCGGTGCTGGAACGGCGCGTCGCGGCACTCGAGGGCGGACTGGAAGCCCTGTGCGTGAGCTCTGGTCAAGCCGCGACCTACTATGCCGTTATGAACGTGACGCAGCTGGGTACCAACATCATCTCACCTCCTCAGCTTTATGGAACCACGCACACACTATTCGCTTATGCTCTGCCAAGTCAGGGTGTAACTGTTCGCTTCGCAAAGTCGGATCGTCCCGACGATGTCGAAGGCTTGATCGATGATCAAACGCGGGCAATTTTCTGCGAAACCGTCGGTAATCCGGCGGGAAATGTTTGCGATCTTGATGCGCTGGCTCGCGTGGCTCACAAACACGGCGTGCCGCTGATCGTCGACAATACGGTTGCCACGCCGATCCTGCTATGTCCGATCGAATACGGCGCGGACATAGTGGTGCATTCTCTGACGAAGTTCATGGGTGGGCACGGCACGACGCTCGGCGGCGCCATCGTTGACAGCGGCAGGTTCTCATGGAAGGATCACGCCCATCGTTTTCCGATGTTCAGCCAGCCGGATGCGTCATATCACGGCATGATCTACACCGAGCGTTACGGGCATGCTGCATACATTGCGCGCTGCCGCAGCGTGTACCTCCGGACCACCGGGGCCGTCTTGCCGGCCATGAGCGCCTTCCTGCTGCTGCAAGGTATCGAGACACTGGCGCTGCGGATCGACCGGCATGTGGAAAACGGCAGGAGCGTAGCCGAGTTTCTGCGCAAAGACGCCCGAGTCGAGTGGGTCAACTACGCCGGATTCCCGGACAGTCCCTATCGTGCCCTTGCGGAAAAATACCTCGGTGGCCGCGCCTGCTCCTTGTTGACCTTTGGTATAAAGGGAGGACTTGAGGCCGCCAAGCACTTTTACGACGCGCTCAAGCTGGTCAAGCGTCTAGTCAATCTGGGTGACGCCAAGTCATTGGCCTGTCATCCAGCCTCGACGACCCATCGACAGATGTCGGCCGAAGAACAACGCAACGCCGGAGTGAGGCCGGAAACCATTCGGCTCAGCATCGGTATCGAACACATCGATGACATCGTCGCCGACCTTGATCAAGCGCTCAACGCGGCCATATTGGCTGACCCAGGAATGCTAGCTCTTGAGCAGTAGCACACGGAATCCATCGGAGGAACGCCAATGCCTGTCCATTTGGTTGGAGGCGCATCCAGCCACGACTTTTTTGCGCACGCTAAATGCAGTTGGAACGCCGAGCTCTGTGAATCAGCGGGGAGGTGCATCCATATCGGCTTGGTCAACAACATGCCGGATAAGGCACTGAAGGCGACCGAACGTCAGTTTCTGACTCTACTCGATGCGGCGGCGAACGGCCTCACGGTGCAACTCTCGCTTTATGCCTTGCCGGCTGTTCCTCGAACCGAATCGGGCCGCCGTCATCTAAGCAGCTACTACTCCGGCATCGAGAATCTGTGGGACCGCCATCTCGACGGTCTGATCGTGACCGGGGCGGAGCCACAGGCCCCGAACCTGGCCGACGAACCATACTGGGAGAGCTTAACGAAGGTTATCGAGTGGGCCGAGCACAACACCCACTCGACTGTTTGGTCCTGTCTGGCCGCGCACGCGGCGGTCCTGCACGTCGATGGCATAGGCCGGCGCCCGCTCGGCGAGAAGCGCTTCGGAGTCTTCGAGTGTGCGCGAGCGTCAGATCACCAACTGACCGCCGGCGTTCCCTCGCCTCTCCAGATGCCGCATTCCCGGTGGAACGACATACCGGAAAACGAACTAACGGATTGCGGCTATAGCATTCTCACGCGGGCCCAAGATGGGGGCGTCGACGCTTTCGTTAAGCAGCGAAAGAGCTTGTTCGTCTTCTTTCAAGGCCATCCGGAGTATGAGGCCAACACGCTGCTGCTCGAATATCGCAGGGATGTCGGATGTTACCTCAGGCGAGAGAGAGACACGTACCCGCCCATGCCGCAAGGCTACTTCGACCGGGAGATTGCCGAGTTCTTTCGAGCGCTGCGAGAGCGGGCTATGTCTAACCGGCGCGAGGAACTGCTCGCGGATTTTCCGGCTGTTCTGGTGGAACAAACAATCGCGAACACCTGGCGTCCCGTGGCAGCCGCGGTCTACGCGAACTGGCTGGCGCATCTGTCCGCGCAGAATGAGCGCGGGTTGAAGCGGAGACGCCGCCGCGAGCATGTTCAAAGGGCCAGAGAGGCTGGAGCAGCTCTTTCGATGCCCACAGCCGAAGTGACTTAGACTAAGCGCCGAGCACGGCCTTGACGGCGTCGGACGACGCGTTGACAAACCGGTCGACCTCCGCCTCGGTGACCACCAGCGGAGGCGCGAAAAACAAGATATCCCCCGTAGCTGGCGCTGCGCCCGCGGCAGGGCGGGTACGCGTGACAATGCCCCGCTTCAACATCTCCGCGTAAAGGCGCGAGGCGAATTTGAGGCTGATCGCAAAGTTCTTCTTCGTCGCCCGATCCTCGACGAACTCCACAGCCGCTAGGAGCCCTTTGCCGCCTCGGATATCGCCCGCATTCGGGTGGTCGCCGAATGCCGCCATCAGGTTGGCGTAGAGCCGCGCACCCATCTTCTCCGCATTGGCGCAAAGCCCCTCGCGCTCTATGATCTCGATGTTCTTCAGGGCAACCGCACAGCAGGTCGGATGCGCCGAGTTGGTGTAGCCGTGCATCCAACGGTCTTCCGGTTTAACCGAGTCCATGATCTCCTTGATCGCCTTGGTCACCATCATCCCGCCTAATGGCAGGTAGCCGGAGGTTACGCCCTTGGCGAACGACAGGATGTCGGGCTCCACGTTCCAGTGCTCCAGCCCGAACCAGCGTCCCGTACGGCCGAATGCGGTGATGATCTCATCGGCGATCAGGAGTACATCGTAACGCGCGCATACGTCGCGCACCAGCCCCCAATAGTCGTCGCTCGGATAGATCACCCCGCCGGCGCCGTGGATTGGCTCCCCAATAAAGGCTGCAACGCTGTCCGGTCCCTCACGCAGGATCGTTTCCTCAAGTTCCCGCGCCGCCGCTTGGCCGACTGTCTCTCCCGGCCTTGCCCCCTCGTATCGGTACGGATAGCAGGTCTGGATGTGAACGAAACCCGGGACCCGCGGCTCGAACATCTTCCAGTACGCGCCCATCTTGGTGGCACTCATTGCCTGCAGCGTTACTCCATGGTATCCCTCCTGGCGTGCGACGACCTTCACCTTGTCGGGCTTGCCGTTCGCCTTCCAGAAAAACCGTGCGGTCTTGAAGGCCGACTCGTTCGCCTCGGCGCCGCCCGATGTGAAGAATACGGCCTGCATGGCGCCGCGTGTAAGCTCGACCAGGCGGTTTGCGAGCATGATCGCCGGAATGTTCGACGATCCGCTGTAGCCTGAGAAATACGCGAGTTCCTTCATCTGAGCCGCGGCGACGTCCGCCAGCTCGGCACGGCCATGACCTGCGTTGACGTTCCAAAGCCCGGAAAGCCCGTCGATATATTCACGCCCGCCAATGTCCTGGACGGTTGCGCCACGTCCCCGGACGTAGATGATTGGCTCCTGGTGGTCGACTGGGTGGTGCAGCGGATGGATCAAGTGCTCTTGATCGGCCTTTACGAGTCCTGCGGTGTCTAGGTCCATCGTTTCTCCTCCCTGGTTTGACCTGTAGAGAGAGTACTGACGGCGCCTTGGCAAAGTCCGGCGCCGGACCAGACCGACTCTTGACTTTTCCTTCGGTTATCGCGTTCCACTGATGAGTCAATCTCCCCAGAACAGCTTACCACAGGAAGGGGACGAGTGAGTTCGGCGACATATTTCTTGGGGCCTTGGCGAATCGACGTGACACTACCGACTTATTCTGGAAGTAGGAGATACACGTGATTAGACGGACGCGTCCGGTTAGACAAAGCTGCAATGCCGCAGTGGGAACTTCATAGACATCGCCAACAGCGGATCAGGATCCGGCCTAACTCTTGTCACAGACCGCGCCAGGATGGATGGCAATGCTTGTTGCCCATTTCAGCCGGGAGACTTCTTTCCGCCACCTTGCTGGTTGCACGCGGGCCTCGCCACGGGTGCTTTCGATGGCGCTGCCCCGCAGCCAATTTCGGATACGCTTGCCGGGGCCCCATAGATAGCTTCACTAGTTTTGGCGAGCCGGATAGTCTATGTGGGATCAGCCGATCGCGGTAAAATTGCAAGAAGCGCTACGCGCGTTCTTCCTATGAAGCCGATCCTCATCAAAGCGCGCAAGCCGGGAATAGGGATTCTGGCGGCATGGTTCGGTGCGAGCCTATTCGCGGCTGGTTCCCATTCCGAGCCGCGGGCCTCCGCTGCCTGGAATCCGCAGGCCGCCGCCGCATACCTTGATCGACGAGAAAGCTGGTGGATGGCTTGGCCGCCGGCCACGCGCGATCACGGCACCTTCTGTGTCTCCTGCCATACAGCAGTGCCGTACGCGCTCGCGCGGCCCGCCCTGCGCGCAGCGCTTGGGGAAGTATCCCCGTCGGAGAACGAACGCAAACTGCTCGATAATGTAACCCTCCGCGTACGCCTGTGGCAGACGGCCGCGCCGTTTTATACCGAATCCAGCGGGGCAGGCAAAACCCTTCAGTCCCGCGGGACGGAGTCCATTCTCAATGCGCTGATCCTGGCCAGCACGGATGCCCGAAGCGGCAAACTGAGCGACAATACGCGGGCTGCGTTCGACCATATGTGGGAGCTGCAGAATAAGACCGGAGATCAAAGGGGTGCGTGGGCCTGGCTGAATTTCGGAAACGAGCCTTTTGAGGCGGCCGACTCGCAGTATTATGGAGCGTCTCTTGCGGCCGTCGCAGTGGGCACGGCTCCGGAGAACTATCGCACAGCGCCGAAGCTCCGGAGTGCGCTCATGCTCCTTGGCGATTATATGCGCCGCGAATGCGACCGCCAGCCCCTCATCCATCAGGTAGTCTCTCTATGGGCTTCCACAGGGTGGCGCGGCCTCCTCGCGCCAACACAACAAAAGACCATCGTCGATAATATTCTTGACAAGCAGCAGCCTGATGGCGGTTGGAGTCTGTCTTCCCTGGGCTGGACATGGATGGGATCGAATCTCCGCTCACTCGTGAACCTATGGATCCGATCTAATGACACACCGATGGCCGCGAAGAGCGACGGGTACGCCACGGGACTGATCGTGTTCGTCCTCGAACAGGCGGGTGTCCCCAACGCGGACGCTCATATGCAGCGTGGACGGTCCTGGTTGGTTCGCAACCAGAACCAGAGCGAAGGCCAGTGGCCTGGTTATTCTATGGTCAACCGGCGGGATCCTTCTTCAGGCACAGGCCGGTTCATGAACGATGCAGCGACGGCCTACGCCGTGCTCGCCCTCACCGCGACGGACTGCCGTTGATATCCCCGCCGTACCGCAAACTTCGTGCAGTGGGCACGGTCGGTGTAGGTTAGCTCGTTGCTTTAAATCGCCGGCGGCGAAATCCATCACACCGTCCCGGAGTACCGGCTGCAGAAGAAGTACTCCTCGCATGGTGCGGATAAATACGCATTCGGAATCCCCACAGCGCCAACCTTCGCGTCGCCGGAACTCCGATGGTTATGATTCGCACGCTTCCCCGGAGTGGACGCCACGCTGGACGAGGCGGCGACCGAACGCTGGAATAATCTCGGAATGTTACTGCCAGTCACGCAACGTGAACGATACATAGCGAGTACCAAAGTTGAGCGAGCGAAGCCATGATGCTCGATGCCCGACTGCAGGCACAATCGCTGGTGATGGAGTGCTGCGGCTGTCTCCCCGCGCGCTATAATGTGGCTAATGGGCGAAGGTTGGCAGTGTCAACCCCCGGCTTTCGCTTGTGCATTTAGGCACTTTAGCCGCTTCTCGGCATGTAGTCCTGGGTAAAAACTATGCCAGAACCCGAAGAAGGTCAAACTCTTAGTGTTTCACAGGTTTTCCAGTTCCTTCGCAGGCGACGGTGGTGGATTCTACTAACGGCCTGCATCACCGCCCTAGCCACCGTGGCTGTGGCGCGCCTGTTGCCCAATCGGTACAGTTCTGAGGCCACGGTTCTAGTGATTCAACAGCAAGTTCCGGAACGGTATGTGGCGCCAACAACAACTACGGACGTTGGCGACGCGCTTCAGGGTATGACGCAGGAAGTGCTATCTCGATCTCGTCTGCTTTCCATTGTAGATTCAGTCGGCCTCTACGCAAATGAGAGGAATCATATGCCACCGGAACAACTCGTCGAACGCATGCGGCGCGACATTGACATCCAGCCGCTGGAAAGCAGCCCGGATCGGAGAAACGTGAATGCTTTCAAGATTTCCTTCTCAGCCGACACCGCCCAGCGCGCCCAGGAAGTCGCAGAGAGACTGACTTCGTTCTTCATCGAAGACAATGTCAAGATGCGACAGCGTCAAGCCAGCGTGACCAAGGATTTTTTGGAAGAACAGCTGGAAGCAGTTAAGAAAAAACTCACGGACCAGGAAGCAGTAGTGCAGAGCTATAAACTGCAGCACCTCGGTGAGCTGCCGGAGCAAGAGCAGGGCAATGGCCAGATCCTGGCAAGCTTGTCGGCACAACTCCAAAACACGGCGGCTTCCCTAAGCAGAGCTCAGGAGCAGAAGGTTTACTTGGAGTCGTTGCTTCGTGGATACCAGGATGCTGCGGCACGCGACTCGGGTACCGCGGTCGATTCCAGTGCGGCCGGCGTCGGTGTTGACCCCACCGCCGATCCGATTGTCGCAATGGAACAGCAGCTCGCCCATCTGCAAACCGAGAGGACCGCTTTGTTGAGCAAGTATACTGCCGACCATCCGGACGTAGTGAGAAAAGACGCCGAGATTGCGAAGGCGGCAGTGTTACTAGCGCAGGCCCAATCGCTGCCGCGAGATCCAGTGCCTCAGAAGACCGGGAGCACGGCTGTTTTGCCTCGGAGAAGAGAGAGCGCGCCTACGGCTCAGGTCAAGAGTCAGTTGGAAGCGAACCGGGCTGAGGTGGAGAACCTGACAAAAGACGCCAACCAGCTAAAGGAAAAAATTGCCCGATACCAGGAACGCTTAAACGCCACCCCCGTACGGGAGCAGCAACTCGCCGGAATGCTCCGCGACTACGAGCTGCTTAAACTGAATTATGCGGATTTGTTGAAAAAACAGCAGGAGTCGGGGCTGGCAGTGAGTCTTGAGAAGCACCAGGAAGGTCAGCAATTCCGTGTGGTGGACCCGGCCAGTCTCCCCACCATACCGTCAAGCCCGAAGCGTCTCAAAATCAGCCTGGCTGGTGCCGCAGCGGGTCTTTTCCTGGGACTGGCCTTGGCTTTCCTGGTGGATATGCGGAATCGTCCTTTTTATACGGAGAAGGAGCTGGGCCAACAGTTTCCGTCGCCCCTGGTGGTGGGTCTGCCGCTACTTCTTACCCCCGTTCAACGTCGAATGCAAGGTTGGAGGTGGGCCTTTGAAGCGCTGGCTGGATGTATAGTGGTAGCAGTCATGTGTGTCGCTGAGTTCTACATCTATCGGCATGGCTAGCGGAACTCGCGCACTTGGGTGCGACATCTGAGGATATTGTTGCACTCCTTCACCGAGCCGAATATGTTTCGCGAGAAAAGTCCATGAGTCAATTCCTTAGTATTAGTCCGAAACTGCACGTCTCCAGCTCTGATGAGCCGCCTGTTACCGCGGCTTCGCAAAACGGCGAAGCGCCGTTGGAACTGCGGCAAGTCCCAATCGAGCAAATCCATCTCGATTCTGGAAGTAGGGTAGTGGTTCATTCCGATCCGCGCGGCTTGGCCGCCGACCGTTTCAGATTTTTGCGACTGCGGCTCCGGGAACGCGCAGCTACAGGAAAGCTCAAGACTATTCTGGTGACCAGCCCGTTGCCGGAGGACGGAAAGTCCACTGTCGCGGTGAACCTTGCGACTACACTCGCGGAACGAGGAAAGCGAAACGTTCTGTTGCTGGAAGCCGATCTATATCACGCGACCATTTCTGAGAACCTGGGAATTCCAGTGCGTCCGGGCTTGGCTGAGTGTCTGGAAGGTGGCTTGGATCCAGCATCGGCACTCCGGCGTCTCGATCCGTTGGGATGGTACCTGCTGCCGGGCGGTGCCCCTGACGGCAACCCGACTGAACTGCTGCAGTCCGACCGGCTGTCCGCCGTTATGGCGAAGCTTTCCCAACACTTCGATTGGATAATCATCGACTCCCCACCAGTCGCTGCCGTAAGCGACGCACTCTCGTTAGCACGGACCGCAGACGCCACGTTGTTGGTTGTGCGGGCGGGACACACGCCTAAGCAAGCTGTAACGGAAGCATGCACCCTTATCGGGCCTAAACATATTATTGGCATTATTCTCAACGGCGTTGAGGGTCTTAACCGAGTCTATTCGAAGTACTACGGACGCTATGGCGAGCCGGCCTCGACAGCCTCCAATGGGCGGAGTGACGCGGCGAAGTAATGCGCTTCACCAATCTGAATTGCACAACACCTGTCGGCCGTCCGTTCGCACTTGGTGATGCGGCCCGGGTCTTACGCGCCCTCGTTTAGGCAGATCAGTTCTCAACCCTGGCCGCATCGAGCTCACACACGAGCTGGGGAGGTTATCATGACAGTTACTATACCGCCTTCAATACTTGTCGGGTTCCGCATCATGAGGGCGCTGTGCCCAAAAGTTTTTCCGATGTCGTGCCTCCTGCTCCTAGTGTGGCCCCTCGCTGCACAGCAAGATCCCCCCGAGGCGGCTGGAACTCCCAGTGCTGATGTGGGGGCGCCTTCAGGTTACAGCGGACCAGCGGTGCTTAGCCGGGGCGACCAACCGGTAGCGAACGCTGTTGTCGCCGATACGATCCAGCCATTTCTAAACGTGAATCGCGTCTACGGCACCGGCTTGAGTGGCGTGGTAACCGGCGCCGCTCCCAACGCACTGCAGTCAGGAGTTGACCTGGGCTTCGGTCTGAGGGAAACGCACCGTTGGAAGAGGATAACATTAAGCGTTGAATACACTGGCAGCTACCGCGACTACACCGGGCCGAGCGCTGAAAACGGGCTGAATCAGTTTCTCACAGCGACGGCCGTCTCGCAACTGAAACGTCACCTGGTTCTGTCAATTCGCCAAACCGGAGGCATACTGAAGCAAGACATCGGAGACCTTCTGATTCAGCCGGAATTCTTGGAGACCTCCTCCACCGTGCCCACCAACGAACCTTTCAGCAATGGAATGAAGCTGATTGACTCGGTAGCCACCCTTACTTATCAGAAGACACGGCGTTTGTCATTCAGCGGCACTATTGAGGGTTCTCTCGTGCGTGAGGATTCTACGCTTATCGTGGGAACGAATATCGGTATCGTACGCGCCGACGTGAACTACCGCCTGAGCAGTCGCGCTACGATCGGCCTGGCCTATAGTTTCAATCATTTTAGCTACACGACCTTCGGGTCCACAGATGTAGAGAACGCTGGCGTGGAATACTCATGGCGGGCAACCAAGAGTGTTGACCTTGCGTTGGAGGGAGGCATGGCCCACAGCAATACGCTGGGCCTCGTTGTCGTGCCAATCGATCCAGTGCTTGCCGCTCTTCTCGGAGAAACCACGGTAATTCAGGTTTCTGATCGTGCCATCAACACTCCCACGATGAACGCTCGAGTCACAAAGCGGTGGCATGGCGTCTCTGCGGATCTGGACTACCTAAGAGGAATCTCGCCGGGTAACGGTCTCGTGCTTGCGTCGAGACAGGTGGCATTGACCGCGGGGCTTCAGTATTCTGGCGCGAAACACTGGACAGTGTCGATCGACGCGGGCCGAAACACAATGGCAGAACTCGGCGCCACCACATCGTATACGGGAAATACGATAGGGGTTTCCTTCAGTCGTTTGATTCGGCCCAGTGTGCAGGCGGTCGGTCGTTTTGGTGTCCTGCCTGTGGACTACAATGGTCCGCAAGCGCTGAATCGTACTTATTACCGCGCCCAAATTGGCCTCATTTTCACTCCTAGCCAGATACCTGTCGCGCTTAGATAAGACCCGAGGGCGAACCCACGTCCTGATTTATCCAGCCGACGGCCAGAAAACCACTGCCCAACGTTTTTGACATGTAATTCACGATGAGGCCATCGAACGTATTGGTCAGATCCGGTCTTAGATACCAGCTTTTCGCAGTTTTGTGCGTTTCGGCGATAATAATCTTATCGGCCCCGCTCAAAGCGCTGCTAGTGTTGTCCCTGCACGATGAGCGCTATACTTATATTCTGGCAGTACCTATCGTAAGTGCGGCCTTTCTCTATTTGGAAAAGGCGCGGATATTTCGCGCATCACGCTACTGCCCTGCGGTCGGTATTCCCTTGATTTTGCTTGGCCTCGTTGTGTGGTTCGTGAGCAGGATCTGTTTATCGGCGTCGGAAAACGTGAGCGTTGCAGCGGGCGTTTTGGTGCTCCTTTGGATTGGGGCGTTTAATCTCTGCTATGGCGTTAAGTCTTTCAAAGAGGCCAGTTTTCCGTTTGTGTTTCTTCTTTTGATCGTCCCAATCCCGAGTACCGTCCTCGATAGAGTGGTCGTGTGGCTGCAGACAGGATCGGCTGAGATATCTTATTTGCTTTTTCGGGTGGCGGGTATTCCGGTCTTGCGGCACGGTATGGTGATGTCGCTGCCAGGCGTAGATATCGAGGTTGCTCCAGAATGTAGCGGTATCCGTTCGACTATGGGTTTGTTTATCGTAGGTGCGGTGCTGACCCGCGTAATACTTCGGACAGGTTGGGCGAGATCGTTAACAATATTGTGCGTCGGACCCATAGGAATCTTCAGAAATGCGGTACGAATTGTGTGCATCTCAGTACTTGGAGTCTATGTGGATCGAGGCTTTCTTGCAGGCAACCTTCACCGGCGTGGCGGCCTGCTGTTTTCCCTGGTGGGGTTCGCTGTTCTGATACCGTTGGTTTGGCTCCTGCGGAGATGGGAGCGTTACCTAGTTGCGGTCGGATAGGCGGAGGAGTATGCGCTTCAGCGGTAAAGGGTGGGATGAGGATGACATTCAGGGTTGAAACTCGGGACGGGACCGTGGTCGTCGTTAGCGAGGCGGATCTGGAGGTGGTTACCGCGTACCTGGTGCTTCGCGGCTATCCGCCGATAAGTGTAGCGGTCGCAGACTCGCCAGCATCGGACCTGGACGAGAAGCGCGGTGAGGTAGCGATGCGTGCCCGGGCGTAACGCGCTTTTTGTTTTGCTGGTATACTCTATGGATGTTTTACTCCGCAAGAGCCTTGTTGGGGGTTGCGCTGATAGGGCTTGCGGGAGCTCGCCTTGGGTTGTGCGTAGATATTTCCATCCCGGGTTTCGTCGCCGGTCCGGGCGGCAGTGTTCCCGTAACCATTGTATTAGGAAACGATGGCCCCCCGATCAGTGGTTTGCAGTTTGATGTGTCCTTTGACGACGCGACCTTGACCCTTTCGACCGTCATAGGAAGCGCCGCGAGAAGTTCTGGGAAAGCGCTTTACGTCGCGACGCTGGCGCCTAACCGGACACGCTTTTTGGTCTGGGAATTCAACCAGGGTCAGATTCCAGACGGCACTGTCGTGAACTTGTTCGTTAATGTCGCGCCCGCCGGTACGCCCGGGACCTACCGCATCCATTTTGAAACCGCACTTGCAACCGGCCCGGATGGTCAGTCTGTGCCAGTGTCCACGTCCGACGGCACTCTGACCGTGGAATCTTTGTTTAACGCTGCAGTAGTGCCGCAAGGCGTGTTGAACGGAGCAAGCCTTCTTCCCGGACCCGTTGCGCCAGGAGAGTTATTAGCTATTATGGGCTCGGCAATCGGCTCAGCCGCCGGCGTGGCCGGTATTACATTCGACGGTCATGCCGCTCCTCTGACCTACGTGTCGTCCGATCAGGTGAACGCTGTCGTTCCCTTCGGCATCTCAGGCCACAGTACAACGACGCTGAATGCCATCAATGCAGCTGGCACCTCGACGGAGATTTCTCTTCCAGTCGCTGCGTCTGCGCCCGGTATTTTCACGCTAAGTGGCAGCGGTTCGGGGCGTGGCGCCATTTTGAATCAGGATTCGACGGTGAACTCGCCGGACAATCCTGCAGCAAGGGGATCGATTATTGTTATTTACGCGACCGGGGCGGGGCAGACCAATCCGCCGGGCACTGATGGCCTGATCCCGACCGCGGTGCTTCCCAAACCGCTTCTCCCGGTCTCAGTCCAGATTGGTGGCGCGCCTGCAGAGATCTTGTACGCGGGTGCGGCGCCCGGCATGATTTCGGGTACATTGCAAGTGGACTGCCAGGTGCCGCCGCAGATCGCGGCCGGGAAGTCGGTGACGGTTCTACTCAGCATCGGCGAGGCGACCAGCCCGCCGGTTACAGTAGCTGTAAGATAATTCGGGCGGGCCAACGCGACTCGCGTCGAATCTGCTTCTTTGGTCAGCGTAGCTGAGCGTCCTGTTTATGCGTCGAGTTCCGCACGCGAGTGGCGCCCGAAATACTCCCCGGAGCGTATACCGCATAGCGCACATGGCTCATTTACTTTAGGAGATAAATGTGAATAGAGGAAGAGTCCTGGTGTTCTTCGTGCTGCTGCCGAGCCCAGTAGCGATGTTACAGGCCCAGAGCGATACGATATCCGAATATCCGTTATCGCAGGGGTGTTGTCCGAACGGGATCGCGAACGGACCGGATGGCGCACTATGGTTCACCGCCGGGTACATCATCGGACGCATCACGACTTCTGGCGCTTTTTCTTATTATCCCGTGTCGTTCACGCCCGAAGGTGGCATCGCAGTAGGGCCGGACGATGCGCTGTGGTTCACCGGGTCCGATGCCTCGGTCGGCAGTATAGGGCGCGTCACTCCGAAGGGAAATGTCACGCAATATCCGACGCCAACAGTCGACAGTTTTCCACAATCAATTACCGCCGGGTCGGATGGCGCGATGTGGTTTACGGAGAGTGGTGCTGACAAGATCGGCCGCATCACGACCGCTGGAGTGATCGAGGAATATCCGATCCCCACCCCCAACAGTTATCCCATAGGTATAGCGGCCGGGCCAGATGGTGCGTTGTGGTTTACGGAAAGCATTGGCAACAAGATTGGCCGCATCACCACGAAGGGCGTGATCGAGGAGTTTGCCGTCGGCAACACCCTGGTGTCTCCCAATTGGATCACGGCGGGGCCGGATGGTGCATTGTGGTTTACCGAGTTATCACTCCCCGCGGCCAGGATCGGCCGCATCACTACTGCCGGAGTGGTAACGTCGTTTATTCTTTCACCTGACGGAGCCAACGGTCAGATCACTGCGGGGCCGGATGGAGCGCTGTGGTTTACAGGCGGTGTATTCAACTCCGTCGGTCGCATCACTACTTCCGGCGTCGTCACCGAGTATCCCCTGCCGAGCGCCAGCAGTTTCCCGACCGGAATTACGACTGGACCGGACGGGGCGCTGTGGCTGGTGGAAAACGACGCCGGCAACATCGCCCGCGCAACCGCCTGCGGCATCGGGCTGAGTCTCAGTTTTGCGAATAGCGCGCTCACGATCAACTTTGATGTAGGCATCACTACCGCAGCCACATGGCGGGCCTGGATTGTTAATGGAAGTAGCGCGAGCCGGCTGTTTGAAAAATCGTTAGGGCCTTTGACACCGCCTCGCGCTTTCACGGGTACGTTGTCGAATTTCTCCAGTCAGGGTAACGTGGCAGTGTCCTCAACGTTGTCGTCCCCCAACGGCATTATCTGCTCTGACGAACAGACTTTGGATACCACTGGAGGCAGCACAGCAGGACAAGCCGGCATTCCGCCAGGCCTTCCATGAGAATTCTAGAGCCCGTACGTTGAGGCGGTAGTAGGAGTTGAGCCTCGACCGGAACAACAACTCCCAAGGCACCACCAATTGCGGATGAACTGGTTGGCAACGGCTTTCGCCGGGCCAAGCTCTTGGCATCTGGTGGCCGCGCGCGGTAGGTGGGGCTGAAACTTCAACTCTCTGAACCGACAAATCCGCTGGCATGAAAATGCCGTTGAGCTTACGCAACGCTTTACAGAAATCCCGAGTGTCTGAGCGCGGCATGATCTCGTGGCTCATAACGGTAGTCTGCGCAGCGGTGTTGTGTATCGTTCTGGCATTAGGCCTCTGGCCATTTCATGCGCCCAGAAACGACGTCTCCTGGCTGGGAAATCGCAACGGACTGCACTTTGGCAGGTCTGGCACCGTGTTCAGCGCAAGCAAATTCCGGATCACACCTGCCCAGCACCAGGGATCCGGCAGCCTGGAGATATGGCTGCAGCCGGGACATATCTGGGACTTTGCCACCGTTCTGACGTTCTACGTTCCCGGGAATCCACCACGGTTCTTGCTGCGCCAGGCGCAAACCAGCCTCTTGCTGCAGGCCGCGATTCAGGACGGCCAGAATCGTACCGGATTAGAGAGCGTCTATGTGGTTGATGCCTTTCCGAAGACTGGTCCAGCATTCATCACGGTCACCTCGGGTGCATCGGCAACTACGGTGTACGTAGACGGGGTTGTAGCCAAGAACGCGCCCCAGATTCGGCTTTCGACGCAGGCATTCGCCGGCCGGCTAGTGCTCGGCGACTCCGCAGGGCAGGCAGATAGCTGGTCGGGGCAGTTCCTGGGCCTTTCGATTTATAATCGAGAACTTACGGTATCCCGGGTTCTCGAGCACTATGAAACCTGGACGCACACAGGTCGGCCCCAGATAGCTGCCGACGAAGGCAATGTTGCACTATACCTTTTTGACGAGCACTCGGGACGAATCATCCACAGCAAGAGCGGGTCGGGTGCCGACCTGTATATTCCGGAAAAGTACGCTGTCTTAGGGCAAATCTTTCTAGAGAGTCCATCCAACGAATTCAGAAGGTACAATGGTTATTGGCGTGCGATTGTTAAGAACATCGTGGGTTTCGTCCCTTTCGGTTGTTGCTTCTACGTGTATTTCGGTTTTGTCCGTCGAACCAAACGAGCGGCACTGGCAACCGCCGCTCTAGGGTTCGCCGTCAGCCTCACGATTGAAGTGCTTCAGGCGTTCCTTCCCACGCGAGACTCCGGCATCACGGACCTGATCACCAACACGCTCGGCACGTACATCGGTGTTTTGTCCTACAAGGCCGCTAGACCCGTCCTGGCAGAGTGGCTGCCGTGGTGGCCATACCTTTAAGTCGCCGTGCCGGTAAAGGTGCCAGGCTGCCGATGCGGGTCCCTCCGCTATCGGCGGCGAGATTGGCGAGAGCCCAGGACAGTCTATGGGGGTGGGTGAAGGCGGGTAGTCGCGTTGTCAAGTGGTAACGAAATCGTTACCATTGTAGCGGATGATCGAGATCCGCGACTATATTGACGAAGGCGGAAACAAACGGTTCGCCAATGGCTTGAAGGGCTCGACGCGGCGGCAGCCGCCAAAAGTGACCATCGCGCTGGCGCGCATGGAGCAAGGAAACTTATCCAAAGTAAAGAGCGTCGGGGTCCGGCGTCTTCGAGTACAAGATCGATTTCGGCCCCGGCTATCGAATCTCCTTCGGCAAGGATGGCGACAGCCTCGTGATTTTGATTGGGGGGCGGCACGAAGATACAGCAACAACAGGACACCGAGGCGGCGCATGGATGCTGGGCCGCATACAAACGAAGAGAGAAACAGGAGATTCAATGAAATGCCCCTGACCCACGATTTCAAGGAAACCATCCGAGCACGGGCGCAACGGGACCCCGATTTCCGTCAAGCGCTTCTACGGGATGCCGTCGAACTGGCGTTATATCTTGCCAAATCTTGTAATGCATGAACCGCCGCGTACCGACACCGAGCTTGCCAGGCGCCTGGGCGTGAGCGAGACAGTGGTCCGCCGTATGTTGAACCCGAAGCACGATACCAAACCCGAAAAAATCCAGGCCGCGCTGGCGGCACTGGGCAAGCGCATTGTGGTGACGTTCGAAGACGCCGCGTGAGGGCGAACTTACCCCACCCGCAACACTCCGGCTAACGCCTGCTCCAATCCACCTGCTCGATGCGCCCGATCACGAACATATAGAAAAACGCTCCCACCACCACGATGCCGGTAGCCACCGCAAAAGCCCAGAAAAACTGGCCAGTGCGCTGTACCACCAGGCCGGTGAGCGCTGGCGCCGCCACTCCCGCCAGATTCCCTACGCCGTTCTGCACCGCGGTCCATTTGCCTGCGGCGGGCGGCCCGGCCAGCGTCTGGATGAGCGCCCAATGGTTGGAACTCCACATTCCGAAAAAGATGCAGGCCAGGAACAACAAGGCCATGGACAGTTCCTTGCTATCCACCATCACTACGGGCAGGATGATCGTGGATAGCAGCAGGCCGCCGACTGTGAAAGTCTTGCGCACTCGCGTGGGGGTGGCGCCCGCCGCGATCCAATGGTCGGAGAGCCACCCGCATAGCGCCGACGAGACCCCGATCGCCAGAAATGCCAGCGCGCCCATGCTGGCCATGCGATCCATCGAGAAATGGCGCTCCATCACCATATACGAGGGCAGCCAGGTGAGCAGGAAATACCAGAAGTAGTTGCCGCAGAACAATCCCCCGAAAGAGCCCCACGCCGAGCGCTGCGCGAGGATATGCCAGACGCCGGGTGGCCGATGCGTTGCGTGCGCGGCAATGATGCCTGGTCCGCGCGGCATCCACTTCATCCACGGAATTAGCCAAGCCAGGCTGACGGCGCCCAGCACGAAGAAAAAGGGCCGCCACCCGAAGCGCGCCATCAGCAACCCGCCGAGCAGTGTTCCGAGCGCCGGCCCGAATTTCGATCCGGCGTCGATCAACGCATTGGCGAGGCCGCGATGGTGCTCCGGGAAATGCGTCGCGAAGATCTTGGAATATGACGGATAGGCCGCCGATTCCCCAATACCCAGCAGCAGGCGCAATCCGAACAGCACCACGAAACTGTTGGCCAGGCCGGTGGCTGCGGTGGCCGCCGACCACGCCAGGTAGGCGCTGGCATAGACCAAGGCGACATCGAAGCGGTCCAGCAGAAACCCCACGACGCCGAGCAACTGGAACAGCGCATAGGTCCAGAAGAACGCGGAGAGCAGCTGCCCCAGGCGCGCCGGGTCCAGACCCAAGCCGCCTTTCTCAGGCGAAGCCATAAGCAGCGGTCCGGCGATCGAAAGGTTGCCGCGATCGATATAGTTGATGAAGATGGAAACGACCAGTAAGAGAAGCACGGCCCATTGCGACCCTGACAACTTAGTGCGGGCGGCGGGTGGAGTGGTCATAGATTAGTTGGTGGGCCTGTCGCGCGGCGGCGCAACCGTGGCGAAGTCCCGCTTGACGCGCTCGACGTACTGTTCGAGCAACTCCGCAACTCGCTCGCGGCGCGCGGACCTCACGATCATGCCCACGTGATGCGGCAGTTGCATGCGCCACACGATCTCCGGATCGTCATAGGCCGAGGTGTCCGGATGCTCCTGCCGGGCGAGCGACACCAGCAGCGCGGCATAGTCGTTCGCGGGCGGCGGAGGCGCGTACGGCAGCTTGCCGCCGGCGATCTCCACCTTGGCCCACTCGCCCCACAGATTCAAACCCGTGGCGGCTTCCACCAGTTCCGCGATGTGCGCGCCGCCCACGCGGGCCGAAGTTTCCAGGAAATAGAGTACGCCGTCCTCGCCCCTGATGAACTCTGTGTGGGAGACGCCGCGCAGCAGCCCCATAGCCGCCAGCACGCGACGATTGCCTGCCAGCAGCGCCTCGGCATCCGGGGAGCCGCGTTCCAGCAGGCGCGTGGTGAAGATCCCGCCGCGGTGCGAAACATCCAGCGGTGGACAGCCATATTGGCTCGCGACGGCGAAAAGGATGCGGTTCTCGTAGACGATGGAGTCCACGTGACAGACGTCGCCCGCAATGTACCGCTCCACCAGGAAGAATGAGCGCCGATCGCCGAGGGCGTGGTCGGCCGCGCGCAGATCGTCAAGCGAATCGAGCACCTGGATGCCGATGGCGCCCGCCATCCCGCGCGGCTTCAGCACCCACGGCGGCGGCACGCGGCCGGCAAACTCGCGCACCTTCTCGTCGTTCAGCAGGTGTACGAATTCCGGTACGTGCAGGCCCGCCTCGATGGCCTGCATGCGCATCGCCAGCTTGTCGCGAAAGTAGCGCGTGGTGGTCTCGCCCATGCCCGGAATGCGCAGGTGTTCGCGGAGCGCGGCGGCCATCTCCAGGTCGAAATCGTCCAGCGCCACCACTCGGTCGATGGCCTCTGTGCGCGCCAGGTGGCTGATTGCCAGCAGGGTATCGTTGCGGTTCCAGGATTTATCCTGGTCCGGCATGTAAAAGATATCGTCGATGCTTTCACGCGGCCACTGCGCTTTGTGCTGAAGGCTCAAAGACGTGATCAGGAAGACGCGGGCGCCCTGGCGCTTGGCTTCGCGCATGAATTCGTGACCCTTTTCGTAGCTGGCGAGGCAAAGGAAGGTCAGCGGGTCCATGGCAGCATGGCGTTCTGCTGGGAAGCGACGATCAACAACATGCAGCCATTAATGGTGTGACTGTCACGATGATCGGTAGAGGCCATGGCACATTGGTAATCGCCTGGATAGAGCACCAAGTCGCCGAAATGCAACTCACCCTCCAGGACATAGCAATGCTCCACATCCGCGTGGGAGTGCGGCGGATATTTGGCGCCCGGCTCCATGCGCACTAGCAGGGCCACGCTGCCGTCCGGAGACCCCGCATACAGACGCTTGGCGCTGACGCCGGGCACCAGGGGATACCAGGCTCCTTCGTTTGCGCGTGTGACCTGAATGCCCGGCGGCGGCCCGGGTCGCCGCAAACGCGACAGCAGTTTCTCGCGCAAATGCGGCGGAGCAGGCACGCCATCGGAGGAGAACGGTAGCCAGCTTACGGCATCCCCGAAGGCGCGCGATTCGCCGGCGCACACGTCGCACGTTTTCACATGCTCCTGGAACTCCGCCCCTTCGTCCGGCGGGAGGGCGCCTGTGGCGAACAGGCTGGCCAGTTCGCGGACCTCTTCGTCGGTCGTTTGATGGGCGGCTTGATGTTCCGTCATGACAGTGCCCCCAGCTGCGAACGTAATTTTATCATACCCATTCGAATGCGGGTCTTCACGGTGCCCAGCGGTTGGCCCAGCCGCGCGGCCAACTTCGCATGGCTGTAACCGTACCAGTATGCCAGTTCGATGGCCTCGCGCTGCTCGGGTGCTAGTGCCCTCAAAGCGGCCCGTACTTCGCCCGCGCCGCCGGCAAGCATGGATGATGTCGCGGGCGCCGCGCCATCGATGTCCATCAGCGCTTCTTCCCGCCGGTTTCGATTGGCGCTGCCGCGAAGCTTGTCGATCGCGCGGCTGCGTGCCATAGCCGTCAGCCAGGCGATCGCCGAACCTCGCCGCTCATCGAAGTTCGCGGCACTGCGCCAAACCTGCGTGTAGATATCCAATGTCGCTTCTTCTGCATCTTCCGGGTTGCGCAGAATGCGCACAGCCATTCCGTAGATCAGGCGGTTCGTGGCGTCGTAAAGTGCCGCCAGCGCGCCCTGATCGCCGGCGGCGATTCGCCTGAAGTAGCCGGCGAGAGTCCGTTCCAGGTCTGCGCGCGAGGCGCCCGCGGACTCAAAGGCTGGCATGGCAGAGGGCAAGAGCGGAAGTATAGCAGAAATCTACCGCGTAATCCGGCAGCTCCGGCTGAGCGCCCCCACCGAAAGCGCGATCTCGCCCGCCGTGGCGCGCGTAACCGTAAACTCAACTGTCTTCTTTTCTCCCGCGCGCAGCGCCACCCGCTCGAATCCCTCCAACTCCCGCACCACGCCGGCATGTTTGACATACAACTGCACTACGTCTTCGCCCTCGCGCTTGCCGGAGTTTTCGACTTCCACCGAAACCTTCACCGGGCTGCCCGCCCGCGCTTCGTCCGGCGCTCGCAGATTCCGGTAGTTGAATGTCGTGTAACTCAGCCCATAGCCGAACGCATAGAGCGGCTCGCCTTCGAAATACCGGTAGGTCCGGCCTTTCATGTTGTAGTCGTCGAAAGCCGGCAATTGATCTTCCGACTTATAGAATGTGACCGGCAGACGGCCCGCCGGATTATAGTCGCCGAACAAGACATCTGCCAGCGCGGTACCGCCGGCCTGTCCCGGATACCACAGCTCCACAATCGCCGGCACATGCTCGCGCGCCCAATTCACCGCTACCGCGCTGCCATTCAACAGCACCAGCACCACCGGCTTGCCCAGCGCCGACACGCGCTGCAGCAGCGCTTCCTGCACCCGCGGGATGCCCAGGCGTACGCGGTCGCCGCCGCTGAAACCCTCCACCCGCACCTTCATCTCCTCGCCTTCCAGACGCGGCGACAGCCCCAGAAACATCAGCACCACATCCGCCTGGCGTGCCACTTTCAAGGCCTCGTCTTCGTAGCTCGCATGTGGAGGCGCCCACACCAGCCGGATATCCGCATCTCCGTGC
>Ga0302325_10003751_pt1 | contig 35532 bp, 28 predicted proteins | sample Palsa_T0_2_FD_201948 | JGI IMG/M metagenome (GOLD analysis project Ga0302325, IMG submission 201948) | Peat permafrost microbial communities from Stordalen Mire near Abisko, Sweden - Palsa_T0_2 | ecosystem: Environmental > Terrestrial > Soil > Palsa > Peat permafrost | place: Sweden: Abisko...
TCCTAGTTGAGCGGCACGGCCGGATCGAATGGGTTGTTGAAGTACTGTGCGCCAATATCCAGCCACTCGGTAATGATGCGTAATTCGGCCGCGCTCATGTATCCAGCATGCGTGCTGCCCGAATTCGCCGCGAAGCGGTTCAGAAACTGGCTCGACAACGCTCCATCCGCGCTGCCCGCATTCAGATACGGTCCCACCGGCACCGGCATCGTCGTCGCCTGACCCTTGGGTCCCGGCGGTCCCGGTACCAGCAGCTCCTGCAGAGCACCCATGTTAACTGCCTGCTCGTCGTGCGTGAACAGCAGTTGCTGATAAGAGGTTAATTGCAGCGGCTCAGCGCTTGAGGCTGTGCTCGTCAAATTCAGCTGCCCGGCCGGTGCTTGCGCCGCCCCAGTGCTGCTTTTGCTGTTGTGGCAGCCGCCGCGCGAGCAGGTGTGGTCCGCCAATACAGCTCCTGTCGTCGGATCGAGCACCTGGCGCACTTTATCCCAGAGCGGCTGAATGTGCTCCGTGTAGTTGGGCGTGATGCGGCAGATGCTCGACCAGGTGGTTTCGCACAACTCGGACGTCGGTACGTTGGTCGTGATGCTCGGATCAAGATAGCTGTAGGAGAAGCTCGCATCCGGAGCGCGCACCGCGGGATTCGTCCAGACGTCCTGGTACACGATGTTGACGCTCGGCTGCATCTGCAGGCACGGCGGGTTGTCAGTGGCGCAGCTGGTGCGCGCGCGCGTCTCGGCCATGGTCTCGCCCGCAACCGGAATGAAGGTCGCAACCGTACCAGGGAAGGGCTCGCCACCGATCGCGCCGGTGTTCACGAGCGGAAAGAGGCCCTTACGTCCATGCGAGCGCGGATTTTGGGTGGACGCCGGGATATGGCACCCGTTGCAGGTCATGACCTCGCCGGGAAGTACTTGCAGCCAGTTTGCATGCGGCGGGAAGATGCGCCGGCCGTTGACGTCGAGCACGTCGATCATGAAAGCGACGTTCGCGGGCACTTCGATCTTCACCGAGCCATCCGGCTCGACCGGGGCGTAGCCCAGGATTTCGCGCATGTAAGGACTTGCGCCGAAAGCCTGCTGGGCGATGTTGAGTGTCTGCGTATTCGGCAGCGAGACAGCCTTTTGCAGGCGGATGAAGCGCGCCGGGCGTTGATCGGCCTTGGTCAGCGCTGGGTTTGCCAGGGTCTGGATGTTCGGCACGGCCGTGTCGACGCCGTCGAAGTCGTACACGCTCTTGATGTCGATGACGCCCACGCCCTCGTCATAGAAAGTCTGATCCAGGGTGACGCCCGGCACGCCGTCGAGTATGACCGCGGGCAGCGGCCGCGGCTGCGCCGCGACGACATCGGTGACCATGACGCCTTCAACGGGCTGCATCACGGGCAACAAGGTGTTCTGAGTGGGATCGAACATCCATACGCTGTAGAGCGGCGGCGCGGACATCGCGGTCGGGCTGGCAAGCCCTGCGGCCGTGCACGGGACGATAGTGTTGGGAGTGACGCTGGTATCGAGCAGCCGGCATTGCGTCCAAGTGACGAGAATGCGCTGCGTGCCGTCCCAGAGCGGCACGGCGGAATTGAACCGGCCGCCGGGCGAGGGGCCGGGAATCGTGAGTATTTCGTACGAGGTGGCATTGGTTTGCGCAGGACCCGGGGCGCCGGCATCCGCCATTACCGGCTGGAAGTCCTCAACGAAATCCGTGCCGTTGATGATGACGAGGTCGCCCCCGAAATCGTCGTCCGTGTAGGGGCGGATCAGCGCGAGGATATTGCCGTTCTGCATCTCATGCGGCTTGATGAACTCGATGGTGGCGGTGTTGGTTTTGCCGTCGGGCCCCGTATTGTGACTCTGGGCGCCGTAGTAGAGCTCAAGATCCGTGCCGTCCGGGTTGATGGTGTAGAGGTGCATGCCATCCTTGCCTGGCGAATGATCCCAGCGCGTAAAGAGCACGCGGCCGTTCGACAGCACCGTCGGATCCCGGTCATGGCTCTGGTTGAATTCGATCTGATGGATATTGCTGCCGTCGGGATTCATCACGGCCAACACGAAGGCCGACTCGTCGCGGTCCTCGGTCTGATATTCAAACTGCGGATCGTTCTCATTGAGCAGCACGGCCTTCGATTGCCGCTGCCGCGTTGAGGTGAACACGATGCGGCCATCGGGCAGGAATGCCGGCGAGACATCCTCCCCGTCATTGGCCTCATCCTCATTGGTAATAATTTGCGCGAGCGTGTCGCTTGCGATCGTGTATTCCCAGATGGACCACGTGGGCGGGTCGATGTCTTTCATGTTGGGCGTCAGCGGGCCACGCATCGCGAACAGCACCATCGTGCCGTCGGCGGATACGGACACATCTTTCACGTCGTATGAATTGGTGCCGGTGACACGCGCCGTGATGTTGGTCTCGGCCGCGCTTGGCGAGGCGGTGGCGCGCATGTAAAGATTGGCCTGCGGGACCGCGGGGCGCAGCAGCCGCAGATCGTCAGTCATCATGGGAATCGTGCGCTTGACGTAGAAGATCGGGGCGTCGGCCGTCGCCGGGTCTGGCCCCTGGCCGCTGCCAATGTTGATGCGGGTGCCGGGACTGCACGCGGCCAAAGCCCAGGCGGCGGCCGCACAGGCGGCCATGCGCGTCACGGCGCCTGCCGAGGCGCGCATCGAAGCTCCGTGCTTTTCGTGCATGTTGCGTCCCTCCTTGGGAGACGCGCTCGACTGATCACAACGCATGACCTAATCCTGCTCTTGCCGCAGTGCACACAGCGATCTGCGGACGCCGTCACAGCCGGCAATACTGTTTTGCGCTTCTCTCTCGTCCGGGGCGCCAGGGACTGCCGCAGCCCCGTCGATGCCCCCAGCAGCTTAGGTAGCCGGTCGGGCGGGTACATGGAGTGACCGGGCTCGCAGTTTACGGCGCAAAGCATATCCGGGGCGAGCTTCAACCCCGACATGTCTGCGAGTGGCGACGTCCGGGAGTTGAGACAGCCAGAGACCGTTTTGTGTGCCGGTATAGTCCGTCGCGCATCAGTTAATTCATCGCCAGTGGGTGACTGCCATGAGAATCGCAAGCAAGCTCGAATCGGGGCTCCCGCGCCGCGCGGCGCGCGCCGCGGTGCGTGCCTCGTGTGCCGTATTCCTTCTGGCGCAGTCCGTCGCACCCGCTCTTGCAGATCCGACATCGCAGGCGCAGCGCATCTACGAGCGCATCGCCGGCGTCGATCCGCCCGCTACGACGCTTGCGACGATGGAAGCCGACATCGCCGGCGGCAACGCTCTGGCGGCGGCCGAGATCGCCACCGAAGACCCGGACTTCTATAACGTCGTGCTGAAGAATTTTGTGACGCCGTGGACCAATCGCGCCCAAACCTCGTTTGCGCCGCTCAACGACTACACGGCGACAGTCATCGGCATGGTGCGCGACGATGTTCCCTTCAATACCGTTCTATCCGCCGATATTCTTTATAAGAGCAGTGCCTCCGGGCTGCCGCCGGTGTCGGCCGCCAACAACAATCACTACGCGACGGCGGAGCAGTATGGCGTCGATCTGAAGTCGACATTGGTTGCCACCACGCAGTCGGCGACCTACGGGCTGCCGACCGCGGCGACCGCCGGTGTGATCACGACGCGCGGCGCCTCATCGGCTTTTTTCATCAATGGCACGAACCGCGCCATGTTTCGCTTCACGCTGATCAATCATCTGTGCACGGATCTGAACCCCATCATGGACATCACCCGTCCGCCGGATCGCGTTCGTCAGGATGTGAGCCGCTCGCCCGGCGGGGACAGTCGGATCTTTCTTAATAACTGCATCGGCTGCCATGCCGCCATGGATCCGATGGCGCAGGCCTTTGCCTATTACAACTTCGACGGCGTGGTCACCCAGGAGACGATTTACACACCGAACGTCGTGCAGCCGAAGTACCTGATCAATTCCCAAAATTTCACCACCGGATTCATCACGCCGAATGACAGCTGGAGCAATCGCTGGCGCCAGGGGCAGAACCAGGTGCTCGGCTGGAGCGCGGCTCTTCCGGGCAGTGGCGCGGGCGCGAAGAGCTTGGGTCAGGAGCTCGCCGCGAGCAGCGCCTTCGCGCAGTGCCAGGTTCAGAAGGTGTTTCAGGCGGTGTGCTTCCGTGCGCCGCAGGACCAAGCCGATCGCAACCAGATCTCGACGATGGTCAGCGGCTTCGTCGCCGGTGGCTACAAGTTGAAGAAGGTGTTCGCCGAATCCGCCGTGTACTGCATGGGACCATGAGCATCGGACCATGACGAGGGAGCATCGCATGAATGGCTTTGCATTGAGTTCGCCCCGCTTGCGCCACGTCGAGCTGGCAGCGGCGCTCGTGGTGCTTGCGCTCACGGCCGGCTGCACCAGCAGCGGTCCTGCCACCGCGGCGAATCCAGTGACCGCGGCACCCACCGTACAGGCCTATAGCGGGCCTGCGCCCGAAAACGCGGACGTGCAAGCGTTCCAGGTCAATCTGTGGCAGAACATCTCGGGGCCGACGATGTGTGGCGGCTGCCATCATGCCGGTGGCCAGTCGCCGCAATTCGCGCGCTCCGACAATATCAATCTCGCCTACGAGGCTGCGAATACGGTTGTTGATCTGACCAATCCGAGTCAGTCGGAGATGGTGCAGAAGGTGTCCGGCGGCCACAATTGCTGGCTCGCATCGCCGCAAGCGTGCGGCGCGACGCTCACCGTATGGATCCAAAACTGGGCGGGTACCACCGCAGTCGGCAGTCAGCAGATCAAGCTGGTGGCGCCGCCGGAGCAGGACGTCGGCCCGAGCAAGACCTTTCCGACCTCACCGGCCGCGTTTGCCTCCCTCATCTGGCAGCCGATACTGGTGCCGTGGTGCTCGCGCTGTCATTCGGACAACGCACTGACGCCGCAGGCGCCGTACTTTGCCAGCTCCAATGAAGAAGAGGCATACCAGGATGCGCAGCCGAAGATCAATCTCATCGATCCGGCGCAGTCGCGTTTCGTTGTTCGCCTGGCCACCGAATTCCACCACTGCTGGTCGAACTGCGCAGCCAATGCGGCGACCATGCAAGCGGCCATCACCGCGTTCGCCAACGGCATTCCAACCACGAGTGTGAATCCGAGCCTCATCGTCTCGAAGCAGCTGTCGCTCTATCAGGGCACCGTCGCCTCAGGACAGAGTCGCTATGACAGTGCGCAGATCGCGCTCTATCAGTTCCAAACGGGTACCGGCAGCGTTGCCTACGACACGAGCGGCGTGCAGCCGGAGCTTGACTTGACGCTGTTCGGCAACGTGACCTGGGTCGGTGGCTGGGGCGTCAACATCGCCCCCGGCGGCAAGGCTCAAGGCTCCACCGAGGCGAGCCAGAAGCTTGCGAACCTCATTCAGTCGACAGGCGAATTCTCGATCGAGGCGTGGATCGCCAATGGCAACGTCACGCAGACGAATGCCGACATCGTGAGCTATTCGGGCAGCGATAAGACGCGCAACGTGACGCTGTCGCAGCAGACGCAGCAGTATGAGGCCGAAGTCGAGAGCAGCGTGACCAACGCCAATGGCGACCCGCCGCTCCTCACCTCCGCAGCGGCCGCTCTCGCGCAGGCATCCCTGCAGCACGTGGTCCTCACCTATGATCCGATCAACGGCCGCAAGCTCTACGTCAACGGCGTGTTCACCGGCGACGTCGATGCGCAAAAGGGCGGCTCGCTCGCCAATTGGGACAACACCTTCGCGCTGGTGCTCGGCTCGGAGGTGTCCGGCGACCATGCATGGGCGGGCGTCATTCGAATGCTCGCTATCCACGATCGGGCACTGACGCTGGCACAGGTGCAGCAGAATTTCGCGGCCGGAGTCGGGGAGAAGTACTACCTGCTGTTCGATGTATCTACTCTCGTCAATATGCCGCAGAGCTACATCATGCTGACGGCGTCCGAGCTCGACAGCTACTCGTACCTCTTCACGCGGCCGACGTTCATCAGCCTCGATCCGACCCAGAAGCCGAGCAATATCCCAATCACGGGGATCCGCATCGGCATGAACGGCGCCGAGGTCGGAGTCGGGCAGGCCTATCTGCCGCTCAGCAGCACCATCACGGCGGCGAACTACTCGCCGACCTCCGGTGAGGTGCTCTCGACTGTCGGCACCGCGATCGCGCAGCAGAACGGACCCGCCCTGGATCAATTCTTCCTCACCTTCCAGAAGATCGGCACGAAGAGCTATACGGAGCCGGTGCCGGCCGTGCCGCCACCGCCAGCGCCGATTAACACGCCCCCGAATCCGGACTACGGCGCGCGCACTTACGACAAGCTCTTGTACGCGATGTCGAACATCACCGGCGTGCCGACCACAGACAGCAATGTGGCGAGCGCCTTCGCATCCATAGAGGAATCGCTGCCCTCGGTCGCATCGGTCGATGCGTTCAGCGCAGCCAATCAGCAGGCCATCGCGCAGCTGGCGATCGTGTACTGCAGTGAACTCGTCAACAATCCGACCCTGAGTCAGAAGTTCTTCCCCGGCTTGAATCTGTCGCAGCCGGCGGGCACGTACTTCGCAAGCCAGAGCAACATGAATCTGGTGATCAACCCGCTGATCACCAATGCGCAGATCACGACGACCAACGGCACACAGATCGTGACCCAGCCACAGGCGTCGGCTGTTGCGACCGAGCTTACGAATCTGATCACTACGTTGAGCGCCGGCCAGAACGAAGCTGGGCGCACAGCCGCAGTCACGACGGCCGCGTGCGCCGCGGTGCTCGGCAGCGCCGCAGTAATGCTGCACTGACAGGTTTCAGGAGTAACAAGCGTCATGATTATCCGCAGAAAGCCCCCACGGCAGCTGGGTCTGAAAGAACCCATCCGGCACGAGAATCACGGCCCGCCGCGCACTCGGCGCGACTTCCTCGGCCGCGGTCTCATCGCCGGCGCGGCCTACGTCACGGCGCCGACTTTCTTCAGCCTGTTTGCCAATCCGCGCGCAGCTTATGCGGCGCTCGCAGGGGACATCTCCACACTCGTCACGGACTGCGGCATTGCGACGCAGGGCGCGGGCAAGATTCCGTTCATATGCTTCGACCTTGCGGGCGGTGCGAATCTGAACGGCTCCGAGGCACTCATCGGCGGCCCGGGCGGGCAGCTCGATTTCCTCTCGGTCGCCGGTTACGCCAATCTCGGACTGCCTGGCGACATGGTGCCCAATGCACCGAATGCGGCGAGCCCGACGCACAATTGGATCAACACTTCGTTCGGGCTCGCGTGGCACTCGGACGGGGCGATCCTGCGCGGCATGCAGTCGGTGGTGTCAGTTGGGACGATGGCGAATACCAATGGCGCCGTGATTCCCGCGCTGTCTGAGAACGACACCGTCAACAATCCGCACAATCCGATGTACGGCATCTACATGGCGGGTGCGAATGGCTCGCTCTTGCCGCTCATCGGTACCGAGCCGACTGTCTCCGGCGGCAACTCCGTGGCGCCTGCCGATATGATCAATCTCACCGTTACCCCAACCCTCGTGAATCAGGCGAGCGATGTGACGGGCCTCGTCAACACGGGGCAGCTTGGCACGCTCTTTACGAATCCGAGCGATGCCGTGGCGGTCCTCGAGTCGATCGCCCGGATCAGCGGCGGCACCGATCCCAACGCCTTCGGCGGCAAGCTCGCCAACGTCAACATGCTCACCCGCGACACGGCCATCAAGACTGCGCTGCGCTGTGGCTATGTGAAGTCGGCCGACCTCGTCGATCGGTACGGCGATCCCAAGACGCTGAACCCCAGTCTCGACCCGTATATCGTCGGCTCGAGCGGCATCTTCAGTCAGACCGAATACGCGAGCGATAACGATTATCAGGCGACCGCGGCCGTCATGAAGATGGTGGTCAACGGTTTCGCCGGTGCCGGCACCATCGAAATGGGAGGCTTTGACTACCACGGCCAGGGCCGCGCCACGGGCGAGACGCGCAATTTCCAGGCGGGCATCTGCATCGGCGCTTGCCTCGAGTACGCAGCGAAGGTGGGCATACCGCTCATGATCTACATCTTCAGCGACGGCTCGTTGAACGCGAACGGGGTGATCGACACCACACCCGCCGGCCGCGGCAAGTTCATGTGGGCGAGCGACAATCAGACCACGGCCAACACAATCATGCTGGTCTACAACCCGAAGGGGCGGCCGACGCTGCTGAACGGGGCCGCGAGCCAGCAGATCGGGTTCTACGATTCAAACGGCTCCGTGGATACCACCGGCAGCCCTGCGGCTAACTCCGTGGAACAGCTGGTCGAGACGGTGGTCCTCAATTACATGGCGCTGCACGGCGACCAGGGCCAGTTTTCGGCGCTGTTTCCCAATCAGGGCCTGGGCAATGCAGCGGCGCAGGATGCAGTGACTGCCTTCGAGCCGATCGTGAACGGCACGATCGGCGGCTGAGCGGACCCACGCGCGCGGGCGCGGGCGCGTCGCGCCGTGCGCCTGTCGCGCAACACCGACGCCTGCCTTGGCATGGGATCGGCCAGCCTCGAAGTGCGGGCGCGCGCGCGGATTCGTGCCGCGTTCATTGACTCTGTAAACTTCGCTGTGCGAGGGTTCGCCGTGCGCTGCGGCGGGCGTTCGGGCGTACGCAATTTTGCGGAGGACACTTTTGGGCCGGCAACAGGCGGACGGTCGCACAGCGCGTCGCGCGCGCGCAGCATGGCAAGGGGTGCTCGGAGCTCTTGCCACTGCCGTGCTTGCCGCCTCGGCGGCGAGCGCTTACGGCCTCCTCGGCCATGAGGCCCCCGATTTCGCCTTGCACGCCGTCGGCGGCAGCAATGTGCGCCTCTCGGAACATCGCGGCGACGTCGTGGTCTTGAGCTTCTGGGGCAGCCGCTGCGGCCAGTGCCGCATGCAGCTTGCAGCCCTCAATCGCAGCTTCAAGACCTATCACTCCGCCGGTTTGCAGGTGTTCGCAGTCAATGTCGACGATGATCAAGCCGGTGCACTTGAATTCGCGCACACGGAGTCGCTTGGATTTCCAATGCTGCTCGATCCGCAGAAGGCGGTCGCGCGGGCCTATCTCGTCGACAATCTGCCCATGACCGTCCTGATTGACCGTGGCGGTGCGGTACGCCAGGTGCATCGTGACTTCAGCTCGAAGTTCGAGCCGGCCTACCTGCAACAGCTCCGCGTGCTGCTGAATGAATGATCGGAGACTTATGCTTCACGTCGCGCATTCTCGAAGATTCCCCGCGCCTCAGATGGCAGTGCTGCGGCTAGTCGCGCTCGGCATGCTCATCCTCGCGCCGCCCGTGAATGCATGGGCACAGTCGGCCGCCGCCGCTGCGCCGGCGAGCGCAGCGCACGCTGCACCGGGCGCTGTCGCGCCGAAGACGCAGGCGGCAGGTGCGGCCCCGGCAGCCACCGCAGCAGATGCGCCTGCCCCTGCCGGCACGGCCGCAAGCGCCGGCGCTGCTACCGAGCCGGGCACCGACACTCGCGGTCTCGACCAGGATATTCAGGGGCTGAAGAAGGATGTCGTCGACCTCAACCGGGACCTCTTCGTACTCGAGGAGGAGCTTTTGTTTCCGGCCAATACGCAGGTCGCGGTATTCATCTCGATGGACGTCGGGGACTTCTTTTCACTCGATGCCGTGACGCTGAAAATCGATCAAAAGGAAGTCGCAAACTATCTGTACACGCCGCGCGAGGTCGAGGCGCTCAACAAGGGCGGCGTGCAGCGCTTGTACCTCGGCAATCTGAAGGCCGGCCCCCACGAGCTCGTCGCCTTCTTCAGCGGCCAGGGCCCGCACGAGCGTGACTATCGCCGTGGCGCGACGCTCAAATTCGAGAAGGGCATCGGGGCGAAGTACCTCGAGCTCAAGATAAACGACCGGCAGCGCCGCCAGCAGCCGGAGTTTGAAATCAAGGACTGGGAATAGGCTTGCCGCAAAGGCCGCCGATGCGCTCGCTCCTTCTCATCGCCGCCGTCGCGATGCTCGCGACCTCGTCTGTCGAGGCTGCGCGGCCGGACCCGCAGAAGCTGCCGCCCACGCGCATCCGCGACCTGCACTATGGCGATGTGCTCTTCTACGTCTACACGGACGATGATTTCGAGGCGATTACGCGCCTCAATGCCTACGAGCATTGGAACCTGCTGCCGCATCACGAGCCGGAGGCGCAGCTGCTGCTCGGCGGCCTGTATTTGTCGCTTGGGTTGCACAACGAGGCGGGCGCGCGCTTCGAGAAACTGCTTACGCCGGATATTCCCGTAGGGGTGCGCAACCGAGCCTGGTTCTATCTGGCGCAGGTGTGGTACGCGCGCGGCTACCTGGACCGCGCCGAGCACGCGATCCGCGAGGTGCAAGGCCCGCTGACCGGATCGCTCGATGCCGAAAAGGAGCATCTGCTGGCAAATATCCTTCTGCGCCAGGGCCGCTTCGATGACGCCATACAGCTCCTGAAGGGCTGGAACGGGCCGGCCGACTGGATGGCCTATGCGCGCTTCAATCTCGGCGTGGCGCTTATTCGCGCGGGCCGTCTCAGCGAGGCTGATCCGGTATTGAGCGCCGTGGGCACGCTCACCTCGAACAAGGAAGAACTCCTCGCTCTCAAAGATCGGGCCAATCTTGCGCTCGGCTTCGCCTATGTGCAGGCCGAGAAGCCGCAACTCGCGCTGCCCATACTCGGGCGCGTGCGCCTGCAGGGCCCCTATTCGAACAAGGCACTTCTCGGCACCGGCTGGGCGGATGCGGCGCTCGGTGACTATCGCCGCGCGCTCACTCCCTGGCTTGAGTTGCGCGACCGCAATCTTCTGGATGCCGCGGTCCAGGAATCCTACCTCGCCGTGCCCTATGCCTTCGGCAAGCTCGCGGCCAACGCACAGGCGGCGCAGTACTACGAGAGCGCGCTCGTATCCTTCGACGCCGAGGAAGGCCGGCTGGATCTGGCCATCGGTCGCATTCGCGACGGCACGATGCTCGATGCCATTCTCGACAAGGAGCAGGGCAAGCATTACGGCTGGTTCTGGCAGCTCGAGCGCCTGCCCGAGGCGCCTGAGTCGCGCTATCTGTATGCGGTGCTTGCAGGCCACGATTTCCAGGAGGGCCTGAAGAACTATCGCGATCTGGTCTATCTCGGGCATACCCTCGAGCACTGGTCCGGAAGCATGGAAGCCTTGGGCGACATGATCGATACGCGCGAACGCGCCTACGCCGAGCGCCTGCCGCGCGCCGATGCGCTGCTCGCCTCGGGGGCTGCCGACGAGCTGCAGCGGCGCCGCGAGGAACTCGCCGGCCGCCTGAACTCCGTGGACGCCGAAGCCGACGTGGCCGCGTTGGGCTCGCCGGGGGAGCGCGCGCAGTGGGCCCAGATCCAGCGCATCGAAGGCCTGCTCGCCAGCGCGCCGCCCGGCAAGGAGACCGAGGAGTACCGCGAGCGGCTGCGCCTGGTGAAGGGCGTTCTCCTCTATCACCTGGATGAGGCCTTCAAGGCACGCGTATGGCAGCAGCACCGCGCCATCAAGGATCTGGATCTGGCGCTCGTTGAAGCTCAGAACCGCTGGGTGCGCGTGCAGCACGCACGCAAGAGCGTGCCCGCCAACACCGGTGAGTTTGCTGCGCGCATCGCGGCGCTGCAGGCGCGCATCGTGGCGCTGCAGGCGCGGCTCGTGAGCACGCAGCAGCGCCAGAATGGCTATCTCGCAGGCCTTGCCGTTGCGCAGCTGCAGGAGCAGAAGGATCGCCTGGCGGCGTACCGCGTGCAGGCGCGCTTTGAGCTTGCCTCCATGTATGACCGCGCGCAGGACACGGACAAGGCGCGCAAGCCGGGCGACACGCCGGCCGTTGCGCCCGCGCCGGAGCCCAAGCCGTGAATGCGCGCACGCGCGCGCGCTGCGCAACGGCGGCATGGCTTGCGCTCAGCGCGCTGCCCGCGCTCGGCGCCGATTCGAAGAGCGCGCCCACGATTTCGGATCTGAACTCGCGCCCCGTCGATGTGCAAGCCGGCTCGCAGCCGCAAGGCGGCGCCGCCAAGGCCATGGACAACTATCGGCGCTTTCTCGAGCTGCAGGCGACCGATCCAAAATTGCGCGCCGAAGCGCTGCGGCGCCTGGGAGATCTGAATCTCGAGGCCGGCGAGTTCGAGCGTATGGAGAAGGAGGTCACGCAGATCGATCTGCAGGGCGCCGAGGCGATCAGGCTGTATTCGACGCTGCTCAAGGCCTATCCCAACTATCCGCGCAACGATGAGGTTCTCTACCAGCTCGCGCGCGCCTACGAGACGACGGGCCAGAATGACCAGGCGCTCGCAACACTGGACCGCATCGTGAAGAGTTATCCGCAGACCCGCCAGCTCGATGAGGTGCAGTTTCGCCGCGGCGAGCTCTTGTTCTCGGCGAAACGCTATCCGGAGGCGCAGAAAGCCTACGAAGTGCCGATCGCGCGTGGTGCGCAGTCCGCATTCTACGAACAGAGTCTCTACAAGCATGGCTGGTCGCTCTTCAAAGAGGGCATGAATGAGGAGAGCCTCGCCTCCTTCGCGAAGCTGCTGGATGCGAAGCTCGGCACGCAGACGGCACGGTCCGTGAAGCTTGAGGATTTGAAGCGTGCGGATCAGGAGCTCGTCGAGGACACGCTGCGCGTGATGAGCATCACCTTCTCCTACCTCGATGGCGCAGCCTCACTCGATCAGTTCGTCAAGCAGCGCGGCGAGCGCCCGTACTGGCATCTGCTGTATTCGCGCCTCGGCGACCTGTACGTGGACAAACAGCGCTACCAGGACGGCGCGAACACTTACCGCGCCTATGTCGCGCACGATCCCAACAGCGAGTTCGCCCCGTTGCTCGCCATGCAGGAGATCGAGGCCTACCACAAGGGCGGGTTCAGTCAGTTGGTGCTCGACGGCAAGCACGACTTCGTGGAGCGCTATCATTTCGGCTCGCCCTTCTGGCAAGGACGCGAACGCTCGCAGTATCCGCAGGTTGTGCAGGAGCTAAAGATCAATCTGCTCGATGTCGCCACTTACTTCCATGCCACCGCGCAGTCTACGCATAAGCCCGAGGACTACCTGGAGGCGGCGCGCTGGTACCGCGATTATCTGACATCCTTCCCGGATGACCCGGACTCCGCCGCCACCAACTATCTGCTCGCCGAGACACTTTTCGACAGCCACGTGTACGCAGATGCGGCGGCCGAATACGAGCGCACTGCCTACAATTATCCGAAGAACGCCAAGTCCGCCACCGCCGGGTACGCCGCACTCGTCGCGTATCAGAAGGAAGAGGCTGAATTGAGCGGCGCGGCGCAGAGCGCCTGGCATGCCAAGGCGATGGCCGCTGGTATCAAGTTCGCCCAGACCTTTCCCGAGCACCCGGACAGCGCTGGCGTGCTCACGCGGGCGGCGGAGGATGAGTTCGCGGCCAAGGACCTGCCGCGTGCCACGGAACTTGCGCAGATGCTGCTCGCGCGCCAGCCGCCCGTCGACCAGAACAAGCAGCGCATAGCCTGGACAATCATTGCGGAGTCGCAGTTCAGCTCCGGCACCTACGACCAGGCGGAGACGGCGTTCCTGAAGGCGCGCGATCTTTCAGGCGCTGATGCGAAGCAGAAGAGCGATCTCACCGAACGTCTGGCTGCCGATGTCTACAAGCAGGCCGAGGCGAAGCAACAGGCGGGTAATGCTGCCGGCGCCGTCGACGACTATCTGCGCGTTGCGAAGGTCGCGCCGGACTCCAAAATCCGCGCCACCGCCGAATACGATGCCGCCGCGCAGCTCATCAATCTGAAGCAGTGGGATCGGGCGATCAGCGTGCTGGAGGATTTCCGCCGCGATTTTCCGAAGAGCGAACTCTCGGCCGACGTGACGCGCAAGCTTGCGGTTGCATATTCAGAAGGCAATCGTCCGGGCGCCGCGGCAGGTGAATTTGAGCGTATCGCGGCCGATGCCAAGGAGGATCCCAAGGTGCAGCGCGAGGCGCTGCTCGAGTCCGCGGATCTGTACGCCAAAGCCAATAATTCCCCCAAGGCCGTCGCGATGCTCGAGAAGTTCGTCGCGTCCCATCCGACGCCACTCGGCGATGCGGTGGAGGCGCGCCAGCGCCTCGCCGATTACGCCGGGCACGCAGGCGATGCCACGCGCCAGGCCTACTGGGAGCGTGAGATCGTGCAGGCGGATGCCCAGGCGGGCGCCGCGCGCACCGACCGCACGCGCTACCTTGCAGGCAAAGCGCAGATCCAGCTGGCCGCGCCCGCGCGCGATGCCTTTCGCAACATCAAATTGGTGCTGCCTTTGAAGAAGAGCCTGATCGCCAAGCGCAAGGCGCTCGATACGGCGCTGGCACAATACAAGCGCGCTTTGGACTACCAGGTCGCCGCAGTGACGACCGCTGCGACCTTCGAGATGGCGGAGCTGTATCGCACGCTTGCGAAGGACGTCCTCAATTCGGAGCGTCCGAAGAATATGTCCAAGGAAGAACGCGAGCAGTACGACTCGCTTCTCGAGGAGCAGGTGTATCCCTTCGAGGAGCAGGCGATCAGCCTGCACGAGGCGAATGCCGCACGCGCCAAGGACGGGCTCTATGACGAATGGGTGAAGAAGAGCTACGGCGCGCTCGCCGAACTTAAACCGGCGCGCTACGCCAAATCAGAGTTGTCGCAAGATGTGGTCACGAGTTTCAAGTAACGCAGCGCAGCGCCTCGCTGGGGTTGGCCTCGCGGCACTCCTCGCGAGTGCCTGCCACGCTGCGCCTCCGGTCAAGGAGCCGCCGGCACCGCAGAGCGCGCCCGTCGCCGTGCCGCCGCCACCGGCAACCCCGGAGCCGCCGCCGCAGGCGCTGGCGGATTTTGATCACGCCGTGGGCCTGATGCGCGCCGGGAATGAGTCCCAGGCGGAAGCCCAGTTCCATGAGCTGGCGCTGGCATACCCCTCGTTTGCAGGTCCCGATATCAACCTCGGGATCCTGTATCGCAAGGCCGGCCGCCTGGTGGAGTCCGAGCAGGCGCTCAAAGCCGCGACCGCGAGAAACGCCACGAGCGCGCCGGCCTGGAACGAGCTTGGCGTCACTCTGCGGCTGCGCGGCGAGTTTCCCGAGGCCGCCGCCGCCTATGAACACGCCATCGCCGCCGATGCGAACTACGCTCCCGCGCACCGCAATCTGGGTGTCGTATTGGATCTGTATCTTGGGGATCCTGAACGCGCACTGACTGAGCTTGAACGCTACCAGGAGCTTTCCAAAGAAGAGAAGCCGGTCAGCGTCTGGATTGCCGAACTCAAGCAACGTACGGGTCAGAAAAAGCCGCCGAGTTCGCCCCCTGCAACGCCCTCTGCGCCGGCCGCTGCGACGCCCTCTGGAGAGTCATTATGACCGGTGCAACGAGCCTGCTAGCCGCTGCTGTTCTCGCGGCCTATGCCTGTGGGGCGCTGGCCCAGGACAGGCCTTCGGCCGCCGCGCCACCCAAGGCGCAGAGCGCGCCCCAGGATCTGGAGCCTTCCGTGGACACATCCGCTGCGAACCCCGGTGAGGCCGACTCTCACCCCCAGGGAGCCTCCCGTGCGGCATCCGCACAGCCGCCATCTTCCGTAAAGACGGCCCCGAAGGCGGCCGCGAACGCTGCCGATGCCAAGCCCAAGGGCAATGCCAAGGACCGTATGGAGCTTGATCCAACACAGATCACCGGCAATCGCGAGCTGCCGAAGGTACTGTATATCGTTCCGTGGAAGAGCTCGGACCTGAGCGACTTGGCCGGCCGGCCGGCCAATAGCCTCCTTGATGAGGTCCTGACCCCGGTCGATCGGGATGTCTTTCAGCGTGAGAACCGCTATTACAGGGCTCTGCAGCCTGATGAGCCGCGTCCGGGCGGCCGGGCCCCGGGGCCGCCTGCGGCGGCGGGCGCTGCGCCAGAGGCGGCGTCGGCGCCGCCCGCGCGGGATGAGAAGTAGGTCGCAGCTTTTTGTACATGTGTCATTCAGCTTTGTTGGGCTTGATTGAGTGGGAGTGAAGCCGATGGATTTATGGAACCTCATTGTTCGGTTCTTTCAGGGCGGCGGCGATTTCATGTATCCGATCGCCATCGTGCTCGTATTTGGGCTCGCAATCGCGATCGAGCGCTACATCTATCTCACACGCTCTGCGGTGCAGAACCGCAACTTGTGGAATGACGTCGTGCCGCTGCTCGCCAAAGGCGACTTTCGCCAGGTGGTGCAGATCACCTCGAAGTCGGACGCCGCGATCGCGCAGATCTTGAATTATGGCCTCGCGCGCATTCAGTCGGCGCGCCGCCGCGACGACATTGAGAAGGCGATGGAAGAGAGCCTCATGGAGGTCGTGCCGCGCCTCGAGAAACGCACGCACTACCTTGCCACGTTCGCCAATCTCGCGACGCTGCTTGGACTTCTCGGCACGGTGATGGGACTCATCCGCGCCTTCGCGGCGGTCGCCACCGTCAATCCAGCAGAGAAGGCAAATCTGCTCTCGGCGAGCATCTCGGTGGCCATGAACTGTACGGCCTTCGGTCTCATGACTGCGGTGCCGATGCTGTTCATCCACGCGTGGCTGCAGACGAAGACCACGGAGATCATCGACAGCTTGGAGATGGCATCGGTCAAATTTCTGAACGCCATCACCGAGCGCAAAACCGAGCCCGCTCAGGCCGCTTGAGCGGCTGACACGCCTCGGAAGGCCCTCGCATGCGCCGCACCTACGACGCCAAAAAGCTCGCGCGCCACAAGCGCAAGCCGGCTGAGCTTCTGCTCGTGCCGATGATCGACATTTTTACGGTGCTCGTCACCTTCTTGCTCATGACCGCAGTCTTCTCGCGCACCGTCGTTCTGGAGCTCGATCTGCCGGCGCAGCAGACCGAGTTCAAAGAGCCGCCGCCGGGGCTGCAGCTTGAAGTGCTGGTGCACAAGGACTCCCTGCAGGTCGCCGACCGCAACAGCGGGCCGCTCGCAACGCTGCCCAACACGGCCGCCGGCTATGACTATGACGGTCTCACGACCTATCTGAAGCGCGTCAAGGCGAAGTTCCCCGACAAGACCGACGCGAGCCTGCTCTTCGAGCCGGATGTTCCGTATGACATTCTTGTGCAGGTCATGGACCGGGTGCGTGTGTTTGAGACCGAGCAGGACGCGCGCACGGTGCAGGCCGAACTCTTTCCCGACATCTCGATAGGAGATGTTCCGCAATGAGCATGTCGAACCGCGCCCGGCGCATGGCCGAACATCATCTGCGGCACCGCGCCGATGCCACACTCAATCTGATTCCGTTCATCGACATCCTGACGGTGATGGTGGCGTTCTTGCTCGTGTACTCGACCGAAGTGGAGGTCATCCAGAACACCAAAGGGGTGGAAGTACCGCAGTCGATCGCGCAGACCTCGCCGCGGCAGTCGGTGGTGGTGATGATTACGAAGACGGATCTCTTTGTGCAGGGCGAACGCATCACGAGCGTTGCCGAGATACGCGCCAACCCCGCGCCGATCATCCCTGCGCTGCACGACGCGCTGAAGCGGCCGATGCTGATCGGCCGCGAACTATCGGCGCGCGATCTCGCCTCGCGCGAGATCACGATCATGGGCGATAAGACTCTGCCCTATGACGTGTTGAAGAAGGTCATGGCCACTTGCACCGATGCCGACTACGGACGCATTTCGCTCGCGGTCCTGCAGAAGGAAAAGCCGTTCGTCGCCGCCCAGGCTGCGGGTAATTAGGCTCTCGTGGAAAGGTCGCTGTGCTGCTAGTCCCCTATTACCGCCGCTATGAACTCGCCTGGGAAGGCGATTCCGAGGCGAGTGTGCGCTACCGCAGGATCCTGCGGGTGGGACTCGCGCTGCTCGTGCTCCTGGGGATCCTGATCCCGCTGCTGCCCGCGCCGCCGCGCCCGGCAAGTGAGGAGGCCATTCCGCAGCGCCTGGCGCGCGTGATGATTGAGCAACAGGTGAAGCCGCCGCCGCCGCCGCCACCACCGCCGGTGCAAGAGCCGCCCAAGATCGAGCCGGTGAAGAAAATACCCGTCGAGCCGCCGCCGGTCGATCGCACCCAGCAGGCGCGCGAGAAGGCCGAGAAGCAGTTGAAGCAGGTCAAAGACGAACTCGCGGACCTGCGCGAGCAGATGCCCGACCCGACAGTCGGGGAGACGAAGAACCTCACCGGTGAGGTCGGCGCGGACTCGCACGCGGAGCGTTCCCTAATCACCTCCAAAGTCGGCGCCGGCAGCGGCGGCATTACCTCGGCGAACTCGAGCCGCGGCTTCGGCAGCGGCGCAGGCTCGCTCACCGGGCATGAGACCACTGCGGTCTCCTCCGCGATTGCACACTCGGGACTCGATAGCCGCCCCGCCACGCGCACCGGCTCGAGCGGCAAAGCGGCGCGCTCGCGCGAGGAGATTGAGCTCGTCTTTGACCGCAACAAGGGCGCGATATATGCCCTCTACAGCCGCGCGCTGCGCGAGCGGCCGGAGCTACAGGGCAAGCTCGTCCTGGAGTTCACGATTGCACCCTCGGGCGAGGTGACGATGTGCCGGCTGGTATCGAGCGAGCTCAACGATCCGGAGCTTGAGAGCAAGATCGTGCTGCGGGTAAAGTTGTTCCGCTTCGAGCCAAAGGATGTCGAGCCTATCACCACGACGAAGCCCATCGACTTCTTCCCCGCGTAACAGTGCGGACCGGTCGCATGTGAACATCGATTCGGAAATTCAGTACTTCACGGAGCTCGCCTATATCGACAAGGCGCGCCTCCTGAACCTTTTTCTCCACGAACTTGCCGAGGCCGCGCGCGCCACCTACGGGCCGGCGGCCGATCAGGTCCATGATGCCTTGCACCTGCGCTTCGCCAACGAGCTCGTGCACCGCCTGACGCGTCTCGTTGAACAGCTGCTCGCGCAGGATGACACGCGGCCGACGGATGATGTCGTGCTGCGCATGTTGCTTGCGCCGCGCATCGACAAAGTCGCCGAGCGCTGGGTATACGATGCCTACGGCCGCGCAATCCGTGGTTTCGAGAGTTACGACACGACCGTCCTGATGAACTCTTAGGCGCTCCTGCGGCGCGCCTTTCTTGCGCCGGCGGCGCGCGCCGTTCTAAGTTTGCGCATGCTCCATGAGCCGCTGACCCAAGTCCTCATTCTGCTCGGGGCATCAGTCCTGGTCGTCACGATCGCGCGGCGGCTGGGTCTGCCGACGATTCTGGGCTACCTCATCGTCGGCATGGGCCTGGGCCCGCACGCCATCGGCATCGTGGCCGAATCGCCGACGACGGATCGGCTTGCCGAGCTCGGTATCGTATTTCTGCTGTTCACGCTGGGGCTCGAGTTTTCCTTTCCGCGCATGCTTGCCATGCGCGGCGAGGTGTTTGGCCTCGGCGCCGTACAGGTGACGCTTACGGTCGCAGTTGTGACCGGTATCGCGCACCTCTTGGGCGTGCCGTGGCTCATCGCGGTCGTCGTCGGTGGCGCCATCGCCATGAGCTCAACGGCGATCATCCTCCACGAGCTCACCGACCGTGCAGAGCTCAATCGCACCCACGGTCGGCTCGCCTTTAGCATGCTCCTCTTTCAGGATCTGGCGTTTGTGCCGCTGCTTGCGCTCGCCTCGGCGCTGGCACGCGGCAGCGCCGCCGACTTCTCGGTGTTGGGGACGCTGCTGTTTCTCTCTGGCGGCGCGCTCGCCGTCATGGTCGTACTGGCCGCGGGCCACTGGCTGCTGCGGCCGCTCTTCCACGTGATCGCGCATTCGCGTCTGCGTGAGCTCTTCACGCTCACCGTTCTCTTTGTTGTGCTGGCGGCGGCGTGGACCTCGTATCTCGCCGGCCTGTCGCTGGCGCTCGGTGCGTTTCTCGCCGGCATGATGGTCGCCGAGACCGAGTACCGCCATCAGATCGAAGTCGTCATCCGGCCGTTTCGCGACATTCTTCTCGGCCTGTTTTTCATCTCCGTCGGCATGTTGCTCGACGTACATCTGCTCATCGGCGAGTTCGCGACCATCTCTGCGATGCTGCTCGGGCTGGTGCTGATCAAGGGCGCGCTCGCTGCGCTCGCGACGCGCGCCTTCGTCGGCTCAACGTTCAAAGCCATCCGCACGGGGGTCGTGATAGCAATCGGCGGTGAGTTCGGCATCGCGCTCTTCACCATCACGCTGCGCGGCGGTTTGATCGCGCCGCAATGGGGTGAGCCGCTGTTGGTGGCGATCGTGCTCTCCATGGTTCTAAGCCCGCTCATCTTGAGCAACAACAAGCGCATCGCGCGTTTGCTGCTGGGCGAGAGCGGCCCGCCGGCGACCGCCATCGAGCGCGAGGCTGCGGCAACCGGGGAGATCGCCGCGCGCGATCATGTGATCCTCTGCGGTTACGGCCGTGTCGGGCAGAATGTTGCACGGGTGCTCGAATCGCAGGGCTTCGAATTCATCGCGCTCGATCTTGATCCGGCGCGCATCCGCGCGGCGCGGCAGACCGGCGACCCGGTGCTGTTCGGCGATTCCGCCGACGAGGAGATGCTCGCTCAGGCGGGGCTGCAAAATGCGAGCGCCGTGGTCGTGAGCTTTTCGGCGCCGTCGATCGCGATTGGGATCGTGCGCAGCATTCGGCGCCTGCGGCCGGATGTTCCCATCCTCGTGCGCACACCGGACGATGCGCGCCTGACGGAGTTGCGCGCGGCGGGCGCCACCGAGGTCGTGCCGGAGACTTTCGAAGCCAGTCTCACGCTCGTCTCGCAGGTGCTGATGCTGCTGCGCGTACCGGTGTGGCGTGTCGTGCGCACGATCGGCGAGATCAGGAACACACGCTACGCGGTCCTGCGCAACATCGTCAGCCGCGATGGCGAGCATCCGATTGACGATACCAATGAATATGAAGAGGAGGTGAAGTCCGTGGTGCTGCCACCGCAGTCCTGGGCCATCGGGCGCACGATTGACGAGGCACGCGCACGCGGTGCGCAGGTGGCATTTACGGGTATTCGCCGCCACGGCATATTGGGACGCGAGCCGGCCGGCGACGCCCGTCTGCGCGACGGCGACATCGTCGTCATCTACGGACCTCCCGAGGCGCTTGAGCATGCCGAAGCGATCCTGCTGGCAGGTTAACAACGCGCCACAAGCCCGGCGCAGGTGCGGTGCGCGCTGCCGCAAACGGTGATTTCATGCATAAGAGCCGATTATCCGGATTCATCATTGATTGCCAGACGGCTGATCTCGAGGGCGCAGCAGAATTCTGGAGCGCCGCGCTCGGCTTACCCGTGGCTCCCGCGTCGATGAAGCCCGAGGACGCGAGCTATCGCAGCTTGGACACCGGGCCCGATGGTCTCGATATCCAGGTGCAGCAGGTCGAGCACCCGAGCCGCGTGCACCTCGATATTGAGACCGACAACGTGGACGCCGAGGTCGAACGTCTGGCGAAGCTGGGCGCGAAGAAAATCGGCATGGTGCGGAGCTGGTGCGTGATGGAGGCGCCGACGGGACAGCGCTTCTGCGTGGTGCGACAGCAGCGCCGCCCGGATTTTGCCGCGCAGGCGAATACCTGGGACTGAGCGTCTCTTAAAGCGTGCACCTCAAGCAGGCAGGGACGCTCACTTGGCCGCGTGACTACCGAGAGGTTGGGGCAATCGCGGGGCTTGCGGATATCGCACCGCCCGCGCGGCCCGTCGCGCGTTAGAATCGATGGTTCATCATGAACCGTAGTGAGATCCTTTTTCCGCCGCAGCACGCAGCGCTACGCGAGGACGTGCATGCCTTGGGCGCGCTCGTAGGCGACATTCTGCGCGAGCAGGGCGGTGCGGCGCTTCTTGACCTCGTGGAACAGGATCGTGTGTGCGCCATCCGTCGCCGTGACGGCGATCCGCAGGCGGGGATCGAGCTTGCCGCGCGTGTGCAGGGGCGGCCGCCGGCGGCGGCGCGCGATCTCGTGCGCGCCTTCTCGGCCTGGTTTCAGGTCGTCAACCTTGCGGAAAAAGTGCACCGCATCCGGCGCCGGCGCCAGTACTTTCTAAAGGAGAGCGCACGGCCGCAGCCGGGCGGCGTCGAAGATGCGCTCGGCGCGCTCAAGGCGCGCGGCGCAAGCCTGGATGAGGCTCTGGCGCTCATCGGCAGCCTGCGCATCGAGCCCGTATTCATGGCGCATCCCACCGAGTCGACCCGGCGCACGATGCTGCGCAAACAGCAGCGCATCACGCAGCTCATGCTCGATCGCCTCGACCCGACGCTGGCGCCGAACGAAGTGCGCAGCATCGCCGGGCGGTTGCGCACGGAACTCACCTCCGCCTGGCAGACCGAAGATCATCCGCGCGAGAAGCTCACGGTTTCCGATGAGCGCGAGCACGTGCTCTTCTATCTGGTTGAAGTCCTGTACCGCGTCGTGCCGGCGTTCTACGACGAGATCGAACAGGCGCTGGAAAAACTCTATGGGGTGCCGCCTGAGTCGCTCGAGCTGCCGACGATCCTGCACTTTGGTTCCTGGGTGGGCGGGGACATGGACGGCAATCCCGACGTGCATGCCAAGAGCATCCGCGAAACTCTTGCGCGGCAGCAGCAGATGATCGTCAACACCTACTTCGGTGAGTGCCAGACTCTGGTGCAGCAGCTCTCGCAGAGCGCGAGCCGCATCTCCGTGTCGGCATCGCTCACGGCGCGCATCGACGATTACATGACGCTCCTGCCGAGCGCCCGCACCAGCGTTTCCGTGCGCCATGACCGAATGCCGTACCGGGTATTTCTCGCGCAGATCGGCGAGCGCCTGCGCCATACCTACGCGGGCCGTGCGAACGGCTATGAGAAGCCGCAGCAGTTTCGCGCCGACGTGCAGCTGATCGCCGACAGTTTGAATGCCAACAAGGGCGCGCATGCGGGTCTGTTTTTCGTGCGGCGGTTGTTGCGGCGCATAGACACCTTCGGCTTTCACATCGCAACACTTGATGTCCGGCAGCACACGGGCGTGCATCATCAGATGGTGGCACGCGGACTCGACGATCCTCATTGGCGCGCCCGCCCGCGCGAGGAGCGGCGGCAACTGCTCGGCGCCGCTTTGGAGGGTGACGTGGGCCCGCGCGCCGAACTCGATGCCTTTGGCAAGCGCAGCCTGTCGGTGTTTGATGCGGTCATGCAGGGCCGGCATCGCTACGGCGCGGACGCGGTGGGCTATTTCATCGTAAGCGGCGCTGCCGGGGCGGACGATGTGCTGGCGGCGCTCCTGCTCGCGCGCTGGGCCGAGGCCTACGACAAGCGCTCTGGCGAGGTGGCGCTTGATTTTGCTCCCATGTTCGAGTCCATCGAATCTCTCGAGCGCTGCGGGGAGATCATGCGCGAGCTTTTGGATGATGCGCGCTATCGCCGCCACCTGGAGGCGCGCGGCCGCAAGCAGTGCGTGCTCCTCGGTTATTCCGATACCAATAAGGAGGCGGGACTGTGCGCATCGCGCTTCGCCATTCACGAAGCGCAGCGCTCACTCGCGCAGGTGCTCACTGCGGACCACGAAAGCCACGTGATTTGTCACGCCCGCGGCGGCAGCATCGCGCGCGGCGGCGGCCGCATCGACGCCATCGTGCGCTCCGCGCCGGCGGAAGCGCTGAATGGTGTCTTGCGGCTCACCGAGCAGGGCGAGGTCGTGCAGCAGAACTACGGGCTGCGACCCATCGCCATGCGCACACTGGAGCGCGCCTTCAATGCACTATCGCTCTGCACGTTTTCCGCACGCAGCGGCTCGCTTGCCAGCGATGATCGGGAGCTGCTGCAGTGCGCGGCAACAATTTCCGCGGAAAGCCGCGCAGCCTATCGGCGCCTGGTGCACGGCGAGCCCGCGTTCTACGACTATTTTCGCCTGGTTACACCGATCGATGTGATCGAGCGCATGCAGATCGCAGCACGGCCGGTGTACCGCGCGGGCGTCGAGGCTCTGGGCGCTCTGCGGGCGGTACCGTGGGTGTTTGCCTGGACGCAAGCGCGACACATGCTGCCGGGCTGGTACGGCGCGGGCGCGGGGTTGCACGCCGCCATCGAACGCTTCGGGCTTACGACGCTGCGCACGGGTTACGCGAAGTGGTTCTTTCTGCGCAATCTCATCGATGACATCGAGGCGATGCTGGCGCGGACGGACCTGGAGATCGCGCAGGCCTATAACATTCTCGCCCCGACGCCGCTGCACCGTTTTTTCGCCGACATCCGGCGCGAACACGCAGCAGCGCGTGAACATGTGCTTGCCGTGAAGGATTGCGCGGCGCTGCTCGACTCGGATCCGACTCTGCAGCGCGCGCTGCAGCTGCGCAATCCCTACGTCGATCCGATGAACCTCATGCAGGTTGATCTGCTGCAGCGCTGGCGCGCGACCGAGCGCACGGACCGGGATCTCTTCGAAGCGTTGCTCGCGAGCATCGGCGGCATCGCGCAAGGCCTGCAGAGCACGGGCTGAGAGACACATGAGCCGCGGGTTGAGCGTGCGCGCCGCCGAGGAACACGAGGTTGCTCTGGTCCTCGCCTTCATCCGTGAGCTTGCGCAATTCGAGCACCTGGAGCACGAGGTGGTGGCGACTGAGGATGAGCTCAGGCGGGCGCTGTTTGGCCCGCGCCCCTTTGCGGAAGTTGTGTTTGCCTGCATCGACGGCGAGCCGGTGGGATTCGCGCTCTACTTTCATTCGTTTTCGACATTTCTCGGCCGCCCGGGGCTGTATCTCGAGGATCTATTCGTACGGCCCGCGCAACGCGGCCGCGGCGTAGGGCGACACTTGCTGCGTTGGCTCGCGCGCCGCGCCCTCGAGCGCGGCTGCGGCCGGCTCGAATGGGCGGTGCTCGACTGGAATGAGGCCGCGATCGGCTTCTACCGAAAGCTCGGTGCGGAGATGAAAGATGAATGGAAGGCATGCCGCGTGACGGGCGCGGCGCTCGCGGCTCTGGCAGCGGAGGGCTGACGACGGGTCGTCCGCGCCGGCTTGCGGCGCCGCGGGGTTGCCGTGCTGTTGCCGAGAAGCTCCTCGAGCATTTCGCGCGCACGCGCGACACGGCTCTTTATAGTCCCGACCGCGCAGCCGCAGATGGTTGCGGCTTCCTCGTACGACAGGCCGCTCGCGCTGACGAGCAGCAGCGCCGTGCGCTGGCCGGTCGGCAACGTGGACAGCGCGCTGTTGAGTTCGCGCAGTTCGATCTCGCCGTCGTGATCCGGAAGTACGCTCGGCTCAGGCAGCGTGCTCGTGTCCATGCCCACGGCCTCGAACTTCTGGCGGCGCATCTGCGAGTAGTGCTCGTTGCGCAGGATCGTGAAGAGCCACGCCTTAAGATTGGTTCCGGGCTGGAAGCGCTCGACGTTGGTCAGCGCCCGCAGCAGCGCCTCTTGAACCAAGTCAGCTGCACGTACGGCATCCCGGCACAGCGAACGCGCGAAGTTATGCATTTGGGGCATCAGGGCCACCATGTCGTCGGCTACCATGCTTGGGCGCTCCGTAGTGATTGATCGAATTGCTGGAGCGCAAGGTACAGGCACGTGGGCCCGGCAACAGTCGGCGCTTAGGCGCGCAGCGCACGGTGACTTCCGAAGCGCGTGTCGGAGGAATCCTACACGCGCACGCTCGCGCTCACGCGCGCCGTGATTCGACGGCGGGCAGTTGCATGGAGCGGCGGTACTTGGTCACGGTGCGACGTGCGACCTTGACTCCACGCCCAGTCAGGAGCTCGGTCAATTGCACGTCCGAGAGCGGGCGGCGGCGATCCTCGGCCGCGATGAATTCGCGCAGCAGCGCGCGAATCGCCGTTGCCGAGCAGGAGCCGCCGCTTGCTGTCGCAAGCTGGCGCGAAAAGAAGCGCTTGAACGAAATCACACCGCGCGGGGTTGCCATGAATTTGTGGCTCGTGGCGCGCGACACCGTCGATTCGTGCAGGTCAAGCTCCGCGGCGATCTCCCGCAGAGTGAGCGGGCGCATGGCCAGATCGCCATATTCGAAAAAATTGCGCTGGCGCGCGACTACCGCCTCGGCCACGCGCTGAATCGTGAGAAAGCGTTGTTGCAGGTTGCGCACCAGCCAGCGCGCCTCCTGCAGCTGCTGGGCGAGCGCCGCGCCGTCTGCAGCGCGCGCGCGTCGCAGGCATTCCGCGTAGTGCTGATTGACACGAATGCGCGGGTAGAACGCCGCGTTGATGCTGACGACCCAGCTTTTTTTGTCCTTGCGCACGATCACATCAGGCACGATGGCGCGCGGCTCAAATGCGCCGACTTTGGATCCGGGGCGCGGATCGAGTCCGCGGATGAGCTCGAACGCCGCCTGCAGCTCGCCGTGCGTGCAGCCGAGAAGCGCGCGCAGCGGCGCATGATCTCGTGCTGCCATCATCGCAAGCTTGTCGTGCGCGATCGCGACCGCGAGTGCGTGCCCTCGCAATGAAGAGTCCAGCGCCCGCAGCTGCAGTGACAGACACTCGGCAAGGTCGCGCGCCGCAATGCCGGTCGGCTCGAGCGTCTGGACGATCCGCAGTGCGGTCTCCAATTCCCCCGGCAGCACCCCGGCCTCGTCCGCCAGCAGCTTGTCGAGCGGCTGACGCAGAAAGCCATCCTCATCCAGCGCATCGACAATGACATTGGCGAGCGCGAACTCGCGCTCGGGGAGGCCGAGAAGCAGAAGCTGGTCCTTAAGCAGATCGCGCAACGATGCGGGCGATGCCGTCCACTCGGTCCAATCGGGAAGTTCATCCGCGCCGCTGCTCGAGGCGCGCGCGTCGGAATTTTCGAAATCGAAGTCGATCGGCTCTTCGAAGGAATTTTCCTCGGCTGCACCCTCGGGCGCATCGGTGATCTCCTCGAGAAAAGGATTGAGCGTCATGGCTTGGTGCAGTTCTTGCACACAGTCCATTGCGGACAGCTGCAGCAATTTGACGGACTGCTGCAGCCTGGGCGTCAGAGCAAGCTGCTGCTTCAGTCGTAGGCCAATAACTGCATTGAACATTCGGAAAATCCTGTGTGCAGGCCCTTATCCCGACCTTAAGCAACGGCTGTGCCAAACACTCCTGAGCACTGCGGAGATCTTGCAAAGACGTGTAAGAAACGCCCCGTGACCCGCAGACCTACTCACCAAAAGCAAAACGACATGAATACAATTCGCGACGATGGTATGGGTTCCGAGGCGGCGCACCTGCGCGTGGCGCTGAACCGCGCGCGACGCGCGCACGCGCTCCTCGGGCGCGCGAAGGACGCGCTCGAAGCAGTCCTCGGCGTGGGATGCGTGGGATTCTGCCGAATCCGCGCCTCGCGCCGCAGGCTCATCGCCAATGCGCACTTCAAGGCATACTTCGGCTGGCCGCCCGATGCGCTCCTCGAAGCGGGCGATCTTGACGAGCGCATCCACGAGGCGGATCGCGCGGCATTTACGCAGGCGATCACGGCGGCGCTCGCTCAGGAGGCGCCGCTTGCTCTTACCGTGCGGGCAGTTTGGCCCTGCGGTGTGGTGCAGCATATTGCGCTGCGCGGACGCTGGGCACTGGCGGACCTAGGCAGCAGCGCCGCGCCGCGTCAGGCCAACGAACTCGTCCTGGTTGCGAGCAACGTAACCGCGGAGCATCGGGCGCTGCAGGAGCAGCGCGCGCTCGCCGCGGCGGCCCATCGCATCAATCTAGAGCTCCTCGGACTGCTCTCGCATCAGCTGCGCGCGCCCCTGAATTCAATCCTCAGTTGGAATCGGATTCTCGCCATCAAGCGCGGCGATGATCCGGAAATCAAGGCGATTACCGCGCGCATCGAACACAGCGGCAAGGCGCAGCTGCGAATTGCGAATGACGTGCGTGACTTCGGGCATCTGGGCCTGGGAAAGTTGAGCATCGATCCGCGCCCGATGAAGCTTGCCACGGTCGCAGCTGCCGCCATCGAGGCCGCAAGCGCAGCTGCGCAGGCAAAGAACATTGCGATGGCCGCGGATTTCACCGCCGGTCCCGGGGAGATGCACGGCGACACGGAGCGTTTGCATCAGGCCATCGCGAATGTGCTGTCAAACGCCGTCAAATTCACTCCGGCCGGTGGGAAAATCCGCGTTTGGCTGCGCCGCGACGGCAGTGATTTGGAGCTCGCAGTTGCCGACACGGGACGGGGCATCGCGGCCGAACTTCTGCCGCACGTCTTCGATCGCGTACCGGCGGGTGACCCGTCGCTCACAAGTTACGCGGGCGATCTCGGGATCGGGCTTGCGCTAGCGCGCGGAATCATCACGTTGCATGGCGGCAGCGTCTGCGTGGCGAGCGACGGAGTGGATCGGGGCACGGTGGTCGCGTTGCGCCTGCCGGGGCGTCAAGCGGCCGCCAGCGCCGGCGCGAGTACAGCCGCGCTCAACGCGCACGCGCCACGGCCTTTGAGCGGGCTCGGGATTCTCGTAGTCGATGACGAGCCGGATGCACGCGCCGTCATCGCGGAGCTCCTGCGGCTCGAAGGTGCCGACGTTGCGCTAAGTGATTCGGCCGCTTCCGCCTATGAGCAGCTGAGCGCCAAAGGCGCACGCTTTGATGTCGTGATCACTGATATCGGGATGCCCGTCGAGGATGGTTACTCGCTCGTGCGCAAGCTGCGCGCGCTGCGCTCCGGCAACCGCGTCCTCGCAGTCGCGCTCACCGGATTCGCCTCCACGCACGACGCCGCTGCGGCGCTTGCGGCGGGCTTTGATCTGCATGTGGCGAAGCCTGCGGACCTGGAAAGGATCGTCCCGATGATCCGCCGCCTGACACCTCAGCCAGGGTTCACCGGAGGCGCGTTCCGGGAGTAGCTCGTTGCGAAAAAAGCGGGCTGAGTCTTGGGTATTTCAGCCCGCAGAGGGGGGGGTAAAAAGCCGGTGCGACGCGTGTGCCAGCGATTGCTTATCTGCGCAGGCATGTTTCGTGCTTGCCACAATTCTGGAATTTATTACTTGGGAACTCACATGCGTGCTCGAGAGACCATCCGATCCTTGAATCGCTTAATCGTCAGCTGCCGTGCGGCCGAAGACTATTGTCTTGCCTGCAGCCAGACGCGCGCGGCGTTGCAGCTGCGCGCCGTCCTGCGCCGCCGCAGCGAGGAATGGGGACGATACGGCGACGAATTGCAGGCCCTTGTCCTCATGCTCGGCGGCGAGCCCGCCATTGGACATCCCGCGGGCGCCTGGCTGCGCCGCATTGGGCTTAGCGTCAAGGCGCTCTTTCTCGGCTCGAGCGAAGCGCTCGTGCTCGAGGAGTGGCAGCACGAGCAGCAGCGGGTGCTGAACCGCTACAAGGACGCGCTGCAGGGCTATCTGGCAAGGCGCATCCTGCGCACCGTAAACACCCAATTCGTCCGGATCGAGCAGCGCCTGCACCAAATTCAGTTGTTGCGGCAGCAATACGCAGTGGGCTCGCCGAACATTTCGCACGTGTAAAAGCCTCACAGCCTTAAAAAAACTGCGCGCGGCGGCCGTAGGCGCGCCGTGGGCGTAAATAGTGCCCTCGAGGGGTGGCCGCGCACCTCATGGTACCCTTAGGTTTCACGCCGGTACCGGCGGCTCAGCGACCACGCTTGAGTCCTCGTGGCGCCCCTGAACAAGTGCGTCGCTGGTTACGGCCGATTCAGCTGAGGCATCGGTAGAGCGACATGGCACACGCGCTGATCGTCGACGACGACACGGACATCCTGGACTGGCTCCAGGAAGTGGCGCGCATGGAGGGTTTCACCGTGGCGCGCGCGCAATGCCTGCGCGAGGCGCGCATCGAACTTGGGCGACAGCGTCCGGATGTCCTGCTGACTGACCTGCGCCTGCCCGACGGCCTGGGCATCGAGCTTGTGAGCGAGCTTGAAAATCCCGAGTCGACCGAAGTGATCGTCGTCACGGGTCATGCCACAGTCGATACCGCAGTCGCCGCGCTACGCGCCGGCGCCAGCGACTATCTGGTGAAGCCGGCCGAAGTGGAGCGCGTGCAGGCAGTACTGCGGCGTGCAAAAAAGACCAGCGCCCTGCAACAGCAAATCGGCACCCTGCGTGAGGAGCTGCGCAAGCTCGGCCGATTCGGTCGCATCCTCGGCAGTTCCGCGCGCATGCAGGTCCTGTACGACCAGTTGAGCCGCGTCGCCCCGACCTCCGCGACCGTGTTGCTGATCGGCGAGAGCGGCACAGGCAAGGAGCTCGCCGCGCACACCGTGCACGATTTGAGCCGCCGGCGCGAAGCTGCGTTTCTGCCCTTGAATTGCGGCGCCGTCGCGCCGCAGCTTATTGAGACCGAACTCTTCGGCCACGAGCGCGGCAGTTTTACCGGAGCCGATCGTCAGCATAAGGGTTTCTTCGAGCGCGCCAATGGCGGCAGTGTCTTCCTCGACGAAGTCACGGAAATGCCGATGGAAATCCAGGTGAAATTATTGCGCGTGCTCGAGACCGGCAGGTTCACGCGCGTCGGCGGCACCGCGCAGATCGCAACCGACGTGCGCATCATCGCGGCGACCAATCGCGATCCGCAGAAGGCGGTGGCCGAGGGCAAGCTGCGCGAGGACCTCTATCATCGCCTGAATGTCTTCCCGATCCATCTGCCGCCGCTGCGCGAGCGTGGCGTCGACATGGAGCAGCTCGCGCTATTTTTTCTCGAGGAGCACAACGCAGCCGAAGGCACTCGCAAGTCCTTTTCGCGCGATGCGCTTGCGCGTCTGTATCAGCATCACTGGCCGGGCAACGTGCGCGAGCTGCGCAACTACGTGCAGCGCGCCTATATCATGGCCGATGACATCGTCGAGGGTGAGATCGCCGTCGCGGCTGAAGCCGCGCCGCCCGAGGACACGACTCTCATCAGCATCCACGTCGGCACTCCGCTTGCGGAAGTGGAGCGCCGCGTGACTCTCGCCACTCTCGCCTACTGCGGCCAGGTGAAGCGCAAGGCGGCGCAGATCCTGGGGGTGAGCCTGAAGACGCTGTATAATCGGCTCGAGGCGTACAACGGCAGGGAGAGCCTGGCGGGCGAGGAGGAGGCACTTGAGGCACTTCCGAGCGAGGGTACACGTGACGTCACCCATGGTACGGACCCCGCCACGCCGCCACGTTGAGTTAGAGAAGGGCCACGCTGTCGGAGGAGTCCTACGCTGGCTTGCGCCATTTCGCGGGCGAATCGGCGCCAAGCACCGCTGTAGATACACGGCCGTCGCGGCTAATCTGTAGCGTCTGCGACAACATTAATTGCTACCGACATAGGATCCCATGCCGTCCACCCGCGTTGCAGTAGTTGATGATCATGAGCTGGTGCGCATCGGCCTGAAGCAGATCATTGAGGCGGAGTCGGATTTCAGCTGGGTCGGGGATGCCGGCACGGGAGCCGAGGCGCTCACGCTGTTGCGCACCAAGGCGTGCGATGTGCTGCTCCTTGACTTGTCCTTGCCGGACATGTCGGGGCTGGATGTCCTGCGGCGCATCAAATCCCATCACGAAGCGGTCGCGACGCTCGTGCTGTCGGCCTATCCGGAGAAGCAGTACGGCCTGAATGTGTTGCGTGCGGGCGCGAGCGGCTTCGTCAGCAAGACCGCTGCACCCGACGAGCTGTGCCGCGCCATCCGCGCCGCCGTGCGCGGCGGCCGCTATGTGAGTCCGGAGCTCGCCGAGGTGCTGGTCAATGGAATGCAGGGAGTCAGCGGCTCCGAACCGCCGCATGCCGCGCTCTCCGAGCGGGAGTTTCAGATCTTTTGCAAGCTCGCCGAAGGCCAGAGTGTCACCGAGATCGGGGCCGCGCTCTTTCTAAGCGTCAAGACGGTCAGCACCTACCGCACGCGCATCCTGGAAAAAATGGGCATGAAGAGCAACGCCGACATGACCTATTACGCGATCAAGAACGACCTCGTGCAATGAAGACGGTGAGCGCATCGCAGGCTCCCATCGACGCTACCGCACGTGTCGAGCGCCGCATCCTGCTGATCGAGGATTCGGAGGTTTTGAGTCGGCGCCTCGTCGATCTGTTGACGGATCCGGGCTCGGTGGCCATTGCCGCGCAGGCTGCGACGCAATCAGAAGCCATCTCCCGCCTGAAAGAGGACGCATTTGACGTTCTCGTCGTCGACATCGAACTGGCCGAAGGCAACGGTGTCGCCGTGGTGCGCAATGCCCGGCAGTTCTATCCGCCGCATGCGCAGCCGCTCATCATCGTACTCACCAATTATGCGTCGGACTTCGTGCGCGATCATTGCTTCGCCGCTGGCGCGGACTATTTTCTCGACAAGATGCGCGACATCTCGCAGCTGAAGGGCCTGGTGGCGAACGGCCATACGAAGTTCTCGGACACCGCCGTCGGCCACTGACGCGTGGCGCGCTCGGCGCGCCTCAGGCCGTCGCAGCTCGTGGGACCTCGACTTCAATTTGAGTACCGTGCCCGGGGTTCGAGCGCAGGGTGAAGCGTCCGTGCAGCGCTTCAATGCGGTGACGCATTCCCGTCAGTCCATGCGACCAGCGAAAATCGCCGTCCTCGAGCTCGAAGCCGCGGCCGTCATCGCAGAGCCTGAGAATGTAGCTGCCCGCGTCGGCGCCGAATTCGAGGCGCACGCGGCGCGCCTGGGCATGGCGGAGGATATTGGCCATGCCCTCCTGGACGAGGCGAAAAAGCGCGATGGCGAGGTCCTGCGGCACCGGGCCGACCGTGTCGTCCACTGCGGCTTCAAACTTTAGATTGGCCTGGGCGCAGGCAGTTTCCATGTGGGCGCGCAATGCGGTCGCGAGGCCAAAGTGATCGAGCAGTGATGGGCGCAGACGCTCGACTACTCGCCGTTTCACGTTCATCGCCTGATCAAGCACATCCCCGAGCTGCGCGAGACGCCGTTCGTTCGGCGGCTCGCCCAGGTGCGACTGCAGCCATGACAAATCCATTTTTGCCGCAGTCAGGAGCCCGCCGAGCTCATCGTGGAGATTGCGCGCAAGCTCCGAGCGTTCCTTCTCAACGTAATTCTGCAGATGCGTCGACAGCTCCGCGAGTTCCCGAGTGCGCGCCTCGAGGTGCTTCTCAACCCGTTGCGTCATATGGCGTCGCTTCTGCAAATGCGCCGCGCCCGCCAGCCCGAGGCAGGCCGCCGCGCCAAGTAGAATGAGGCTGACAAGCGCCATATCCCGTGGGTGTATGCGCCGCCGGCCTCACGCCGGAGCCGCCGCAGGTGGCACGCTGGCGAGCGGACCACGCGAGCGGGCGTGGGGGAATCCACAGTACGAGGAGGCCGCGCGGGGCTTTGGCAATCTAAGGACGCTGCCACACCAGGGTGCGGTTGTGGGCAGGCATGTCATGATCGCCATCAAGTTTTAGGCCTTCGTGTCGCGCAAGCTCGTCCACCGCCTCGAAATCGCGGATACCGCTTACGGGGTCGCGATCCTGCAGGTAGCGGTCAAAAGCCGCGTTACTCTCACTGGTATATCGCCCGGCGTAGCGAAAAGGTCCATAAATGCATAAAACTCCTGGGCTGCGCAGGTGCGCGCCCACCCCGCGAAAGAACTCGCGCACCGCCTCCCAGGACATTATGTGCAGCGTATTGGCACTGAAGACCCCGTCAAAGTCAGCGACTGGCCAGGGGTTTGCGCGCACGTCGAGCCGTACCGGCGGGGCGAGATTCACGCCGCCTTCGCGCGTGATGCGCGCGCCGAGCGTCTCCAGATACTCGCCGGTGTCGCTCGGCTGCCAGTTAAGGTGGGGCAGATGATGCGCGAAATGCACCGCGTGCTGGCCGGTGCCGCTGCCGATCTCGAGCACCTGGCGGCTCGACGCGAAGGCGTCGCGTAATACGGCGAGGATGGGATCCTTATTGCGTTCGCACGCCTCGGAACAGGTCAGTATCATCGAGCTGGGCACAGCTTTCTTGACGCGCGGCGGCCCCCAACTATAGCGCGTCGCGCCGAGCACTGCTCTTCAAGCCCGCAGCCGCGTCTCCTCGAGCAGGACCGGAGCGGCCACAGCGGGGCCTTGGGCATAGTCGACGTTTGCCGACGCAAGACGCTTCAGCAGATCCGCCGACGCCACCGACTGAATGATCGTGCAACGTCCGAGCACCTTGTTGATCTGATGCAGTGAGCGCAACAGGCTGTCGCCGACATCGTCGCCTTGGCCGCGGGCGATGGCGGCATGGTCGATCTTCACGTTGGTGACGTCGAGTGACTTCAGGTAAGCAAAGGACGAGATGCCGCGGCCGAAGCCATCGAGCGTGAACTGAAATCCCAGCGGTGCAAGCTTGCTCACGAGGTCGTTGATCTGCACGAAGCCGCTTGCGAGCGCCTGCTCTTCGATCTCAAGTCCGATGTGCTGCACCGGTGCCTGCGCCTCGCGAGCCGCCGCGGCGATGAACTGCGCGAGCTCCGGATCGGAGAAGGAGGCCTGCGTCAGATTGAGAAACCAGCGGCTGACGCCCGGATTTTCGCGCTGGTGGCGCGCGATCCAGCGAAACGCGTTGCGCAGGCACCAGCGGTCCACGCGGTGGGCGAGGGAGGCGTTGAATGCCGCGATCTGTGCAAGGTCGAGGTAATCGGCCGGCTGATCGGCGGCGGGCGCGCGCAACAGCACCTCGTAGTGCGAGGCGGCGCTTTGATTGCGCAGCGGAACGATGCGTTCGGCCTGCAGCACGAAAGCGTTCGTCGCCAGCGCATCTTCCAGGAACAGCGCCAGACGGCGCTCACGCCCGACTCTGACGTTGGCTGTCGCGTCGTCGCGAAACATGCGCCACTGATTGCCGCCATGCGTCTTCGCGTCATAGCAGGCGACATCCGCCCGCTCCACGAGCCCGCTCCAGGATTGATCGCGCTCGGTGGCCACCGCAATGCCGACGCTCGCGCGCGCCTGCAGTGCTTGCCCTGCCCACAGGCATTCAAGTTTCTGCAGCCGCTCGATCATCACGGTCGTAATGCGGATGGCGTCCTCCTCGGCGCAGTGCTCGAGGAGCACGAGAAACTCATCTCCGCCGAAGCGCCCGACGACGTCGCCGGTGCGCAGGCTTGCTTTGAGTGTGGCGCTCACGTGGCGCAGTACCTCGTCGCCGGCTACGTGCCCATAGCGGTCGTTGATCTTCTTGAAACCATCCAGGTCGACCATCACGACGGCGAGCGTGCTGCGATCGATGGCGGCGTCCTCGAGCGCGCTCTGCAGGCGCCGTTCAAGTTCGCGCCGATTCAACAGGCCCGTCAACGAGTCGTGGCTCGCCTCATGGGACCATTGCCGCGCCTGTCGGTGTGAAGCGGTGATGTCGGCGACCGTGCCCTCGTAGTAGAGGGGCACGCCGCGGCTGTCGCGCACCAGGCGCGCGCTGTGCAGCACCACGACGCGCTCGCCCTTCTTGTTGCGCAGTACGGTTTCGCGACTGCGGATCTCGCCCGCCGCCTCAAGCGCGCGGCGCCATTCAATGTGGTCTTCGGCGCTGGCATAGACCTCGAGACCGAAATCCAGCCGCAGCAGTTCTTCCTCCGATTCATAACCGAGCATGGTGATGAAGGCCGGGTTCGCCGAGATCAGCCGGTCATCGCAGGTCGCCTGGTAGACGCCGGCCGCCGTGCTCTCGAACATGGTGCGAAAGCGGGCCTCGGAGGCGCGCAGTGCGAGCACGGTGTGCGTGCGCTCGAGTGCCAGACGCAGCACTTTGTCGAGAATGGGAGCGGAGATTTCCTCCTTCAGCAGATAGTCGAGCGCCCCGCGCCGCGTGGCCTCGAT
>Ga0302325_10003754_pt1 | contig 35508 bp, 29 predicted proteins | sample Palsa_T0_2_FD_201948 | JGI IMG/M metagenome (GOLD analysis project Ga0302325, IMG submission 201948) | Peat permafrost microbial communities from Stordalen Mire near Abisko, Sweden - Palsa_T0_2 | ecosystem: Environmental > Terrestrial > Soil > Palsa > Peat permafrost | place: Sweden: Abisko...
CCTAGAAGTATCCCGCTTGTTTGCGTTCTTCCATTGCGGCGTCTGAGGTTTTGTCGTCGGCGCGGGTTTCGCCGCGTTCGGTGATGCGGGTGGTGGTGATTTCGCCGACGATTTGGTTGATGGTTGTGGCGTTTGAGCGGATGCCGCCGGTGCAGCTCATGTCGCCGACGGTGCGGTAGCGGACGGTGTCGGTTTCGACGGTTTCGCCGGGCAGGAGTTGTTGTCCGGGGCGGTAGGCGTAGAGCATGCCGTCGCGTTTGAAGACTTGGCGGGTGTGGGCGAAGTAGATCGTTGGGACTTCCAGTGCTTCGGTTTGGATGTATTCCCAGACGTCGAGTTCGGTCCAGTTCGATAGCGGGAAGACGCGTGCGTGTTCACCGCGGTGGATCCTGGTGTTGTAGAGGTTCCATAGTTCGGGACGCTGGTTTTTGGGGTCCCATTGGCCGAGGTCGTCGCGGAAGCTGAGGATTCTTTCCTTCGCGCGTGAGCGCTCCTCATCGCGGCGTGCGCCGCCGATCGCCGCATCGAAGCGGTGCTCGGCGATCGCGTCCAACAGTGTCGTTGTCTGCAGGCGGTTGCGTGACGCGCGCGGACCCTGCTCCTCGACGACGCGGCCCTGGTCGATCGAGTCCTGAACCGACGCGACGATCAACCGCTCACCGAGCTCACTGACGCGACGATCACGAAAATCCAGGGCCTCCGGAAAGTTCTCGCCGGTATCGACGTGCAACAACGCGAACGGAAACCGTGCCGGGCGAAACGCCTTCTCCGCCAAACGCAACAACACAATCGAATCCTTCCCGCCACTGAACAACAACACCGGCCGCTCAAACGTCGCCACAACCTCACGCATCACATGCACCGCCTCCGACTCCAACGCCTCCAAATGCGTGGGCCGGCTCGCTGTACGCTCCGCTGGATCGGCGACGACGCTCAGCGCCCGCCCCGCGTGCCGCTCGAGCGGGCGCGGTACCGGGCGTTCGCTGCGCTTGCGGGTGTTTGGCAGGGCGTTCACGGCCATAGGGACACCAGTCATGGTCGCAGGTTGCGGTGACAATCCAATGATATTGGCTTGCGTTAAGGTCCTTTGAAGGATCTTAACCGAGGCTTTCGACGAGTTGTCCTACCCTCCCGGCGGCGCAACGGTCCGGATCGTCTGCTGAAAGCCCCAAAGACGTGCCGGCGCGCCGATCACGCGGGCGCGGCGAACGGCTTCGAGGTCCCCAGCACGCGGCCGCTGGCGCTGAGCGCCTCGACCTTGAACTTCGCATAGGCGCCGTGGACTGGGATCGTCGTCTCGAACCCGAAGCGCGGGGTCAGCGCGGCGACCGTCAGACGGCCGCTGCTCGACCCCGCCAGGACCCGCCAGGAGGCGACCTGCGTCGCGCCGTTCCAGCTGGCGTAGACGGTCGTAGTGCCAGTCGCGGCTCGGCGAGCGGCGCCCGAAGGCCGCGTGAGCGGCAGGCCGACCCACGGCTCCACCTCCGCCCGGTAGCTGAGGTCCGACCCCGGGAAGTAGCCGTCGAGCAGCAGCTGGCCCGACTTGCTGTACTCGGAAAGGAACGGCCGGGATCCCCAGCCGACGAATACGTTCCCGTTCGACAGCGGCTGCACGTCGCCCATGTAGTCGGCGTTCTGGTTGCGGCCCTGGCCGTACTGGGCCACCAGCGTCGCGGTGTGCGTCTGCTGGTTGAGCTTGAGCACGAGTCCTCGTGAGGGCCCGGTCGCCGGGACGTAGGTACCGCCCCCGGTCAGCTGGCAGCAGTGATCGTCGAACATCGTCACGACAGCGTTGGGCTGGAGCACGACGTCGTGCTGCCACTGGAAGGCGGCCTTTGAGCCGAACTCGTAGCTCGATTGCCGGCCGCCGAGCGTCCAGTCGATCTTGCCGGTCTTGATGTTGACCAGATACGCGGCCCAGGTGTCGCGCATCGAGACGAGGAACGTGTCGTTGCCGACCAGCTCGAGCGAGTTGACGTGGTAGGCGTCCCAGGGGAAGCCGTTGGTCGGCAGCGTGGCCTGCGACTGGCTCAGCGGGATGTGCTTCAGCGCGTCCCACGTGTAGAGGAGCTTCCCGGTCCTCAGGTTGTACTCCTGCACCGCCGAGTCGATCAGCGCTCCGTTGTAGGCGCCGCCGTACTTGGAGAGGTTCTGAGGGACGTTCTTGTTCGCCGTGACCCAGGCGTCATTGCCCCTGATCGCGATCTCGTGGAGCGTCAGGACCCAGCCGTCTCTACCCTTCAGCGTCGCGACGGGGTTGTAGTGCTGGTTGACAACGACGTCCTCGCCGCTCACGGTCTGGCCGATGTTCGTGACGACGCCCTGCCACCAGGCGAGCACGGGCTTGCCGTGGTAGCTCTGCAGGCTGAGGTTGGCGGCGACGTAGCGCTTCGGTACTGGCTTGAACCAGACCGGCTGGAGCTGGTCGTCGAGGATCAGCGGGCCGCTCTGGCCGATCAGCGGCGGGTAGCTCAGGTTGTAGAAGGCGGCGGTGAAGATATAGCCCGGCGCCAGCTTGCTCGTGTCCGCGGGGTGGTCGATATAGAGCGTCGGTGGGCGCAGCGACGGCGCGCTGACGAAGCTGTCCGAGCCGCTCGTGACGTAGGAACCGACCGGCGACCCGTGGGAGTTTGCGAACGCGATGTCGGCGGCGACGAATGCCGCCACGAGGACGCCGACGCCGACGGCCAGGCGCCGGGCCGGTGAGGCGACGGCGGCGGCCGGCTTCGGCATTGCCGTGATCGTGATGACGAGGGCCAGACCGGCCAGCCCGCCGCAGATCAGGTAGGCGAGGCGGAAGCCCTCGGTCAGCGCTTGCGAGACCTGGACGCCGCTGCCGATCAGATGCGTGCTGCGCTGCGTCGCGAGCGTTACCAGGACCGCGAGGCCGAGGCCGCCGCCGACCTGACGCGAGGTGTTCACGAGTCCCGAGGCGAGGCCCGCCTGACCCTCCTTCGCGCCTTGGGTGGCGGCGATCGTCGATGGCACGATCGACATCGCGATGCCGGCCGCGGTCAACAGCCCCGGGATCATCACGTAGACGACGCCGCTGCCGCTGCTCCCGATACGCGCGAGCAGCAGCATTCCCGCCGTCAGCATCGTCAGCCCGCTGCCGAGCACCGTGCGCACACCAAAGCTGCTGACAAGCCTGCCGGTACGCGAGGCGGTCAGCATGATCATCAGCGTCATCGGCAGGAAGATCAACCCCGTGTCGAGCGGCGAGAGGCCGAGGACCTGCTGCAGGTAGAGCGAGCTGACGAACCACATCGGGAACAGCGAAGCGCTGAATATGAGGACGATGTTGTTCGCCACCTGGAGCGGCAGCGTCAACTCCCGGAACGGGATCAGCGGCGCCGACGCGATTCGCGTCTCGATCACCACGAACAGCGCGAGCACGACGATTCCGCCGACGATCGGACCGAGTGCCGCGAGCGAGCTCCAGCCCTGGAGGCCCCCCTGGACGACGCCGTAGACCAGCACCATCTGGCCGACAGTCAGCGTCAGCGCGCCGGCGATGTCAAAGCTCTGGCCCTCGCCGCTGCGGCGATCGCGCACCACGAAGTAGGCGACGACGGCGGCGAGGATCGCGATCGGCGGGTTGATCAGGAGGATCCAGCGCCAGGTGAGCTCCTGCGTGATGACGCCGCCGAGGAAGACGCCGGCGGCGCCGCCGAGCCCGTTCATTGCCGCCCAGGTCGCGATTGCGCGATGGAGTTTGGGGCCGGGCGGGAACGACGAGGTGATGATCGCGAGCGACGACGCCGCCATCAGGGCGCCGGCGAGACCCTGCCCCGCGCGGGCGCCGATCAGCAGACCACGGTCGGGGGCGACGCCGCCCGCCAGCGACGCGATCCCGAACAGCAGCAGCGCCGCGACGATCATCCGCCGCTGCCCGAAGCGGTCGGCTGCGCGCCCGCCGAACAGCAGGAACCCGGCGAACGTGATCGCGTAGGCATCGACGACCCACTGCAGCTCGGGCGATGAGAACCCGAGGCTCGACTGAATCGAGGGCAGCGCCACGTTGACGATGCTCAGGTCGAGGATGACCATGAACTGCGCCACGCAGCAGACGGCCAGCAGCCATCCGGAACGCGAATCCAGGCCCGAGCCGTCCGCCGTCGCGGCGCCGTCGGCAGGACCTGCTGGCGCCTCGACGCTCACCGGCGTGCGAGCAGCTGTCGCAGTTGCGTGTGCACCAGACGCCGACGATAGCCGACGCGTGGCGGCGCTCCAGCTCGTCGCACGGACCCTGAACGGCCGCTCCCAGCGCATCGCGCGCCGCTCGAAGATACCCGCAGCCTCGGGCTCGGACGGCTACTGATCATCGCTCCCGCCTGCTTCCGGGTACGCCGCGGCGTAGCTCTTCACCGCGACGGCGTGCGAGGTCCCCAGCACGCGGCCGGCTGAGTCGAGCGCCGCGACGGCAACATAGGCGTACTGGTTGGGCAGGATCGTCGAGGTCTCGAAGCCGTTCAGCCGGACCGTGGTCTGCGCCTTGAGCGATCCGGCGCGCTTGCCCGCGAGCACGCGCCACGCGGCGACCTCGGTCGCGCCGTTCCAGCTCATGTGCACGACCGTTTCACCGACGTTGTTCGCGTTGGCGGCGGCCGTCGGCGGCGTGGACGGCAGCGCGCTCCAGGGAAAGCGGTAGGCCCGATAGAAGACGAGCTCGTACGGTAGGTGCGCGTCGAACAGCAGCGATCCGCCCTTTGAGTACTCGCTGATCACCGGTTCGCCGCCAAAGCCGACGAGCGTGTTGCCGTCCGCGAGCGTCTGCATGTTGCCCTGGCTTGAGGCGAGCACCGCCGGGCTCGAGTGGACGTCGGCCGAGACGAGGTGCGCCACGTGTGTCTTGAAGTCGAGCGCGACGGTTATCGCGCGTGACTGTGGTTCCTCTGCAGGGCTCGAGCCGTCGTCGAAGAACGTGACGTCGCCGTTTGGGAGGATGCGGCCGTCGTGCTGCCACGCGGTCGCGGTGCCCGGCCCCATCCTGAACGAGCTCTTCAGGCCGCCGAGGCGCCAGAGGATCGTGCCGCTGCCGCCTTGGAGCTGGTAGCCGGCCCAGGTGTTGCGAGCCGATATGAACAGGTTGCCGCTCGGCTCCGGATCGATCGAGTTGATGTGGAACCAGTCCCACGCCCGCGTGCTCGGCGGCGAGGTCTCCGACTCGCTCACCGCCACGTGGTCCAGAGCGTGCCATTCCCAGCGCACGAGGCCCGTCTTCATGTCGATCTCCTCGACCGTCGCATCGAGGATCGCGCCGTTGTGCGGTCCGTCCTGCGAGGTCAGGTCGCAGCGCATCGGGTTGTAGGCGGTGACGTAGGCGACATCGTGCGGAGCGATCTGAAATTCATGCAGGTCGGCCTGCAGCCCGTTGCCGGCCTTCACGGTCGCGACCGTCTGGTAGTGCGAGTTCAGGACGAAGTCCTCGCCGTCGCCGTAGCCGAGCGAGAGCACCCGGCCCTGCCAGAACGTGAGATCGCGCTGGCCGTCATAGGTCTGCACGCTCAGATCGTCGGCCGTGACGCCGCGTGAGAGCTGATGGAACCAGACGAGGCGGCCCTGCGGCGTATAGATCAACTCGCCGTAGCGACCGGGTCCCGGCCCATTGGTCGTGAAGATGTCGCCGGCCGCGGGATCGCGGTCGGGCGCGGTCACGGTCATCACCGGCGCCTCCACGCCCGGCAGCGTGTAGAAGCTCTGGTAGTCGCTGGGCGGCGTCGCCGGGTTCGCGAAGGCGCCGACCGCCGCCGTCGGGTAGGGGGTGTCGATATCGAAGCCGAACGAGACCCTCTTGCCGCCCTTGCCGGCGCCGATCACGGCGCTCACGCTCACATGCTCACCCGGGCTGAACGCGGTGTTCGCCACAAAGCTCGCGCCGTCCCCCTGCGAGTAGCTCTCGAGGTGACCGGGATGCGAGCCGCTGTGCTGGCCGACGGCGGAGACATCGTGGATCTGCCCGGCCGGAACGCCCACGAAGCTGATCTGGGTGTCCGGGTCGGCGGTGTCGGTACCGGGCGCCGGTGAGACATCGACCGGGACCCCCGCCAGCCTGGCGCTGTGGTCGACGCCTGCCGTCAGGCACGCGGGGGCGCTGCCGCCGCTTTCGGCGCTGGCCCCGCTCGAGTCCCACGTGGCGAGCGCAGGGCCGCCCGCGGCGCTCGCGAGCAATCCGACGAGTGCTGCGCGACGTCCAAGGCGGGACCTCACTCGCGCTGCTCTGGCTCTTGTCCTGGAGGGCTCATCACTCGCTTCTCGCCTGCGGTCGTGCTTGGGGGCGTCAGCGCGACCCCCTCGCCGGACCCGATCGACAGTCGACCCGTGCGGCGCCGACAAGCTACAGGACCGGCTTAAATGTTGTTCTCGGTTAGCAACGCGTTAGCGCGACCTCATTGTGAGGCGGCCGCGCCCAGAGCTCCCAACCGCGGTTCCAGACCGTACAGCTGGTAGGCGAGGAAGCGGCTGAACAGTCTGTGCTCGGGCCCGTGGTAGTCCGATGACGCGGTGGTGATCATGCCCAGCTCCTCGCAACGGCGGCTGAGGAGCTGTGTCTGCTGCTCGTCGTGGGTGACGTAGAAGCACTCGACACCGTCAAGGCCGGCGGCGCGGTAGCGGTCGATCGCTTGCAGGACGGCGCCGGGGTCCTTGATGTCCCAGAACGGGTGCGCCCATACGGCGAGTCCGCCGGCGGCATGGATCCACTCGATCGCCTCAGCAACCGTCGGGCGGGTGCGGCCCGAGTAAGCCGGAGCACCCGGAATGACGTAGGCCGGGATGAACGACGAGACGTCGCTGTGACCTTCGCGTGCGAGTCGCGCCGCGTTGTCGGGGTGCGCGAGCACCGCCGCGGCGAGATGCGGGCGGCCGATCGGCTTGCCCTGCTCCCGCCGCGCATCGAGTGGCGTCTCGTCGATCGCGAAGCCGAGCTCGCGCAGCCGCGCAACCATCCGCTCCGCCCGGCGACCGCGGTCGGCGCGGGCGTCGGCAAGCCGCTCGAGCAGCAGCGGGTCGTGGTGGTCGATCCCGTAGCCAAGCACGTGGAGGTCTTCGTAATCCGCGTCAACCGCCGATATCTCAGTCGCGGTGAGCAGGGCGATCGAGCGCTTGCGCGCCGCCGCGAGCGCTTCGTCGATACCGCCGACGGTGTCGTGGTCGCTCAGCGCCAGCAGCTCGACACCGGCCGCCGCCGCCGCCGCGACGACCGCGGCCGCCGGCAGCGCGCCATCCGAGTTCAGCGAGTGCGATTGCAGGTCGATCCGCATCAGCTCGTGTAGCCGGTCTTGCGCAGGAAGCCGTCGAGCCGCGTGATGAATCCGGCGCCGGCCGGCCAGACGCCCGCGTCGGTGCTGCGCAGCTCGTGGACTCGCTCGAGCTCGGCCAGCTGCTTGACCACGTCGGCGCCTCGGCCAAGCACGTACTCGTCGGCCGACCATGCTGCGAGGAAGCCAAGACCGGTGCCGTCCGACCTGTTGTCGAGGTAATACCGCCATTGCTCGGAGGCGTCATGCGCGACCAGCTCGGGATAGGCGCGCGTCACGTCGACGAACCGGCCGCCCTCCAGGCGCAGAATCTCGAGCGGCAGTCCCGAGAAGGCGAACGCCGCGAACTCATAGGCGAAGCGGTCGTCGTCGGTGACGAACTCGTCAGCCCTGCTGGCGTCCAGGTGGCGCAGTGAATACCCCGGGTCGCCCCAAATATGGAGCAGCGAGGAGTAGTTGTCATGAGCCGGGTCATAGCGGAACAGGTCGGTCACATTGCAGCAGTGCGCGCCGCCCGTGTAGAGGTTGAGGAGCACGTCGGGCTGGCCGCCGGCCTGCACGTCGGCGACGCTCAGCGCGTCCGGCAGGTTCGGCCAGCAGAGCGACCCGCATGCAGCGTTCGCGACGGCGGCGCGGTAGAGCGGCCTGCCGTTGCGCACGATCGTGAGCTGGAGATCGCTGAACGGCTCGCCGTCGTTGCTCGCGTCGTGGCGGTAGCTCAGCGTCGCGCTCACGTTGCCGCTCCGCGCCCGCACGGTGTTCACGGCGGTCGCGAGGGCGGCTGCGCCGCCTGAGAACAGCGCGAGCACGCAGATCGCCGGCGCGAGCACGCGCCGTTCAAAAGCCATAGGCCTTGGCGAGCTCCGGATCCTTGCGCGCGAGCATCTCCGCCAGTGCGAGCATCACCTGGCACTGCTTCCAGGTGGCGTCGTCCTGCATCTTGCCGTCGATCATGTGGACCCCGGCGCCGTCGGGGATCGCTTCGACGACCTTGCGGGCGAACGCGACCTCGGCGGGGTCGGGACTGAACACGCGTTTGGCGATCTCGATCTGGTTGGGGTGAAGCGACCACGCGCCGACGCAGCCGAGCAGGAAGGCGGCGCGAAACTGCGCTTCGCAGCCGGCGAGGTCGCGGATGTCGCCGAACGGCCCGTAGAACGGCAGGATGCCGGTCGCAGCGCAAGCGTCGACCATTCTTGCGAGCGTGTAATGCCAGGGGTCCTGCTGACTTGCGCCGCGAACGGCGTCGCCGGCGTCAGGATCGGGGTCGGCGAGCACCACGTAACCCGGATGGCCGCCGCCGACCCGCGTCGTCTTCATCCGGCGTGAGGCCGCGAGGTCGGCCGGTCCGAGGCTCATGCCCTGCATCCGCGGGCTCGCAGCGGCGATCTCCTCTACGTTCACGACGCCGAGCGCAGTCTCGAGGATCGCGTGCACGAGGATCGGACGGTCGAGTCCCGCCCTCGCCTCGAGCTGGGCTAGCAATCTGTCCACATAGTGGATGTCCCAGGCGCCCTCGACCTTGGGCACCATCAATACCTCCAGACGCGCCCCGACCTCGCCGACCAGCGTCGTCAGGTCGTCGAGCGCCCAGGGCGACTCGAGCGCGTTGATCCGCGCCCACAGCGCGGCTCCCGAGAGGTCCGCCTCAAGCGCGACGCGAACGAGGCCCTCGCGCGCTGCGAGCTTGCGCTCGACCGGCACGCCATCCTCGAGGTTGCCGAGCACGATGTCGCACTGCGCGGCCAGCGCCGGCACCTTTGCCGCCATGCTCTCGTTCGACGGGTCGAAGAAGTGGATCATCCGCGAGGGCGTCACCGGTATCTCGCGCAGCGGCATCGGCGCGCCGATCGCGAGCGGCTTGGTGAAGTCTCGGGGGTTTCGCACTTATGGCTCCTCGGGTCTGTCCCAGTTTCGCTGGTCCCTGGTCGCAGGCGACTGTGGGCATCGTTTCAGGTCGTCCGGCACCGGTGTCGTGCGGAGAGCTGGAAGCGACTCCAGTTTGTGACTTGCGCACAGACTTAAACCACAGGTATGCTCTCCGGTCTCGCCGGGGGGCCGCTCCCCGACCCGTGGCTTTGCTGGTGGCGCTCCAGATGGGGCGCTTCTGCGTTTTCGAGACTCCCGTGACGCCTCACCTAGATACCGACCAGGCCAGCCGCGAGGCGAGCGGGGCCCGTCCGCTCGGGCGCTACTTCGAGGAGTTCGAGGTCGGCGACGTCTTCAAGCACTGGCCGGCCAAGACGATCACCGAGGGCGAGCATCACCTGTTCTGCCTGCTGACGATGAATCATCACCCACTCCACACGAACGACGTGTTTGCAGCCGCTTCGCAACAGGGCCGGAATGTCGTCGTCGGCACCTACGTCTACTCACTTGCACTGGGGCTGTCGGTCCCGGACGTGTCGGGCAAGTCGCTCGCCAACCTGGCAACCGAAGAGCTGAGTCACCCGGCGCCGGTCTTCCACGGCGACACGCTGTTCGTCGAGTCCGAGGTGCTAGAGGCACGGCCGTCCAGCTCGCGGCCAGACCGCGGCGTGGTCAAGGTCCACACGCGCGTCTTTAACCAGGACGGCGTACTCGTAACCGAATTCAAGCGACTTTCACTGATCCCCCGAAAACCCGAGACCGCATCAGCGGAGGAGAGCTCGAGTCAGCCGGGCGGCGGCGCCGCCGACAATAAGAAGGAGTGAGCTTCCCGTGATCGAGACCAGCGCACCAACGGCGAACGAGCAACTGCTCGCGTGGGTCGAGGAGGTCGCCGCGCTGACTCAGCCGGCGGATATCTACTGGTGCACCGGGTCGCGGGCTGAGTACGACCGGCTCTGCGAGACGCTGCTTGACGCCGGGACCTTCGAGCGGCTCGACCCCGAGCGGCTGCCGGACTCGTTCCTCGCCCGGTCCGATCCAGGCGACGTCGCGCGCGTCGAAGACCGCACGTTCATCTGCTCGCCACGCCAGGAGGATGCCGGACCGACGAACAACTGGCGCGATCCGGCGGAGATGCGCGAGACCCTGAGCGGCCTGTTCAGCGGAGCGATGCGCGGGCGCACGATGTACGTCGTGCCCTTCTCGATGGGCCCGCTCGGCTCCGAGCTGGCGCAGATCGGCGTCGAGATCACCGATTCGGCTTACGTCGCGCTGAGCATGGCCGTGATGACGCGCGCCGGCAGCGCGGTGCTCGAGTTGCTCGGCGCCGACGGTGAGTTCGTCCGCTGCCTGCACTCGGTTGGAGCGCCGCTCGCCGACGGCGCCGAGGACGTGCCGTGGCCGTGCAACGCGGACAACAAGTACATCGTGCACTTCCCCGACACGCGCGAGATCTGGTCCTTTGGATCGGGCTACGGCGGCAACGCGCTGCTCGGCAAGAAGTGCTTCGCCCTGCGCATCGCGTCGGTCATGGCTCGCGAAGAGGGCTGGCTCGCCGAGCACATGCTGATCGTCAAGGTGACCTCGCCCGAGGGCGCGGTTCGCTATCTCGCCGGTGCGTTCCCGTCGGCCTGCGGCAAGACCAATCTCGCGATGATGGCCCCGTCGCTTCCCGGCTGGAAGGTCGAGACGATCGGCGACGACATCGCTTGGATGAAGTTCGGCGCGGACGGCCGCCTCTACGCGATCAACCCGGAGGCAGGGTTCTTCGGCGTGGCCCCTGGGACGAGCACGCGGACGAACCAGAACGCGATGGCGATGACTCGCTACAACACGATCTTCACCAACTGCGCGCGCACCGACACCGGCGACGTCTGGTGGGAGGGGCTGAGCACGGAGCCGCCGCTGCATCTGATCGACTGGCGCGGCAACGACTGGTCGCCCGACGCCGAGACACCGGCCGCGCATCCAAACGCCCGCTTCACCGTGCCCGCCTCGCAGGACCCGGCGATCGCGCCCGAGTGGGAGGACCCGGCCGGCGTGCCGATCGACGCGTTCCTCTTCGGCGGGCGGCGCTCGAGCGTCGTCCCGCTCGTCTACGAGGCGTTCGACTGGGAGCATGGCGTCTTCCTCGGCTCGACGATGGCCTCCGAGACGACCGCTGCCGCGACCGGTGCGGTCGGCAAGCTGCGCCGCGACCCGTTCGCGATGCTCCCCTTCTGCGGCTACAACATGGGCGACTACTTCGCCTACTGGCTGGGGATCGGCCAGGAGCATGACGCTTCGAAGCTGCCGCGGATCTTCTGCGTCAACTGGTTTCGCAAGGACGGCGACGGTCGCTGGCTGTGGCCCGGCTACAGCGAGAACAGCCGCGTGCTCGAGTGGATCTTCCGTCGGCTCGAGGGCAGCGCCGAGGCCATCGACGAGCCGATCGGCCGCCTGCCCGCGCCTGGCGCGCTGAACGTCGCCCGGCTCAAGATCGCGCCCGGGGCGGTCGAGGAGCTGCTGCGCGTCGATCGGGCGGCATGGGCGGCTGAGCTGCCGCTGCTGCGCGAGCACCTGGCGACGTTCGGCGACCACCTGCCGGGCGCGCTGATGAAGCAGCTCGAAGCGCTCGAGCAGCGTCTGCAGAGCCAGTGACCGGCGGGCGCATGCCTGTGCCCCGAAGGGGTGCGCCCGCCGGAGGATCGGCGCATGCGCCGATCCTGCCTCGGCGCATGCGCCGAGGCATCCACTAGAAGCTAGTGCCGGTCGCCGCCGGTTGCCGCCGGCGGGCGCGACTCCTCGGCGAGTGAGGTGATCGTGAGCGCGCCCTGGGCGGCGCCCTCCAGCACCTCGCCCGCTTCGTCGAGCGATCGCGCGTAGAGCTCGACGAGCAGGTGGACCGTGATCCGCGTATCGTCGTCGTGCTTGTGGAAGCGTACGTGGGTGAAAAACTCGCGGACGCCGTAGTCGCCGAACGCGGCGTATGAGAGCGAGTCGCCGGCCTCGGGTCCCGAGCAGCTCTCGACGTCGGCGGAGTTGACGGTAACCGTGCAGGACGCCACCCATGGCGTTCCGGTCACCATCCGCTCCCAGCGATCCTCGACCGGCTCGACGCGGCCGTCGATGAAGCCGAGGTGCGGCTGGTCGTGCATGCACTCGAGGCATTGCACGACGGCCTCCTGGATCTCATCGACAACGTCGGCGCGCTCGCCAGTCTCGGGATCGATCTTGTGGATCCCCTCGTAGTGCACCTGGACCTCGAGGTCCTGGGACCAGCAGCGGTAGCAGCGAAGCCAGCTCCGGGGTTCGGTGCTCACGTCCTGATTCTATGCTCCTGGTGTGTTCGGCCCCGGCGACGCAGAGGAGTTGCTCGCTCGCGACCGGGCACAGGTCTGGCACCCGTACGCGCCGATGCCGGGCGTGCTCGAGCCGCTGGTCGTCAGTTCAGCCGAAGGGGTGCGGCTGCGTCTCGCCGACGGTCGCGAGCTGATCGACGGTATGTCGTCGTGGTGGTGCGCGGTCCACGGCTACCGCCACCCGCTGCTTGATGCCGCGGCAGCGGCACAGCTCGAGCGGATGGCGCACGTGATGTTCGGCGGCCTGACACACGAGCCCGCCGTTGCGCTCGCCGGGGCGCTGCTCGAGCGCGCCGGCGACCCCTTGGAGCACGTCTTCTTCGCCGACTCCGGCTCGGTCGCCGTCGAGGTCGCGCTCAAGATGTGCCTCCAATACTGGCGTGGGCGCGACCGCCCGCAGAAGACGCGCATGCTCAGCCTGCGGGGCGGCTACCACGGCGACACGTTCGGCGCGATGGGCATCTGCGACCCGATCGACGGAATGCACTCGCTGTTCACCGGCGCGCTGGCCGAAAACCTCTTCGCGCCGCGCCCGCCCGGCGGCGTGGACCGCGGGCTCGACGACGCCTATGTTGCGGTGCTCGCAGAGCTTGTCGAGTCCCGTCGCGACGAGCTCGCGGCGGTCGTGATCGAGCCGGTCGTGCAGGGTGCGGGCGGCATGTGGTTCTACTCGGCCGACTACGTCCGCGTGCTGCGCGAGCTCTGCGACGCGCACGATGTGCTGCTCGTGCTCGACGAGATCGCGACCGGCTTCGGGCGCGCCGGCACCTACTTCGCGTGTGAGCGCGCCGGCATCGCCCCCGATGTGATGTGCGTCGGCAAGGCGCTGACCGGCGGCTATGTCACGCTCGCCGCGACGCTGTGCACGGCCGAGATCGCTGCAACGATCTCGGCGGGGGAGGGAGGCGCGCTGATGCACGGGCCGACCTACATGGCCAACCCATTGGCTTGCGCGGTCGCGCTGGCCAGCCTCGAGCTGCTCGACGCGAGCGACTGGCAGGCGAATGTCTCGCGGATCGAACGGACGCTCGCGAGCCAGTTGGCGCCACTGGAAGGCCGCGACGGCGTAGTCGACGTGCGGGTCCTCGGCGCAATCGGCGTGATCGAGCTCGACCACCCGGTCGACATCGCCACCGCGACCGCGGCAGCAGTCAAAGGCGGCGTCTGGCTGCGCCCCTTCCGCAACCTGATCTACGCGATGCCGCCCTACATCACAAGCGACAACGAGCTCCACACGATCGCGCAAGCAATGGGCGCGGCAGCAGCCGCCTGACCACACTCAGCACGGCTCCGCCACCACAGCCGTACCGAAGCAGCCGAGCTCGTCCGCTCCCGCCCCACAGCACGGTCCCGCACAGCAAGCACGAGTCGGCCTCATCCGAACGTGAACGAGTAGCCGCTCGTGCCCGGGGAGAAGCTGAGTGTGATCGTCTCGTCCTCGTCCTTCGGCTCGGAGACGATGTTGTAAAGCCGCTGCGAGTTGACGGTGATGTAGCCGCCGTGGACATCGCTCCCGGCGTCGGCGGCGGTTGGTACATGGCCGTTGATCAGCACGCCGACATGGCCGACGCCGTGTGCAGGCGGGCTCAGCACGATGTAGACGTGCTTGCCCTGGACGTTCGCGGTGATCGTCGCGTTGTTGCCGGCCAGCGCCTGCTGTGACGCGATCGTCCAGGTGCCGCCGTAGGCGAATTCACTGAGCGCGATCACTCCGCTCGGCGCGGAGTAGGTGTGGCTGCCGCTGAACGGACCGCTCGCCCAACCCTGGGCGCGCGCCGTACCGAGGTAGGTCTCAGGGCTCGTCTCGAGCGAGGGCGTGATGACGTGCGTCGGCTGCGCCACCGAGCCGAGGTCCTTGGCGCCGGCTGCGATGAGCAGTGCGCGTATTGCAGCCTCGGTCTGTGGGTAATAGCCCTCATAGGGATCCGCGTAGCGCACCCTTCCCTGGGCGTCGATCAGGAAATCCGAGGGCCAGCCTTCGTTGCCCCACTCGTTGAAGGTGTCGAGGTTGTTGTCCTGCACGACCGGATAGCGGATGCCGAACTGGGCGATCGCTGCCTTGAGGTTGCCGGCATCGCGCTCGAATGGGAATTCGGGCGACTCGACACCGATCACCACCAGTCCGTCGCTGCGGTATTTCCGGTACCAGGCCTCGAGATAGGGCAGCGTCCGAATGCAGTTGATGCACGTGTAGGTCCAGAAATCGACAAGCACGACGTGCCCGCGCAATCCCCCAAAAGTGAGCGGACGACCGCCGGCCGTGTTGAACCAGTCCTCGGTGCCGACGAACGGCGGCGCGCTTGGGCCGATCGGGAGGTCGGCGGCGCTCGAGGCGGTCGCGCTCCCGTGCGACTTCACGAGTGACTTGTGCGGGTGTATCGAGCCCAGGCGCGAGGCGACCGCGCCCGAGTCGTCGATCGCCGCCGTGATGTTGACGTTCGGAATGTGCTCGGCGATCAGCTCGTCGAGCTTCACGTCGAGCATCGTCGCGATCACGAGCGCCGTGGCGACCATTACCACGCCGAGCACGCGTTGCACGATCAGCGTCCGTCCGCCGCGCCGCAGCCGATCGAGGATCCGCCGGCCGCCGAGCGCCAGTGCCAGCAGCATCAGCCCGGTGCCGAATGCGTAGGCAAGGCCGACCAGTACAGCGCTGCCGCTCGCGGCGCTGACCGAGATCACGGCCGCCAGGATCGGGCCCGCGCACGGCGTGTAGACGAAACCCAGTGCCCCGCCGACAAGCAGGCCGGACACGAATCCGTCGCCGCTCGTCCGGGGACCCAGACGCGAGAACACCGCCAGCGGCCGCTCGAGTATCTGCCCGAATCGCGGCACGATCAGCGCGACACCGAACACCAACAGCACAACGATCGCGACATCGCGCAGCGGATCGGAGCCGAGTCCGACGCCATCGACGACCTTCGCGATGCCGATGATCGTGATCGCGAACGTCGTCGTCAGCCCGATCACGATCCCGAGCGGACGCCGCGTACCTCCGGCACCGCTCGCCGACAGCATCGCCGGCAGCACCGGCAGCACACACGGCGAGACGGCGGTTCCCGCCCCGACGACGACCGCGAACAGCATAAGTACCAGCACAGCCGCTACATCCTTGCGAAGCGCCGCAGTGCGTGCGGCAATCGTTATCTGGGCTTGAGGATCGTCGGAGTTTTGTCGGGGAAATGCCCGACAAAACTCCTCCTCTTACTTCGGGCGATGGGTCGATGCGTGCCCGCTTAAGGGCATTTCAAGTGGTCCCGTCTTCTCGCGAGGCCGCTCTACCAGCGCTAAAGGAGGAGTTTTTCGAGCTCCGCTCGAAAAAAGCTCCGACGCCTACTCGATCCGCGAGAACTCGAAGATTGCGATGCTGAGCATCAACAGTCCGAGGAGCGCTACGACGCCGGCCTCGAACAGTCCCGGCAGATGCCAGCCCCACCAGGTCACGCCGGGGTCGAGCAGATGGCGCGCCACCGCGGAGATCTTGAGGTGGGCGAAGACGGCGCGGCGCATCGGGTCGACCGCGTAGGTGAGTGGGTCGAGGCGGTTGAGGATCGCCAGCCACTGCGGCAGGCCGGAAACGGGGAAGAGCGCGCCCGACAGGAAGTACATCGGCAGGATGATCATTTGCGTCAGCGCCATGAACGACTGCATCTGCCTGACGCGGGCCGCCGCCATGACGCCGAAGGCGGTGATCGAGAACGCCACGAGCAGCTGCAGGCCGAAAATCTCGAGCAGCAGGATCGGCGCGTAGGGGACGCCGACAAGTCCGGCGAGGCAGATCAGGATCACGCCCTCGAAGGCGGCCACGGTGGCGCCGCCGAGGCACTTGCCGATCACCAGGGAGCTGCGCCTGACCGGTGCCACCATCATCTCGCGCAGGAAGCCGAACTCGCGGTCCCAGACGATCGACGCCGCGGAGAAGATCGCGATGAACATCACCGCCATGCAGAGGACGCCCGGGTAAACGAAGGTCCGCAGGTTGACGCCGTGGGTTCCCGCGCTCGCGAGGCGCGATAGGCCAGTGCCCAGGACGAAGAGGAAGAGGAAGGGCTGTACGAGCGAGGTGACGATCCGCAGACGGTCCTTCGTGAAACGGATCAGCTCGCGCTGCCAGACGACCTTGACGGCGCGAAGCTCGCTGCGGAGACTGCTCCTCGGCACTCGCACCGCCGCGATCTGGTGCGTCAGCGACGGGGGAGGCGTGGCGCTGCCGGTCGGGACCGCCGTACTTGCCATCGACTATCTCCTTCCGAACGCTCGCGCCATTGTGCGCAGCTGATTGGTTGCGGCGTCTTCCTCGGCGTCGCGGATCGTCGAGCCGGTGTGCAGCATGAAGACGTCGTCGAGCGATGGGCGCGACACGCTGACCGAACGGATCGGGACGCCTAGCTCGGCGAACAGGCGGGGCACGAACTGCTCGCCACCGGGCACGCCGAAGGTGACCGCTCCCTCGGCCATCTGGGCCTTGATGTTGAAATCGCGCTCGAGAGCTGCGATCGCGGCGCCGTCGTCGTCGGTGTGGATCTGAACGCGGTCCTTGCCGACCGCCGCCTTCAGCGCTTCGGGTGTGTCGAGCACGACGATCTTGCCCTTGTCCATGATCGCGATCCGATCGCAGTTCTCAGCCTCGTCCATGTAGTGCGTCGTCAGAAAGATCGTTATGTCCTCGGCGACCTTCAGCTCGCTGATGTAGGCCCAGATCGAGGCTCGCGTCTGCGGATCGAGACCGACCGTCGGCTCGTCGAGGAAGAGCACGCGCGGGGAGTGCATCAGTCCGCGTGCGATCTCGAGGCGGCGCTTCATCCCGCCGGAGAACGTGTTGACCGCGCTCTTGCGCCGCTCCCACAGGCCGACCATCTCCATCACCTGCTGCATCCGGGGCCCGACGAGCTCGCGAGGGACACCGTAGAGCTCGGCGTGGAGGCGCATGTTCTGCTCGGCGCTCAGGTAGCCGTCGAGCGTCGTGTCCTGAAAGACGAGGCCGATGTTGCGGCGCACCGCGTCGCGATCATGCGCGACGTCGTGGCCGGCTACGCGTGCATAGCCGCCGGTTGGCAGCACGAGTGTGCAGAGCATTGAGATCGTCGTCGACTTGCCGGCGCCGTTGGGGCCGAGGAAGCCGAAGATCTCGCCCCGCTCGACATCGAAGTCGATGCCGCGCACAGCCTCGATCTCGCCGTAGCGTTTCTCGAGGCCGCGCACGACAACAGCCGCGCTGTCAGAGGGCTCCGGGGCAAGCGTCGCGGTCGCCCCGTTGGCGCTCGTCGCAGCGCTCACTCGTCACCTTCACCGAGGATCCGGTAGATGGCACGGCGTGCGTCGCTGAGCACCTTCTTTGCCTCCGCTAGCTGGGATTCGCTCGCGGTCTGCGCGAGTTGCGAAGCGGCGACCGCTATCTGGCGAAACACGTGAAAGAGATCACGCACTTCATCTGAGACGCCACCCTGCAGGGTATCCCATGGCGCAGGCGCGTCCGCGGGGCGCGCCGCCAGGTGCTCGCGGCCTGCGTCGGTCAGCGTGAACTGCTTGCGTCCGTCCTGCTCCTCGGAGCGGATCAGGCCCTCGTCCTCGAGCTGCGAGAGCGCGGGGTAGACCGAGCCGGGGCTCGGGGCCCAGACCCCGTTGCTGCGCTGCTCGATCTCCTGCATGATCGCGTAACCGTTGCGCGGCTCCTCGGCGAGCAGCAGCAGTGCTGCGGTGCGGATATCACCGCGCCGGGCCTTGCCGCCACGGCCGCGGAACCCGCCGGGGCCGCCGAAGCCGCGTGGACCACCAAAACCGAACGGACCTTCGCCGTAGGGTCCGCGGTGCCCGCCTCCGCCAGGTCCGCGCATCATCAGCGCCTGAGCGACCGCGGCGAACCGCTCGGACGACATTCCTCGTTCATGCCGGTGGCCACAGCGGCCGCCGGCTGCATGACTTGCAGTCATCGTGTACTCCTCGTGTTGTGAATAACTCTTTCACATCACGATATATCGCAATACATCGACTGTCAAGCGCCGTCTTCGAATTCGTTAGGCGCCGTCAGTCGCCGCGACCGCGCTTCACGGCACGGTCTGGTGTCTCCTCGCCATCGTGCGGTGCGCGAGCAATCCGGTCGTGGCGAAGATCGCCAGCGCGTTGATCGTGTGGAGCGGCCCGATCGCCGGGGTCGACTCCGACGCGATCCCGAGGATTGCCTGCAGGATCCCCAGCACAACGATCGCGCCCGACAATTTGATGTTCCGCTTGCCCAGGCGCCCGGCGAGCGCGAGGAGTAGTAGGACGAGCATCACGAGCACGATGATGTAGCCGAGCGCGACGTGTGGATTGAAGGCGTTCTCGATCGTCTTCTTCGAGATCGATCGGTGGTCCGCGGCATGCACCGCATGGAAGGCGCCGTAGCCGGCGAGTCCGACCTGCACGACGACGGCGATGAACAGCACCGCCGCGAGCCAGCGAAACACGGTGCCCAGGGCGCCGTTGCCCGAGTTTGGGCCGGCGGCGGCGGTGGTGCTTAGTGTGCTCATCGCTTCACTACCTCCTGTCGGATCCAGACTGAGGCCTGGGTTGGTTGGACGGCGCGATTGACAGCGTCGAGCAGGTCGGCTCGCACGGCGTCGATTTCGACTGCGTCGCGCAGGCGGGCGGTGAAGGCGGCGACGGTTGCTTCGGCGTCGTAGTGGGCGCGGTTGAAGCGTCGGTCGACGAGTCGCTGAATGCGGAGGCGCAGCGGGTTGAACAGTGCGGCCGCGACCAATGTCGAGGCGGCGACGCCGACGCGGCCGGAGAGGTCGAGCGTGTCGGTCGTGAGCGCGACGAGCCCGATGAACGTGCCGACGAGGAGGGCGGTGAGGAGGGCGTAGGAGAGCGTTCGGCTGATCAGCCGGTCGATCTCGTACAGGCGGTACTTGAGGATCCCAACGCCCATGCCGACGGGCAGTGCGGCCAGACCGACGGAGAAGGTGAGGTCCCCGACGAGTCCCGATCCGCCCCCCGTCACCTGGTTGATCGCGAAGCAGGCGATGCAGAACAAGGCGCTAGCCGCCAGCCATTTCAGCTGCTGGCGCTGCTCGCCGCTTGCGCGTCGGTAGCGGAGCACCTGATGAACCAACGCTGCGATCACGAGCAGCGCGCAACTCAGCAGGGCAAGCCCCTGAACAGGCCCAAACCAGGCGTTGGCGCCGCTGGGATTGCTGAGACCGACGAGGTTGCCGCCGCCGTCCACCGGTCGGCGCAGGCTGAACGCCGACACGGCGACGCGGAGCGTTCCAGCGACGAGTGTCGCCGCGATTACGAGGAAGCCGCGCAGCGGCCAGCGCCAGCGCGAGCTCAGCTGGCCGTCGGGGAACAGGAGGATGATCAGTGGCAACAGCACGAACGCGTATTCCCAGCTCCCGCTGAGCAGCACCGCCAGGTGACCCAGCGGCAAAGTTCGGTGATGGAACCCGTAGTCGAGGTAGGCATAGGCGGGGGCGACATCCCCCATATCCACGGCCAGCACGAGGCCGAGCAGGAGCCAGCCCATCGGGTTGCGCGGTTCGCGTCGCGCCACTGTCACCCCGACAGCGGTGAACGCCAGCACAAATGCGAGGCCCGCCCCGACACTTGCGGCGCCCGCCGAGGATGTCGAAAACTGGTGGATCAGCGCTGTGAGGACGAACGAGGCAGGGATCGAAAGAAGCGACAACACGCCGAGGACTACGGCGGTCGTCGGCGACAGCAGCCGCCGTAGCGCTCGGCCAGCCACATCGCGACCTGCTCGCGCGCCATCGGCAGACACGCGGACGCTCACGGCTTGATCCAGACCGACGCGTGGGTTGGTTGGACGGCGCGGTTGACGGCGTCGAGCAGGTCGCCGCGGATCGAATCGATTTCGACCGCGTCGCGGAGGCGTGCGGTGAATGCGGCGACGGTTGCTTCGGCGTCGTAGCGCGCGCGGTTGAAGCGGCGGTCGACGAGCCGCTGGATGCGCAGGCGAAGCGGGTTGAAGAGGGCTGCGGCGACGAGTGTCGAGGCGGCGACGCCGACACGGCCGGACAGCGCGAGCGTGTTGGTGGTCAGCGCGACGAGGCCGATGAACGTGCCGACGAGGAGGGCGGTGAGTAGCGCGTAGGAGAGCGTGCGACTGACCAGCCGGTCGACCTCGTACAGGCGGTACTTGAGCACCGCGACGCTGATGCTGATCGGCAAAGCCGAGAACGCGATCCACGGGATCTGCGACCAGATCTCCTCCACAAGCGACGACGAGTTCCCGTTTGCCGTTCCCGAGCCGAGCGCGAGGAGCGCGAGCACGCAGACCATCGCTCCGCCCATAAGCGACTTCATTTGCTGGCGTCGCACGCCCGTGGATCGGCGGTACCTCGCGACCTGGACGCCCACGGATGCCAGGATCAAAAGCACGCAGGCAACCAACGCCGGAGCGTCAAGGTGCGAAAGCCAGCTTGTGCCCGATGGTTGGTTCACCACGATCGATCCGCCTCCCGGATTAACCGTGTGAGCATTCACGTGGTGGCCGATGAGCGCGCTGGCGGCAAACGCCACCTGTCCGGCCACAGCAACTGCGCGAAGACCGGCGTACACCCCCACCACCCACCGCCAGCGCCGGCTCGGCAGGCGCCCGTCGGGAAATACCAGGATGACGAGCGGCAGCGCGAGCAGCGCGAATTGGGCCATGCTGTTGCCCAGGACCAGGGCCAGCGGACCGAGCGGGAGCGCTCGGTGCAAGCCGTAGACAGCCCACGCGTAGTAGCCGCTGTCACCGCTGAGTGCCGTGGCGCCGCCAACGGTGAGGAGCAGCCATCCGATTGGCGTCTGCGGCTGGCGCCGCGCTACCAGGAAGCCAACGGCCACGTATGGCGTCTCGATCAGGAAAGGCGTGCCGAAGTTCGAGAGCGTGAACTCGTGTGCGACGACGAGGATCGGCGCGAACGCTGCGAGGAGGGCCGCGGCCACAAGGCCTACAACGAGTGCCGTGGTCGGCGACGCGAGGCGTGCCAGACGACACGCTGGCGGGCCTGGCTCGGTCGCCGGCCCAGCGATTACTCCTACGCTCACGGTTTGATCCAGACCGACGCGTGGGTTGGTTGGACGGCGCGGTTGACGGCGTCGAGCAGGTCGCCGCGGATCGAATCGATTTCGACCGCGTCGCGCAGGCGGGCGGTGAATGCTGCCACGGTCGCTTCGGCGTCGTAGTGCGCGCGGTTGAAGCGCCGGTCGACGAGCCGTTGTAGGCGGACGCGTAGCGGGTTGAAGAGCGCCGCTGCGACGAGCGTCGAGGCGGCGACGCCGACGCGGCCTGACAAGGCGAGCGTGTCGGTCGTGAGCGCGACGAGGCCGATGAACGTGCCCACCAGGAGGGCGGTGAGGAGCGCGTAGGAGAGCGTCCGGCTGACCAGCCGGTCGATCTCATACAGGCGGTAGCGGAGGATTCCGACGCCCATGCTGAGCGGCAATGCCGCCAAGCCGACCGCAAACGACACGCTGCCGACCACGTTTGAGGAGCCGCCCGAGGCGAGCAGAACCGCGAAGCAGACGATCAGGGCACCGGTGCCTGCTGCCAGCGACTTCAGCTGCTGGCGCCGCTCGCCGCTCACTCGCCGGTAGCGGCGTATCTGGTAGGCAACCGCGGCGATCGCGAGCGCCAGGAAGGCCAGCACAAAGAGCACCTTGACGATGTCAAACCAGGCGTTGCCGCCGGTCGGGTGGTTGACTCCAACCACGGCGCCGCTGCCATTCACCGGAGTCCGCCGGCTGAGGCTCCCGGCCGCGATGCTCAACGTTCCGCCGACGACCAGGGAGCAGATCGACGCGTAGATCCGCAGCGGCCAGCGCCAGCCGGTCCCCGGCCGGCCGTCAGGGAACATCAGGATGATCAGCGGCACCAGCAGGAACGCGTAATTGGCGGACGGACTGAGCAGCGTCGCCACGGCGCCGAGCGGCAGCGTTCCATGGTGGTTGTAGTAGTCGTAGGACGCATAGTTCGAGCCAACGTTCTCAGCCTCCAGCGATAGCACCACCCCGATCAGGAGCCAGCCCATCGGGTTGCGTGGCTGGCGGCGAGCGACCACAACGCCTACGACCGTGAAAGCCAGCACGAAAACCGTCCACGACGCGTTGTTTGCAATGTCGCCAGACGAGGACAGGCCGCCCGACACGCGCGCGATGACGAGCGTCGCGGGGAGCAACATCAGCGAGAGCAAGCCGAGTGCCATCGCGACGACCGGCCCGATCCGCCTGGTACCAGTGACAGGTCGCTTCGTCCTCGGCGTGCTCAAGGCTTGATCCAGATCGACGCGTGCGTGGGTTGGACGGCGCGGTTGACTGCGTCGAGTAGGTCGGTGCGGATCGCGTCGATTTCGACTGCGTCGCGCAGGCGTGCGGTGAATGCGGCGACGGTTGCTTCGGCGTCATACCGCGCGCGGTTGAAGCGGCGGTCGACGAGCCGCTGGATGCGGACCCGCAGCGGGTTGAACAACGCCGCTGCGACGAGCGTCGAGGCGGCGACGCCGACGCGGCCGGACAGTGCGAGCGTGTCGGTGGTCAGCGCAACGAGGCCGATGAAAGTGCCGACCAGCAGGCCGGTGAGGAGCGCGTAGGCGAGCGTGCGACTGACCAGGCGGTCGATCTCGTACAACCGGAAGCGGAGGATGCCGACGCCGATCGAGATCGGCAGGGCAGTCAGCGCGATCGGCAGCAGGACGTCGCCGACGAACGCCGGCGCGCTGCTCCAGATCATCGTTGTGAACAGCACGACGATGGCCGTTGCGCCGCCGGCGCCGAGCCATTTGAGCTGTTGGCGCTCGTCGTTTTGCGAGCGGCGGAAGCTGACCACCTGGTAGACGACTGCCGCGACGCAGAACACTCCGAAACCAAGCGTGATGGCGTCCTCGACCGGACCAAACCAGGCCGCGCTGCCGTGCGGATCGCCTGAGCCTGCCAGGTTGCCTCCCTTGTCGACCGGCATCCGCAGACTCAGCGCGACGATGGCTACGTTGAACGTGCCGGCAACGTAGACGACGATCGCGGCCAGGTAGAGGCGCAGCGGCCAACGCCAGCGCGATCCCAGCCGACCGGCGGGGAACAGCACGACGATCAGCGGCAGCAACATGAACGCGTAGACCCACGCCTGGCTGAACAAGACCGCAACCGGACCAAACGGCAGTCCGCCATGGTTGTCCGTGTAATCGAGGTACGCGTACTCGGGCGCGAGCGTCCCGACGGTCATCGCGAGCGACGTCGCGAGCAGAAGCCAACCGACCGGGTTGCGCGGCTGACGTCGCGCAACGACGATGCCGACTGCCGCAAACGTGAGGCCGAACAGGGGGTAAGCGGCGATGGCGGTCGTCGACCCGGAGGACTGGCGATCGATCAGGATCGCGAGCGCGAGCGCCGCGAACGGACCCAGCAGTGCCAGGGCGCCAATCGCCGTGGCCGTCGCCGGCGAGATCAGTCGTGACCAGCCGCCGCCGCCTCCGTTCGCGGCGCGATCCAAGTCTGATTGGCTCATCGAGCTCATCGTGACCGGCTGAATCTAGCCGCGCGAGCGTTCCGAGATCGTTACGCGCTGGCCCCGGCGCAAGCCGGACCCGGCCCAAGCGGCCGAGTCCGGCTCTGCTCGCCGATACTCAGGAGGCGACGAGTGTGAAGACGGCGCCGCCAGGACCCTTCTGGCCGTTGCCGGCGCCGGTGAAGTGCGCACCGAGGCCGTTGGGGTTCTTGGCCGCGGTCTCCCTTGAGTAGAGGTAGAGAGGCTTCCCCTTATAGGTCACCTGAACCGTGCCGTCGGAGCGCTTCAATGTGCCGAAGTCAACAGCCGTCAGCCCGCCCGACAACCCCGGAGAGCCGCTCGTGAGCAGCGGCGGCCATGTGACCGCGCACGCCCCGCTGCACTTGCTGCTCGTTGCGCTATCGCTGCTCAGCGAGTAGAGCGGCGCGACGTGCCAGGCGCCACCGTCGAGGATCGTCGCGCCGAGCACGCTCTTGCCGTCGAGCGGCGTCGTCGTCAGCATGTCAGCCCACGGCAGCGGAGTGCCCTGCGCCGAGAGCAGGTACCACAGGCCGTAGTCCGGCGGCAGCCCCGGCTCGTCCCAGCCTTCTCCGGTGACTGCGACCGGGCTGCCGTCGAACAGGTAGAGCGGATGCCCGGCGTATGTGACCTGGCGCCCGATTCCGGGCCGCTCGACGCTTCCGAGCAGCTTCTGGCTCACGCCGGGCCCAGCAACCGGTGCGCCTTTGGTCGTCAGCGCCGGCCAGTCGACGTTCTGAGCGTTGGCCGGCCCGGTGCAGCGGTAGGGCTTGCCAAAGACGACAACCTTGGTCACGGTGCAGCCGTAATTAGGCGGCTGATCGCTCGTGATGTAGTAGAGCGCGAACCCGGCGCCCTGGCCCGAGCCGATGACCAGCATCGTGCCGAACGGGCCGGCAGCCGTCGAGATCATGGTGCCGGTACTCGTAGCGGTAGCTCCGCCGGCGAGCGTGAGGAGCGCCACCACGGCCAGGGCGGCGGTGACTGCTGCTGGCGCCGTGAGCCTTCTCAGAGCCCCACGCCGGCGGCCTCCGTTGGCGCTGCGCCGGACGTCCGCGGTGGACGGCGCGCGGACTTTGCTTGTTCGTGAACTGAAGTGCATCAGGTTTCTCCTTTTAGGACGCCGGGGCAGGGGTGAGGTCGGCGCTCACGCTAGGCAGCCCCCGTTCCGAAACCGTTACGGCCCCTGCAGCGCCCCTGCGGAACGCAGCCGCTGCTACCAGTCCGCGAGGCTCCAGACGCCCGGTCGAAGCTCCTCGTCCTCGGCGCCGATCCGGGCGAACACGGCGACCGCGCTCTTGAGCTCCTCCATCGCCTCATCGCTCGCGCCCGCCTTGTGGAGCACGTCGGCCAGGTTGTTGTGCAGCGCCGCCTCGTGATGCAGGTCGCCCTGTCTGCGGCACAGCTCCAGCGCCGCGCCGAGCAATTCCCGCGCGCGCACCAGGTCGCCCTCGCGCGTCAGGTCGCGCGCCAGGTTGTTGAGCGCAGCTATCCGCACAGCAGCATCGTCCAGCTCGGTCGCGATCGCGAGACTTTCCTCCAGGTGCGTTCGGCCTTCCCCGACGAGGCCGAGAATGTTGTGCGCCTGAGCCGCGGCGCGCGGATCGGCAGCCTGCTCCGCGAGGGCGAGCGCCTCGAGGCCGATGGCCCGTGCCCGCACTGCGTCGCCCTGGCGCCAGGCGACGCGGCTGCGGTCGGCCTGAACCGAGGGTGGGTCCGCGCCGAGCGCCAGCGCCTGCTCGTAATGGCTCGCGGCGAGCTGCCAGTCGCCCCGCCGCTCGTGTACGGCGCCGACCTTCTGCTCGAGCCGGCCGCGATCGGCGGCCACTCCCGCCGCGCCAGCGGCGTCGTAGGCGGCGAGTGCATCGCGGTACTCCCCGCGCAGGACGCTGACGTCGCCGATCGCCTCGTAGAGCGAAGCCTTCTCGGCGTGGCCGAGTGCGATCGCTGCCCCGAAGTGAGCGATTGCCTCCGTGCCCGCGAGGAGCCCTCGGGCACTCTCGCCGGCGGCAGCGTGTGCCAGGGCCGCTTCGTCGTCGCGCCCCGCCAGTTCGAGGTGACGCGCGACGATCGCCGGATCCGCGCGGCGTGCGAGCAGCGCGTCGGCGATGCGGTGGTGCAGCAGGCGCCGGCGCGCCAGGCCAACCCGCTCCTCGGCGATCGCACGCAGGCGTTCGTGACCAAAGTCATAGGCCTCGTCGCGCTCGACGATCAGACCGCGCGTCGTGAGCTCGTCCAGTGCGACGACGACCTCGTCGTCGGAGCGTCCACTGGCACTGCGAACGATCTCGGCATCGAACGCGCGGCCGATCAGGGCCGCAGTTGCGAGCACCTGCGTGCCCGCCTCACTCACCTCGTCGAGCCTCGCCTCGAGCGCTGCGCGAACGCCGCCGCCGCCGGCCTCGCCGCCGCGACCGAGCAGTTCGGCTACGTACAGCGGCAGGCCATCGGTGTCGAGGAACAGCTGATCGGCGGCGGATTCATCGAGGCCGCTGCGCTGGGCGAGTGCGAGGACGTTCTCGCGTGCCAGGCGCGCCAGGACGATCCGCTCGGCGAGCACGGCGAGTGACGCGCAGCGGTGGTCGGGGTCCGGCTCGTCTGTGCGCCGTGCGCCGAGGATCATGAGGTGCCGACCCTCGAGCCGCCGCGCCAGGTAGGCGAGCGCGTCGAGTGAAGCGGCATCGCAGAGATGGAGGTCATCGACAAATACGACGCCTGCAGCCTCGCCGAACGCGTCGGCGATCAGCGAGCTCATCGACTCGAGAAAACGCAGTCGCGCCCCGGGCTCGTCGAGCGCGCTGACCGGGGCCACGCCAAGGTCCGGAAGCAGCCGCGCCGCCTCGGAACGCAGCGTCGGCGAGTCAGGCGGGCGATCGGCGCACGCCGCCCGCAGCAGCTGTGCCATCACGCCGTAGGCGAGACCCCGCTCCCCGGCATGCGGCTGGCCCGTGAGCACGCCCACGCCGCGCCGACGGAGCTGCTGGATCGCCTCCTCGGCGAGGCGCGTCTTGCCGACCCCGGATTCCCCCTCGACCAGCGCGAAGTGGCCGTCGCGATCGATCGCCGCGAACGCGTCGAGCAGACGGGTCAGCTCGTCAGCGCGGCCGACCAGTGGCAGCTCGCCCGCCGGCTGCGCCGGTGCCTGCTCGACCTCGCGCAGCTCGATTCCGGCGCTGATGGCGTTGTAGAGCTCAGTTGTCGCGCTCAACGGCTGGACACCCAGCTCCCGGTCGAGCACGCGCACGCACTCGCGGTATTGCTCGAAGGCGTCGCCGCGGCGGCCGACCGCGGCGTAAAGCTCGATCAGCCTGCGGTGTGTCGGTTCGTGGAGGCCGTCGAGTGCGAGCCGCTCGCGGGCCCGCACGATCGCGTCCTCTGGGCGCAGCTCCGTGTCGAGCCGCTCGATCAACCGGTCGAGCAGCGCCGCGCGCTCGCGGCGGACCGCGTCCTGTGCGTCCCGCTGCCAATCGTCGAACTGGACCGCGTCGCGCAGCCCAAACCCCTCCAGCAGATCGCCGCGATGCAGGTCAGCGGCGGCGGCGAGCGTCGCGGCGTCGGCGCCCACCTCGCCGGCCACGGCGCGGAACTCCCCGAGGTCGAACCACGCACCATCGAGGTTGAGCGAGACCGACGCACGGTCGCTGATCAGACGTCCGTCCCCGAGTCCGCTACGAAGTGTCGAAAGCGTTCGACGCAGCGCGCTCCGAGAGCGCTCACCGTCGAGCTCAGGCCAGAGCATCTCGGCGATCGCAGCCCGGGTGAGGCCATGTCCGCTCAGCGCGAGCAGCGCGAAGACGGCGGTCGCCTTGCGCGTATCCACCGCGAGCGGGAGGCCATCGACCTCGATGCTCGGGGCCCCCAATAGCGCGACTCGCAGCGTCCGCATGCGCGCAAGGATGGCAGCCCGGCGAAACGGCGCGCACGGCGCGGCCACTCGCCGTAACGTTTTCGGAACGCTAAGGGTGTACAAAGGGCACCGTGGCTTCGTTCCAGCCAACAATCCGCCGCGTGACTCTTCGCCGACCGCGGTCGCGTACGGCGACCGTCGAGGTCACGGAGCGCGTGTTCGACGCCGTTCAGCAGAGCGCGCTCCGCGACGCGGTCCCGATCGACATCGCGCCCAACGACCCGCTCGTCGCCTACCTCGAAAGCGCCGCCGGGGCCGTCGAGCTCGCCGCGCTCGATCTCGAATCGCCCGCTCTGGAAGAGCTCCGCTCGAGCGGCATCACCCTCGTCGTCCCGCTCGTCAGCAACGGCGAGCTGATCGGGTTGCTCCACGTCGGCCGCCGGCGCTCCGACCAGGACTACTCGGCCGATGATCGCCGCCTGCTCGAGACGCTCGCCGCGCAGGCCGCGCCGGCGGTGCGCGTCGGACAGCTCGTCCGCGAGCAGCAGATCGAGATCCAGGCTCGCGGCCGCCTCGAGCAGGAGCTCGCGGTCGCTCAGCTGATCCAGCAGAACTTCCTGCCCAAGGAGCTGCCGCAGCTCGCCGGTTGGCAGGTCGCCGCCTATTACGGTCCGGCACGCACGGTCGGCGGCGACTTCTACGACTTCATCGAACTGCCCGACGGTCGCTACGGACTGGTCGTCGGCGACGTCACCGACAAGGGCATCCCGGCCGCGATGGTGATGGCCGCGACGAGGAGCGTGTTGCGGGCCAGCGCGCAACGGCTGCAGGAGCCGGGCGTGGTTCTCGCGCGCGTCAACGACAGCCTCTGCCCGGACATTCCGGAGAACATGTTCGTGACCTGCTTCTACGGCGTGCTCGATCCGGCGACGGGTCACCTCCGCTACGCGAACGCGGGCCACAACCTGCCGCTCGTGCGTAGCGGATCCGAGTCCTCGGAGCTTCGGGCAACAGGCATGCCGCTCGGTCTGATGCCCGGCATGAACTACGAGGAGCGCGAGACGACGATCGCCCCCGATGCCACGGTGCTGCTCTACAGCGACGGCCTCGTCGAGGCCCATGATCCGGAGCGTGAGATGTTCGGGACCGCCCGCGCGGTCGAGGTTCTCGCCGCCGACCGTGAGGCCGAGCCGCTGATCGGCGATCTGCTGGGCGCCCTGGAGCACTTCGGCGCCGGCCACCAGGAGCAGGAGGACGACATCACGCTCGTCGTCATCCAGCGCCGTGAGGCGGCTTCATCGGCGCTCGCGGATTTCAAGCTCGACAGCGCGCCCGGCAACGAGCGCGAGGCGATGCGTCGCGTCGGCGCGGCGCTCGACTCGAGCGGACTCACGCCGGCGCGGCTCGAGCGCCTCCAGACCGCTGTCGCCGAGGCGACGATGAACGCGATGGAGCACGGCAACGGCTACGCCGCCGATCGCCCGGTCCGGGTCATCGTCTCGGCAACCGAGCTCGAAGTGGTGGTCCAGATCGTCGATCACGGCGGCGATCACGAGATTCGCGCGGCGGCGACCCCGGACATCGAGGCGAAGCTCGCCGGACTCCAGTCGCCCCGCGGCTGGGGCCTGTTTCTGATCGAGAAGATGGTCGACCGAGTCGACCAGCGCACCGCAGGCTCGCTCCACACGGTCGAGTTGGCGATGCGCCTGAAAGGAGGCGACGATGCAACCGACGACGCTTGAAGCCACCGCCCGAGCCGTGGCTGACGGTGCGGTCATCGAACTGCGTGGCGAGATCGACGGCCTGGCCCGCGACGCACTGGCGAGCGCCTATGACGCCGCCGCCGGGCCCGGCAGCCTGCTGCTCGACTTCAGCCAGGTCGACTACATCAACTCGACCGGTATCGCGCTGATCGTCGGCCTGCTCGCCCGCGCCCGCTCCGACCAGCGGCCGGTCAGCGCCCGCGGTCTCACCGAGCACTACCGCGAGATCTTCGAGATCACGCGCCTGTCGGACTTCATGACGATCCTCGCCGGCTAGCGGTCGGCGTCCAACGCAGATCAGGAGGCAGAGAGATGAACGAGCTCACGACCCAGCTGGAGGTCCGCATGCCCGCGCCAGGCGTGAGCGTGATCGAGATCTCGGGCGAGGTGACACGCGAGTCCGATGGCGCGCTGGCCGACGCCTACCAGCGTGCGAGCGATGAGGCGCAGACGATCATCCTCGCCTTCGACAAGCTCGACTACATGAACTCGAGCGGCATCGGCCTGCTCGTAACGCTGCTCGTCCGCGCACAGCGCAGCCGTCAGAGCATCCTCGCCTGCGGGCTCACCGAGCACTACCGCCAGATCTTCGAGTTGACCCGTCTCGACGAGGTGATCTCGATCTACGAAACCGAAGACGCCGCACTTACAGCGGCTGTCTGACCTCTAACGAAAGGCTTCACCATGAGCACTCAACCCGGAAACCGGGACGCTGGTGCGTGGGCGCAGCCGGTCCACCGGCTGACCGTCTCCGAAGGGCACATCAACGTCAGCGGACGGCGGCCGACCGCGCCGATGCAGGGCTTTGGCCGGATGTGGCAGAAGACGTACCGCACGTCATTGACCGGCGCCAACGTATCGCCGAGCGAGGCGATCACCGTTTGGAAGGAGCACTTCCCCGAGTTCTGGCCGGCCGGAAACCGCTTCTTCGCCCCGCTCGCCGGGATCGCACCGGGAGAGGTGGCGGCGCTCGACCTGTCGATGCCCGGCGGGCTGAAGCTCTCGACGGGCGTCCTCGTGCTCTACGCAGATGAGGAGTCGTTCACGCTGATGACCCCGGAGGGGCACATGTTCGCCGGCTGGATCACGTTCAGCGCGTTCGCCGAGGACGGGGTGACGTGCGCTCAGGCGCAGGTGCTGATGCGCGCCAGCGATCCGCTGTACGAGCTCGGCATGACCTTCGGCGGACACCGCCAGGAGGACGCCCACTGGAGCCACACGCTGAAGGCGCTGGCCGAGCATCTCGGTGCGTCGGGCGAGGTGAGCGCCGACACCGTCTGCGTCGATCGCAAGCGCCAGTGGTCACGCGTCGGCAACGTCTGGCACAACGCCGGCATGCGCTCCGCCCTGCACATGGCGAGCGCACCAGGCCGGGCGCTGCGGAAGGCGGTCCGACCTCACGAGGTCTGAGCCTGCGCGGCGAGTATCTCGACCAGCGTGTGCCCGTCGAGGGCGGGACTTTGGGCGACGAGGATTCGCTCTGCGCTGCGCCGCCCCCCGACCGCACGGAGGCCCTGCGCTCCGTATTCGCTGATGAAATCGGCGAGCGCGCCGGCGCGCCGCGTGGCGAGCCGACGCGCTCCGGTGTCGATCCGCGCCCGGTGATCGTCGAGCGCCTGCGCGAGTTCGGTAATCCCTGCGCCCGGCGGTAGCGCGCTGACTGCCAGCGCGGCGGTGTCGTCGGCCCCGAGCAGATGGAGCGCCGCCTGAGCCTCGCCGAGCGTCGTCTGCGCGGCGGCGCCGACGTCGGCCTTGGCGACCACCAGCAGGTCCGGCACCTCCATCAGGCCGGCCTTGAGGAACTGGAGCGCGTCCCCGGCGCCCGGCTGGACGACAACCACGACGGTGTCCGCGAGCTCGGCGACCTCGGTCTCCGACTGGCCGACGCCGACCGTTTCGACGACGACGACGTCGAACGCTACCGCCAGCACCTGCGCCGCCGCGCGCGTGGCCGGCGCCAGGCCGCCGACGCGCTCGCGGGCAGCCATCGAGCGGATGAACCGCCCGGGGCCGCCGACGCCGGGACCGGCAATCCGGATCCGGTCCCCCAGCAGGGCCCCGCCCGAGCGCTTTGAGGAGGGGTCGACCGCCAACACCGCCACCGTGCGACCCGCGCCGCGCCAGGCGGCGACCAGCGCCCCGAGCAGCGTCGACTTCCCCACCCCCGGCGGTCCCGTGACGCCGACGATGTGGCCCGGCGCTTCGCCGCCCAAAGCTCCCGGCCCAAGCGCCACGAGCAGATCCTGGGCTTCGTCGCGCCGCGACGCGTCCTCGAGCAGATTGAGCACAGCCGGCGCGACGCTGACATCACGCTCACGCAAGCGCGCGGCGAGCTCCGAGCCGCTGACCGCCTTCCGGCTCAAGGCCTCGCGGCCGCGACGGCCAGCGCAACGATATCCCGCACGATCCCGCCGAGCTCATAGTCTCGCGGCCCATACACCGCGGCCACGCCTGCCGCCAGGAGCTCGGCGACGTCCCCGGTCGGGATGATCCCGCCAACCACGAGGGGAGCCTGAACGCCGGCGTGTCGCAGCGCGCCAACCACCTCGGGGACGAGCGCCATATGCGATCCCGAGAGAATCGAGAGGCCGACGACGTGTACACCCTCCTCGAGCGCAGAGGCGGCGATCTGCTCAGGCGTCAGACGGATCCCCTCGTAGACGACCTCGATGCCGGCATCGCGCGCGTAAAGCGCGATCTGCTCGGCGCCATTGGAGTGGCCGTCGAGCCCGGGCTTACCGACCAGCAGCTTCAGCCGCCGCCCGAGCTGCTCCGAGGCGCGCTCGACGTCCTCGCGCAGCTGCTCGATCTCGGCGTAGCCGCGCACCGCTGGCGCATCGGCGACGCCCGTCGGCGCGCGGTAGGAGCCGAAGACGTCGCGCAGCGTCCCCGCCCATTCGCCGGTCGTCACACCGGCGCGGGCGGCAGCGAGCGTCGCCGGCATGATGTTCTCGTTGCTGCGCGCGACGCGCGCCAGCTCCGAGAGCGCTTCGTCCACCGCATCCGCGTCGCGCTCCGCTCGCCATCGTTCGAGCGCGTCGATCTGCGCCTGCTCGTGGGCCGGGTCGACCGTCAGGAACGCGCCTTCGCCATCCGCGGTGAGGGGCGACGGGGCGGTCTCCGTGTAGCGGTTGACCCCGACGACGACCTGCTCGCCCGACTCGATCCGCCGCAGCCGCGCGCGATTTGACTCGACGAGCGCCGCCTTCATATAGGGAACCGCCTGCACGGCGCCGCCCCGCTGCTCGATCCGCGCGAGCTCCTCGCGGGCGCCCTCGACGAGCTCATCGACAAGCCCCTTCATCACCGTCGAGCCTTCGAAGATGTCGGGGTACTCGAGCAGGTCGGTCTCATAGGCAAGCACCTGCTGGATCCGTAGCGACCACTGCTGGTCCCACTGGCGCGGCAGGCCGAGCGCCTCGTTCCAAGCCGGCAGCTGGACCGCGCGGGCGCGCGCATCGCGCCCCAGCGTGACAGCCAGCGTCTCGAGCACGATCCGCTGGATGTTGTTCTCCGGCTGGCTCTCGGTCAGGCCGAGCGAGTTGACCTGAACGCCGTAGCGCAGCCGTAGCAACCCCGCCTCGGTGACGCCGTAGCGCTCGCGCCCGAGCTCCTCCCAAAGCAGCGCCAGGGCGCGCAGTTTCGCGTGCTCCTCGACGAAGCGCACGCCGGCGTTGACGAAGAACGAGATCCGCCCGAAGACGGCGCCGACCCGCTCCTCCGCGACGCGCTCGCGCACCGCGTCGAGCACCGCCGTCGCGTTGGCGAGCGCGAAGGCGATCTCCTGCACCGGCGTCGCGCCCGCCTCCTGAAGGTGGTAGGAGCAGATGTTGACCGGGTTCCAGCGCGGCACATGCTCGACGGTGTAGGCGACCATGTCCGCCGTCAGCCGCAGCGAGGGGGCTGGGGGAAAGGCATAGGTTCCGCGCGCCAGGAACTCCTTGAGGATGTCGTTCTGGGTGGTTCCCTGCAGCACCTCGGGCGCGATCGCGCGCTCCTCCGCGACGGCGATGTAGAGCGCGAGCAGCCAGGCAGCCGTCGCGTTGATGGTCATCGAGGTGTTCATCTGCGCCAGGTCGATCCCGTCGAACAGGGCGCGCATGTCGCCGAGGTGGGCGATCGGAACGCCGACCTTGCCGACCTCGCCGCGCGCCAGCGGGTCGCCCGGGTCGTAGCCGATCTGGGTCGGCAGGTCGAAGGCGACGGAGAGCCCGGTCTGGCCACTGGCGAGGTTCTTGCGGTAAAGCTCGTTCGACGCCTGCGCCGTGGAGTGGCCGGCGTAGGTCCGCATCAGCCACGCTGCGTCGGGCGCGGCAAGACGGTGGGGCGCACGCTCGCCGCTCATCGAAGCTGGATTGTAGGCTTAGCCTGGCGATGCCCGCCGCCGAGATACGTCCGATCGACGTCCGCCACCTCGGTCGCCCACGCGTCATCTGCGCCTGGCTCGCCGGTGACGTGCTGATCGATCCGGGCCCCGCCGCGAGCATCGAGACACTGCTCGACGGGCTCGATGGCTTCGTCCCGCGCCTGATCGCGCTGACCCACATTCACCTCGATCACGCCGGTGGCACGGGCACGCTCGCCGCGCGCTGGCCGGAAGTCCAGATCGCGGTGCACGAGCGCGGAGCGCGCCACATGATCGATCCGTCGCGCCTGCTCGAGAGCGCGACCCGCCTCTACGGCGCGGACATGGAACGGCTCTGGGGCGAGGTCCTGCCGGTCCCCGAGGAGCGCGTCACGGTCCTGGCTGGCGGCGAGCGGCTCGGCGATCTCGAGGTCGCCTACACGCCCGGTCACGCCTCCCACCACGTCAGCTACTGGGACGCACGGTCGCGCACCGTGTTCGCGGGTGACGTCGCCGGCGTGCGCATCGAGCCGCTCGACTACGTGCTCGCGCCGACGCCGCCGCCTGACATCGACATCGAGGCCTGGCACAACTCGATCGCGCTGCTGCGCCGCTGGCGGCCGGAGCGGCTCGCGGTCACGCACTTCGGTGCCGCCGCCGATCCGCAGGCCCACCTCGATCGCCTCGACGCCGCCCTCGACCGCTGGGCGGCCCGCGCACGCGAAACCGAGCGCGAGCAGTTCGCCGAGGAGTTGCGCGCCGACGTCGAGGCGCAGTGCGGTCCCGAGGACGCCAAGTGCTACCGCCAGGGCGCGCCCTACGGGCACATCTACGACGGGCTGGCGCGCTACTGGGCAAAGCGCGACGCGCGGATCTCCACGTGAGCGAGACCGTCGAGCTCCCGCGAACCGCCGGACCGGACGGCGCGACCGGCGGCGCCTGGAAGGTGATCGTCCGCAACGACAACCACAACACCTTCGACCACGTCGCCAAGACGCTCGCCCGGGTGCTACCGGGAGTCAGCCTGGACGGCGGCTACGCCTTTGCCGACCAGATCCACAACAAGGGCCTCGCGATCGTCTGGACCGGCCACCGCGAGCCGGCCGAGCACTACTGGGAGCAACTCCACTCAGCCGGCCTGACGATGGCGCCACTCGAGCACGACTGAGCGCGCCGAAGCAGGCCCGCCGGAAGACGAGCGAAAAGTCCGTACGGCGCCCGCCGCACGCCGCTCCACCCGCTGTCAGCTCTCGACCGGGTGGGCGTGCGCGTCGCGGTGCGGCCTCGTGCCCTCGGTGACGAGATCGGACCAGCTGTACAGCACGGGAACCTGGAACCAGCCCTGGCAGTAGGTGCGGAAGTCGATCATCTCCGGGCCGTACCAGAAACGGTCGAAGTCGTCGTGCTCGTCGAACTCGAGCAGCTGGAGGAACTTGTAGCGGTCATCTCGCAGGCGGTACACCGCGTAGCTGGTCGCGTTGTAGCGGGTCGCCAGCTGCGAGACGCGAATCAGCTCCGCCTCCAGCTGATCGCCGCGGAAGCCCGTGGCATACCACGGTATGTGGACTACGCCTGCCA
>Ga0302325_10003755_pt1 | contig 35502 bp, 30 predicted proteins | sample Palsa_T0_2_FD_201948 | JGI IMG/M metagenome (GOLD analysis project Ga0302325, IMG submission 201948) | Peat permafrost microbial communities from Stordalen Mire near Abisko, Sweden - Palsa_T0_2 | ecosystem: Environmental > Terrestrial > Soil > Palsa > Peat permafrost | place: Sweden: Abisko...
ATTCTTACGCGTTCGTGGCATTGTCTCTCCTCCATTTTCAATGCCGCCGACCATCTAAGAAAAGGCCTTATTCGTGTCCAACTTTTGGGGTCCATTACATTGGATGAGATTCGCAAGCTCACAACTTTGCCGACACGTTTGTGGTCAACACGCATTATCACCTGCACCACGTGGATGGCAACGACGTGTTCGCGGCAAGCCGGCGCGACCATCGTGGCGCATCCCGGGGTGCGCGCCTGGATGCGCACGGAGAACATCAAGACCGGTGGCGACTCCGTGGTCCGGATCCCGGATGCACACGTTGTGTTTTGTGGCGATATGTTGTGGAAGAAACACGTTCCCAATCCGATCGAAGCTACCTGGGTTCCCGGACACGGCCATGTCGCCAACGCTGAAGACGTTGTGACGTTGCAGAAGTATCTAGCGGACCTGCGCGCCGCGGTGCGCCGTGAGCAAGCCGCGGGGAAGTCCGGTGACGCGGTGGAGAATGGGGCCGGTCTGAGTACAGGCACTAAAATAAATTGATGCAGGCTTCCATCTCATTCCGGCCGCTTGGCCGGTCTGACTTTCCGCTCCTGCAAGAATGGCTCTCCGCCCCCCACGTCGCTGCTTGGTGGCATGAGCGCTTCGATCTCGCGAGTGTTAACGCGAAATATGGCCCACGAGTTGAAGGTACTGAGCCCACGCACGTATTCGCGATCGAACATGGTGGACGGCCAGTGGGGTGGATTCAGTGGTATCTCTGGTCCGATTACCCAGCGCATGCACGACAGCTAGGGGCGGAGTTCGGTTCGGCTGGGATCGACCTCGCAATTGGGGAACTTGCGATGACGGGTTTGGGATTGGGGCCGGTTGCGATCTCCGAGTTCCTCCGGCAAATCGTCTTTGCAAACCCGAGCGTCAGCGCCGTAATTACCGATCCTGAGGAGGGCAACCTCAGATCGTTGCGTGCCTTCAAGAAGGCGGGGTTCACGGTGACGAAAACGGTTCAACTCGCGGGCGAGAATTTCAAACGGCGAGTTGTGCGCATGGATCGCGCATCAGCTCAAGTCGGATCCGCCCCACATTCTTAGCGACCGAAGCTCAATACTCCCGAGCGATCGCTGCGAGGGGCGCGGCTTTGCCCGGACCCAGGAAGACGGTCTGGTGCGCGATGCGCGCCAGCGATGCACGATGCGTGATCAGAATCGCCGTGCGTCCCGCGGCCGCGCGGACCAAGGTCTCCGCGATAGCCAACTCGTTGGCTTCATCCAATGCCGACGTCGGTTCGTCGAGAACCAGCACCTTCGGATCGGCCAGGAGCGCGCGGGCCAGCGCAATCCGTTGGCGTTCGCCCGCTGAGAGGGTCTGGCCGCGTTCGGCGACGATGGTGCCGTAGCCATCGGGCAAAGCCAGTATCCGTTCGTGAACGGATGCGGCCCGGGCAGCGCGCACGATCTCGTCATCGCTGGCTTCGGGGCGGGCGTAGGCAATATTCTCGCGCACGCTGGCGTGAAACAGGTAAGGAGCCTGATCCACCAGCATGACGGCATGGCGCACGGCGGCGAGCGGAAGATCGCGCAGATCCCGGCCATCGATGCGGATCGTGCCTGCGTCCGGATCGTAAAACCGGACGAGCAGATCCGCCAGCGTGGACTTGCCCACGCCGCTGGGGCCCAAGATCGCGCAGATGGCTCCGGGCGCCACGCGGAACGAGAGGTCTTCGAGAACGGCATCACCCCCGTAACTGAACGAAACGCGATCAAACTCGATTTCGCCGCGCAAACCGGCGAAGGGCTTGGCCCCAGGCCGGTCGACAATCTCGGCGCGCGTATCGAACAGTTCCCAGACCCGCGAAAGCGACACGCCGCCGGTTACCAGATTGCTATACAAACTCATCAGGTTCTGCACCGGCGACAGCAGGCGGAGATGGTATGACATGACTGCGACCAGAGAACCGATGGACAGCGCGCCGTCGATCACCAGCTTGCCGCCGTAGAGGAAAATCGCGGCCGTGGAGAGCGTCAGGATGGTCCCGGGAACGGCGCCGGACAGGAACGACATAAGCTGCATGCGCATGAGCGCATCCAGGAAGCTCTGGTTTCTGGCGCGAAACCGCTCCACTTCCCGCGATTCGGCACGCGCCGACACAACCAGGCGGATGCCCAGCAGGGTTTCCAGCAGAAAGCTTCCGATATCTGAGCTACGCTCGCGGACCGCGCGCACACGCGCAGCCAGACGATGCTGGTAGTGCTGCAACGCCCAGACGCTGGCCGGAACCGCAGCGACGCTCACCAGAAACAGCCGCGGACTGAGAGCGATCATGATGGCGGCGCTGCCAATCAGAAACACGACGTTCGAGAGCACGCTCATCAAGCTGTCCGCCGAGACGCGCTGTACCTCGGCGATATCGTTATTAATGCGCGAAACCACATCGCCCAGTTTGGCGCCCGCCCAGAAGCGCGGCGAAAGCGTCTGCAGGTGCCGATACAGCGCCAGGCGCATATCGAAAAGCACGGAGGCCGAAACGCGGACGTACTGGTAGCTGGACAAGATGTTCAGCACGAATCCCAGCACGGTGACGCCGAACATCAGCCCGCTCACAATGAGGAGCATGCGCATATTGCGCTTGGCCAGCGCGTCGTCGATCAGAAGTTTCGAGATGTAAGGTTGCAGCAGGCCGAATCCGGTGGCGGCGATGCCTGCCAGGAGCACGAAAAACAAGCGCGCCCGGTAAGGGAAGATGAAGCGCAGCGCCCGGCGGTAGCCATCCAGGGGAATCCCACGGTCCGGCATGATTCCCTTTGTTCATAGCACATCGCGGCTTGGACACACTTGCGCAAATGGCTTGCATAAGAAACTTTTTCCTGATTTTGCCTTCCCAAGCAGCGCGGCGGCAAGCTATGATATGCGGATAAGGTATGAAGAACCTGCTGGCATCGATTCTGGTATTGCCCCTGCTGGCGCTCGGCCAGACGCCGCAAGCCGCCCCGTCCGCAGAGCCGGCGAAACCCGCGCCTGAGGAGGGCATCCCGGTCACCAATCCATTGGTGATCGCCAAGTGCGGAGGTTGCCACACCAAAGACCAGAAGGGCAACATGCTGCGCATCTCCTGGGAGCGCGCCACGCCGGAAGGCTGGGAAGAAGCCATTAAGCGCATGGTGCGGTTGAACGGTGTCAGCTTGAAGCCCGACGAAGCTCGTTTGATCGTGAAGTATCTGGCAACCTATCACGGCCTGGCTCCCGAAGAGGCCAAGCCGGTCATGTACTACGCCGAGCATCGCATTCAAGACGAGACCAACATCCCCACCGACAACGTGCATGGCGCGTGCGCGAACTGCCATCCCATGGCGCGCCCGCTCTCGTGGCGGCGCTCGGCGGACGATTGGAAGCTGCTCGCTAATCTGCATATCGCCTTATATCCGACAGCCGACGAAGCCTTCCGGCTGGGGATCACTGCCGGCGGCTTCGATGAATCGCGCCACCACCAGGAACCCGGCGCGCCTTTGCCTGTCGATGAGGCGCTCGCCTATCTCGCCAAGACCGCTCCGCTCGAAACGCCCGAGTGGGCCGCGTGGCGCGCCCGCATGCGTGCGCCGAAGCTGGCGGGAAGGTGGATCGTCTCCGCTTACCTGCCGGGCCGCGGCAGGTTTTATGGATACATGGAAGTGGAGCCGAGCGGCGGAACGGACGACCAGTTCACGACCCGCGCGACGTTGACGTCCGTCAGAGATGGTTCGACCATCTCGCGGACGGGGCGCAGCCTGGTCTACGCGGGCTATGCATGGCGTGGCCGCTCCAAGGGAACGCCGCCTGCGAACGCCGCTCCCGACGATCTGTCTAGCGAGATGCGCGAGGTGCTCTGGATTTCGCCCGATCAGAATACGGCGGAAGGCCGCTGGTTCTGGGGCCAGTATCAGGAGTTCGGCTTCGATATAAAGCTGCAGCGCGCCTCTTCCGATCCGACTTTGATCGGCGCAGACCGCTCGTCGCTGAAGACAGGTTCGCAGGCGGCGCGCGTCCGCCTGATCGCGGAAAGCTTGCCCGCGCAGATTGCGCCCGCGGATCTGGACTTCGGTACGGGCGTCACTGTGCGGCACATTGTTTCTCACACGCCGACTGAAATCGTGGCGGAAGTGGACGTAGCCGCGGACGCGGTGCCGGGCAAACGGGACATCGCCTTCGGTCACTCGGTGCTGCCGAGCGCCATCGCGGTGTATGACCGCATCGACTATGTCAAAGTGATGCCGGAATCGGCTCTAGCCAGGCTGGGCAGCGAAACTCATCCCAAGGGCTACCAGCAGTTCGACGCCGTCGCCTACCAGCGCGGTGCCGACGGCAAGTTGCACACGGCGGACGATGTCGAACTCGGACCCATCGACGTGACTTGGTCGGTGGAAGAGTTTTACGCGGTTTACGGCGACGACGACAAGGAGTTCGTCGGTTCGCTGGGACCCACCGGCTTCTTCACACCAGCCTCCGATGGCCCCAATCCGCAGCGTAAATTCAGCCGCGACAATTATGGCGACGTTTGGGTGGTGGCCACCGCGAAGGACGAAAAAGACAAGGATGGCAGGGCGATGGCCGGTAAGTCGTATTTGGTCGTGACTGTTCCAGCCTATATCCAATGGGACCAGCCCGAGGTGGGACAGTGACCGCCACTACCAGCGCTACAGCCAGCGGAACACGCGTCTATCGTTTGGGCGAGTTTCACCGCTTTGACTCGGCAGGTGCGCACTTTCTCTACCTGGTGCCGGCGGGCGCCATCTTCGCCGTGGACGATGCCGCTGGAAAATTGATCGACTGCCTGGCTGCGGGTGAGTTGCCGCATGCGCGGCTGATCGACGACTTGGCCGCTAGAGGACTCACTATTGGCGACGCGGAGGAGTTGGTTGCGGAGATGTATCACGCTAACGTGATCGTCGCCGACGACTCCACTCCGGAACAGCCGCAAGACCTGCCCGACGTTTTTCCCATCCAGACGCTGGTGATGAACCTGACCAACCAGTGCAATCTTTCGTGCCAATATTGCTACGAGTTTGGCGCGGATAAGGTGGCCACACCGGAAGGCAAGCCGAAGTTCATGGACCTGGAAACCGCCAGGACTTCCGTGGATTTTCTGCTGGCGCAGTCGGGCGACCGGCGTTCGATCCACATCACGTTCTTCGGCGGCGAAACGCTTATGAATTTTCCGCTGTTGAAGGAAGTGGTGGCGTACGCCAACGAGCGAGTCGGCGAGCAGGGGCGGCACGTCGACTTCAGCCTCACCACCAACGGCACCTTGCTCACGCCGGAGATCGTCGAGTATCTCTCCGAGAACCGCATCGGCGTGACCGTAAGCATGGACGGACCCAAGGAAATGCACGATCATCTGCGGGTCTTCGCCAACGGTCGAGGCAGCTACGACATCATCGAGCCAAAGGTGCGCGCGCTGATCCAAAACCACCGCACGCGGCCGATTACGGCGCGCGTCACGCTGACTTCGGGCGTATCCGACGTGATCCGCATTTTCCGGCACTTGAAGCAGGACCTGGGATTCCACGAGGTGGGCTTCGCGCCGGTGACCACTTCGCCAAATCAACTCTATGCTATCGGCCAGAAGGGCATGGATGGCGTATTGGAGCAGTTCCACGAGCTGGCCGGCGAATATCTCGAGTATGCTTTGCGCGGCGAAGCGCACGGTTTTTCGAACGTCAGCGACACGCTGGCCGAGCTATGCCAAGGCGTGAACAAGTCACATCCTTGCGGCGCCGGCCTGGGTCTGCTGGGCGTGGGGCCTTCCGGGGACATCGCGCCGTGCCACCGTTTTGTGGATTCCGATGTACACGCGATGGGACACATTTCGACGGGCATCGACCGCGCCAAGCAGGCCGATTTTCTGCGCCGCGGGCATATCGATTCCAAATACGATTGCCACACGTGCTGGGCGCGCCCCCTGTGCGCCGGCGGCTGCCACCACGAAGCATACGTACGCTACGGAGACACAGGCCATCCCAATCTCCACTATTGCGATTGGATCCGGGATTGGACCAATACCTGCCTCGAAATCTATGGCGCGATTGCCGCCAGGAATCCGGGGTTTTTGCAGCAGTTTGCGGAAAGGAAAGCAGAATGAGACACATGCGACCGTTGAACAAGAAGGCCGTGCGCATCGACGCTTACGTGGCGTCGCGCACCGACGATGTGGTGGGCTTGCAGGACGCGGCAAAGCAACAGCGGCCCCACGTGCCGATGGGGTGCTCGATCATGTTCACACCCGGGTGGGAGGTTGACGCCGCAGGCGGCACGGCCGGCCTGTGTCAGCCGGTGGAGCGCGACATTTACGACTGTTTTGTCAGTTGCTACTGGCCGGCGCAGGTGCCCGACCATTTGAACAACTCGCCCGACTGGACCGCCAAGTGCGCCTCGGCGACTAAGGACTGGCGGAATCTCGATCTGGTGTTCCCATAATGCGGTTTATCCACGATGGCGACGGCATGAGTGCCGTCGCGGCACGCACGAGTGCGTGCGCCACACTGCTGCTCGCCGTCGGCTTGGCCAATGCGGGCACGCTGTACCTTCCGTCATATCCCGCCGCGGTTCTGGTCTTCGATGAGCAGAAGGCCCAGGTGGTAGACCGGATTCCGCTTGCGACTGGCACTCCTATGTCGATCCGCCTATCGCCGGATCATAAGAAGATCTACGTCACTACGATCGACCACAATGGCATCGAGGTGATTGACGTGGCGACGCGCAAAGTGACGAATCACTTCGTGCTCAACACGGCCACAAAACAATATCGCTTCTTCGCAGGCACGCCGGACCCCGAAGGCAAGTTGTTCTACGCGGTCAGCAAGGAAATCACCAAGTTTCCGGAGCACTATGAGGTCGGCAAGCCGAAGTATACCGTGGTCGATCTGGAACAACAGAAGATCGTCAAGACCGTGGACATTCCAAAGGAGGAAGAAGCTCAGAACCAGGGCGACTGGGGAAGCGGCGCGATCGACGTTTCGCCCGACGGCAAGCTCCTGTATCAGTGGGGCGAGAAGATCACGATTCTGCAGGCTAGCGACTTCAAAGTGCTCGATCATATCGACTTGGCCAGACCGGAAGCTCCGGGGATGGAGAACGTCCACTTCGGCACCGATCTGGATCTGGTCAACGAGCCTGGAGAGCACACCGCCATGTTCGTTTGGGCCGACCCCATCGTTCACAACCATGTATTTGGCTTGGCGCGCTTCGACTTGAACACGAAGCATATCGACTTCAATCCGATCGGACCCATGCCGGGCGGCATGGCGGGCATCGAGGTCACGCCGGATAAGAAGTGGGCTTACACAGTCGTGCAGAATGGCATGCACGGGAATAAGCGCTGCGAGTTCTGGGCGTTTGATTTGTCGAGCGACCGCCTGACGCAGAAGGCGGAGGTGCCTTGCCGCACCCGATTTACGCTGGGCATTTCGGCGGATGGGAAGAAGCTCTATATCTACGGGGCCGGCTTTGATATCGAAGTGTACGACGCAGCTACTCTCAAGTACGAAAAGACTTGGGATCTGAAGACTGACGTGACTTACGCCGGCATCGTGGTACTGCCATAGTTTGTGGGGCCGCCTGAAAGGCGGCTGCGGCCAGGATTGGCCGCCCTCCTAACATGGACGTAATCATTCGAGGGGACGGAGTCGCAGCGTACTGTTGCGCGCATCTGCTCCATCAGGCGGGCCACCAGGTCGCCCTCGAACATGTAGACCGCCCCAGGTTACCCGCGATCATGCTGGGTGAACAAGCGCTGGCGCTGATCCGGGATGTTTTCGAAAAGCCCGGTATCCTGCATCACTTGCCTAGGATTACGAAGCGCGTAGTTGCGTGGGGGCCGGGCGCCAAACCGCTCACCGTGGAGCATTCCGCAGTCGTGGTTTCCGAGGAGGTGCTCCTCGCGGAGCTCAGGCCATCGCGCATTCCGGAATTCAATCCAACTCAGCGAGCGCGCTGGACGGTCTTCGCGGCGCGGCCGCTCCCCACCCCAACAGTCGAACATTGTTTTGGATCGCGCGGGGCTTCCGCAGTGCCTGTGACGCTCAAGGACAACTCCGACTCGGGCGCTTGCTGGATCGAATCCCTGGACAATGGCTGGCTGTTTCTGATTCCGAACTCGCCCCAATCGGCATGGCTGCTAGCCGTTGGAGACAAGCCCGAAGCGCTGCTAGGCCGGAGCACAGCCGTTGCCGCGCAGATCGTCGATTGCGGCGCCCGCAGAGGCGACTTTCCGGCCTACGCGCGGATTGCCTCGCCACTCTGCGGCCCCGCTTGGCTGGCCTGCGGAACAGCGGCGATGGCCTTCGATCCGATCTGCGGGGATGGCACCGCGCACGCCATCCGCGAAGCCATCCTGGCGTCGGCAGTGATCCGCGCGCTAGCCAACGGCGGCGCCGCCGGCGAGTTGCTCTCGCACTATGAAGCGCGTCTGACTGCGGGATTCCGGCGTCATCTCGGACTTTGCCGGGGCTTCTACCAGTCCGGTGGCACGACCTCGCTGTGGCATTCGGAACTGGACGCCATCGACCGTGGCATCCAGTGGTGCGATGCCCAGCTCGATCCACAACTCAAGAGGGGCGCGGGTTTCCGCTATCGGCTGCGAGGCTTCGAATTGGAAGCGGTCTGAACACCCTCGTCGCCGGCGCCGAGCAAGGCGGCCGTGGCGTAGCCGGTGGCTGCGTCGCTCATGAACTTCTCGGGGACCGTGCCGGGATCGTGCTTGTGATTCATCGAATCCGCCGCCCAGTAGCCGCCCTGCGGGTCCTGGTGAGTTCTGAGCCACCCCAGCGCCTTCGATAAACCCGCCTGCGATGGCCGCACGCCAGCCTGCTCGACCGTGAATGCAACCAGCGCGGTGGCGTAACTGTTCGAGCCAACCGCAGCCGGCGCCTTGTCGCGCGTCTTCCACTGGCCCAGCGATTGGAGGGTCCATCCGCCATCCGCCTGTTGCTTGCTCCACAACTCATCTAGGATGGCTTGCTTGTCGGCGTCGCGCAGCAAGTCCAGCAGCTTGGACGACGCCCACAGCAGGAACAACCGGTTATGCAACGGTTGGGTGCTTTGGCCCGCGCGCAGATAAGCCCGGAGAGCGGCCAGGTTCTCCTGGATCTCCGGACGAGCCTGATAATTCGCCGGCGCCAGACCGGTCGCTAGAGCCCCCAACGCGCCGCCATAGAAGGCCGCGTCCTTGGTCTCCCAGGGATCCAGGTCGAAGTCGGACCAAAGCCAGTTGCCCTTGTCCGGCCCGCTCTTCAACTGGGTCGACCATAGGCGAGCGAACGCCTTTTCCCCTTCCGCGCTCAACTTACCGCGCGGCGCATCGTCCATCGCCAGCACCAGGGAGGCAAGCACCACTTGCGCGCCATACACCTGATCCACGATCAGGCCCTTCAGGCCGCCGAACAGATCGTTTGCGTCGGTGCGGATCACGGTGGCGCGCATGCTGGCCACCAGAACACCCTCGTATAGCGTGGGGCCGGTCTTCTCGTTCAATGCCTGCCGTAACGCCGGCCGGGACAGCAGATACGGCAAGCCGGTGTGGCAGGAGACACACGCCACGCCGGAGTGCAAGGCCGTGGGCCAAGCGTCCCATTCCTTCTCACGCGAATCCAAGTATTGCGCGGCCAGCCGCGCGTTCCAGTCCGCGCAAAATGCGGGCGCCACTGCCAGGGCCAGCAGAGCGGCAAGACGAATCGACATGCGAGTCTCCTTTGTTGGTAACCGGTCAGTTTCCTTGTGGGGCAGGTTGCCAACCTGCGGCCGATTGGTGAATCGGCCTATCGCATTTTCGACAAAGTTGCGCCGATTGCCAATCGGCGCGAAGGATATCATCCTGCCCCACAGTTGGAAGTATAGCCCGGATTTGGCTCGCGGGTCCACAAATTTTATGCGGCATGTCCTTGACACCGCGGCAAACCGTTGGTTATACTACTCTGCAAATTTCATCTAACCCACGTTGGTTATGTCCTTAAAAACAGGGGCAGCGGGCAGAGTGCGGTTTCTCGGTTTTGAAAGCTGAAAACTGTGTCCAACTAGCTGAAGCGCAAGTGTTTCCCGCTAAGCGAGCCACCACCAGGGCAATTCCGTTGGCGTTCCTGGAAGGTGCAGCGGCCACAATGGGGGTGGCTTCGAGCTCTCCGATGAGCGGCCCAATGCAATCGTTATAAGGTCCATCGAAAATTTTGATAAGGAGGGATTTAATGTCCCCTGCATCTTGCGCAACATTCCCGGCTTGCACTGTGTCTCACGATCGCCGGTGGACGCGCTCTGCGATCCACTTGGCCCTCGCGATTTGTTTCATTCTGGCCTTCCGGCAAGCAGGTTACGCCCAGTCCACCTTCGGTGCAGTGCTGGGCACCGTGAAGGACCCCTCGGGCAGCCTGATTCCCGCGGCCAAGGTCGATCTCCTCAACACCGGAACCAACGCGAATCGTTCGACAATAACGAATGCGAACGGAGCGTATGAGTTCGTCAACGTGGAGGTCGGAAACTATACGCTGAAGGTGGATGCGGCCGGATTTCAAGTTACGGAGTACGAACAGTTCGAATTGGCCGCCAGGGCCATCAAGCGCCTCGACGCCCAGATGAAGGTTGCTTCGCAAGCCACCGTGGTGACTGTGGAGGCGGTCTCTGTGGTGCAGACGGACGCCTCCAACGTCTCGGAGACGAAGGGTAGCCTGGAGTTGACCGACCTGCCCGTGTCGATCGGCACGCGCGCGAGTGGTTCCACCAGCGCCTACTCGACGCTCTCGGCGCAGCCGGGTGTGCAGTTCGACAGCGCCAACAACATCACCGTATCGGGGGCCTTGCCTTCGCAGCTTTCATTCACCATCGACGGCATCAGCTCCGTGGGTCCCGGTTCGCTGGGCGCGCTCACGGAACTGTTCCCATCCTTCAACGCGATTGAAGAGATCAAGATCAGCGAAACCCTGAACCCCGCCGAATACGGAGGGGTTGCCGATATTACCACGGTTTCAAAGTCCGGCACGAACGAATTCCATGGAGGCGCATTCGAGAATGTGCAGAACACCGCCTTCGATGCCGCCGACTTCTTCAGTAACGAAGTCACGCCTGTCAAGTTAAACGACTTCGGCATATATCTGGGTGGACCGATCCTCATCCCGAAAATCTACAACGGCCGTAACAGGACGTTCTTCTTCGGCGATTTCGAAGCGCTTCGATTGCCCAAATCCTTCACCACTCTCTTGAGCGTTCCCACGCAAGCCATGCGGAATGGCGACATGTCCGTTTATCTCAATCCCAGCAATGGCGGCTCGGCCAACGCGTTGACCGGCTACCCGGGAAACATCATTCCGCAGACCCAGCTCAATTCGTTTGCGCAAAGTTTTTCAAACTTGATCTACCCATTGCCAAATTACGGACCCCCCGGTTCCATTGCGAACAACTATCTCGCTACATATGAGATTCCCATCAACAGCGCCCAAGGCGACGTACGCCTCGATCAAAGCATTAGCCCGAAGCATCTGGTGTACGTGCGGTACACCTACAAGAATCGCCGCATCACGGGAGAGCAGTTGGACCCCTCCGGCAACCCCAGCACTCCGCTTCTCGGAGAGGTTTCGACTCCACAAATCTACAGCGCCCTGGCGGCGTCCTATAATTGGATTGTTTCGCCGTCCATGGTGAATGAGTTGCGCGGCGGCTTCAGCCTGGTTCACAGGGACGTCAGCTTTGGCATCACAGCGCAGCAGGCCGCCACTACCTTGGGGCTGACCAATCTGCCGGGTATTCCTCCTGGAGACGATGTTCCTAGTCTGAGCATCACCGGGTTCATGGGAATTCAGAGCCAAGCCAACGACACAAATCCGCACGAGGGCACCTACCAGCTCACGGACACCTTCACCTGGACGAAACAGAAACATACGCTGAAGTTTGGCGGCGACTACCGGTATCTTAGCAGCCTCTTCACGCAAGTATTTAACAACTACCGGATGGGCTATTATCAGTTCGACGGCTCGGTGATGAGCCAGTTGCTCGGAAACGGCGCTGCGGTTCCACTTGCTTCGTACCTGCTGGGCTACCCGGACTTGACGGCCATTGCCACGGTGATTAACCCGAATACAAACGCCTACGCACAACATTACGCCTTCTTCGGCCAGGATGATTGGAAGGTCTCGCAGTCGCTCACCATCAACTACGGTTTGCGCTGGGAATACCATCCCGGCTTCCACGACAAGAACAACAATGTCGTGAATTTCGATCCGTACTATTCGAGCGTGATAGACGGCCAGACCGTCGCCGGCGCGGTGATTCTGCCGAACCAAGCCGCCTACGCCAACATCAACCCGGCGTTCGTACAGTCCATCGCTCCGACTCCTTTGCTGCTTGCTTCGCAAGTTGGCGTTCCGTCGAATTTGCGCTTTTCCTCGAAGAGGGATTTCGCGCCCCGGATCGGCTTCGCCTATCGCATAGGAGGCAACAATAAGACCGTGATTCGCGGAGGGTACGGACGATTCATTGAATCCCTGATGAGCGGTACGGCTATCAACGGTTGGTCGGTCGGATCCAGCGACGTTGGATTCTTTTCAAACGGCTTCGGCAACAACGGCAATCCGCTTTATACGATGCCCTATTCCTACCCATCCAACATCGCTCAACCCGGCACGCAATTCTTCGACTTGTCCTCGGAGATCCACTACAAGGATCCTATTGTCGAGGAGTGGAACCTCACGCTGGAACGGGATCTAAACAAAGGGGTCGGCATACGCGTGTCTTACAGCGGCAATCATTCGTATAACGTTCCAACCGTGGTCAACGCGGACCAGGTCCGCGCGAACACTTTGGGCTTTTCCGATCCGGCCACGCAGGCCAGCATTCCTTTCCCGCTGATGTCGTATATTGCCGAGGGCACAAGCCTGCTGGGCTACGGCAACTACAATGCCGGAACAATCTCGGTCCACAAGCGCAGCACCAACCTTGAATTCGAGGCGAGCTATACGTACACGCGCAACCTGACAAACGTCAACGGAGCTCCCATTGCCAGCGCCAGCAGCTTCGTCAACGAATTCGGCAATACGTTGAGCGATCCCTACAACCCGACTCTGGATTATGGCAACACGCCGTATGACCGCCGCCAGCGGTTCCTCGTAACGTTCCTTTACGAATTGCCGTTTGGAAAGGGCAGGACCTTCTTTGGAGGCGCCAATGGCGTGGTCGATCGCATCGTCGGCGGTTGGGAGTTGAGTGGAGTTTATGTGCTGCAGACCGGGCCGTTCATGTCAGTGGCCACACTCAACGATCCATCCGGCACGGGCTACAATATCTTTAACGCCAACGGCGGGCGCGCCGACACGGTTCAAGGAGTGAATCCTTATGCCGGCAAATCGATCAACCAATGGATCAATCCGAACGCGTTCGTCGACCCGAACAACAATATCGGCAGGTTTGGCGATTCCCAGTCGGGCGGCATTGTCGGCCCCGGCACGAACGTGGCTTCCTTGTCGCTGATCAAGCACATTCCTCTGGCTGAAAGGGTGCGGATGGAAGTTGGACTGCAGGCGTCCAACATTGCCAACCATCCGAACTTCGCTCCTCCAGGCAACCTGACACTGGGGGTGGCCGGCTTCGGCCAAATCACAGCGTTGCAGGGCGCTGAAGGCGCGGGCCCGCGGGCATTGCAATTGACAGGTAGGATCACGTTTTGATAGCGTGGGCGATGAGCGCTTCTCGAATTTCCGATCGCGGAGTCACCTGTAGGACGCGGGCTACCAAGCCGGTCATGTTAGCGACGGCGAAGCTGCTACCTTGCAGGTTGCGGGCCACGGGCACTCCCGGAATCGGGCGCGGATAGGGAGACGCATAAAAAACGCCTGCGCGATAGTGGAATGCATCGCGCGGGCAAGCGGGATCGGACGCCACGCCAATGACCCCGGGCAAACTGCCAGGCAAGAGATTTGCCGCGCCGACCACCAGCAAGTCGTCGCCGATAGCGCGGAGGAGTCTCTCGCGGTGTGCCGGATTCTCCGTCCCCAAACTCAGATTCACGAGATCCATGCGATGTTCCCGGCACCAAGCCAGCGCGTGTAGAATCACGCCGACGTTTGTCGCCAGCTTCCGGTCGAAAACTTTGACCGCGTATAACGCGGCGTCCGGCACTTTTTCGCGAATGGCGCCTGCTATCGCCGTTCCGTGCCCCAGCCGGTCGATAGTGTCCTGGCCCTCGCCGGCGAGCGTGATTTCAACGGCGCCGGCAATCTCGCCTACATGCGGATGGCCGGGATGAATCCCGCTATCGACGATCGCGATCTTCATGCAGTGTGGGGCAGGATGGCATCCTGCGCGCCGATTGTTAATCGGCGCAAACGTGCGGTTATACCGGCCTGGGTTGGCCGATTGGCAATCGGCCAGCAGGTTGCCAACTGTTGCCAACCTGCCCCACATGTTAGCACTGGTGTAAGGTTGAAAGATGGATTGGTCGCGACGGCAATTATTCGGTGCGGCAGGCGCACTCACTCTGGGCCAAACGGCGCTTCTCAAAGCGCAGTCACCGCGCGAATCCGCCGAACTGATTCTGTTCAACGGCAAAATCGTCACGGTGGACGACGCGTTTTCGATCCGCCAGGCCATCATCATCAAAGAGGGACGCATTCTGGCCGTGGGTGGCAACGAACTGCGCAATCGCTACCAAGCCGCGCGCTCCATCGATCTCGGCGGCCGCACGGTGTTGCCAGGATTCATGGACACGCACATCCACCTAGGCGGCCACTCGCGCCGCTACATCGACTTTGGGGAGACGAAATCGCTAGTCGAGCTGCAGCAGCAGGTGCGCGACAAAGCGAAGGAACTGGGTCCCGGCGAATGGATCACCGGCGGCGATTGGGACGAGTACCACTTCGCCGAACAGCGCAAGCCTCTACGTGCCGATCTGGACGAGGCCGCGCCCAACAACCCAGTAGTGCTCATCCGCGCCGGCGCGCATAGCTCGGTTGGCAACAGCAACGCCTTGCAGTTGGCGGACGTCAACGGGGCGACGCCCAACCCGGAGCGCGGCCTTATCGAGAAAGATGCAAGTGGCGAACCGAACGGGGTGATCCGTGAGCGATCGGATCTGTACCTGCGCCTGGTCCCGCCGGACAAGCCGCAAGAGGTCCGCGAGAGCCTGTTCGAAAACGTGCGCGGTCAACTGAAGCTGGGTATCACCAGTGTGATCGAAGCCGGCGCCACGGTGCAGCCGGACGTGGTTGGCTCCTATGCCGAGTGGGAGCTTCTCTACGAGAAGCACGGCGCGGAACTGCCCCGTGCGTCCATTCAGATCGCATATCCGTCGGAAGCCGGGAACGCCAAGGCCGGCGCCGCGAAGCTGAGAGAGTGGGGCCGCAAGACCGGCGACGGCAACGAGCGCCTGCGCGTCGGATCCATCGGCGAAATGCCGGCCGATGGCGGATTCACAGGCCCGACGGCATGGGTGCTCGTCGATTACAAAGGGCGGCCGGGTTTTCGCGGACGGGCGTTCTTCACGCCGGAGCAGATCCACGCGAACATCGAGGAAGGTCACAAGCTGGGCTGGCAATTCGGCATTCACGCCATTGGCGATGCCGCCATCGCCATGACCGTGGATGCGCTCGATACCGTATTGCACGACTATCCGCGCCAGGACCATCGGCATTATCTGTGCCACTTCACGGTTCTTCCTCCGGAGCGAACCATGGCGATTATGGAGAGAGACAAGATCCCGATCGCACAGCAGCCTAACTTCACTTACAATCTGGAAGGCCGCTACGTCGAGACCCTCGATGGCAGTCGCCTGGCGACTAACAATGCCATTACGACCCCGATCCGGCATGGGATTTACATGGCGTTCGGCAGCGACAACTTGGCGATCGGGCCTATGGTGGGGCTCTATGCGGCAGTCACGCGCAAAGGGGAAAGCGGCAAGGTGTACGGTCCGCAAGAGGCGGTAAGCATCAAAAATGCCATCACCATGTACACGCGCAACGGCGCGTTCCTGACGCGCGAAGAGAAGCTCAAAGGCACGCTCGAAGCGGGCAAGTTGGCCGATATGATCGTGCTGCCGGAAGACCCGCTGAGCATCGCGCCGGACAAGCTCCTGGGCCTTAAGGTGGACATGACCATCGTGGGTGGCCGCATCGTTTACGATCGGTTGGCCTAGCGCACGCACTCATGCGTGCCGTGCCGACACCCGCTCCCGGCGTACCCCAGCAGGGTGTCGAGACGAGTCTCGACACGGCACGCATGAGTGCGTGCGCCACGTGTTATGGCAGGACCACAATTCCCGCGTAGGTGACGTCAGTGTGGAGATCCCACGTCTTCTCCAACTTGAGCGTGGTGGTATCGTAAACCTCGATTTCAAAGCCGGCTCCATAAATGTAGAGCTTCCGGCCGTCGCTCGACATGCTGAAACTGAAGCGCGTCCGGCAGGGTACTTCCTCTTTCCGAGTCAGACGATCGGTGGTCAAATCGAACGCCCAGAACTCGCAACGCTTATTTCCGAACGACCCGTTTGAAACGATGGTGTATGCCAGCTTCTTGTCCGGAGTGACTTGGAGACCAGCCATACCAGGCGGCGCGGGTCCGATCGGATTGTAGCTCACCTGGCGCGTCGCCAGATCCAAACGGGCGAGACCGAAGACGCGGTTGTGGACGATGGGATCCGCCGATGTGAATATGGATGTGTGCACACCGGGCTGGCCGATCAAATCCATATCGCCTCCCAGGTGGACATCCCCCATACCGTGGAAATCCGGCTGCGCCAGGTCCAATTGATCGACTACCTTGAAGTCCGAAGTTTGGAGAATGGTGATCTTAGGCCCGAACTGGTACAGGTATTTGCCATCCGGCGAAACTTCGAAGGAGAGACGGTTGCTTTGTTCGTCCTCGCTGGACATGTCCGCGGTTCTGACGATCTTCTGTTGCGCAAGATCGATCACGGTGTACTTGGACTTGGCCACTTCAAAGTGTTCGGGAAACTTGTCGATTTCCTTGGTCACCGTGTAGAAGAGCTTGCCGTCCGGGTCGACTGCGCCGCCGCGAAAGCGGTACTGTTTGGTTGCCGTATTCAGCGCGAAATGGTTGACCACTTTGCGGGTGGAGACGTCAATCACTTCGATGCCGTTGTGATCGACGGTGGTGACGTAGATCCTCTTGTGATCCGGCGCCAGGCGCATGGACATGGGCGTGCCGGTTTCGAGTGGGATGCGGTCGACGATCTGGCCCTTGGACTCATCGAACACCAGGATCGCGGCGGGGTAGGCCGGAAGGTACAGCGTGCCTGCGCCTCCAACGGCCGCGAACAGTGTCAGCAAGGAAAGCAATCGTTTCATAGGCAACTTTCACAGAGATTCGGTGGGGATGACGGGGCACACGCCATCCGTGCCGCAGCAGGGTGTCGAGACGAGTCTCGACACGGCACGCAAGAGTGCGTGCGCCACGTCATCGGGCCACATGTGAGAAATGCGGGTTAGTGGCAGCATGCTTTCGCCGGCGGCGGAGGCACATCCATGGCGGGGCTCCGCTCGAAGAATCCATCGGGACGGAATTGAAACCCGAGCATCGCCACGGGCATCACGGGCCAGTCCTCGGGACGCGGCACGTGATTGTGCGCGAAGACGTACCAGAGCGTGATTTCGGCGTCGTCGACCTTTCGATTCGCCTGGGTCCAGTGCGGCAGACCGTCTCCCGTGGGATGCTGATTCGGATACTCGCCGGCCGCGTACCGCTCTTTCGGATGGTATGGCGTCACCCACAGGTGATTCGATGTGAACCCGGCGCGGCGCATTATCGCGGCGTCCGGCTGCGCCATCGGCGGACAGTTTTCGCCCGGGACCAAACGATACCCCACAGGCCGCCCGAGCCGATTCTTTTTACCCGGATTCACCACACGCCAGAAACGCGCGGTCGCCGAATTCACCCGCCGCTGCGCTTGCCGTTCGGTGGAGAGCAGCGTTTCTTCGGCGATGAACGCATTGCCGTGCGGATTGGCCGCGCCGGTAGGCACGCCAACAGTGTTCACTTCGTAGACCGAATTGTTCGGACCGTCCACGCTGGTCACGAGGCGCGCCGCGAAAATGTGCTGATGAAATGGCGCATTCAATTGCGGGGCGACTTCCACGCCATATGGCGATTTCTCGCCGGGCGCCAACGTGGTGGTGTTCAGGATTCCCGTCATCTTAATCTCGCACTGAATCGATCCGTCCTGGTAGAAATACCAGTAGAATCCGTATTCATAGTTCCCGACGGTAGCGATGAACGAGACCGACAGACGCCGCGACCTGCGCACTTCCGATTGGCCGGTGCGCCAATCCGTGTGCTTCCACAGAATGCCGAAGTCTTCCTCATGCAAGCACACCGCATTCTTAAGCGGCGTGACGTTGCCGCGGCTATCCACCAGAGGAAAATCGAAGTAATGGATCACGCCGAGGCAATCGCAACCGAGTGCCAGCGAGTTGGCCAGCATGCCCAGGCCATATTCGCCGATGTCGAATGCGTTCTTGCGATAATACTGCTCGCGCGGATCGCCGTAGGGAACCACCATCTCGCAGATCGATGCGCGATACAGGATGGGGCGTTCGACACCATCGTCGTCATAGCTGACGGTGTGCAGCACCAGTCCCTCGCGGGATGTGAAGCCAACGCGAAACTTCCATTTCTGCCACTCGACCTGGTTGCCTTCCACCGTGAAGCTGGGGCCTTCCGGTTGCACGATGTCCACCGGTTTAAGATCCTGGCGCGTGTTGGGAAGGTACTCGCGCGCCCAATTGCCGCTCTCGGGCGGCAGGGGCACGACGTCGTATTCCTCGATGCGGATCACTTCCATTTTGTAGAGGTCGAAGACGATCACCATGCTGTCGAGGGGCCGCGCGTAGCCATTGTCCTTAGGCGCGGAGCGGACGAAGCAGAGCGCTCGCATTCTGCGCAGACCCTGGTCTTCCGGCAATTCGGTGCCGTACATGCCGGCCGACCAGGGCTCCACCATCACCAGATCGGCGTCCGCCACACCGCGCTTGCGTAGCGCGTCCTGGAACAGAGGCGAGCGCCGCACGGCCTGTTCGCACTCGCTGAACTCATCGAGCATGATGGAAGGCTGCACGCCGCTGGGAAGCCCGGTGACCGATGTGACGGAGTTGCCGGCCAGATCCACCACCGCCTCGTACGCCGAGCGCTTGGCGCGGTCGAGGAGCACAGCCATCGCCTTTCGTTCAAACGGGATCCCCGACCGATGTTTCTCGACCAGGCTCTTGGCGGGTTCCGTCAAGTTGATGGAGACAATCCGAACATTTTCGCCAAAGTAATTTTCCCGCTGCAAGATGCGGACCGCCTGCCCCAACTCGGCGGCGGACAAAGGATCGAGTGGATGCCCGGGTTGATGCAAAACGGGTGTATTGGGAATCCGGACGTCAATTGTGGTCGCCATGTTGCCGCCTCTCTTGTGGATGGAATTCAGTCGCGATTTCTTCAGCAACTTGGCTGACGAGCCGGAACGATCGCCTCATCCGATGCTAGTATAATTGGATGGAACTTGGCAATACACCGGTAAGGTTGGTGAACCCCGCCGCCCCGTCCGCGCCAGAGTCTCCAACAGCTTCTTCCTATGGACTGAAGTCCGCCTCCCTGTCGCCTAGCGAGACTTTGGCCCAATCCGTAGCTCTCATCGCACCCACTGGCGCCCCGGTGATGACCGTGCCACTGGTATTCGCGCTGGCGGGCGATGGCTGTGCGATCGCTTTTCTCATTTCCACCATCACCATTCTGCTGGTTGCTCTCAACGTAAACCAGTTCGCCAGAATCTCGGCCTCGCCAGGATCTCTGTACACCTACATTACCGACCACATGCATCCGCGATTCGGCGTGCTGGCGGGCTGGGCCTTGTTGATCGCCTACGTGGGCACGGCCGCAGCGGTCAGCGCGGGCGTCACCAACTACGCCAACGTGATCCTGCGGGAGCGCTTCGGCGTGCAAGCATTTCCCCTGCTATTGATCGCGCTGGTGATGGTGTTCGCGTGCTATCTGGCTTACCGCGACGTGCAAATCTCCGCGCGCCTCATGCTGTGGCTGGAGGCGGGATCGGTGGCTCTGATTTCCGTGGTGGCGATCGGCATCATCGTGAGGCACGGCTGGCGGCTGGACATGGCGCAGTTCACGTTGAAAGGCGTCACGCCGGAAAGGCTGCGGCTCGGGCTTGTAATGGCGATATTCAGCTCCGTGGGATTCGAAAGCGCCACTTCGCTCGGTTCGGAGGCCAGGAATCCGTTGACCAGTATCCCGCGCGCCGTCACCTGGAGCGCGGCACTGGCCGGCCTGTTCTTCTTCCTGTGCGCGTATGCGGAAGTACTTGGTTTTCGGGGCGAGACACCAACTCTGGACAAGAGTCTCGCGCCTTTGCACGTACTGGCGCAGAAGGCCGGACTCCCGCCGCTGGTGGGCACGCTCACCGATCTCGGAGCGGTCCTGAGCTTCTTCTCCTGCTTTCTGGCTTGCATCACGGCGGCCGCGCGCGTGCTGTTTCTGATGGGACGGCACGGCGCGCTGCACTCCGTGCTGGGGGAAGCGCATGCGGGGAATCAAACGCCGCATCGAGCGGTGCTGCTGAGTTCCATCGCCGCCTTCGTGCCGGCCGGGATCATGACTTTGCGCGGGATGAACCTGTTCGACATCTACGGCCTCATCGGCACTCTGGCCACGTTCGGGTTCGTTACCGCGTATATCCTGGTTTCCGCGGCCGCGCCGCTGTACTTGCGCGCGCAGGGGCGCTTGACTCCGCGGGCCATCGTGATTTCCATTTTGGCGGTTGTGGCGATGGGGGCGGCGCTGCTAGGCAGCCTTTATCCGGTTCCCGTTTCGCCGTACTCGATACTGCCGTATCTTTATTTGGGGCTGCTGGCCAGCGGATTCGCGTGGTCGATGATATGGATCGCGCGGACGCCCGCGCCGGTGGTGGAGATCGGCGGGGATTTGGCGGGGCTGCCGAATGAGATTGATTGATGCGGGCCCTAAGGTAGGGCGGGCGAATCTGCCCAATGCCACTTACTTATTCCATAACCGAACACCTGCATAAATTGTGGGCGGTCCCCCTGGACTGCGGCCGACGCCCTCGTCGGCTCGCCACGACGGTCAAGGGTCAAGGAATTGATTCTTCGTGCAAAGAGCGGGTCCAGGGGGACCCGCGCAGACCAGGGGGTCTGCCCCACAAATTATGCAGGACTGCGAAAATTGCGAAAACTAAGTGGCATTGGGCAATTCTGCCCGCAGCCTGCGAAACTGATGGATAGTATCACGTGAGGAGGGTGGCCAGAATGTCTCCGTCGTCGTTTTGGGAATGGCTAACTACGAGTCCATGGGCGAATGCGATGAACGGGCCGGAGTGGGCTTTCCCGCTAGTCCAGAGCCTGCATTTTATAGGGTTCGCGTTCTCCATCGGAACCATCGCCATCGTCGATCTGCGTCTTCTTGGATGGGCGATGCGCCGACAGTCCGCCGCGGAGCTAGCCGCGGATCTGGATCCGTGGACACGTGTGGGTTTCGTGCTCATGCTGACCACCGGCCCCCTGATGTTCTCAGCGGATGCCGTCACCTACCACAACAACCCCTCGTTTCAATTCAAGATGGCGGCCCTGTTGGTGGCATTGCTGTTCCACTTCACGATCCATCGCAAAGTGGCGCGGTCCGAGGCTCCGCCGCTGGCGGCCAAATTCGCGGGAGGGCTGTCGCTGCTGCTATGGACGGCAGTGGTGGCGGGCGGGCGGATGATCGCATTTGTTTGAAAGGATGGTGCATTGGGATGTCGATTGTCTCTGTGCTGGAATGGATCGAAAGTACGGATCTGAGCACGGCGATTCGGGAAGGGGCGCTTCCCTATCCGATTATTGGCGGAATCCATCTTCTGGGGATCGCCTTGTTTGGCGGCATGGTGCTGGCGACCGATCTGCGCCTGCTGGGCTGGGCGATGCGGCGCCGCCCTGTATCGGACATCGTGCAGCAGCTTCAGGCGTGGAAGTGGGCGGGCTTTGTGGTAGTCGCCGTCAGTGGTTTGCTGCTGGCCTGGGCCGAACCCCAAAAGCTCTACCGCAGCCCGGCTTTTTGGGTTAAGATGGCGCTTCTGGCGCTGGTGGGAGTACATGCTCTCGTCTTTCGCGCCCGAGTCTATGGAAACACGGCCCAGCTTGACGTGGCGATAACCGCCGAAGCCAAGGTGGCCGCGGCCGTCTCCCTGCTGTTGTGGGCTGGGCTGATTGTTTCCGGGCGGCTGATTGCATATGATGCGTAGTGAGCCGCGTACGAACTTAGAGGACGATAGACGGATGCGAACGATGCTACGAGAGCAGTGGATTACAGCCGCCATGATCGCGGTCCTGTTGCTGGCAGTCATCCCGGTTTCCGGCCAGCCGGCGCCGCAACTGCATCGGATGCCCGACGGGAAACCGGATCTGAACGGGATCTGGCAAGCGCTGAATACCGCTAACTGGGACCTTGCGGAACATGCGGCACGGACCGGTCTGGTGGTCGCGATGGGCGCTATCGGCGCCGAGCCAGGCGGTTCGGGCGTGGTTGAGGGCGGCGAAATCCCCTACCTGCCGGCGGCCAAGGAAAAGAAGAAGGCCAATTTCGAGAGCCGCTTAACGGCCGACCCGGAGGTCAAGTGTTACTTGCCTGGTGTGCCGCGGGCCACCTACCTGCCGTACCCGTTTCAGATCTTTCACAGCGAAAAGGCCATTTTCTTCGCCTACGAGTATGCCGGCGCCGTGCGCAACATCTTCCTCGAAAATCCCGGGCCGCCGCCCGCCGATTCCTGGATGGGACAGTCGGTCGGCCACTGGGAGGGGGACACGCTGGTGGTCGACGTTACGGGCCTGAATGATCGCACGTGGTTCGACAGGGCTGGGGATTTCCATAGCGACGCACTGCACGTGATCGAACGCTATACTCCGCTCGGCCCGGACATTCTTTCCTACGAAGCGACCATCGAGGATCCGAAGGTGTTCTCCCGGCCGTGGAAGATCCGGATGCCGCTCTATCGTCATGTCGAAAAGGACGCCCGGCTGATGGATTTCAAATGCGTGGAGTTCGCCGAGGAGCTGATGTATGGCAAGTTCACGAAGAAGGCGGGAAAGTGACAGAGTCCGGAGGAGAACTGCAATGAAGATGAAGCCTTTCGCCGTGGTGGCCTGCGCCACTTTGATTCTCGGAGCGGCGCCGGCATGGGCGCATCATGCTTTCGCGGCGGAGTTCGATGCGAAGAGGCCCGTACACCTGGTGGGCGTCGTTTCGAAGGTGGAGCTGATCAACCCCCACGCTTGGATCCATGTGGACGTGAAAGCGCCCGATGGCAAAGTGACTACTTGGATGATCGAAGCCGGCAGCCCGAATGTCCTGCTGCGGCGCGGGTTCACGAAAGCGAGCGTGGCGCCTGGGACGCCCGTGGTGGTGGACGGTTATCAGTCCAAAGATGGATCATTGCGGGCCAACGGCAAGGACATCACGCTGCCCGACGGCAGAAAGCTGTTCCTCGGTTCGTCCGGCACCGGGGCGCCTTACGACCAGAAAAAGTAATAGAAGAGAGGAGAGCGGATCCAAATGTGCTATCGATTCTTAGTGTCATTCGTATCGTGTATATCATGGGGCGCTCTGTCCGTCATGCTGGCGGCGCCCGTTCCAGCCCAGGCCGTGCCGCGCACTCCCGACGGCCATCCCGACCTGCAGGGCACCTGGACTAACGCGACCATCACGCCGCTCGAGCGCCCGGACGCACTGGCAGGCAAGGCCACCCTTACCGACGCCGAGGCGCGTGTGCTTGAGGCGAAAAGCGTCAACGAACTCGCCGAGTACGATGGAAAGTCCGAGGGGCCGCTATTGACCGCGACCGGTTCCGCGGGAACGGGCGGGTATAACGCGCTATTCATCGACCGCGGATCGGAATTCGCCCGTGTGGATGGCGTCAAGCGCACCTCGTTGATCGTCGATCCGCCGGATGGAAAGGTTCCCCGCATGACGGCGGACGCGGGGCGAAGACTTGCTTCGTTGTATGCTGGCGGCGGCTTCGATAGCGTGAAGGACCGGCCCCTTTCCGAGCGTTGTCTCATTGGGTTCGGATCTACGTCGGGACCGCCCATGCTTCCCGTTCTCTACAACAACAACTATCAGATCGTGCAGACTCCGGACCATGTGCTGATCCTGGTGGAGATGGTCCACGATGCGCGCATCGTCCGCATGAATGCGACGCATGCCTCGCCGGAGGTACGGCTGTGGTTGGGGGATTCGGTGGGCCATTGGGAAGGCGATACGCTGGTGGTGGACACCACCAATTTCACAAACAAGACGCGGTTCCGGGGATCTACCGAGAATCTGCACGTAGTGGAACGATTGACGCGGACGGACGCCAGAACGATTTTGTACCGGGCCACTATTGAGGATCCGGCGGCGTTTGCGCGGCCGTGGACGATAGAGTATCCGTTTCTGGCCACTAAGGGGCCGATTTATGAATACGCTTGCCATGAGGGCAACTATTCGTTGGTGGATATTCTTGGAGGGGCGAGGAAGAAGGAAGCCGAGGCGAGTGCTGAGTCTCGCAAGACACCGTGAGGGAGTCGGCAGGGCAGGCTTACGCGGGTGAGGCTGGGAATGTCCAGTTTCCGGAAGCCACGTGTTTCGTCCTCAAGGCCGTCTTTCGGTCATGGTTCACTACCACTTGCACGAATTTCCACGCATGGGGGGAGGCGGCGGTGGGCCAGGAATCCACCTTGGCCGGAAAACTCTCTTGGGGTCGTGATAGCTGATGCAAACGCGGTTCCACCACTGTGACTCGGATTTCAGGTCCCGCTTGTAGGCCAAGCGGTCACCGCACTGAAGTTCAGCCCGCTCCCTGTACAACATATCCAAGTGCGCTTGCGCGTCGATGTCATTCATCAGCTCCGCTGTTCCGGTTAGCATTGCGATACCCTCTTCGACATCGGCTAGAATCTTGGCGCGAACCTGATTGCAGGCAGGTAAGCCGATCAGCGGCTGTTTCCACGCAAGGCGTAAGCGACTTTTTTCCTCGATCAGCATTCGATTTGCGCGATGAAAGTCTAGGACTGCGATCGAGTACAGCGCCTCCGGGTCGTTTCCGTCGAGCTTGGCGGCCTTCCGGTAGAAAGCCTCTGCCGCATCAAAGCGGGCGCTTTGGTAGAGAAAATATGCCAAGCACTTGAGAGCGTCCTTGTGGGCGGGATCAAGTTCTAGAACCCTACTGTATTCTTGGATTACCCTTCCGGACCAGTGCGTATCGCAACCGTTTGGAGTAGAGCACTGCCAATCATCGTAAGTCCGGCCCAAATAGAAGTGCCCGACTGTAGATGCCGGGTCGATAGAGACGACATCCTCCAGGTATTTGATGGCCTTTTCGAAGTTGGATTTTTCATAAGCGTCCACACCAAGGCGCAACTCGGTCGTCACATCCGCCGTTTGGGCGTGGATTGAAGAAGCCATGAGGCAAGAAACTAAGGTAAGAACACGAGAACTCCGCAGCATAACCACCTCCATATAGTGGACACCGGGATCGCCCGGAAGTTTCGGTGATGGACCAAAAGTGGGCTGGGCAAGGCTGTAATAGTTGAGGCGCATCCGCGGCAACGAAGACGCGGTCCGGGCGGCGCTGGCGTTTGCGGCTGACGCCCTCCGCGCCGATGTGGTCTACCCTCTTGAGACGATTCCGCGGTGACGACGTTCCGGGCGGATGGGCGTCGACCGGCAGATCGTCGAACGCCCTTCGCCTCGCTGGCCATTGAGTTGTTTTGTAGCCGAGATGTCGCCGGGAATCGCGGACGAAGTTGTGCTGATGGAGAGCCGGATTTCGGCGAGCGTGTCGATCCCTGGGAACATGCGCATGCGCCGCGAGATCAGCCGGAATTGCGAAAGGAGGATTCCCCAAGTCAATATGTGACATTTTGGCAGAATGAAGATTGATCGACCGCTCCAGATCCCGACAGACTGTCCTGACCGCGCCAGGGTGTCGAGACGAGTCTCGACACGGCACGCATGAGTGCGTGCGCCACGTCGTCAGGAGAAACCGATCCACCTTCCGCAAACGCCGACCGTCGACCACAACAGCATCGAAATCAGGGCCGCCGCTCTGCCCCACAGGGGACGTACATCGCCCGGAGCGGCCAGCGCCACCTTGCGCATCACGGTGAATGTGTAGAGCATTGCCAGCAGCAGCGAGATCATCTTCACCCAGAACGCCCCGTGATAATAGAGCTTGGTCGCTTCGGAAGTGAACAGCAGCATTCCGGAGATCAGCATGACCGTCAGGCTACCCACCAGCCACGGGCGGGTGTCGCGCCAAAGTTGCGCCGCGGGCTGGCGCGCGATGCCGAAGCCGAGCAGGCGCAGGTTCATCACGAGTACCGCACCGCCGATGACCGCGAGGCCCAGCAGGTGCACGGACTCGATGGCGGGGAAGAGCCAGCGCGAGTCCCGGATCGCGTCGCCCAGCCAGGTGTTTTCACACCACGTGAAGAAAGAGAGCACAGACATTAGGAATTCTTGTCGAACCAGTTGTAGGCGATCATGCGTCCCGCGATCACGATCCCGGCCCAAAGGACGAGCGATATGCCGGCCGCCAGCCGGGCTCGAAACGGTGGGACCGGATCGTTATCCCACCGATCCATGCTGCGCGAAACCGTTCGCTGAAAAACGCCGACGTTCACTCCGGCGAGCACCAGGAAGGCGACCTTTAAGCGGAAGAAAATGTTCAAGTAGGTCTTGACGGGAATCGCGAAAAAAAGGAGCGCGCCCGTGGCTACCATCACGGCGAACCCCACGATGGTCCACGGCATCAGACGTTGGAAGACTTCCGATGCCGGTGTGCGCATCATGGTCACTCCAAGCAGGCGCAAGTCCAGCATGACCGTCAGACCCAGAAACAGGCACAGGGTCAACACGTGAACCGATTCGATAATCGGATAGGCCCATATGGATTCGTGGAGCGCGATGCTCCCGTGCGTGCTTCCCAGCCACTGGCAAAATCCGAGCAGGCTCATTCAGTTTGGAGGAGTTTGGTCGGGCCGCCGAGATTTGAACTCGGGACCTCTTGCACCCCAAGCAAGCGCGCTAGCCAGGCTGCGCCACGGCCCGAAGCTTCCATTGTACGTCAAACCAGAGCCGGCTGAAAGCCGTCCCCAGAGGGGACCCCAGGCCAAGATTGGCCGCCCTCCATCGTCATAGAATGGACCTATGCATTTGCGTACAATAATTCCAGGTCTGGTGTGCGCGGCGGCCTGTCTGGCCGACACTCTCACGCTGCGCAACGGCCAAGCCATCCAGGGAACCTACATGGGCGGCACGGCCCGCACCGTCAAGATGCAGGTGGACGACAGCGTGAAAACCTACGACGTGACGGACATCGCTACGCTGCAATTCACGCCTCCGGCGGCCCCGGCTTCCGCGCAACAGCCGATGGTGGAAGGGCGTGCGGACAGCCTGGTGCGCGCGGTGATTTACGAAGACCTACAATGCCCGGACTGCGCGGCTTTCCGGCGCATGATGGACGAGAAGCTGCTGCCGGAATACGGGAGTAAAGTGGCGTTCGTGCATCGCGATTTTCCCCTGGCGAAGCACGCGTGGGCGCGGCGGGCGGCCATCGCGGCGCGGTTTTTCACCGATCGGAAACCCGAGTTGGGGCTGGAATACCGCCGCTATACGATGGCGGGCCAGGCAGCCGCCAACGAGGCCAACTTCAACGCGCGGCTGGCGGCTTTCGCCAAAGCTCACGATATCGAACCTGAAGCAGCCATCGCGGCGCTCACCAACGCGCGGTATGCGGAGTTGGTGGAACGGGATTATCAGGATGGAGTCGCGCGCGGGGTGGTGCATACGCCGACAGTGTTTGTGAACGGTAAGCCTTATATCGAGACCTTTACGTTCGAGGAGATTTCGAAAGGCATCGACCAGGCCCTTGCCGAATCCCTTGCCCAAACCCGTTAGCATCGTCACCGGCGGCAGCCGTGGAATTGGCCGCGCGATCGCCGCGGAACTGTCGCACACGCACCACGTGATTGCCACTTACAAGAGCAATCTGGCGGCGGCGCGCAGCGTGGCCGCGGAGACTGGCGCCGAGATCGTGCAGTGCGACGTGTCGTCCGCCGGGGACCGCGCCGCGCTGATACGCCACGTGCGGGAGCGGTTCGAGAGCCTCGACCTGCTGGTGAACAACGCCGGCATTGCGCCGCGCGAGCGCCGCGATGTGCTGCAGTCCTCCGAGGAAAGCTTCGACGAGCTGATCGCGACCAACCTGAAAGGGCCGCACTTCCTCACTCGTCTGGCGGCCGGCTGGATGCTGGAGCGCGGGCGCGGCCGGATCGTTTTCATCACCTCGATTTCGGCGTATGCGGCTTCCGTTAATCGCGCCGAGTACTGCATCTCGAAGGCCGGGCTGAGCATGTCGGCGGCGCTTTACGCGCAGCGTTTGGCCGCGCATGGCATCCAGGTTTTCGAGATTCGGCCGGGCATTATTCGCACGGACATGACCGCTCCGGTGGAGGAGATGTACGCCGCGCGCATCGCGGCGGGACTGCTGCCGCAGCCGCGCATGGGAGAGGGCGGGGATGTGGCGCGCGTGGTCCGGGCGATCACCGACGGGTTGCTGGATTACTCGACCGGCCAGGCGATCGACGTGGATGGCGGCTTTCATTTGCGCAGCTTGTGACGGTTCAAGAGGAGCCTCCGTCCCCAGGAGTGGGGACGCGGCACGCATGAGTGCGTGCGTCACGGCTATTGATTGTCGAGGAGGCGCTGCTTCAACGCGGGAATATCCAGGTTGCAGAAGGTTGGCCGGCCGCCTTGCCGGGGGTGGGCGCGGCCATCGTTACCGAACTCCATGTATCGATCGGAGGCTCCGGTGAACGGGCGCCACTGCGGAAGACCGCCGCCATTCGGGTCGCCGGTCTTGGCAAAGTTGGTCCAATAGCTTTGGATGGCTGCGGCCAGAGCGTCGTCCAGCTTCGCGAAGGTCAGCCAGCTCCACGCCGGATGGTGCAGCGCCCCGAATACGTAGGGCAGTTCCAGGCTGTGAAAGGATCCCAGTTCGCTTTCCCCCTTGCCCGGAATGGACCGGCGGAAGCGGTACACGAACGACGCGTGCCCGGCGGCGGCATTGAGAGTGGCCATGGCGGCCGCGGGACAAGCCATCAGCGCGTCGTTGAGCCATTCGTCCGCAGCGGCTGTCCGGCCGAGGTGCGCGTCGATTACATACGCGGCCATGGCGATGGGCGCCAGGTTTCCGTAACTGATGCGCAGCGTCTTCTGGGGACCTTGATCCACAGCCAAGGAGGCTGTGGATGCGCCGCGAAAGACGCTGGCTTCGCGCCCGTTATTGCCAATCATCAGATCGAGCGGCTGCTGCGCCCCGGCCGCTAACACGGCCTGCGGGGTGCGGGTAAGGACCCAGCCATCCAGTACGAACTCGGGATTGGGTTCCTGTTTGGCGGCGGCGGCCGCGGCGGCCAGGATGGCTGGCGCGGGCAGCGCCCGTAAACGCTCGATGGAGGGATCGTCCGCCAGTTGGGCAACCCGTTCGCCGAACCGCTCCGCTTGCCGAAGACTGTGCGCGTAGGCGATGCCGAGCACCGGACCGCTCTCCATGATGGCACGCGCGAAGAGGCCGCGAGTCAGCGGGGAACACATCAGCATGCCCACATCGATCGAGCCGGCGGACTCGCCAAAGACCGTCACGCGCGCGGGGTCGCCGCCAAACTGGGCGATGTTGTCATGTACCCACCGCAGCGCGGCGATCTGATCGAGCAATCCGTAGTTACCGGACGACTGGTGCGGCGATTCGCGGGTCAGCTCGGGGTGGGCGAAGAAGCCCAATGCGCCAAGCCGGTAATTGATGGTCACTACCAGCACCCCGTGCTTGGCGAGTTCCGCGCCAGCGTAGCCCGGCTCGTTACCGCTGCCGATCCGGTTGGAGCCGCCATGGATCCAGAACATCACGGCGTGCGGCTCTCTCAGCGGCCATTCGGGCGTCCAGATATTCAGGTACAGGCAATCTTCGGAAATATCCCACTTGGGCGTGGGGAAGGGCACGCCATAGCGGTGCGCCAAGGGTGCGAGGAAGACGCCCGTACCGATGGGATTCTGGATACAGGCGGCCGAGTATCGCGTGGCATCGCGCACGCCCTGCCAGGGTTGGATGGGCTGCGGCTCGCGCCAGCGCAGTGTGCCCAGCGGGGGTGCGGCGAAGGGGATTGATTTGAATACCGCTCCCGGGGCGGCGAGAAGACCGCGCACTGCGCCTCCGGTCACGTTTGCGGTGGGTGGGGGGGACGCTGACAGGAGGCAAGCTACCAAGCAGGGTGTCGAGAGGAGTCTCGACACGGCACGCATGAGTGCGTGCGCCGCGTCGCGCGCATGGGAGAGGTGGGGCATGGATCAACTGCCCGCGCTACGTTCCACGTGGCCGCCAAATTGGTAGCGCATCGCGGAGAGCAACTTATCGGCGAAGTCTTCCTCGCCGCGCGAACTGAAGCGTTGATAGAGTGCGGCGCTCAAGACCGGCGCGGGCACCGACTCATCGATGGCCGCGATAGCGGTCCAGCGGCCTTCGCCGGAATCGGAGACACGGCCGGAGAAACCGGACAGATCCGATTGCTCGAACAAGGCAATGGCAGTGAGGTCGAGCAGCCAGGAGGCCACCACGCTGCCGCGCCGCCAGACTTCGGCGATGTCCGCCAGGTTCAGGTCGTATTGATAGTCTTCGGGGTTGCGCATGGGCGCGGTTTCGGCGTCGGCGTCGCGGCTCTGTTTCCCGGCGTTGGCGTGCTTCAGAATGTTCAGTCCCTCGGCGTAGGCGGCCATGAGCCCGTATTCGATGCCGTTGTGCACCATCTTGACGAAGTGACCCGCGCCGGATGGACCGCAATATAGATAGCCCTCTTCGGCGGTGCCGGCGGCCTTCTCGCGCCCCGGCGTGCGCTCGGCGTTGCCGCGGCCGGGCGCCAGGGTCTTGAAGATCGGATCGAGATGCTGCACGATCTCAGGCTGGCCGCCGATCATCTGGCAGAAGCCTCGCTCCAGTCCCCAGACGCCGCCGCTGGTGCCCACATCCACATGGTGCAGGCCTTTGGCGACCAGTTCCTTGGCGCGGCGAATGTCGTCGATGTAATAAGAATTGCCACCGTCGATGACGATGTCGCCGCTTTGCATGAGGGCGGAAAGCTGCGCCAGGGCGCCATCCACGGCGGCGGCGGGAACCATCAGCCAGACCGCGCGCGGCGGCTGGAGCGCTTTCAAGAATTCATCGAGCGTGGGCGCACCGGTAGCGCCTTCGCCGGCCAGTTTCTCGACATTCGCGCGATTCTGATCCCACACCACGCATTGGTGCCCGCCGTGCATCAGACGGCGCACCATGTTGGCGCCCATACGTCCCAGACCGATCATGCCAAGCTGCATTCGTTCGTTTCTCCTTCTGTTAGCGTAGCCTACGGGGAGCGGGGCGCAGTTAGGGTGTTGCGGGCGGGCCCACGGCGAATTCGGAGGGGATCTTAGGGTCACATTGTCGCTTGGGGCCCCTCAGTGGCCGCTGGGGAGGGGGCCGGGGCGGGATTTTTGGACGAATCCGGCGCGATACCTCCGTTTGGGGCGTCGGCCGGCGGTGGGAATTGGGTTCGATTCGTTTTTTCAGTTTTTGGGTTCGCGGGAGGGGTTTCGGGCTGGGCGGGTCCGCTTTCTTCAGCCTCGCTGGGCGCAGTTTGGGCCGCGCTTGCCGCAGCTTCGGCCTCGGCGAACCGGGCGCGGCGCTCGTCCTGTACGATGTAAAGTTCGCGGAGGGCGCGGGAGAACTCACGTTGCAGGCAGCCCTCGTAGCGCATGAGCTTGTTGAACGAATTGTAAGCAACGGAGTCGGCATGGAAGGACCAGGCCAGCGGGTTGGAGCGGCCCGCCTTGTTGAACTGCTCCGGCATGGGGTTGGTTTCGGCCTGATAGTGGAACAGGCCGGCGTCCAGGTAGCGAACCGAGCGCATTTTGAATTCGGCGGCGGCCAGGCGTTCGACCAAGGCGTCCTCGACTTCGTCGAAGGGTTGGAAACGGGCGCGGAACTGGTCGAGGAGTAGGAAGAATTCCTGGGGATCGGCATCGGGCGGGAGGAACTTGCCCGAGGTCATGCCGTGCACCAGACTATTGCGGCTGGAGATCACTTTGCCTTGCTGGGTGCGGGGTCCGGTACTTTTCTTCGCGTTTTCACGGTTGGCGCTGGTTTGCGCTTGGGTAGCCATAATAGTCGGTCCTTTGTGTAACATTTCGTAACATCGTGTTGCGTGACAGGCGTTCGATTTGGATCGGCGATATGAGGCGTGGAGATCCTGCCTGTCGATTTTATTGTGGGGCCGGGGGGTTGGGGATCTTGGGTACGAAGGCTGCAAGTTATTGAGGGGGTTGGGAAGATTTAATGGCCAGTCGTGTGACCGAGGGGGTCGGAAACAGGAGATCGCGTGGCCGGCTATCAAGCCAGGACTCTTAGCGATTAGCCGGCGATAGGGCGGAGCATGGCTGTGGGGAGTAACTTCCGCGAGGTAGCGCGATTCTCCCCCGCTGGCAGGCCCAACTTCGGCGGTATATAACTTCCGGTTACCCGGGGCCGACCGCTACTTGCTCGTGAGCACGGCCGCCAGAAACCGGAGCTCGGACTCCACTTCCGCAGGATCGGCGACAGTATCTGCGATTTCCTGGCGAAAGAGTTCCCGATACCTCTTGCGAAGCCGGTGAATGGCCACCTTGAGCGCTCCCTCTGAGGTGTTCATTTCGCGTGCCAGCGCGGCGTACGGCGCGTCGGACTGCCCGAGAAGGGACATTTTCAACCGCTCGAAATGCTCCGGGCGGTCGTGATGCACGAACTCGTTCCGCAATCTCTCCACGACCCGGTCGAGCATCGAAAGCGCCCAGCGCCGTTCGAAGATCCGCTCCGGCGTCTCATCGTGCGCAGGCTCGCGTTGGTAGCGCTCTTCGCCTGACGAGAATTCAAGCGGCACAAGCAGCCCGCCGCCGCGTTTGCGCGCGCGATGGCGGTCTTCTTCGTCGGCCACAAAGAATTTCAAGGAAGTCAAAATAAAGGACCGGAATCGGCCCTTTTCCGGGTCAGCGCGATCGAGATATCGTCCTTCCAGCACGCGCATGAAGAACTCCTGCGTGAGATCCTGCGCATCATCGGCCGAATAACCGCGCCGGCGCAGATAGGCATATAACGGATACCAGTAGTTCTCACACAGATAAACCAGAGCGGACCGAGCCTCCTTTCGATGTGGATCGCCGGCATCGACCACCAGGGTCCACCGCGTCGTCGGAAACTGGGATGGTCCGGGCAAGGTGTGCATGGTTTGGCCGTTCGTCATGGTCTTATCCTCACAGGCATTCCGCTAAACAGGATAAGGAAATCGAGCGCAAAAGTTACACGCAATTATGGTTGTTTGGCGGACTCAGCCTGGGCCTCCAGCACAACCGGAATGTCGGGATCGGCATCCTTCCAGAGAGTGAGGAGGTCCTTGTAAACGGCGGCCGATTCCGATCGGATCGTTCAGCACGATACCCGGATGATCAAGAATTTTTTGAAACTCAGCCGCTGCCTCGCGATGGCGGCCCATTCGGGAATAAGCGAGGCCGCGCACGTAGACTGGATACAGAGCTCCAAAGAAGGCGCCGGTAAAGAATGCTGTACCTGGAACAGCGAGGTCGTACGGAGCGGCGGCTTGCGTCATTTCGATCGCCTTCGCCGGGTCTCCCTGGTTGAGAGCTTCGAGCGCCCTTAGCGCGGGCAGGTAACTAAACTGGACAGATGTATCCTGCGGGTAGCGCTTTTCAAGGTCCACCTCGATCTTGTGAGCCTGCACGGAATCGTCGAGCAGCGCCAGCGCAAAGGCAGGTCCGTAGTCGGCGTCCCGGCTTCGGAAAAGCGACAACGCGGCTGCCGCGCTTCTTTCCGCCTCCGCGCGAATCCCGAATAGCGCATTCCACGCGGTCCGAGCGCCTTCAAACTGGGCGGCCCGCTCCAACAAACCACCCTGGCGAGCTAAGGTTATCGCGCGGTCCGATAGGCGATCCGCTTCTTTGAGGCGCCCCTCGTGCGCATAGGTCAGAGCTTCCTGTTGCTCGAACCATCCCTGGGCTTCCAACTTTGCCCCGCGTTGAGTCATTTCCCTTTCCATGGCCGCCTGGTCGCCCCTCAGAAAAGCGATAAAGTACCGGCATAACGAGTACTCAACGACTTCGATCCTACGTTCCGATGCCTTACCTCGGCTTCTGACAGGCGGTTTTGGTAGATGTAGGCAAAAGCCACATTTTCGTAGCCAATGGCGAAGTCCGGATCTTGTTTGATCGCCTTTAGACCTTCTTCCGCGGCTCTGTGGAAATGCCCCGACCCCGTCGAGGTGAAGCCCGATAAATATGAATGAGGCGATCGATCCCCGGGATATTTTTGTGCCCAGGATTCCAAGGTTTGCCGCGTCTCTTCGAGGTTTCTGTCTACCTGCCGGTGGTAACTGAACGTGATGAGATAGTTTTCCCGATCGCTAACCCGGTCCCGTAGTTCATAGGCCTTGGCTATATTCTGCACTCCAGTCTCGGGCTCGCCAAGGTCGGAGTACAGCCGGCCCAGTTGGGCATAAGCCATCGCAAATTGTGGGTCGATCTCGATGGCCCGCTCCAGAAGTGGGATGGTTTCCGCTGCCTGTGCCCTAGTCTGTTGTGCCTTCATTGCAGCGCTGTAGGACCTCCAGGCCTCCAGGGAGGGTGTAGTAGCCTCGTCCGGCAGACTGGGCTCCTTTGGAACGGGCGGCAGCGATTCGCCGGCCCGCGTCCGGAACCGGTTTACCATTTGGCCCAGCGCCTTGAAGACGTCCTCTTTTTTGGCTGCTGGCGCCTGTTCCTCGTCCAGAACATCTCCGGTTCGGCAATTCTTTGCGCGCAAACCCAACATGTACTCGCCTTCGAGCCTTGTAATCGAGCCCTCCACGACCGCTGCGCTTCCTGTCCGCTCGCAGATCTCGGCAGCAATGTCCGGGGTGAGTTTCGCATCCGGAGGCCGGCCCATTAGGCGGAGCGTCTGGCTCACGCGCGCGTCGGAAAGCAGAGCCAGATAGGGTGAATCCCCCAGTCGCACAGCCAGGATCTGGCGCAGCGTGCCATCGAAGACGGGATCGCCAGTGGCATTCGCGAAATCTGCGAGAACGATCGTGCCCCTATCAGTCAACCCGGGTCGCGGCGGAGAATCGCGGTGCAGGAGTGACCAAACCGTCACCCCGCTTAGCAGGATGAACGCGAGGCCGGCGGCTGCTCCGAAAACGGCGGGCTTGTGCCTGCGAAGAAACTTGCGCGCCCGGTATAGCGCGCCCGGTGGAGACGCGAGCACCGGCCGATGCTCAGTGTATCTCTGTATATCGGCTGCGAACTCGGTCGCCGAAGAGTATCGCCGTGCCCGCACTTTTTCCAAAGCCTTCATCGCGATCTTGTTCAGGTCGCCATCCACGAGGCGACGCAGAGAGGCTGGGTCCGTCTGGCGGCGCGCGGCAATAT
>Ga0302325_10003756_pt1 | contig 35497 bp, 29 predicted proteins | sample Palsa_T0_2_FD_201948 | JGI IMG/M metagenome (GOLD analysis project Ga0302325, IMG submission 201948) | Peat permafrost microbial communities from Stordalen Mire near Abisko, Sweden - Palsa_T0_2 | ecosystem: Environmental > Terrestrial > Soil > Palsa > Peat permafrost | place: Sweden: Abisko...
GCATGGATGAACTCCGAAGGCCTGGCCGCACCAGAGTTACCCAAAGTAACGTCCCAACATCCGCAAAAACTCCATAGCAAGGCCGCCTTCGTTCGGAAAGGTCATTTTTGCGCCGGAAAGTAGCTAGGCTATTCTCGAAGCATGTTGCTATCGAGCGTGGTGGACACCTCCCGCCGCGTCGCCGACACCACCAAGCGGCTGGAAAAGATCGATCTTCTGGCCCGCCTCATCCGCCAGCTCAGCCCCGAAGAGATCGAGATCGTAGTTCCGTTTCTCTCCTGCCAGACTCGCCAGGGACGCATCGGCATCGGCTACGCCGCCCTGCGTGACGTTCGTAATTCGCACGCCGCGGCCCCATCGTTTGAGATTCTCGCGCTTGAAATTCTCGATGTCGACGGCATTCTTCAGTCCATCACCGCGACGAGCGGGAGCGGCTCCGAGCGCCGCCGCCTCGAACTTCTGCAGTCGATGTTTTCGCGCGCCACCGAACCCGAGCAGCAATTCCTCACCGGCTTGCTGATGGGCGAGCTCCGTCAAGGCGCGCTGGAGGGAATCATGGCGGAGGCTGTGGCCAAAGCGTCGGGGATTGCGCCGGAGCGCGTGCGCCGCGCCGCAATGCTGGCGGGCGATATCGCTCGAGTTGCCCGGGCGGCGCTGGAACAGGGCGAAGCCGGGCTAGCCCAATACGATATTCAATTGTTTCGGCCCATCCAGCCCATGCTCGCGCAGTCGGCCGGGGACGTCCCTGAGGCGCTGGCCTCCATCGGCGAAGCCGCGCTCGAATACAAAATGGACGGCGCGCGCGTGCAGGTCCACAAGTCCGGTGACGACGTCGTCGTGTACTCGCGCAGCTTGAAGGACGTCACTCTCGCGGTCCCGGAAGTAGTGGAGCTGACTCGCGCGCTCCCCGCCAAGGACCTGATCCTGGACGGCGAAGTCATCAGCCTGCTGCCCGACGGCCGTCCTCGGCCCTTTCAAGTCACCATGCGCCGTTTCGGCCGCAAACTGGACGTCGACCGTATGCGGCAGGAACTGCCCATGACGCCCTTTTGGTTCGACCTGCTCTATCTCGATGGCGGCGCTCTGCTCGACGATCCCCAGGCCCGACGCTTCGCCGCGCTTTCCGGGCTCTCGCGCGAGCATTTGATCCCCCACACAGTCACCAACGATGCGCTAGCCGCGGACGAATTTCTCGAACAGGCGTTAGAGCGCGGGCATGAAGGCATCATGGCCAAAGCGATTGATGCGAAATACGCCGCCGGAGCGCGCGGCCAAAGCTGGATCAAAGTAAAGCGCGCCCGTACGCTGGATCTGGTCATCCTGGCCGCCGAATGGGGCAGCGGAAGGCGCAAGGGCTGGCTCAGCAATCTGCACCTCGGCGCGCGAGATACCCGAAACGGCGGATTCGCCATGCTCGGAAAAACTTTCAAGGGTCTTACCGACGAAATGCTGGCCTGGCAAACGCCAGAGCTGTTGCGCCTCGAGATAGGGCGCGACAGCTACACGGTGCATGTGGAGCCGAAGCTGGTGGTCGAGATCGCCTTCAATGAAATCCAGGTCAGCCCGCGCTACGTGAGCGGCCTGGCACTGCGCTTCGCCCGCGTGAAGCGTTATCGCACGGACAAAACCGCGGCCGAATCGGATACCTTTGAGACTGTGCAGCGGCTCGCAGGCATGTCGGGCTGACCTTCCCCGGGGCTGTCTCGCCGCTATCGGGAGTGAATCGCCAATGTCGCCGTACCCGTCGTGCTTCCAGGCATCGAAACCGTGATGGGAACCGAGTCGCCTTCGGTGACGCCCGTGGTCGGTACCTGGAAGTCGATTTGATAGAGTCCGGCAAAGCCCGGAACAACGCCGGAGAATAAAGAGGCGGCGGCCACTCCGCCCACTTTGATGGTGGGGGTGGCAACGGTTTCGTAAAGCACGCTTCCGTCCGCCGGAGCAGGCACTCCAGTGGCAAGGGGAGCGCCGTTGGGATCGCCATTGGGTGTCGCCTCGCCGAGTCCGGTGGTATAAAGAACCAGGTAATCGCCCGGCGCCGCGGGTTGTCCGCAACTGGACAACGGATTCGCTTTGGAGACCGTGCAGTTCTGCGCAAGCTGAAGCGCCGTAGCGGCGCTGGTCGGCATCACCAGCCAAATTGTATTGGCAAACTGCGCGAGGGCTATATCTGCGGTTGGATTTGCAGGGTCCGTGATCAAAAAGATTCCTGGAACGGCCGCCGCCATCAGGAGGGGAAAGTTCAGACCGGCGCCCGAAGGGGTGGTGAGCTGAACCTGCACGGTTCCCGTCGTCGGCAGCTCCGATGGCACGATCAGGTTAATCTGGCTCTGCTCGGTAACCAACGCGAAGAGCGGCGCCGCGGTTCCATTGAAAGTCACCGAAACGCCCTGAGCGGTGGTCGTCTGGTAACCGGTGGTGATCTCGTCTTTGGATCCCAGACCGTTGGCGTAGATGGTAACAATCTCGCCTGGAGTGGCCGTGCCCGTATCGAGGAACGAAGCTGCGTTCACCAAGGCCGAAATTCCCGTCAGCGTCAGCGTCACGGTGTTGCTGCTCTGTCCGGCGATGCTCAGTACCACCGGCACGCTGCCCTGGACGGTTGTTGGAACGGTGAAATTGATCTGGTACAGTCCCACCAAACTCGGTGACAAGCCGGCGAAACTTACAACTGCAGCGACGCCGCCCACCGTCAAGGTCGGCAACGTGGCAGTGTTTACCTGGCTATTCGGCGTTGGGCCGGCGGCAATTACCGGATTCGTTGGCCCCAGACCCACAGCATAGAGCGTCAGTACCTCTCCCGCGTTCGCCAAATTGGAATTGCTCACGTAGGTACCTTTCAGCGTGGCAAAGATACCCAACGTCGGGCTTCCGGGCAGTGCTGGCAACGTCGGAGCCACCGCGGCGATGGTAATGTCGAATGGGACCGACGTGCCTCCGCTCGCGGTCACTGTTACAGTGGTGGCGCCGGTTGGGGAGTTGAACGGCAACTGCACGTTGATTTGATTGGCCGTCACGACGATCACGTAGGCTGCGTTGCTACCCACGTTCACAGTCACACTGGAGGGAGCGCCCGAACCGAAGCCAGTCCCATACACGCTCGCCAAAAGACCAGGACACAACACGCTACTGGTTGGGAGCTCGGAGTTTACCACGGCGGTGACCGTGGGAGCCTGTGCCAGCAAACTGCCCGCGCCGGCACAGATCAAAAGGAAAAGCTTTTTCATCGAACGGACCTCCACATGCGCTCTTGGGATGGCAGAGCGCTAATTTATAATAAAGCTCTCTACGCGAAATGACCAGGGCTTTACGGGTAATATACGCGCGACTGGGGTTGGATGTACCCAACTAGGAAGCCCGTCGCACTGACGATTGCCGGGTCCGATCCCAGCGGCGGAGCCGGGATTCAAGCCGACCTCAAAACATTTCATCAATTCGGCGTGTACGGTGAAGCTGTGCTCACTCTTCTTACCGTGCAGAACACGCGCGGAGTGCAGCGCATCGAATGCCTGGATCCGGAACTGGTGGCGGATCAAATTCGCGCCGTAGTCGGCGACATCCCGCCGGCCGCCGCCAAGACCGGCGCGCTGGGGAACCGGGCGATCATCGAAGCGGTGGCGAAGCTGGCGGGGGATTTTTCATTCCCGCTCATCGTGGATCCGGTCATGCTGAGCAAGAACGGAGCGGCGCTGCTGGCCGCGGACGCCCTAGACGCACTCAAAACATTCCTGCTACCCCATGTCTTTTTGCTAACGCCCAATCTGGAGGAAGCTTCCATTTTGACCGGCGCCGAAGTTCGCGATCCGGCCGGCATGCGCCAGGCCGCCGAAAAATTGGTCCGCATGGGACCCGCAGCCGTGCTGGTGAAAGGCGGGCATCTGGCGGGCGATCCCATCGATATTCTGTTCCACGGGGGCGAATGGACCGAGTTCACCGCGCCGCGCATCGAAACCCGCCACACGCACGGAACCGGTTGCACCTTCTCAGCGGCCATCACAGCGTCGCTGGCCGCGGGCCAAGACCTTCCGGAAGCCGTAAGGCGAGCCAAGCGTTACGTCACGGAAGCTATCCGCAACAATCCAGGATTGGGAGCAGATTCCGGTCCGCTCGACCACCACGCGCTATTTTGAGTCCGGCGGCGGTGCATCGTGCGATGCTGGTTTGGGCTGCTCCGGCAGTATGAAGGAGGTTTCACCGGGGCGCAAAAGCTTCAGCTTCTTGCGAATCTCCAGCTCCTGCTCGGAGGGACTGTTCTCCAGTTTCTTGATGCGATCCCGCCGATACTCGTTCTCGCGCTGGAGATTGGCGTTCTCTTCTTCCAGCTGGCGGATCTCGTTCCACTTCTCCCTGAGAGCCGGCAGGCCTTGCGGGCCGCGAAGCTCCGCCAACCCGTAAGCGCCGATCAGTGCGAAAGCAACCACAATAAGAAAGCGCCGAACAGAACTACTCATTAAGATCCGGTATGAGTCCTTACATTTGTTTATAATCCTCTTTTGTCGAAAGATCCAGAGGAACGGAAAAAAAACTTGCCCAGGGCCGCAAAATTATGACAGACAAGATTGTGGTGCTAAGTTCCTGCGCTTCCGCCGAGGATGCTCAACGAATAGCACGCGCGCTGGTGGAGAAGAGGCTGGCGGCGTGCGTCAATGTGATCCCCGGGGTTCGCAGCCTGTATCGCTGGAAAGACGCGGACGGCAACGACGCCATCGAGGATGAAGAGGAAGCGCTGCTCTTGATCAAGACCAGCCGGCCGCTGCTGGAAGAGTTACGCGAAGAAATCGAGCGGCAGCACTCCTACGAAGTGCCGGAAGTCATCGCTCTTTCCGTCGTGGACGGATCGGAACGTTATCTATCGTGGATGAGTCGGGAACTGGCCCACAAGCCCAGTCTGTGACAGCGAAGGTTAGACCGCGCGACGCCGGACACCCTTGCCGCGCGGGCTGAATGACCTGACCTGCCGCTTCGCATGAGGCGCGCCCCGAGAAATAGAGGACGGGATCACGATGACAGGCGCGGAGTGCTTCTCGGCATGTTTCTCGACTGGAACATCGGCCGGAACCTGACACCGCACCAGCTTGGCATCCAACGTCCGCTCGATCTGCGATATTTGCGAACGCTCCGACCGGGTGGCGAAGGTGGAAGCCGTTCCGCCGGCGCCTGCGCGTCCCGTGCGCCCGGCGCGATGAATAAAGTCCTCCGGAACTTGGGGAAGGTCGAAGTTCACCACGTGCGCGATTCCTTCCACGTGAATGCCGCGTGACGCCACATCGGTGGCCACCAGCACTCGATAGTCGCCGTCCTGGAAGCCGCGCAGCGCCTGGTTGCGCTGGCTCTGGCTGCGGTTGCCATGGATGGCAGCGGTCTTCAGGCCTGCGCGCGCCAGCTTCTTGGCCAGCTTGTCCGCGCCGTGTTTGGTGCGGGCGAAAACCAGAAAGGAGCCTGGTTCCCGGTCCAGCATGGCTTCGAGCAGGCCCAGCTTGCGGTCCTGCTCCACTTCATAAAGATGCAGTTCGATCTTTTCGATCGGTTTGGATGTGTCGCCCACGTCGATGCGCACGGCGTTGCGGACGTGGTTTTGGACCAGGTGCTTGACCGAGCTTTGGATGGTTGCCGAGAACAGCAGCGTCTGGCGATCGGACGGAGTGGCCGCGATGATCTTTTTGACGGTGGGCAGGAAGCCCATGTCGAGCATGCGGTCGGCCTCATCCAGAACCAGAATACGGACATTGCGAAGATCCACCAGGTTGCGGCCCATAAAGTCCGACAATCTTCCAGGAGTCGCAATCAGCACTTCGGAGCCGTTACGAATGGATCGCAGTTGCGCATTCTCGCTTAGCCCGCCGACGGCGATGGAAGCGCGAATGCCGGTGCCGTCCGCCATTTTGACGAACGTGTCGTTGATCTGCATCGCGAGTTCGCGCGTGGGGCTCAGGACAATGGCGCGGAGGCCTGGGACCGCCGGGTGCTTGGGCATCTGGCTGATGGTCTGGAGAATGGGCAGGACGAACGCGAGCGTTTTGCCGGTGCCGGTTTGCGCGGTTGCCACTAGGTCGCGTCCGGCCAGTGCCGGCTCGATGGCCAGAGCCTGGACGGGGGTGGGTTCGACAAAGCCGTGCTTGGCGAGATTGCTCCGGAGGGGAGCGGAAAGGGGAAATTCAGAGAAACTTTTCATTATTTGTTTTGCGGATGAGAATCGACGAGCCGACTACCGGTGAGGGGAGAGGGGGTTGCGGATCAACTTCCAGTAGCTCTTATTGTAGCGCAGTTCGGGATTGGGGACCTAAGCGGCGGATCCCCCGCTAGCGAAGAATGCCGGTGTGACCAAGCGAGTAGCGGCCGGGCTGCGGGTAAACGCACAAGCCGTGCGGTCCCTTACCCACGGCGATGCGTGCGATCAGGTGTCCATCGCCGGTGTCGATCGCATAGATTTTCGCGAGTGTAGCGGCCTGAAAGCCAGAGCACCTTACCATCGGCTGAAACGCCCCCCATGTCCGGACTCCCGCCGGGAACGGTCCACTTTTGAACGACGCTGCGTTCGGCGAAGCTAATCACCGATATCGTGCCCTCGTCGCGATTGGAGCAGTAGAGCAGCTTGGAGTCGCGGCTGGGGTACAGGCCGTGGGCCCCGCGTCCGGTGGGTATGAAGCCAATCGAAACCAATTTGTCGCCATCCACCAAGTGCACGCCATTCGCCAGCATGTCCGCGACATAAAACACCTTACCGTCCGGGGAGGTTTTCACGTCCTGAGGCATGCTCCCGCTGGGCGAGTGCCTCAGATCGTAGGCTCGCCTCATGGACTGAGATCGGGCTCCGTGCGCCGGGCCGTTCGGTAGGAGCGTGGCGCCGCCATCCACATGTTCGGTGAGCGCCATCGTTCCCACTACGGTTCGCTTGGCGACGTCCAACTTAATCAGCGATCCCGAAAATTCGCAGCTTGCGATCAGATATCGCCCATCCGCGGAAAAATCGATGTGGTCGACGCCCCGGCAGGGGACTGGGACGGAATCCACCAGGGCCATTGTGACGGGATTTCGAAAGTCCAGACGATGGACGCGCTCGGCGACAACAATGGCATATTTGCCATCCGGGGTGTAATACATGTTGTAGGGATCTTTGACGCGAACCGTCTCACCCTGCTTTCCCGTTGCCGGATCGATTTTGGCCAGGCTGTCGCCCAGATCGCTCAGAACCCAGAGGGTCTTCAAATCGTAGGAAGGCGTAACATGTTGCGGCTGTCGTCTGACCTTGAAATGATTCACGATCCGAAAACTCCGCGGATCGATGATATCCACCGTGTTGCTGCCGCTGTTGGGGACATAAATCAGATCGGGGAAGCTCCTTACGGTGGGATTGAGCTTTCCCACGTGAGTTTCCGAGTAGATGTCACTGGGATCAACCACGGGCGGCATGCCAGGCAAAGCATTGACCGCGGCTCCCCCAGGCAATGCCGTCAGCGGCCAGATAGCTACGGCGAGCAGAATCGGCCAGCGGTTTCGCACGTTAGCTCCATATTAGCCGCTCTGCGTCTAATCGACGCATAAGTGACCGGCCACGAGCGGGTTGTTCCCAAAATCGGTCAGTCGATGCCGTGACCGGATTGAGAATCCAAAGCTTTTGGCGGCTACCAACGTGCCACTGTATCGGCTATGCTGCGCCACGATCTGACCTGTGCATTCCGCCGGCTCCAGTCCAGTCCCGGGTTTACTGCCGCTGCGATTGTGACCCTGGCTCTGGGCATTGGGGCCAACACTACTATTTTCTCGCTGGTCAATGCCGTCGTCCTCCGGCCTTTCGGGGTGGAACGCCAAAACGAACTGGTGTCCCTGAACGCGCGCAGTTCCAAGGCCCAGTTCCCTACGTTCTCCTATCCAGATTACAAAGACCTTCGCGACCGCAATACCGTGCTGAGCGGCCTGGCGATGTACCGATTCATAGCGGTGAACTTGAGCCGCGGCAGCGGGAATGCGCGAGTGTGGGGCTATGAGGTCAGCGGAAATTACTTCGACCTGCTGGGGGTTGAAGCCATCCGGGGCCGCCTGCTGCATCCCAGCGACGACGTGAAACGGGGCGGGCATCCCCTGGCGGTGATCAGCTACCCATGCTGGCAGAGCCGGTTCGGAGGCGACCCTGACGTCGCCGGCAAGAAAGTGAAGATCGGCGGGCTGGATTACACCATCGCCGGTGTGACGCCCCGGGCATTCATTGGAACCGAGCTTATTTACACTCCCGAGATCTTTGTCCCCCTGGCGATGGCGGAGCAGATCGAGCAATCAAAATGGTTGGACAACCGAAGCGATGGCAATGCCCTGGTGGTGGGCCGCTTGAAACCTGGCGTTTCTTTAAAGAGCGCTGAGGCCGCCCTGAATACCATCATCACCCAGCTCGGCCGCCAATACCCGAAGGACGACGCGGGCGTTTCCATCGTACTCTCGCCGCCGGGCATGGCCGGCAACTATCTGCGCGGAGCCATCACCGGGTTTTCCGCGGTGTTGATGGCCGTGGCCGGCACGGTGCTTCTGATTGCCTGCGTGAATCTGGCGGGTCTGCTGCTGGCTCGCGCGGCCGACCGGCGGAAGGAGACCGCAATCCGTCTGGCTCTGGGGGCCAGCCGCAGTCAGCTTCTTCGCCAGCTTCTCACCGAGAGCCTGATGCTCTCCGTCGCGGGCGGGGCGGCGGGAATCCTGCTGGCCGGGTGGCTCAACGACCTGGTGAACGTCTGGCGTCCGCCCGTTGACATTCCAGTGATTCCTGAAATTGTAATGGACACGCGCGTGCTGTTGTTTAGCGCCGTCGTCACGCTCCTTACCGGGCTTCTGTTCGGCTTGGCGCCCGCGCTGCAATCCGCGCGCGCCAGCCTGGCTGGGGCCATCAAGAATGACGCGCCCTCTGAAAAGCTCCGGCGTCTTAACCTGCGCGACATTCTGGTCACCGCGCAGGTGGCGCTTTCCGTGGTCTTGCTGATCGGAAGCATCCTGGTGGTGCGCAGCTTGCAGCACGCGCTTAGCCTGAATCTTGGATTCCAGCCGCAACATGCCGCCGTCCTGTCCTACGATTTCGCCGCGCAGGGCTACGACGAGGAGCGCGGGCGGCAGTTTCAGCGCCTGTTGCTCGCCAAAGTCCGTTCCCTGCCGGGAATCCAGGCTGCCGGGGCCATCGATGGCCTGCCACTGACCCTCAGTATTTCCAATAGCGACGTCTTTCTGGAAGGCAAGCCGGAGCCGCGCGCGGGCGAGGTCCCTTTGGCCAACATGTACCTTGTCACTCCCGGCTATCTCCAAGCCATGCGGACGCGCCTGGTCGCCGGCCGCGACCTGGATCAGCGCGATACCAATGACGCGCCGCTGGTCGCGCTGGTCAATGAGGCGTTCGTTCGCCAGCTCCTGCCCGGTGAAGATGCCGTCGGGAAGCGATTCCGCCACGGCGACGCCGGGAAATGGATTCAGATCGCCGGCGTGGTGGAGGACGGAAAATACCGTTCCCTGGGTGAGACCCCGTCGCCGACTATTTTCGAGGCGATGGAACAGAACTGGACTTCCGGACAGACCCTGGTGGCGCGTTCGCCTTTGGCCGAAGCCGAGACCGCCCGTCTGCTGCGCCGCACCGTCGCGGAACTGGACCCATCGCTCACCGTTTTCGACGACGGCAGCCTGGCCAGTGCGCTCGGGCTCGCATTGTTCCCCGCCAAGCTGGCAGCGGTGGTGCTGGCGTCGTTTGGATTGCTCGCGGTGGTTCTGGCCGCGACCGGCGTCTACGGAATCATGGCCTACGCAGTGTCCAGAAGGACACGGGAAATCGGCATCCGCATGGCCCTGGGCGCGGCTCCAGCACAAGTGGCGCGCCTGGTGTTGCGGCGGACAGCGATGCTGCTGGCAGTGGGGATAGCGATTGGCTTCGCGATGGCGTTCGCGGCGGGACAATTCTTCGCCCAGATCCTCTACGGCATCGGCGCGCACGATCCTTTGACGTACCTCTGCGCAATCGCGCTCATGGCGATGGTGGCATTCGTCGCCTGCTGGGTGCCCGCTCGCCGCGCCATTCATACAGACCCGCTGACGGCCCTTCGTACGGAGTGAGCCTGTCGCGCCGCTTGCTTGCCCACTTGCTTATATTGGCTGCCTGTGCCAACATGTGCGTCAGTACAACGCGTCAGTCAGTACAATGCCTCAAGGCGAAAACATTGGGAGGAGTCCATGCGGAATCACTTCAGTAAAACAGTTGCCTGCTGTGCGATTGCAATGGCCGGTCTGGCAAGCGTGGCAAGTTCACAGGCTCCGCCGGCCGCACCGACCAGCACCGCAGTCGCAAATCCGACATACATTTCTATTCCTATGGAAATCACGGTGAACCGCCCCGCCGCCGAAGTATGGAAGCGGGTGGGCAAGTATTGCGATATCGGCGAGTGGCTGCAGCTGCCGTGCACCATCGTTTCGGGCAAGGACGGTGAATTCGGCGTCGTCCGGTCCATCGGCAGCGAGGTTCTGGTGGGAAAGACCGAACTTTCCTACACTTACACACAGCCCGTGCGGGACGGACGACCGTACAACCTATATCACGGCACGCTGGAGGCGAGGCCCGTAACGGCCACTACATCCAAGCTCGTCTACACATTGATCTTCGACAACTCGATGCTGCCCGACGACGCCGCGCGCGAAAAGGACAGGGCCCAAAGGGCCGCACGGTTCACGCAGGCGCTACAGAATATGAAGATCCTCGCCGAGGGCGGCTCTCTGCCTTCCGTCCCGACTCATTGAGCAAACGTCACTATTTCTCCGGCTACGCTTGCCATCCGACGGTTTTAAGACGATAGCCGCCATTTTGTGCGCGTATAGGCGATTTGGAAGCCCTTGCGCTCGGCATTGCGTTGGGAGTTGCTGCCTGCTTCGGCCACCATCATTGCCAGATCACAGCCGTGGTCGAAAGCGTAGCGCATGCGCCGATCCAACAGCGCCGCCTGAAGGCCGCGGCGTCGGAGTTCGGGAACCGTGGCCGAACCGCCGAACAGGGCAACTCCCTGGTGAATAAACAGCACGCCGGCGGCGCCGGGCTGGCCATCCAATTCCGCAAGGAAGCAGAGGCTTTGCTCGCGCGCTGAGGAGATGTCGCCCATTTGTAGAACGAAGTCCTGCAGTTCCGGATGATCGTGCGTCCAGCCTCTGGCGCTAATGCCGGCCCACAACGCCCCTTCCCCTGGACGCGTGAGGCGCACTTGAATATTGCCGTGCTCGTTCGCCGCGGGCTTCTCGACGGGCCGAACCATGACATTACTGATCTCAGTCGGCCGGTATTGGCGGGAACACAGCAAGTCGATAGCAGCCACCCCGGCGAGCGGACTCACTTCATGCTGCACTGCCGCGCCGCGGTCCAGAAAGAAGCGCTCGAGGATGTCCAGGGAGGCCGGGGTCAGTTCCTCGAATATACCGAGTCCGAAAGACTGCGTGACGGGCGAGTCGATGGCATCGAAGACGGCATATGCGCCGGCGCATTCCATCCACTCGGCTCCGCAATCGGGAAACCTGCGGCGGCGGGCTTGGGCAAACTGCACGCAAGCATGCCCCTCCGCGCGCTCCAAGCGCCGCGACAGCGCCAAGTCGGAAAAGAGCATATCTGGCAATCGTAACCCGCCGGGAATTTGACCGTACAACGGGCTGCCAAAACGTAATCCGTGGGTAAGGTTCGGGAATGCGGCTGCGCGTTACTCTGGTAACAGCGGCAATGCTTCCTATACTTCAGCAAAAATCTGCCGGCGTGCGCGATCCGGTCTGCGGCATGATCGTGGATCCGCAGCAGGCGGCGGGGTCGGCGGCGTATCAAGGCCGAAACTTCTATTTTTGCTCGAAGGAATGCGCCGCTCAGTTTCAGACGGACCCGGAAAAGCATCTGCATCCTCGGCCCGGGTCACCGGAGGTGGCAGGCGTGGAGTACACGTGCCCCATGCATGCGCAAATCCGGCAAATCGGACCGGGCTCGTGTCCCATCTGCGGCATGGCGCTGGAGCCGGTCAGCTTTACTCGCGATTCGGCGGACCAAGGCAATCCCGAATACCGGGGCATGCTGCACCGGTTCTGGCTGAGTGTGCCGCCGACCGCAGTGCTGCTCGCCATGATGTCCGCCAACCTCAACTGGGGGGGCTGGATACTGGTGGAACTCATGTTGGCCACGCCAGTGGTGTTGTGGGCAGGATGGCCGATCTTCGAGCGCGCCTGGGCGTCCATCGTGAACCGCAGCCCGAACATGTTTACGCTCATTGGCATGGGCGCCGGCACGGCGTATCTGTATAGCGCTCTTTTGGTTGCCGCTTGGCGAATACTTCCACTTTGGTTCTTCCGGCAATTTTTGGCCGTCGAGTCCACGCCATCGTTCTACTTTGAGCCCGCGGCCGTGATCGTTTGCCTGGTGCTGTTGGGACAGGTTCTGGAATTGCGCGCCCGCAGCCAGACCAGCAGCGCGATCAAGGCTCTGCTCAAGCTGGCGCCCGACACCGCGCGGCGCATTCACCCCGACGGAACGGAACAGGATGTGGCGCTGGACCAGGTGCATCCGGGCGATCTGTTGCGAGTGCGTCCGGGCGAGCGCATTCCGGTGGACGGCATGGTCATCGAAGGTGCAAGTTTCGTGGATGAAGCGATGATTACGGGCGAGCCTGTCCCGGTGGAAAAAGCGCCGGGAAGCCGGGCAACGGGCGGAACGGTGAACGGTACCGGCGCATTCGTCATGCAAGCCGAGCACGTGGGTGCGGAGACGTTGCTGGCGCGGATTGTCAAAATGGTCGGTGAAGCACAGCGCTCGCGCGCGCCCATCCAGCGGCTGGCGGATCGCGTTTCGGCTGTGTTCGTTCCCACCGTGATTACCGTCGCGATGGCGACTTTCCTGGTGTGGGCGCTGGTTGGCCCGCAGCCCAGGGTGGCCTACGCACTGGTGAACGCGGTTGCCGTTTTGATCATCGCCTGCCCCTGCGCGCTGGGATTGGCTACGCCCATGTCCATCATGGTGGGAACGGGCCGCGGCGCAACCGCCGGCGTGCTGATCCGCAACGCCGAAGCGCTGGAACGCCTGGAGAAGGTGGACACGCTGGTAGTGGATAAAACGGGCACGCTGACCCAGGGCAAGCCAAAGTTAGTGTCGGCGCCGGATGATGAAGTTCTGCGCCTGGCTGCCAGCGTGGAGAAGCTGAGCGAGCATCCGCTGGCCGCCGCCATTGTTGCTGGGGCCGAGGAGCGGAAGCTGGTCCTGTCGAAGGCCGAGCAGTTTGAATCGGTGACCGGGCAAGGCGTGACGGCGCTTGTGGATGGCCATCGAGTGTCGGTGGGTAGACCGGTAGCTCCGCTGGACCAAGCTCAATTTCGCATGTCAAATGCCGCCGGGCAGACGATCGTGCACGTCAGCATCGATGGCAACGCCGCGGGAACGCTGGGTCTGGCCGATCCGGTGAAGCCTTCGGCACGGGCAGCCATTCAGAGGTTGCATCGCGACGGGCTGCGAATCGTCATGCTCACGGGCGACAATCGCTCGGCCGCCGAAGTGGTGGCGCGTTCGCTCGGCATCGACGAAGTGCAAGCCGGTGTGCTGCCGGATGGAAAGGCCGAGGCCATCGCGAAGCTTCAGGCGCAAGGCCGCATCGTCGCGATGGCCGGCGATGGCATCAACGATGCCCCGGCTTTGGCCCGCGCCGACGTGGGAATCGCGATGGGATCGGGAACCGATGTCGCCATGGAGAGCGCCACCATTACACTGGTGAAGGGCGATCTCGGAGGGATTGTGCGCGCCCGCGCGCTCAGCCAAGCCACCATGCGCAATATCCGGCAGAATCTGTTCTTTGCCTTCGTCTATAACGCGATCGGCGTGCCGCTGGCGGCCGGCGTTCTCTATCCTTTTTTCGGACTGCTGCTCAGTCCCGTCATCGCGAGCGCGGCCATGACGTTCAGCTCCGTCTCCGTGATCGCGAATGCGCTGCGGCTGAGAAAACTTGCGCTGTGATCGATCTTCATAGCCATACCGACGAATCGGACGGGACCTTCGCTCCCTTGGAACTGGTGGACCTGGCGCTGGAGCGCAACATCGAAGCGCTCGCCATTTCCGATCACGACACCTTCGCGGGTTTCGATCAAGCCTTGCCCGCGGCTCGATCGCGCGGCCTGGATCTGGTGTGTGGAATCGAACTGAGCACGCGCGTGCAGGGGGCAAAAGTCCGAACCGTTCATCTGCTCGGCTATTTTCTTCAGCAACCGCCGCCGGCCGACTTTCGCGAGTGGCTGGGTGAGTTGATCGCCGGCCGCAGGGATCGCAACCAGCGCTTGATCGCCAGCTTGAACAAACAGGGCATCGACATTAATTTGGGCGAGGTGGAACGGCTGGGGCGCACCTTGACCGGACGTCCACATTTCGCGCGCCTGCTGATCCAAAAGGGCTACGTCAGCAACTTCGATGAAGCCTTCCGGCGTTACCTGGGCGAATTGGCGCCGAGTTATGTGGAGCGCTTCGCACCTTATGTTGCGGTGGCCATACAACGCGTGCTCGACGCGGGAGGATTGCCGGTTCTGGCTCATCCCATTCGCCTGGGTTTCCGCGATCCGGACGCCGAGGAGAAATTTATCGGCGATTTGCGGGACAACGGACTGCGCGGCATCGAAGTGTTCCATTCCGATCATCGGCCGGCGGACATGGAACGCTATGCCGCGATCGCGCGCAAGTACAATCTCGCCGTTTCGGGAGGATCGGATTTTCACGGCGACGTGAAGCCGCAAATCTCGCTCGGCACCGGCTATAACGGAAATCTGAACATCCCGAGATCGGTGCTGGACAGCCTTCGCGCCGCTTCCCGATGAGCGCTTTCGACGCAGTAGTGGTGGGAGCGGGTGTGTTCGGAGCTTGGACTGCGTTGCATTTGCGCCGATCGGGCCGCCGGGTGCTGCTCGTGGATAAGTATGGTCCTGGCAATAACCGGTCCAGCTCCGGCGGCGAGTCGCGCATCATTCGCATGAACTATGGCGGGGATGAAATCTACACCCGCTGGGCCATGCGGTCGCGCGAGCTTTGGACGGAGTTGTTCGCACAGGTGGGGCGGCCGGAGCTGTTCCAAAGCACCGGCGTGTTATGGACCCCGGCGCCGGATGACCCGCGGGCCGCCGCTGCGCAAGCGGCTTTCGAGAAATACGGCGTGGTGTTTGACCGGCTGACGCCGGCGGATCTTGCCCGGCGGTTCCCGCAATTGCGCTTTCGCGAGCAACGCATGGGTTTGTTCGAGCCCGAGTCCGGGGTGTTGCTGGCGCGGCGGGCGGTGCAGGCGGTGACCGCTCAGGCGGTTCGCGAAGGAGTTGAATATCGCCAGGAGACCTTGCTCACGCACGATGGCTCGGGGACGGTGGTTTATGCTTGTGGGCCTTGGCTTCCGAAGATGTTCCCCGAGGTTTTGGGGGGACGGATTCGAGTCACGCGCCAGGAGGTTTTTTTCTTCGGCACACCAGCGGGAGATCGCGGCTTTGCTCCACCGCAGATGCCGGTGTGGGCCGACATCACCGATCAGCACAGCGCCTATACGATTCCCGATATCGAGAACCGCGGCTTCAAACTCGCCTTCGACCGGCATGGTCCGGAGTTTGACCCCGACACCGGCGATCGCGTTGTTCGCGATATCGACCAGGCGCGTGCGTTCTTAGCGGAGCGATTTCCCCGCCTGGCCGGTGCGCCGCTGGTGGAATCGCGGGTATGCCAGTACGAAAACACGTCGACGGGCGATTTCCTGATCGACCGGCATCCTGGTTTCCAGAATGTCTGGCTGGTGGGAGGCGGATCGGGCCACGGATTCAAGCATGGTCCGGCGGTGGGGGAACACGTTGGAGCGCTGGTTGAGGGCAAGGCAGCCGTTGAGCCGCGGTTTTCGCTGGTATCGAAGAGCCAGGAGGCGCGGCGGTCGGTGTTTTGATGTGATTGCGCTATGATGAACTTAGTTGCCACCCGTTTCGCGGTGGGAGGGATCACCATTCACGATAACGAGCCCAAATCCGGTCAAAGAACGCCCATGGAAAAGCTGGCCCAGAACATCCAGGAAGCTTTTCTCAATAATGCGCGCAAGGATAAGACTTTCCTGACCATCTATTTGATGAGCGGCGTAAAGCTTTCGGGCCGCATCAAGAGTTTCGACAAGTATTCGGTGGTGCTCGAGACCAACAATCAGGAGCAGCTTATTTTTAAGCACGCCATTTCCACGGTGGTAGTCTCGAAGCCGTTCCACGCATCGGCGGGCGGCCATCCCTCCGGAGCCTCCGGATCGGCAGGGGCCGCCACGGCCAGTCATCCCGCGCCGGCGGAACCCGTGGAAGATTAACCAAGGCCGAAGATTGATCAAGAGAGAAGACTAACGAGCCGCTTGGCAGGGCATAGCGAAGAGCGCGCGATTCTGGTCGGGCTGGATTTGACATCCCGCTCGCACCGTGGCTCTATAACGCGAGGCGGCGCCGAGCCGGACACGCATGGCGCCGAAGAATCGCTCGACGAGATGAAAGCGCTGGCCGATACGGCCGGCGCGCGGGTGGAAGAGACCATCGTGCAATCCCGGCAAGCGCCGGATTCGGCGACACTCATCGGCTCCGGCAAGCTGGATGAATTGCGCCGCCTGGTGAATTTCCACGCAGCGGACCTGGTGTTGTTCGACGCCGAACTGACGCCCACGCAGCTTCGGAATCTGGAGCGCGCTCTCGATTGCAAGATTCTGGACCGGACGCAATTGATCCTGGATATTTTCGCCCGCCGCGCGAGAACGCGCGAAGGACAATTGCAAGTAGAACTGGCGCAGTTGAATTACTTGCTGCCGCGCCTGGCGGGAAGGGGCGCAGAAATGTCCCGGCTGGGCGGCGGCATCGGCACGCGCGGGCCCGGTGAAACCCAACTCGAAACAGACCGCCGGGGCATTTATCGCCGCATCAAGAAGCTGAACGATCAGCTGGAAAGCGTGCGTGGTGGACGGGGCACGCAACGTCGCCAGCGGCAATCCGTTCCGCTGGCCACCATCGCGCTGGTGGGATACACAAATGCCGGAAAATCCACGCTATTTAATCGGCTGACCGGCGCCGCAGTGATGGCCGACGCGCGCATGTTCGCCACGCTCGACCCTACGGTCAGGCACTTGACGCTGCCGTCGCGGCGCAAGGTGCTGGCGAGCGATACGGTGGGATTCATTCGCAATCTTCCCACCACGCTGGTGAAAGCGTTCCGCGCCACGCTGGAGGAGGTGACGGAAGCGGCATTGCTGTTGCATGTCGTGGACGCGTCTTCGCCCAGCGCACCGCAGCATACCGCGCGTGTCTTTGAAGTGCTGGCCGGCATCGGCGCCGATCAGACGCGGCAGATTCTGGTGCTCAACAAAATGGATCAGATGGAGACCGCCGGAAACGATACAGAAAGCCTGGCGCAAAGAATTATGGGCGAAGTCAAAGCCGGCGCTCGCACCGAGACGATCCCCGTATCGGCCCGCACCGGCGGTGGTTTCAGCGAACTGCTCCAGGCCATCGACCAGGCCTTGCCGCTCGACCCGGTGTCCCGCCAGCGGTTCCTCATCCCGGCGGGCGAAGGCGCGCTGATCCACTTACTTCATGAGCACGCCAAAGTGCTCTCCAGTCAGTATCGGGGCGAGGTGCTGGAAGTGGAGGTGGAGGTCCCGGAGTCCGTGAAGCGGCGCCTCTCGAGGTACCTTGCCGAATGATATTCTGACATCAGGAATCCGGATCCAAAAAGACGCCACGCCGACATGAATCTGCCCAATGCGCTGACGATTCTTCGCATCTTTTTTGTGCCGTTTCTGGTCGCGGTGCTGGTGGAGCAGAATCTGCGCATCGAATGGCGCGGCGGGGTGCTGGTGACCAACGCGTTCCTGGCGCTATCCATCTTTTTGATTGCCGCGGCCACCGATCTTCTGGATGGATATCTCGCCCGGCGCTGGAAGCAAATCACCACGGTGGGGACGCTGCTGGATCCCATCGCCGATAAACTCCTAATCTCTGCGGCGCTGGTTTCGTTGGTGCAGATCCGGCGAGTGCCCGCCTGGATGGTGGTGCTGATCATCGGCCGGGAGTTCGCCGTCTCCGGACTGCGCAGCATCGCCGCAGCGGAAGGCTACACGATACAGGCCAGCGACCTGGGCAAGACCAAGATGATCACGCAGGTGGTGGCCATTTCCATGGTGCTGTTGAGCATTCGCTGGCAATCGCTGAACGGCTTCGCAATGCTTTGGATGTGGGGCGTGGTGATCTTCGGTATCGCTTCCGCCATCCAATATTTCCGCAAGTTCTGGCGCATGGTGGACGATTCCATCAAGCATCGCCGCCGGCAACAGCTATTGCGAATCGAGCGCCAGCGCAAGCGCATGCTGCGAACCCAAGCCAAGGCCGAGGCGGAGAAGATGGGCCAGGCCAAGTAGTTGCCCGCAAACGGCCACTCCCCCGCGGTCGTGGCTCAGTCGCTCTCTTTGGGCGGCGAGAAGATCTGGAAATTGTCGGGCGTGAACAGCACGATCAACACTTGCCCGCGCGCTCCCAGCGGACCGAGCAATCTTCCATTCAATCGCACTTCGATTCCAGCGGCATTGCCCACGCGCATCTTGGCGAACTGTTTGCCGCCTACGCTCTTGGTCTGATTCGGCTGCATAGTGCCGGAAAACACCGGCTTGCCATCGGAAGACACCGAAAGCCAGGTGGCTTCGCGCGCCATAAGATCCAGCATCACTTTGTAATCGGATGCAGCCACCGAATTGTAATCGGATGCAGCCACCGAAGCTGCCATTGCAATGTTGCCGGGCAGCGCGGTTCTCGGCGCGGGCGGAATTTTTGGCGCCTTCGAACTTGCGCCCGCCGTGGCCGGCCGATCGAAGGCGCGCACCCATCCGATCATCCCTTTCAGGCTGATGGACGTTCGTGCATCGTGCCACCAAACGTAAACTGCCGAGCAACCAACCAGCACCAGCACCAGGCTGGCGGCCGACGCGAAGGAACGTCGTGTGTGAAAGCGGTGTGCGAGAGTGATCGGAGGAACATCTCGCGCCGCGACGCTTTCGAAACCGGGCAATCGCAGAGGTTCATCTGCGCTTAACACTCGATCGACTTCGGCATCGATCTCTCGTGTGTCCAACGACAAAGATTTGGCGTACTGATCGACAAAGCTCTTATAGAAGAAGCCACTCGGCAGTATCTTGCGATCATCGGATTCGATCGCTTCCAAGTATCTGGCGCTGATTTTGGTCTGCGCTGCAACCGAACAGAGTTCGAGCCCCTGTTCCAGGCGCGCACGTTTTAGGGTCTCACCGACAGAAAGCATACGAAATTGCCTGCTACCTTACGGTTATAATACTACAGCCGATGGGGCAAGATTACTTAGGTTCTATTACGGTGGTGGTGGTGACCTGGAATCGACGCGATCTTTTGAGTTCGTGCTTGCAATCACTTACCCGACAGAAATTGAACCAGCCGTTTGAGGTGGTGGTTGTGGATAACGGCTCTGACGACGGGTCGCCTGAAATGGTACTAAAGGATTACGTTAGAAGTACCAGCTTCCGGTTGCGGCTGATCCGGAATTCGGACAATCGTGGCTTCTGCGCCGCCAACAATCAAGGCTTCGCGGCCTCCGATTCCGAGTTCGTCGCGCTGCTCAATAACGACGCTGAGGCGGAACACGACTGGCTCGAAAAGCTGGCGAAAGCCTTCGACGGCCGGCCGGACGTCGGCATGGCCGCTTCCAAAATTTTGGTGTACGAGGATCCCCGCCGGATCGACAAAGCGGGCCATTTGATTTATCCCGATGGCCAGAACCGCGGGCGCGGCAGCGGTGAGTTGGACCAAGGGCAGTACGATCGTGTGGAAGAGATTCTGTGGCCCGACGGGTGCGCGGCCATGTACCGGCGCGCGATGCTCGATCAGATCGGGGGCTTCGACGAAGATTTCTTTGCGTATGCCGATGACGCGGAGCTGGGGCTGCGAGCGCAGATAGCCGGATGGAAGTGCCTGTACATCCCCGACGCGGTGGTGCGGCATCATCGTGGCGCAACGCTGGGCCTGCGATCGTCGCGGCGTCTGGAGTTGATCGAACGAAACCGCCTGTTGCTGGCGGCCAAGCTGTTTCCCTGGAGCTTGCTGTGCTGGAACCCTTTCTATTACGGGATGCGGCTGGCGGCTGGAGTTTGGGCCGCGATCGCCGGCCAAGGGGAAGTGGGCAAGTATCCCGGAGTTCGCGGAAAGCTGCGGGCTGCGATCGCGATGTTGCAGGGCGATTGGCAAGCGGCGCCGCTTCTGCCGCGCATGCTGGCGAAACGACGCGCTGTGGAACGCATTCGAAGGCTTTCGCCGCGCCAAGTGAGGAAGCTCATCATGGATCACCGGATTTCTCTCAAACAGCTCATGCGCCAGGCCGTTTAGAGTGCCGGCCTCTACCTAAAAATGCTCCGCATTTATGTAATCGCCACCGGCGGGACCATCGAGAAAGTCTACTCCGAGCAGACCGGCAACGTGCAGAATCTCGACAGCAAAATCGACCGCTATTTTCGCATGCTCCGCTTGCCGGACGCCGAAATCGCGGTGACGCACCTGATGAACAAGGACAGCCTGGAGATGACGGACGCCGATCGCGAAAGAGTGCTCGCCAAGGTGCGCGAGAAACTGCAGGAGGCCGCGGCGCCGGTGGTCATCACGCACGGAACCGACACCATGGTCGAAACCGGACTGCTGCTTCAAAAGAATTTGCGCGACTTGCGTTATCCCATCGTATTGACGGGCGCGATGACGCCGCTAGGGTTCGAAGGCAGCGACGGATTACAGAACCTGACCGAGAGCCTGCTTGCGGCGCGCATGCTAGCGCCCGGTGTTTACGTAGTAATGCACAATCAAGTGTTCCCGGTGGACCGGGTGCGCAAGGATCGCGAATTAGCGCGCTTTGTCTGGAAATAGCCGCATCGCTCCAGCCTGTTTCCGCCAGACCTGCGAGCGGATCAAGCCCCATCTGCGTTCACTGTGCGCTACTTCATCTAGCCCGCCGCGTTCCAGAAGCTTGCGATAAGGCGGGAGCTTCCAGGCACGCAGTCCCGTGGTTATAGAGAAGAAACCGTACATCGCAGCAAGCCACAGCCGGGCATGCAGGCGTCGAACTCCGCCAGGCGGCTCTTGAAACTCGCTCACCAGCCAGGTGGCGCCGGGCGCAAGTGACGCGCTCACCTTGCCGATCACGACTTCCGCATCGCGACAGCTCAAGATGTCCAGGAAAAAATGGCTAACGGCGAGATCGAACGGGCCATCAGGCATCGCGTGGGCCACTGCGTCGACGTGGTGAAATTGGACGCGCGATCGTTCGCAACCCGGCACGCGCTTTCGCGCCAGTTCGATCATTCGGGCGCTGGATTCGATTACCGCAACACTAGCCTGCCGATTGCATTCGAGCAAACGCGCGAGAAATCGACCGTCGCCTTCGCCCAAAATCAGCGCTCGTCGAGCCTCCGCAGCATGGGACAAGAAATCGAAGCGGGCGCATTCCAGGTCAAGTCCGAAGGCCGCGTACTCCAGACACCGATAGCTGCCGGCGATCCGGTCGGCATTCATCAAAGTACTCTCATTTCAACATCAGGAACAGGAGCGGGCTCAGTAATACTCCGTCCACCAGCGCCCGCCGCGTGTCGAGCGAAAGGCGCCGGCCAAACCAGAACAGCACCGCACATGCGCCGGCGCTGACGGCGATCGATGTGTACCACTGGTTCCGGCCCGCGAGAACACACGCCACCACTGCTACGGGAACCCAAAATAAGTAGGTGCTCGCTAACCAGTGTGTCAGCGGATGCAGGGGAGGATGAATGGCCGGCGTTTCGTTCGCGAGTTCACACCACTCCCACGCTTCAATCGCGATCATGTTCGCCAGACAAAGCACGAAGAAGGCGGCCGCCGGCCACGCCAGGCTGGGGCATGGAATGGTGGCCCAGGCCGTGAGAAAAGTTCCCGCCGTGAACAGAATCGCGGCTGCAATTTCTTTCGGAATTCTGACGGAATGGCCTGCCATATGGAACGTTGCCAGGTAGGCCAGGACGCCCGCGAGTGGAATCAGCCCCTCGCGCAGAATCGCTGGGCCTAACCAAAGTATCGCGATCAGCGCGTCGGCCGCGATAACGCATGCCAATAGCGTGCCCATCGGTTTCGAATGCAGGCGATAGTAGCGATGACGAGCGGGCTCGCACAGAGACGCCGGCCTTCGCGCGTCCAGCAAACGGTCCAGCAAATAGATTGCCCAAACGGTCAGGCCCAGCACCAGCCGCCCGGCAGGCCGCAGCGGCAGCGAAAAGCGATGGGCCAGGAAGCCCTGCCAGAGCACGGCTACCAGGGGCGCATCCAGACTCAACAGGTTGGGCCACAGCCACAGGGGCGCGGAGCCGTCCTCAGATTGAGAAACCCGGCCGTTCTTCAACTTCAACCATTATTGCTCGGAGACGATCTTGCCGCCAACCATGGTCATCGTGACGCGCGTCTTTCCGACATCCGCGGGCGTGGCGGTAAAGATATCGCGTGAGAGAACGGCCAGGTCTGCGAACTTGCCCGGCTCGAGAGTTCCGGTCGTTTTTTCGGCGAAGTTCGCGTAGGCCGCATCTCGCGCGTAGGCAAGAACGCCTTGTTCGACGGAAAGCCTTTCCTGGGGCTGATCGTATTGAATCTTGCCGACAGGTCCTTGCGGCGTGATTTGCCGCAGGACTTCACGAGTCATGGTTTCCTCAATGGCTGCCATCGGGTCCGGCGGCCAGGTGCACGGCCAATCGCTGCTGAACGTCACCATGGCTCCGGCCTTGAGCAAGCTGTTCCAGGTATCGATCTTCACCGGCCCCAGTTGACCCGCGTTGCAGCAGAAGCCCGGCTGCATACTCGCGATCACCGAGAGTTGATGAAAACGAGGGATGTCCTCCGGGTTCAGGTAATCGGCATGTTCCATGCGAAAGCGCCGATCGCGAGGGCCGTTAATCTTGTCCGCGGCCTGGTAGGCGTCCAGCACCATTCGCGCGGAGTCCACTCCGATGGAGTGGGTCATCAATTGATAGCCGCGCTTGTCCAACTCCACGAACAGTTTCTTGAGCTCTTCGGGTGAGTACACCGGCGGGTCGGTGAGACCATCGGAAAAGAATTTGACCAGGTTCGCGGAGACCCAGGAATCATGGTAGCCGCTGCGCGCTTTTTCCAAGTCAGCCAGGAACTGTGGCGTCAGGTGGTGGTTCACGGCGACGGCGCCGAATGCGGTGCGTGTTCTGAGCGTCAGCAGCCCGCGATCCCTCATCTTCCCGTATAGCTCAATGTCGGCCAAACTGCCCGTCGCCATGGTCGCGCTCGTAATGCCGAATCCATTCAGGTAATGCATAGCTTTTTGGAGCCATTCAAACTTCACAGCCATGGGCGGATCGGGCAGCGCCTGCTCCACAATCTCCATCGCGCCTTCCATCACGACACCGGACCGGTGACCGTGAGCGTCGCGCAGAATGTTCTCTTCGATGGATGGATCGGGAAAAGGACGATCCGAAATATGGGCCAGGTCGAGAGTCTTCTGGTTCACCCACAGCGCGTGCTCGCTCACGTCGTGAATCACCAGCGGACGGTCCCCAACGGCCCGATCCAGAAGTTCGTGCGTGACGGTGGGCTTTTTGTAGGCGTTGCCGGAAGGCGTGAAGTCCGTAATGAACTGCACTCTGCCGAAGATCACCGGATCCTTGGGGTGGCTCGCGACATAGGCCTTGATCTTGCCGATCAGCAGATCGGATTCCTTTGACGTGATGTTGGATTCGGGCGTGGACAGATTGAATCCGTGCAGCGCCAAAGCGCCGAACCACAAATGCACGTGGCCGTCGGTGATCCCCGGAATCACCGTCTTGCCCTGCAGGTCGATCAGCTTGGTGTTCGCCGAGCGGTGGTGCGCGATCTCGGCGTTCGAGCCAACGGCGTCGATCTTGTCTCCGGTGATCGCCAACGCTTCCGCCCAGCGGCTCTGCGTGTTGGCGGTGTAGATGCGGCCATTCACCAGCACAATGTCGCTGGAAAAAAGCGTCTGGCACGCCAGGGACAGAAGCAGGAACTTCACAGACCTCCGCAAAATCATCTCACTATGATTGCAGATAATGGTGGAGAGCTAATGAACAACCACTATCAGCAGTTGATCGGTGGCGCCTGGCAGAATGCTTCCAATGGCGCTACCTGGGATGTATTGAATCCGGCTACCGAGGAAGCGGTTCGAAGCGTGCCCTTCGGTAACGCTCAGGATTGTGCGTTGGCCATTGAAGCGGCGGCGAAGGCGTTCCCCGCGTGGTCCGGCAAAACGGCATATGAACGGGCCGCTCTGCTGAAGAAAGCCTCCGAATTGATACGGCAGCGCGCGACGGATCTCGCGCACACCACGGTGCTGGAATGTGGCAAGCCCTTGCCGCAGGCCAAAGCGGAATGGGGCGTCGCCGCGGACTTGTTCGAATGGTTCGCCGAAGAAGGCAAGCGCGCTTATGGCCGATGGGTACCGTCGCGAAGTCCCGCCAGACGTCAGGTGGTGATCCGGCAGCCGGTGGGCGTAGTGGGATTGATTACCGCGTGGAATTTTCCCGCCTATAATGTCGCGCGGGCCGCCTCCGCGGCTCTGGCCGCAGGCTGCACTATTGTGATCCGGCCTTCCGAATATACGCCGCTCACGGCCATGGAGCTCGCGAACATTCTGCTGGAGGTTGGAATTGGCGATGGTGCGGTGAACCTCATCAACGGCGAGCCCGAGAGCATGGGCCAGGAGATGTTGCGCAACCCGAAATGCGCCAAGATCCACTTCACCGGCAGCCCGCGTGTCGGCAAATTGCTGCTGGACGGCGCTTCACAAACGGTAAAACGCCTCTCCCTGGAACTCGGCGGTAACGCTCCCGTGCTGATTTTTCCCGACGTTGACCTGGAGCAGGTGGCCGCCAGCGCGGTCACGGCCAAGTTCCGCAACGCCGGGCAGGTATGCATTTCTCCCCAGCGCTTCCTGGTTCACAGCCAGGTTGCTGAGCGGTTCACCGATCAGGTTACGTCGCATGCATCGAAGCTTCGGGTGGGAGATGGACTGACGCCGGAGACGAACGTCGGTCCGCTCATCAACGCGCGGCAAAGAGATCGCGTAGAAGAGATGCTGCAACAATCGCAGACTGCCGGCGCGCGAATCGCGCTGGGTGGCAAGCGCCCGCCTGCGTTGCCGCGCGGCTATTTTCTCGAGCCGACGGTGGTGACCGGAGTCGAGCCGGAGACCCCGCTTTTTCAGGCCGAGATCTTCGGTCCCGTGCTCCCCATCGCCACCTTCGACCATGCGGATGCGGCCATTGAAATGGCGAATCGCACGCGCTACGGGTTGGCGGCCTACGTTTGGACCAACGATCTTCGCGCCGCTATTCGGACGGCGGAGCGATTGGAGTTCGGAATGGTGGGCGTTAACGAGTGGGCGCCGCAAAGCACCGAAGTTCCGTTTTCGGGATGGAAGGAGAGCGGTGTGGGCCGGGAGAGCGGCCCGGAAGGGCTGGACGAATACCTGGAGACCAAGTTGATCGCCTTTGGAGGACTCACATGAGCCGGGAGCGAGAACTTGGGATGGACCGCCCCATCACGCGCCGCGACTTTCTGGATGGCATGGCGGTGGCCATTGGCGGTGCGAGCCTTCTTGCGGAGCAGGCTGGGGCCGCGACAGTTTTCCCGCAGGGCCGGCCGGGCTACGATCCGCCGACGCTCACGGGCATGCGGGGCAGCCACGACGGATCCTACGACTATGCGCACGCGCTGCGCGACGGCAACTTCTGGAAGAAGACTTCCGGGTCGCCCCTCGATACGGGAGAAACATACGATCTGGTCGTGGTGGGCGGCGGCATCAGCGGTTTGGCGGCTGCGTATTTTTATCGCGCGCGCACCAGGGCATCCGCAAGGATCTTGATCATCGACAATCACGACGATTTCGGTGGACACGCCAAGCGCAATGAGTTTCGCCCCGGCGGACGTCTGTTCATCACGAACGGAGGCACGCTCAGCATCGAGTCTCCTTTCGACTACAGCCAGGAGGCGCGCGGGCTGCTCTCGGAATTAGGAATTGATCCCGTGACGCTGGAGGAAAAGTCCGAAACGATTACGGACCGCACCGCTCTCCAGGGACTGCAGAATGGATTTTTCTTCGATAAGGAAACGTTCGGCACGGACCGTCTGATTGTGGGATTGCCGGGAGGGAGACGAGGCGGGGCCGCCGCTAGCCTGACGTGGAAAGAATTCCTGGCGAAGACTCCGCTCTCAGAGCGAGCGCAGGCCGATATCGCGCGGCTGCAAGAAGAGCACGTCGACTATATGCCCGGCCTGTCCGACGACGAGAAGAAGGATCGCCTGTCGCGGATCAGCTACAAGGATTTTCTTCTGAACGTAGTCAAGGTTCACCCCGACGTGATTCCTTTCTACCAAACGCGAACTCACGGCCTATACGGAGTGGGCATCGATGCAGTGGGAGCGCTGGAGCTGTGGCCGAATTCGCCCGGTTTTCAAGGACTGAATCTCAAGCCCGGCCCTTATCGCCACCTGAGTTTTACGGCCTTGGGCGAGCACATCCCGAAGAAGCCCTACGAATACCACTTCCCGGATGGGAATGCTACCATCGCGCGGCTTCTTGTGCGATCTCTGATTCCGGGCGCGATGCCGGGCCAGACGGCCGAGGACAGCGTGCTTGCGAATGTCGATTATAGCCGGCTCGACAGAAGCGATTCGTCAGTTCGCATACGGCTGGGAAGCAGCTGCCTGCGCGCGCGCCACGTGGGAAATCCAGCGGCGGCGAAAGAAGTCGAGATCGTTTATGGCCGCGAGAAGCAGACGTATGCCGTCCGCGCCAAATCCGTAATTTTAGGGTGCTGGAACATGATGATTCCCTATATATGCCCCGAGCTTCCAGCGAAACAGAAGGAAGCCCTGCACTACGGAGTCAAGGTTCCCCTGGTGTACACGGCCGTTGCTCTGCGCAACTGGACTGCTTTCAAGAAGCTTGGAATGCGAAGCGTGCAGACCCCGGGCATGTACCATTCGACTTTGAATCTGGAGCAGCCTACCGATATCGGCGACTATCGGCCTGCCCTGGCGCCGGAACAGCCCATTCTCGCGCGGATGCTGCGGACGCCTTGCAAGCCGGGACTCTCGGCGAGAGATCAACAACGCGTTGGTCATGCGGATCTGCTCTCGACGCCGTTCTCGATTTTCGAGCGAAATATCCGCGATCAATTCGCCCGCGTGCTGGGGCCGGGCGGATTCGATCCCGCGCGTGACATTGACGCCATCACGGTGAATCGCTGGCCGCATGGCTACGCTTACGAATACAATTTTCTGTGGGATCCGGAGTGGCCGAAAGGCGAATCGCCTTGCGAAATTGGACGGAAGCGCTTCGGGCGTATTTCAATCGCGAATTCGGACGCGGCTGCGGCGGCGTACACCGACCAAGCGATCGATCAGGCCTATCGGGCCGTCCAGGAACAACTGAGCTGATCCACGATGTCCGGCGGCTCTTCAGAATCGACCGCTGGGCAGAAATCTAGCTTTCAACATACAGGTCGGCCAGCGCCAGCGCGTCATCCAGGACCGTGACGCCCAGATCGATTTCATCCTTCTCGATGATCAGCGGCGGGGCCAGCACCAGGTGGCTAATCCAGGCTTGCACCGCCACTCCGCTTTTCATCATTTCCGCCGCAACCTGATCCACCACCAGCGGTTTTCCCGACATCTTCTCCGTCTTGGTATTCAACGGCTCTTTCGTCGCGCGGTTCTTGACCAGGTCCACTGCCCAAAATAGTCCCAACCCTCGAACATCGCCGACGCAAGGGTGGTTTCTCGCCAAGGCCTTCAGTTTGTCGCCGAGGTACGCACCCATGGTTCGGGCACGCTCCACCAGGTTTAGCCGCTGCATCTCGTGAATGGTTGCGATGGCCGGCGCAAGCGTCATGGGATGGGCCTCATAGGTGTGGCCGTGCGCGAAATAATGATCGTCGAAATACGCCGCGATGCGCGCCGTGGTGGCGCACAGCCCGAGTGGAACATATGCGGATGTAATGCCCTTCGCGGTGACCAGGATGTCCGGCTGGACGTTCCAGTGATCTATGGCGAACCAGCGGCCGGTTCGTCCCCAGCCGCTCATCACTTCATCGGCGATGAGCAGTACGTTGTGCCGGTCGCAAATCTGGCGCAGCCGCGGAAAATACTCCGGAGGAGGCACCAGCACGCCATTGGTTCCCACTACCGGCTCGACAATCACCGCCGCCACATCGCCTTCGTTCTCGATCATATGTTCCAGATAATCGGCGCAGGCGATGTTGCACCCCGGATACGCGTGCTTTATCGGGCAACAATAGCAATGGACCTCGGGAGCGAAAACTATACCCTGACCCTTGCCGCCGGGCTCCAAAGGCCAACGCCTGGGATCGCCGGTTGCCCCGATGGACGCCATCGTGGACCCATGATAGGAACGGTACCGTGCAATGATTTTGGACTTGCCGGTGAACATCCGCGCAATCTTCATGGCCGCCTCATTGGCCTCCGTCCCGGAGGTGGCGAAGAAGAACTTCACGAGTCCTTTTGGAAGCACGTCCAGCAGCAAGCGGCTCAAGTCGGCTCGTACGGTGGTGGCATAACCGGGAGCGATGTAAGGCAGCGTCCGCGCTTGCTCCGCAATGGCTTCGATGACGGCCGGGTTCTTATGGCCCAGGTTGACGCACATCAACTGCGCGGAAAAATCGAGATAGCGTTTGCCAGAGCTGTCGATAAACTGGCAACCCTCGGCGTCCACGATATGCGGCGGAGACCAGTTCTTTTGACGCCGCCAGGTTCCGTAGTTCAACTGCCGGACCGTGTCTACCACTTCCTGCGAGGAAAGTTCGTGCACCGAAACGCGTGCCATGCTTTTAAACGTTACATAAAGTTTGTGAGGTTGTCAAAACCGCAAAGTCTCCGCACCCTTGACAACTTTGTTCGAGCAATGCCATCGTACAAAAAACGCCCAACAGACGGATGGCAGGCCGAGGAGGCCGATTTTGAACGCATACGACCGCGACCTGGGAATGTCTCGCGAAATCACGCGCCGCGATTTTGTGAACGGAATCGGCGTGGGCGCGGCCGGCGCCATGCTTCTTCCGCAATGGGCGGCGGCGCAGCAATTTGCACCTGAGCAAGCGCCGGATTACTACCCGCCGGCGCTAACCGGAATGCGGGGAGATCACCCCGGGTCGTTTGAGGTGGCGCATCAACTTCGCGACAGCCGCAAAGTGGATCTTTCCGCGGCCGCGCACACCAACGAGACTTATGACCTAGTGATCGTGGGCGGAGGCATCAGCGGACTGGGGGCGGCGTATTACTTCTTGAAAAATGCCGGGCGCACCGCGCGGGTGTTGATCCTCGACAATCACGACGATTTCGGCGGCCACGCCAAACGCAATGAATTTCGCCACAATGGACGCCTGCTCGCTATCAATGGCGGTACGCTGAACATCGAAGCTCCGCAGCGCTACAACGAAGCGGCGAAAGAGCTGCTGTTGAGCATCGGGATCGATCTCGAGCGGTTCCAGTCGGCCAATTCGACCAATCGCAATCTTTATCGCTCGCTCGGATTGGGGCGCGGACACTTTTTCGACAAAGAGACTTGGGGCGCGGACCACTTGCTGGTCCGGCAAGCCCCCAACGCCGAGTTCGGTTTTCTGGGCGATTTTTCCCCGGCGTTCCTGGCGCAAACGCCGCTATCGGAGCAAGCCCGAAAGGACATGCTGCGTCTTTACGGCCGGCAGCAACCCGACTACCTGCCCGGAATGTCTTCAGCGGAGAAGAAGCTGCGGCTGGCGAAGATGAGCTATCAGACTTTTCTTCTCGACGTCGCCAAGGTGGATCCTCAGGTACTGTGGTTCTTCCGCCATTTTGGAGAGGACGTCTTCTGCGTCGGCGCCGATGCGACACCCGCCTTGTTCGCCTGGCAGATGGGCCAGCCCGGATTCTCGGGCCTGCAGCTGGATCCCACGCCGGACGGCGTACTGAGCGAACTGCCCGGCGTGCAACATGGCCGGCAAAAAGAAGGCGGAGGCGCCGCGGTGCACTTTCCGGATGGCAACGCCACCATCGCCCGCCTGTTGGTGCGCTGGTTGATTCCGGACGCGGTGCCCGGCAAAACAATGGAGGACGTGGGGGCGGCGCGCGTGAACTACGCGCTGCTGGACCGCTCCAGCCAGCCCGCGCGCATTCGTCTGAACAGCACCGTGCTCAACGTACGGCACGAAGGAGATCCCGCGCAGGCCAGCGAGGTGGTGGTCAGCTACAGCCGCGGCGGAAAAATGTACGACGTGCGGGCCAAGGCTTGTGTGATGGCGTGCTGGAACATGTTCATCCCGTATCTGGCGCCCGAACTTCCACAGGCGCAAAAGGAAGCCCTGGCCTACACGGTGAAAGGCCCGCTCGTGTACACCAGCGTCGGGGTGAAGAATTGGACCGCTTGGCAGAAACTCGGAGTCAGCTACATCAATGCGCCCACCATGTATCATCCCGAGGCGTCACTCACGGAGGCTGTGTCGCTAGGCGACTTGAAGCATCCGCAATCGCCCGAGGAACCGATCGCATTGCACCTGGTCAAGATCATGTCCGCGCCGGGGAAACCGAGGAAAGAACAACACCGCTTGGGGAGAGGCGAGTTGCTGGCCACCACGTTTGAAACATTCGAGCGAAATATTCGCGCTCAGCTGGCGCGCATGCTGGGCGCGGGCGGGTTCGACCCGGCGCGCGACATCGTCGATATCACCGTGAATCGCTGGCCGCACGGCTACGCCTACACGTACAACAGCCTCTTCGAGCCGATGGAATGGGTGTTCACCAATTCGGAGCGCCGCCCCAACGTGATCGCACGCCAGCCTTACGGACTGATCGCCATCGCAAACTCCGACGCCGGCGCCAGCCCGCATACCGATACGGCTTTGTGGGAGGCGCATCGCGCCGTGGGCGACGTGCTGAATCGCCGCGCCATGCCAAAACTTGCGGAATAAAATGCGCTTGCGCCGATTGGCGCCGGTAGAATGGGCGAGGTCTATCGCGCCAGAGACACCAAGCTGGAACGCGATGTAGCGATCAAGGTTTTGCCGGCGGCGCTCGCTCAGGCTATCGTGATTCGGCCGTGCGTGGGGTATCGGGAAGCGTGAATAGTAACGCCATCGCAGCCCAACCGGATGCTCCGTCAGAAGCGAATTGATGCCAGCCATGCGGAAATCCGCTCTCGAACGTGTGGGGCTGGACCGGCACTGCTCGCGTGGGCATAAACCACGATCCATCCGCGAGTTGATTTCGTAACAGCCATTCGACGCCCCGCTGGTACACCGCATCGGTGGTGGGAACGTCTCCCGAGACGTGCAAGGCATAAAGCGCCTCGCCTGTGGCATAGGCTTCGCCTGGAAGGATGCCAGGAAGAAGGCTCCAACTTCCGTCGCTGTTCTGAGCCGCCTTCAGCGCCCGCACGAATGGCGCGCGTTCCTGCGCACTGGCGCCCGCATCGGCCAGCGCATTCAGCTGCATCGATCGTTCTTCCTGGGACGAAGCTTGTGCCGAGAGCAGCCAGCGCTTGGCGCGTGCGATGCGCTTCTGGAATTCCTCCCGGCGGCCAGGGATCGGATACAGCTTCATCGAGCGCAGCACCACCGCGGTGGTTGTAAACGGTCCGTACTCTTCCGGAGGCCGGTAGCTGATGGTTCGCCATGAGCCGTCCGCCAATTGGTTGATCGAGAGGTAGTGAATGTGCGCGTCGGTTAAGGCATCCGCCGGATAGCCCGCAGCCGCCATCCCCATCAGCGTGTAACCGAGCGTATCCGAGCCGCCGCCGATAGTGGAGCCCAGGCGCATGGGTTCCAGATAAGGCATATCCGTAGCCACCGCGAACTCCAGCTCCTTCTTGGCCTGCTCCTCATTCACGCTGAGCCCCTTACTGCGCGCCAGGGCGACGGTCATGGCCGCGAGCGAATTGTTGTGGCAGGAAACGCAGCCCCGGCTCTTGAATACCTGCTCCCCGCTGGTCTCAATCAGCGGCAGGATTTTCTCGATCGCCGCCTGCACCGTGGGAGCGCCACCCGCGGGCTTGGGCCACTCCTCTTGGACTTTCCTTGCTCCGGCCTTCGCGAGCAGCTCTAAAGTTGAAGGGATTCCCACGCGCGCCGCAAGCTGATAGGCGGTGTCGCCGCGATCGTTAGTGGCGTTGGGATCCACGCCTTTCGAGAGCAACCATTGCACCATGCGGTCGCGATCCGCCGGAGCTTCCATGGAAAGCACGGCCTGCATCAGGAGAGTGAAGCCCTCGCGATCCCTGGAGGCGAGCGAAGCTCCATGATCCAGCAGGAATTGGGAAAGTTCGGGCATGGCTCGCTTGGCCGTCTCGTTCAGGACGCCTGCTCCATTCGGCCCGGCGCCCTTGGCTGAAGCGCCGTTCTCCACCAGCAGCCGGACACACGGTCCACATCGTCCCGCCACGGCGGCCGACAAGGTGGCGGAGTCACCGGCGCGTACGCCGATGCTGAGCAGAAACCGGATGGCTTCAAGATCGCCCTTTTGTGCCGCGGGCGTCATCAGGCGGTCTTCTGGCCGAGCCCCTTTGGCCGTGAGAAGTTTCAGAACGGGAGTGGATCCGAAGGTCGTAACGGCGACGCTCATGGGGGTTGCGCCGTGCGTGCCTGTTACTTTCACATCCGCGCCCGCGTCCAGCAACAGACGGGTTTTGGCCAGATTGGTGGCGGCGTACATCAGGGCGGTGGAATCGAACGCGTTCTTGGCGTTGACATTGGCCCCGTGGTCGATCAGCAGCTTCATCATCTGCAACTCGGACTCGATTACGGAATGCATCAAAGCTGTAGTTCCATCGCTATCGGCCGAGTTGACGTTCGTGCCGGCGCGAAGCAGCTTGTTTACCTGGGCCGAGTCACCGTTCCGGATGGCAATCCACAACTCGGGTGGGCCGGCAGCCAATAATGCCGGGGCGGCGACGAATAGGAGCGTTAAGAAGCGCAGCACGGAGGTACCGTGCGTTGATTTTATCCCACCGTGCTAATGTTTGGATTATTCTTCATGACGGTCATCCCAAGCGGCGCGGCGCTCGGAGCTGAAATTCAGAACGTCGAACTGAAGAGTCTCCCCGATCGGGACTTCGACGAAATCCACCGCGCCTGGCTGGATCATCTGGTCCTGCGATTTCGCCATCAGCAACTCGCCCTAGAAGACCTTATCGCATTCAGCCGCCGCTTCGGGGAACTCGATTGGGCGCCCGTGCAGGAGACCGGACGCCGCTTCGTCGAAGGCCATCCGGAAATCTACGTGGTCTCCAACGTGATTGAAAACGGAGCGCCCATAGGCAGCCTGGGCGCCGGCGAAGCAGTGTGGCACACCGACATGTCATACCTGGAGAATCCGCCCAAGGCCAGCATGCTGTACGCGCTGGAAATTCCGCCGGCGGGGGGCGACACGCACTTCTGCAACATGTACCGCGCGTACGATTCCCTGCCCGATGCGCTGCGGCGGCGCGCTGCGTGCCTCACTCTCAAGCACGATGCCACTTTTAACAGCGGCGGCTATGTGCGTCAAGGGCTGGCTGCGACCGACGATCCTGTCTCATCTGCCGGCGTGTATCATCCGCTGGTCACCACCCATCCGGAGACCGGCCGCCGCGCGCTGTATCTCGGCCGCCGGCGCAACGCATACATCGGCGGACTCCCGCTGGCGGAGTCTGAGGCGCTGCTCGACGAACTGTGGTCTTATGCCACGCGCGATGACATCGCTTGGCGCAACCAGTGGCAGCCCGGCGACCTGGTCTTATGGGACAACCGTTGCACCATGCATCGGCGCGACTCGTTCGACCCAAACTCGCGCCGCATCCTGTACCGCACGCAAATCAAAAGTGCACCGGGCGGAGCGGCGTGAGACCGAGTGGCGCGGTGTGAGTAAGGTCAGCGCCCCGCGAGTTGTTCTCTCGCTGCTCTGCCTCCTGTACTTGATCTTGTTCGTGGACCGCGTGAACATCGCAACCGCGGCTCCGCTCATCAAAGCGGATCTCGGGTTGAGCAACACGCAGCTCGGACTGGTGTTCTCGGCTTTCGCGATTCCCTATGCGCTGTTTCAACTCATCGGCGGCTGGATCGGCGATAAATTGGGACCGCGCCTGACACTGTCGGCGTGCTGCGCAATGGTGGGTCTCTCCACCATCCTAACGGGGGCGGCTGGCGGGTTCGTGTCGCTCTTCGCCTTCCGTCTGGCTCTGGGCTTCGCCCAGGGCGCTGCCTTCCCCACAGCCACGCGGGCGATGTCCACCTGGATCCCGGTTCCCGACTGGGGATTTGCGCAAGGGATCGCGCATTCGTTTGGCCGCATCGGGAATGCGGCGACACCGCCGCTGATGGCCGCGCTACTCCTGTACGTGACCTGGAGACGCTCCTTCGTGATCCTCGGATTGGCGAGCCTGGTCTGGCTTCTCGCTTGGGCCGGGTATTTTCGTAACGATCCGCGTGAGCATCCTGGCATCACGGCAGCGGACCTGGCGGCGCTCCCTGAGCCCCGCAGCCGCAACCGGCCGGCCATTCCCTGGCTGCGGCTCGCTCGGCGCATCCTACCCGTGACCCTGGTCGACTTCTGCTATGGTTGGACGCTGTGGTTGTTCTTGAGCTGGATACCCGCATTTTTCTTCGAGAACTATCATCTGAACCTGCAGGCCTCCGCAGTGTTCTCGGCTAGCGTGCTTTTTGCGGGCGTAATCGGCGATACCGTGGGCGGTGTGATAACCGATCGCCTGCTTCGCAAAACCGGCAGCCTGGTGCTGGCGCGCCGCTCCGTGATCGTCACGGGATTCCTGGGCGCGTTCATCTTCTTGTGTCCCGTAGTGCTGTTTCACAACCTGGCGGTAACCGCGGTGTGCCTGTCGCTGGCATTCTTTTTCGCCGAGCTGATCGTTGCGCCAATCTGGGCGGTGCCCATGGACATCGCTCCTCGTTACGCCGGTTCCGCGAGCGGCATGATGAATTTTGGCTTTGGTCTGGCGGGCCTGGTGTCGCCTTCCAGTTTCGGCTACCTGGTGGACCGCACCCGCAGTTGGGTTTTTCCGTTCATCTTGTCGATACTATTGCTGCTGGTTGGAGCGGTGCTCGCTGCACGCCTGCGGCCGGATCAAACTTTCAGCGACGAGAAGTTCTAGTCTCCTGTCCCAATGGCTCGCGTGATAAATCGGGGGTGGGGGGACGCCCGCGTCCGCGCCGGACCCCTGTTCCGGCCCTTGCCAACACGCGAGGAACGAGAGGCCGACGCGGGCGTCTCCAGGGGGACCGCCCTACGTGGCGGACGTTCTTAACAAACTTCTGGGGCGGGAGACTAGTGTAGTGTCTTCGAAATAGCTACTTTCCGGCGCAAAAATGAGATGGTTGGAACAATGTTTACCGAAGTTGGGGTGAGCGGGTAACTGCCGAAACATATCGTTCGCCTAATGTTGTAGAGCCGA
>Ga0302325_10003757_pt1 | contig 35493 bp, 36 predicted proteins | sample Palsa_T0_2_FD_201948 | JGI IMG/M metagenome (GOLD analysis project Ga0302325, IMG submission 201948) | Peat permafrost microbial communities from Stordalen Mire near Abisko, Sweden - Palsa_T0_2 | ecosystem: Environmental > Terrestrial > Soil > Palsa > Peat permafrost | place: Sweden: Abisko...
ACCGAGGTGTCCATGGCCAAGCACTTCGTCGCCAACAGCCTGAACCGGATCATCGACCGTTCGATGCAGGTGCACGGCGCGCTCGGCTATTCCACGGACACGCCCTTGGCCAACATGCTCCAGCACGCTCGCTGGGCCCGCTTCGCCGATGGCGCCGACGAGATCCACCAGATGCGCATCGCCGAACGCACCATTGCGGCCTACAAGGACTTCGGCTCCACCCGATCAGCCACGGGAGACCTTCCCGTCTGAAGCCGAGCCGCCAATGCCGTTGAGTAGCGTTGCGGTCACCGCAGCCAAAGGAGCTGATTATGGGCTGCCTCCTGGCACTCTTCGCCTGGATTTCCCCCCGGTTCGTACTGGCCATGCTGTATCTCTTCACCACCCGGCTGACCATTGCGTTCAGTTCGGGGTGGGCCGGACTGATCGGCTTCTTCGTTATCCCCTACACGACGCTCTTCTATGCCCTGGTCTATCGGCCCGGGCACGGCATTGGCGGCTTGGGAGTCTTCGTGGTCACCGTGGGCGTTCTTCTCGACCTCTCGTCCTTGGCTGCCGGCGGGCGAGCCCAGAGACGAAGGGCTCGGGTCCCGAGTCGCTAGCCGGCTGAGGAGAAGGTCAGGCGCAGGTCCGGGACCGGACCGAAATTCATGGTGCTGGCTCCGTGCTCCGTGAACTTCTGCCAGCCGGCAATGCCGATCATGGCGGCGTTGTCGGTGGCCAAGGCCTGCGGTGGGATGAGGAGCGCGCTGGCGAATTCATCGGCCAGAGCCTGAGCCCGGACGCGCAAGACCGGGCTGGCAGCCACGCCGCCGACTATGGAGATCGCCGGATCACCGTACGCTTCGAGTGCCCGTCGAAGCTTGGCGCACAGCACGTCCATGCAGGCGCCCACGAACGAAGCCGCCACATCCTCCACCGTGAAGTTGGGCTCCTTCCGCACGTAGTTGACCACGGCGGTCTTCAGGCCTGAGAAGGAGAAGTCATAGCCGTCGGCGATCATGGGCCGCGGAAAATTGAGCACGTCGCGACCCGTGCCGGCCAGCCGGTCCAGCACCGGCCCCCCGGGGTAGCCCAGACCCAGGTAGCGGGCCACCTTGTCGTAGGCCTCACCGATGGAGTCGTCCACCGTTTCGCCCAACAGATGGTAGGTGCCGACACTCGGGGTACGGGTCAACATGCAGTGCCCGCCCGAGACCAGCAACGCGGTCTGGGGGAACGGCACCACATCACCAGCCAGGAACACACTGGCCAGATGCCCCTCAAGATGGTTCACGCTGACAATCGGCACGCCCCAGCCCAGGGCCAGCGACTTTGCCGTGGCGATACCGACCAGAAGTGCCCCCACCAGACCTGGGCCGGATGTCACCGCCACCGCGCTGAGTTCGGGACCGGTGACTCCGGCCTCGGTCAGGGCCTGCTGTACCACGGAGGTGATCCATTCGACGTGGGCCCGGCTGGCCAATTCAGGAACCACGCCACCGAATCCGGCGTGCAGGTCGATCTGACTGGCCACCACCGACGAGCGCACCTCATAGGTGTCGCTGATGACCGCCGCCGCCGTCTCGTCACAGCTTGTCTCAATGGCCAGGAGTGCCGGTCTCATGCCGCGCCCGCCAACGCTGCCGCGATGTCATCGCGGCCAATGGTTCCTGCACGCTCGACGACGGGGACCGCCGCATGCACGTTGACCAACGTGGAGGGCAGGTCGTGCAGGGTGCCTCCGTCAATGACGAGATCGGCATGGGGGGACACACTGGCGGCAGCTTCATGGGCCGAGAGTGGGGTCGGCGTTCCGTGCCGGTTGGCGCTCGTCACCAGAAGGACACCGGTGATGTCCAGCAGCGCTTCTAAAAACGCGCACGACGGGATCCGCACCGCAACCTCCTCCCGGTCTTCCAACCACTCCGGGCGGGAAGAGTCGATGGCAAATCCGAACGCCATCGTCAGCGGTCCCGGCCACCAGCGGTTGGCCAGGGTGCTCGCCGCTTCGGTGAATTCGACCCCGAGCTGACGAACCTGGTGGCGAGATGCAGCCAGTACGGGGAGATGGAGTTGGGCCGGCCGATCCTTGGCCTGGTAAATGCGGCGGACGGCGTCGGGGATGTCCGGCCGCGCCGCCAACCCATAGACCGTGTCGGTGGGTACGACGACCAGCGACCCGGCGCGGAGCGCCGCTGCCGCCTGGCCCAGCGCATTGTCATCAGTGACGTCCAGTATCCGCATGTGGTTCTCCCGAAGCGCTGAAGTATTGCGCACCCGGCCAGTGCCCCGTTCCCGCGGTGAGCTGATGTCATAGTGTCCCTCCGGTGGGAGCCGGGGCATGAAGGTGGATGTCGGATTGACCGGCGTGCCGCTGTCCGAAGTGGTCAGCCGAACGTTGGCCCTCGGGGCTCTCGGGGTCGACGGTGTGTACTGCGCCGAGGGTCCGCACGACATCTTCGTCCCGCTGACACTCGCCGCCGGCGCCACTTCGGGACTGGCGGTCATGACCAACGCGGCTGTTGCCCTGCCGCGGAACCCGATCCACCTGGCCCACGCCGCGTACGACCTGCAGGTCCTGACCGGTGGTCGATTCCGCTTGGGCCTGGCCCCGCAGGTGCAGGCTCATATCGCCCGGCGATTCGGCCTGGAGTGGTCGGCGCCGGTGGAACGGATGCGGGAGCTGGTCGGCGCCCTGCGGGCCATTTTTGCCACCTGGCAAGAATCGGCTCCGCTCGACTTCACCGGGAAGTACTACCGCCACACACTGATGACGCCGATGTTCAATCCCGGACCGGCCGATTTCGGCACGCCGCCCATCCTGCTGGGGGCGCTCGGTCCGCTGATGACGGCCATGACGGCCGAAGTGGCCGATGGTCTCGTGGTCCTGCCGTTCAACAGTCGTCGATCGATCACCGACCTGACCATGCCCGCCGCCGAAGAAGGTCTGGCTCGCCGCTCCGGCGCACTTTCGACAATGGAAGTCGTCTGCGGCGTCATTGTCGGCCTGAGTGACGGCGCCGTTCCCATCGACCAGGTCCGTGACGGAGTCCGGGCACTCCTCGGGTTCTATGGATCGACGCCCGCCTATCGACAAGTGCTCGAAGCGGAGGGACACGGCGAGCTGCAAGCGGAACTCGCCGGCCTCGTCCGTCAGGGTGCCTGGAGCGAACTGGGCGCCCGTGTGCCGGACGACCTGGTTGACTCGTTGGCCATCTGTGGCACGCCGGCTGAATGTGCTGATCGAATTCGGGACAAGGTGGGCGACGTGGCGGACCGCATCGCACTCTTCACCCCGGTCGCACCGTCCGACGTGGCTCTCTCGGAGTTGTTGACTGCCCTCAGAGCGCCAGCGGCCGGGTCGGCGCGCCGATGAGCGAGGGGTTGGACTTCCAGTCGACCCCCGGGACATCGACGTAGAGCTCTATTTCGTTGCCGTCGGGGTCTTCGATGTAGAGGCTGTGAGTGATGGTGTGATCGGATGCGCCCACAATGGTGGCTCCCGCCGCCTGCAGCGTATTGACCATGGCGCGCAGATCATCATCGGACTCACCGATGTTCAGGCCGAAGTGGTACATCCCGACCCGGCGACCGGCGGGAATCGGGGTGGCGTCCGGACCAACCTCAATGAGCAGGAGCTCGTGATGGGTACGCCCCGAGGAGAACGCCGCCGCACCGGTCGGCACCTCACCGGGTTCAGGCAGGATCTGGCGCCAGCCCAAGACGTCGCGGTAGAAGGTGGCCGAACGCGCCACGTCGCGGACGTAGAGCACCAGGTGGCCCAACTCGCGCACGCTCATGCGCTGGCCGTGTCCTCACTGTCTGACCGCAATGCGGCAGCTGAGCGAACCCAATTGGCCGTGGGCGGCATGCCCGGGCCCAGATGGATGGGTACGTCGAACCGCTCCGACTCGAGTCCGGCCGCCTCCATCAGCTCGGTCAGCGCGTGGGGGATGGCCGCCGCAATGTCCCAGAGCCGGGGCACCGCCCGGGCGTCCGACGCCAGCCCCCAATAGAGGACTCCGAGGTAGCTCATGATGGTGATGTTGAGTCCCATGCCGTCCATGACCGGTCCGAGCGGGAACATGCCCAGCATCTGGCTGCCTCCCATGTAGAGGGGGAAGTCGGGTCCGGGCACATTGGAGATGACCAGATTGGCTACGGGCCGGTGCCGGTCGGCCAGCTTCATCCCGGTATAGAGGCGGGCGGCGACGGCGAAGAGGTTCGGAGTGGCGTGTTCGGCCCAGTTCTGCAAGGTCGTCGCACCGAGAGCCTGGTGTTCCTCCTTGGCCCCCTTGGTACCTTCGTGAATGGCCTGCAACCGTTCCAGTGGATCCTCCAGTTCGCACGGCAACTGGACGAACATGGCCGACACCTTGTTGGAACCCTTGAGGTCCGCCACTTCAGGCGTCACCGAGACCGGAACGACGGAAACGAGCGGGACATCGGGCAACTCATCGCCGGCCAGCAGGTACGTGCGCAGGGCTCCGGCACACATGGCCAGCACCACGTCGTTGACCGTCGTGCCCATGGCGTTCTTCAGATTCTTGACGTCATTCAGGCTGGCGGCGGCGAAGGCCACCCGTCGCCGGGCATGGACAGCGACGTTGATGGAGGTGCGGGGCGCCGACAGCGGCAGGGCCGCCTTTCCCGATCCGGTCTGACGAACCTTGCGCACCCCGGCCACGGCGCCGATGGTTCGCCACGCCATTTGCGGCAGTTCGAAGGGGCGGACGACGTTGGCCACCAGAGCCTGTGACACCAGCTCGAAGCTCGAAGGGATGCGCGAGTCAAGGTGTCGCTCCACCGGGTGCTCGGGCTCCGCCGGATCGGGCTCAAGGTCGAAAAGGACGCCCAGCAACTCGGCACCGGAGACCCCGTCGATGGTGCTGTGGTGCATTTTGGTGACGAGGGCGATCTTGCCGTCCTCAAGACCCTCCACGACCCACATCTCCCACAAGGGGCGGTCACGATGCAGCTGGCGGCTGTTGATATCAGCCGCGAAGTCACCCAGTTCCCGCATGCCGCCCGGCGAAGGCAGAGCGGCTCGTCGCAAATGGTTGTCGATGTCGAATTCAGGATCGTCGACCCAGACCGGATGGCCCAAGCGCATCGGCACTTCGACCAGGCGACGTTGGAACACGGGGGCGAGGGGGATCCGATCGACAATCATCTGGCGGATCTTCCGGAACGAGTACCCGTCCGGCACCGTCGAGGGGTCGAAGACCGCGGCCATGGAGACGTGCATGTGCAGCGTCGGTGTCTCCATATAGAGAAAGCTGGCATCGAGCCCGCTGAGTCGCTCCGGGGTCATCGATTCTCCTTGGTCATGTCATCTCGACCCCTAACCTGGCATCTTCTGACCCGATGGGCAACTGTCTGACCAGGTCCCGATCAGAAAAAGAGGCGGGTGGGCCTCGTTCAGGCGATGATGGTGGGGTGTCGTACATCTATTTGAGCGTGACGGCCCTCGGTGCCTTCGGGGTGCTGATGGCCTATCACCCCCTGCGCCGCGAGCCCCTGGCCATCCTGAGCTTCGCCCTGGGATGGTTGGAAGGTGAGCTGGCCATTCAGAACATCATCTGGCAGATGGCCGCCACATTGGTGTTCGGACTCTTCGGCGCGTTCGAAGGTTGGGCCGGGTGGCTCGGACTGGCCATTGCCGTTTTCAGTTGGATCGGTCTGGTTGGACTGGCCGTCACCGGTCGGCAGTCGGCCGGCGTCGTCGCCCAGGCACTGGGCGAGGTGCGCAGCGAGGCATTCCCCGTACCTACGGGCGCGGTAAGGCCCACCTGGGGACGCTGGTGGAGGGTGACCCAAGCCATTCCCCTCAAGGGACGCTCAGTCACCGCAACCAGGAATATCGACTACTGGGGCGACGGGCAGAAGCGGCATCGGCTCGACATATACCGCTCGCGACTCACACCTCCTTCCGGCGCACCCGTGATGGTGTACATCCACGGCGGAGCCTGGATCATCGGGGAGAAGCGCGAGCAGGGCAAGCCGATGATGTACGAACTGGTGGCCGCGGGTTGGTTGTGCGTCGCCATCAACTACCGGCTCAGTCCCAAGGCGACGTGGCCCGATCACATTGTCGATGCCAAACGGGCCGTGGCGTGGGTCAAGGACCATATTGCCGAGTACGGCGGCGACCCATCCTTCGTGGCGGTGAGCGGCGGATCGGCCGGAGGGCACCTTTGTGCCCTGCTGGCCCTGAGCGCCGGTGATCCGGAATTCCAGCCCGGCTTCGAAGACGCCGACACCTCGGTGGATGCCTGTGTGCCCTTTTACGGCGTGATGGACATGACCGGCTCGGGTGAGGGTGAAGGTCCGCACGATCCGGGACTGCTCAAGCTTTTGGAGAAGAGCGTCATGAAGACGACGGTGGTGGAGCACCCCGAGGTGTTTCGCGCGGCGTCCCCCACCTACCGGGTGCGGGCGGACGCTCCACCGTTCTTTGTCCTGCACGGGACCAACGACACACTTGTGCCGGTGGATGTCGCCCGCACATTCGTGGCGAACCTCCGCGCCGTCTCTGCCGCACCGGTGGCCTATGCGGAGCTCCCGCGGGCGCAACATGCCTTCGACGTGCTGGCTTCGCTCCGTTGCCAGGCCACCACGGCAGGGGTTGCCGCGTTTCTGGCCGCCGCCCGCACGTCGACCGGCCAGGCCGGCACCGCTGGTTCGTCACCAACCTCCAACGAGACTGATCTAGGATCTGCAACACGGGTTTGACCTGACGCCGGAGCCAGCTGGGGCTAGGCAAGTGTGGAGAAGAAACGAATAGGGGAGGGGTAGTGGGAACAATGCGAATAGGTCATCTGATCTGGCGCGCACGCGCGGGCCTGGTGGTGAGGGGGCTCGTGGGTGGATCGCTGATCGTCGGCATGGTGCTCGTCGGCGAGGGAGCCGTCACCGACTCCGCTTCCGCCGCGGCCACTCCCGCGTCGACCTGTCCCACACCGGCCGCACCCACCGCGGCCCAGACCGCGTCGACCACCGGAGTGACATCGAAGTCGATCACGGTGGGCAATGTCTCGATCATTTCGGGACCGGTGCCGGGGTTGTTCGAAGGAGCCCCCATCGGCGTCAAGGCCTACTTCGACTACATCAACTCCAAAGGAGGAGTTGATGGCCGCAAGTTGCTGGTCGATTCCAAGGATGATGCCTTCAGCGGCCAGCAGAACGAGACTGAGACGGCGGAAGCAGTGGCCAGCGACTTCGCCATGGTCGGGAGCTTCTCGCTCTTTGACGGCTACGGCTGCAAGGCGTTCGCCAACAACCCTGAGGTTCCTGACGTGTCGGTGACCATTGATGCCGGCACCAACGCCCTGCCCAACGTGTTCAGCCCCATGCCGCTGGCGGTCGGTGCTCAGCTTGGAATTTTCGACTACTACAAGGAGCACTACCCGAAGGACACCACGGTGGGAGCCATAGTCTCCGACGTGGCGTCGTCCGAGGCGCAATGGTTAGGTCAGGCGGATGCCCTGAAGCATGTCGGGTACAAAATCGGCTACGTCGACGACGTCAACCCGCTGCAGAGCGACTTCACGACTGACGTCATCAACATGCGCAAGGCCGGCGTGAACGCCGTCGACCTCACCGCACTCGACTGGCAGGTGGCGGCCGAGTTCATGGAGGACGCCAACACACAGAATTGGCACCCCGGCCTCATCTTCTCCGGTGGTCCGGTATACGCCGATCAGTTCATCTCCCACGCCGGTGGTCCGGCCGTGACCAACGGCATCCAGATCGGCCAGGTCCAGGCGCTCTACCTTGGTCAGGACTCGAGCAAGGTGCCGGCGGTCAAACTCTTCAACCAATATGTCAAGAAGATCAGCGCCACGTGGACACCCGATCTCTACACGCTGTTCGGTTGGGCTTCGGCCGCCCTTTTCGTGCAAGCCCTCAAGGCCGCGGGACCCCATCCGACCCGGGGGGCCGTGCTGGACCAACTCCAGAAGATCACCAGCTTCACCGCCGGTGGATTGCTGGCCACCACCAACCCGGCCCAGAAGAAGCCGGCGAGTTGCTTTCTCATGGCGCAGATCAAGAATGGGAAATTCCAGCGTGAATTGCCCACGTCAGGTGGATTCGACTGCCATAGTTCGTTCTACTACGCCAGCGGGGGCTCATCCTCCTCCACGTGAATTGGAGGAGGATGAAGTGAAGTTGTGAGCGTCTTCCTGTCCTTCACCGTGCTGGGGATCGTCACCGGGGCGATCTACGCCATATCGGCTACCGGGCTGGTGGTCACGTACACCACAACCGGGGTCTTCAACTTCGCCCACGGCGCCGTGGGCATGATCGCCGCGTTCTCCTACTGGCAGCTGTGGCAAGCCTGGCACTGGCCTTTCGCACTGGCCCTGGCGTTTGTCGTCCTGATTGAGGCACCACTCCTGGCCGTCGCCGTGGAATTCGGTCTGATGCGACGCCTGCACGGGGCGTCAGTCGAACGGTCACTGATGGTGACCTTGGGCCTCCTGGTCATTCTGTTGGGTACGGCCACCATCTTTTGGAGCAGCCCCGAGGTGATCCGATCCGTTCCGGCGTACTTCACTTCGGCCGACGGGTCGGTCGGGTCGGTGCGCCTTTTCGGCAATAACGGCGTCACCATTGAGTACCAGCAGCTGATGATTGTGGTCGTGGCGGCCGTTGTGGCCGTCGGCCTCGGAGGATTTTTCCGGAAGTTCCGCCTCGGTGTGGCGCTGCGGGCGGTTGTCGACGATCCGGAATTGGTCGCTATGTCCGGGGCCCGACCGTTTCGCATATCGCAAATGGGATGGGCACTCGGCTTCATAATGGCAGCACTGGCCGGTGTGCTGCTGGCTCCCTTGGTGGGGCAGACGGGCCTGACCGCTGACCAGCTCACGTTGCTGGCTCTGAACGGATTTGCCGCAGCCGTGGTCGGTCGCCTGCGCAACCTCCCGATGACCTTTGTCGGTGCCTTGGTGCTCGGCCTGGTCACCCAATACTGCGTGGGTTACCTGCCGGGTCACATCAACGGGGGCTTGGCTTCGGTGTTGACGTCGGTTGTCCCCGTTGTGTTCCTCTTCGTTGTGCTTGTCGTCATTCCGGCCGCCCGCCTGGCCCCGGCGGGTCGGTTGGCATCCCGCTTGGCGCCCAAGGTGGTCAGCCGACGCCAGTCGATCGCCGGGGCCGTGCTGGTGATCGTCGTTGGTTCCCTGGTGGCCGGGGTGGCCGGGGCAACTGCTCTGGCCACCGTCTCCCAAGGTCTCGCCCTGGGCATTGTCGGACTCTCACTGGTGCTATTGGTCGGTTATGCCGGGCAGGTATCGCTCTGTCAGCTCACCTTCATGGGAATCGGCGCCTTCACCATGGGCAAGGTCTCGGGTGGCGACTCGTGGTGGGGCGTCATTCTGGCCGTGGTGTTGTCGGGCGCCGTCGGCGCCGTGGTGGCCCTCCCCGCGCTCCGCCTGCGGGGCCTCTACCTCGCTCTCGCCACCTTCGCCTTTGGTGAGGTGGCGTACTCGGCTTTCTTCGACAATTCGAGCGTCATCTCCGATGGGGAGTCCATCAACGTGGGTCGGGTCCGCCTGCCCTTCATGCACGCGGTCACCGATCGGGCTGAGTTGATCGAGGTCGTGGTGGCCGTGGCCCTCTGTGCGCTCCTGGTCGGATTTGTCCGCCGCAGCTCCTTCGGCCGGCGCCTGGTGGCCATGAGCGACTCCCCAGCTGCCTTCGCCACCGTCGGGTTGAGTGCCGCGCGCACCAAAATGGCCGTGTTCTCCCTGTCGGCCGGCATGGCCGGGCTCGGTGGCGTGCTCTACGCCGGTCAACAAGGTGGCATCGGGGCGAACGACGTCCAGTTCATCGGCAGCCTGACCCTGCTCCTCTTCGTGGCGATATGGGGCATCCGCACCATCACCGGAGCCGTGCTCGGCGGCCTGACCGCCGCTGCGTTGCCGGTGCTCCAGACACATCTGCCGGCTTCATTGGCCGATGTGACCGGGTTGGCGGCCGGCGTCGGCATTGTGCTCCTGGGCCGGAGCCCTGATGGAATTCTGGGCATGGGATGGCTGGTGGATCGCATCCGTCTGCCCCTGGGTGACCAACCCTCAGACTTCACACTCGTCAAGGATGTCGTCCGTGCCACCTGACGCCCCGGCGCTCCGGGTTGATCAGGTCAGTGTCCGCTTCGGCGGCGTGGCGGCCCTGTCGCGAGTGTCCTTAGCGGCGGGGGCCGGTGCGGTGACCGGGTTGATCGGCCCCAACGGGGCCGGTAAGACGACGCTGTTCAACGTCATCAGCGGTTTGCAGCGCCCCGATGAGGGGACCGTCGAACTGGCCGGACGGGACATCACGCGCCAGGGACCACACCGGCGGGCCCGCCTGGGCTTGGCCCGGACGTTCCAGCGGCTCGAACTGTTCGGCACCTTGAGCGCCACCGACAACATTCGTGTGGCGCTCGACTCGTTCGGGCGTTCCACCGAACGCTCCGCGGTCGCCCTGCTGGAACGGGTCGGTGTGGCTCGGGAAGCGAATGCGCCCGTCTCCACGCTGCCCACCGGATCTGCTCGGTTGGTCGAGCTGGCCCGCTCCCTCTCCATAAACCCACAGGTGCTCTTGTTGGACGAACCGTGCTCGGGGCTGGATGAGCGCGAAACGGCGGCGCTGGGTGAGTTGCTCGGATCGTTGGCTGCCGAGGGTCGTTCGGTAGTGCTGGTGGAGCACGACACCGAATTGGTGCTGCGCATCTGCTCCGTCGTCCACGTTCTCGATTTTGGCGAGATCATCGCGTCCGGCACGCCGGACGAAATCCGGGCGAATGAAGCCGTCCAGGAAGCCTATTTGGGCCGCCGCCAAGCGGGAGGCGGGGCATGAGCGAGGGACCTCGGGTCGAGTTCGCCGATGTCCACGCCGCCTACGGTCGGATCGAAGTACTGCACGGGGTGAACCTGGTTGTGCCCGGAGGGAGTGTCTTCGCGCTCCTGGGACCAAATGGCGGGGGCAAGAGCACTCTGCTCAAAGTGTTGAACGGGAGGCTGGCGCTGACCAAGGGAACCGTCTCGGTTGCAGGTGTGGCCACCCGCCCCTGGACACCCGAGGCGCTAGCCCGGGCCGGCGTGGTCGCCATTCCAGAAGGTCGGGGCGTCTTTCCCAATCTGTCGGTACGGGACAACCTGCGCATGTGGACGTATCGCGGTGGGATGAACTGGTCCGAGGTGGAGGACAGGTCCTACGGGCAATTCCCGCGCTTGAAGGAACGCCGCAAGCAGCTGGCCGGCACGCTTTCGGGGGGCGAACAGCAGATGCTGGCGGTCTCACGTGCCCTGGCGGGGGAGACACGGGTGCTGCTCCTCGACGAGATGTCGATGGGGCTGGCGCCGATCGTTGTCAGCGAGCTGTACGAACTGGTGGGCTCCATTGCGGCCTCCGGGGTGACGGTCGTTCTGGTGGAGCAGTTCGTGACCACGGCACTCGGGGTGGCCAATAGGGCGGCCATCATGTTGCACGGCCGTATCGCCCACGAAGGTACTCCCGAGGAGATGGCGGACGCCGCGCTGGCGGCGTACCTCTGAGGAGCGACCGGGGATTCAGCTCTCTTCGGCCAAGGTGATGGAAACCGAGAACTCCTGAGCTTCCTGCACGGTCATCTGATCGACTCCACCGGCATCGATGAGGTCGCCTCGCGCCGCCTCGACCGCTACCACTACAGATGGCGGTCCCGAAACGACCAGCTCGGCCACCCGGGCCCGCATGGACCGCTTCTCGGCCGTCTTGGACCGGCGGACCGATGACAGGACCTCGCCGGCCACACTGAGCACGGCGGCGTCGCCATCAGCGCGCCCGGCAAATTCCGCCGGTGTGGGCCAGGTGGCGCGGTGGATTGAGCCGGCCTGCCACCAATGCCAGACCTCTTCGGTCACGAACGGGATGAACGGTGCGAACATTCTGAGGAGGATTGAAAGCGCCAGGGCGAGCGTGGCCCGGGCGGATTCGGCGGGAGCCGGTTCCCCCTCGCCGTACGCCCGGGTCTTGACCAGTTCCACATAGTCGTCGCAGAACGACCAGAAGAAGGACTCGGTCACTTCCTGGGCCCGGGCGTAGTCGAACTCCTCAAAAGCCTCGGTGGCGGTGGCGACGACGGCGCGCAGCTGGGCCAGCAGCGCCAGGTCAATCGGCTCGCACACGGCCTCAATCGTCGGTGCGGGACCATCGCCCAATCGACCGAGGGCGAACTTGGAGGCGTTCAGGATTTTGATGGCCAGCCGGCGCCCGATCTTCATGATGCCGGTGTCCACCGCGGTGTCGGTCCCCGGCCGACCGTTGCAGGCCCAGTAGCGCACCGCATCGGAGCCGAATTCCTCCACGAACGGCATCGGCGTGACCACATTGCCCTTGGACTTGGAAATCTTCTTGTGGTGGGGGTCGAGCACCCATCCGTTCAGGCTGGTGTCACGCCACGGGAGGACACCGTGCTCCAGATGCGCCCGCAATGTGGTGGCAAAGAGCCAGGTGCGGATGATTTCGGGTCCCTGGGGACGCAGGTCCATCGGGAAGGTGGCGGCGAAGAGCGACGGATCGTCCTCCCACCCGCAGGCGATCTGAGGGGAACACGACGAGGTGGCCCAAGTGTCCATGACGTCCGGGTCGCCGACAAAGCCTCCCGGCACGCCCCGCTGTGCAGGCTGGTATCCCTCGGGCACATCGGTCGTCGGGTCGATGGGGAGACGCTTCTCGTCGGGTACCAGGGTATTGTCGTAGTCGACCTCGCCACCGGCACCCAGGGGGTACCACACTGGTATCGGGACTCCGAAGTAACGCTGACGGCTGATCAGCCAGTCGCTGTTGAGCCCGTTGACCCAGTTGTCGTAGCGGACCTTCATGTAGGGAGGATGCCAATGCAGCTCCTCCCCCCGTTGCAACAGGAGCTCACGCAGCGCCGGGTCCCTGGCGCCGTTGCGGATGTACCACTGCCGGCTGGTGACGATTTCGAGTGGGCGGTCACCCCGTTCGTAGAATTTCACCGGATGGGTGATGGTGCGTGGCTCACCGATGAGGTCACCGGATTCAGTCAGCCACTCCACCATGATGCGCTGGGCCGCCTTGACCGTGCTGCCGGCAATGGCGCGCCAGGCCGGGCCGTCGGGGACACCGGGGGGTGGCGATTCGGTGATCCGGCCGGACCGGGTGACGATGGAACGTGTCGGCAGCTGCAGCTCGCGCCACCAGATCACGTCGGTGACATCACCGAAGGTGCAGATCATCGCCATGCCGGATCCCTTGGCGGGATCGGCCAGGGGGTGGGCCACAATCGGCACCTCCACGCCGAAGAGCGGCGTGGTTACCGTCGAACCGAATCGGGAGGTGTATCGCTCATCATCAGGATGGGCGACCAGAGCCACGCAGGCTGCCACCAGTTCGGGCCGGGTCGTTTCTATGTCGATGTCGCCGAAGCGGAGCCGGTGGTAGGCGCCCGGCCGCTCCCGGTCCTCCATTTCGGCCTGAGCCACCGCAGTCTGGTAGTCGACATCCCACAAGGTGGGTGCTTCCGACGAGTAGGCCTCGTTCCGTGAAAAGTTGCGCAGGAACATCCGTTGACTGGCCCGACGGCTGCGGTCGTCAATGGTGGCGTAGCTGCGCTCCCAGTCGACCGACAGACCGAGGCGGCGCCACAGCGCTTCGAATGTCTGCTCGTCTTCGGCCGTCAGCTGGTGGCACAGTGCGATGAAGTTGGGCCGGCTGACCGGAATGTCCTCTTTCCCGGGTTCGTCCGGGGGAGAGAAGTCGGGGTCGAAAGGCAGCGAGGGATCACAGGACACTCCGAAATAGGTCTGCACCCGGCGTTCCGTCGGCAGCCCGTTGTCGTCCCAGCCCATGGGGTAGAAGAGTTCCCACCCGCTCATCCGGCGGTAGCGGGCTATGGCGTCGGTCTGGACGTAGCCGAAGACGGAACCCATGTGCAGCGAACCTGACACGGTGGGTGGCGGCGTATCGATCGAGAAGACCTGGTCGCGCTGCGCGTGTGGGTTGAAGCGGTAGGTCTGATCTTCGTCCCACGCGGCGGCCCAGCGAGCTTCCACGCCATCGATAGTGGGCTTCTCGGGAACCTGGGGTGCGCCGGTCGCGTCGGTCGACATGATCGGGTTACCGTAACCGGATGCTGCACCTCCACGACACCGCGACCGGCACAATCCTCCCGCTGGAGCCCCGTACGGCGGGCCAGGTTTCGATGTACGTCTGTGGCCTCACCGTGGACAACTACCCCCATATCGGGCACGGGCGCTCGGCCCTCAACTACGACGTCCTGCGTCGCTACCTGCTCTTCATCGGGATCGACGTGCACCATGTGGTCAACGTCACCGACATTGACGACAAGATCATCACACGGGCCAACGAGGAAGAACGGAGTACGCAGAGCGTCGTCGACCAGTTCGAAGGCGTCTGGATTGAGGTGCTGGACCAGCTCGGTGTGCTGCAACCCACCGATTCCCCGCACGCCACTGCCTATGTGAAGGACATGGTGACCCTGGTGGCCGACCTGATGGAGCGCGGGGTGGCCTACGAGACCACCGACGGCGTCTACCTCAATGTCGAGCAAGTGGAGGGATATGGCCTGCTGGCCCGCCAGAGCCTGGACTCTCTCCGTTCGGGGGCCCGGGTCGAGAGTACCGAGGAGAAACGATCTCCTCTCGACTTCGCACTGTGGAAGAAGGCCAAACCGGGAGAGCCGACCTGGGACTCTCCATGGGGACCCGGTCGCCCGGGTTGGCACACCGAGTGTGTCGTCATGTCGCTCGACCTTCTCGGTGATGGCTTCGACATCCACGGCGGGGGGATCGATCTGATCTTTCCCCACCATGAGAACGAGCGAGCCCAGGCGGTGGCGCAGGGACGCCAGTTCTGCCGGCACTGGGTGCACAACGGCTGGGTGACCGTGGACGGGACGAAGATGTCCAAGTCGCTGGGGAACTTCACCACCCTCCCGGAATTTCTTGAGCAACATGATCCCCGGTCGTACCGGCTCCTCATACTGCGGGCCCGCTATCGCACCCCGTTTGAGGTCACGCCCGACACGGTGACCGATGCCGAGCGTGGACTGGAACGCCTTGACACCCTGGCCCGAAGGTTTTCCGTTGGCGAGCTTCTGGCCGGCACTGCGTCGGGGTACGTCGTGGAGGGAACGCCACCAGCTGACGATGTGGATGCTGCGGCCCTGGCGGCATTCCGCGACCGGATGGACGACGACCTGGACACGCCGGCGGCGTTGGCCGGGATTTTCGATCTGGTCACCGCGGCACACACCAGTGCCGACGCCGGAGATACGGCACGCGGCCAGACGCTGGCCCGCACGGCCGCTGTGCTCGCTGCGGCACTTGGCCTCTCGTTGAAGGGTGAGGCAGCAGCCATCGACCTTGAGACGGCACGCCTCGTCGCCCAGCGCGATGTGGCCCGGAGCGAGAAGGACTTTGCCCGGGCCGACGCACTGCGTGATGAGTTGACCTCTCTCGGCTGGACTGTCGAAGACACACCAGCCGGCACGGCCGTTCGGCGCTGAACCGAGGAGAAAACTCCAGTTCAGAAGCATAATTCTGGCCATCCTGGACCTAGCGGGTGCGGTAGGTTACTATGTAGTAACCACGAATCGGCTGGGGCCAGGACACCGCGTCGTGCGGTGCAGGGACCGGATCTCACCAGGCGTGGCGGTAGTCCGTTGCTTCCAACTTCGTCCCGACCAGGAGTCGGGCTCCTGCCCAAGGAGGGCCCACATGTCCGATTTCTCTCTCGCCTTGAATGAAGATCAGCTCCAAATTCAAAAGTGGGTCCACGAGTTCGCCGAGGACGTGGTCCGGCCGGCCGGTGCCGAGTGGGACGAGCGTGAAGAGACGCCCTGGCCCATCATTCAAGAGGCGGCCAAGAACGGCCTGTACTCATTCGACTTCGTGGCCCAGTGCTTCAGCGACCCGACTGGCCTGTTGATGTGCCTGGTCAACGAGGAGATGAGTTGGGGCGACGCCGGCATTGCCCTGGCCATCTTCGGTTCCACCCTGGCCGTGGCCGGCATCTTCTCCAACGGGACCCCGGAGCAATTGGCCGAGTGGGTGCCGCAGTGCTTCGGGACTCCTGACGACGTGAAGCTGGCGGCCTTCGGTGTTTCCGAGCCTGACGCCGGTTCCGACGTGTCGTCGCTGAAGTCTCGTGCCGTCTATGACGAGGCCAAGGACGAATGGGTGCTGAACGGCACCAAAACGTGGATCACCAACGGCGGCATCGCCAACACCCATGTGCTCGTCCTGTCGGTAGACCCCACTCTGGGCAGCCGGGGACAGGCCAGCTTCGTGGTGCCCGAAGGGACTCCCGGTATATCCATGGGACAGAAGTTCAAGAAGATGGGCATCCGCGCCTCGCACACGGCCGAAGTCGTCCTCGACGACTGCCGCGTGCCGGGACGCTGCCTGCTCGGTGGCAAGGAGAAGCTCGACGAGCGACTGGCCCGGGCCAAGGAGGGCAAGAAGACCTCCACCCAGGCCGCCATGGCCACCTTTGAAGCGTCGCGCCCGATTGTGGGGGCGCAAGCGGTAGGCATCGCCCGAGCCGCCTACGAGTACTCCCTTGAGTACGCCAAGGAGCGCAAGCAGTTCGGTCGGGCCATCATTGAGAACCAATCGATCGCCTTCAAGCTGGCCGACATGAAGATGCGCACCGACGCCTCACGGCTCCTCGTCCATCGCGCCGCATGGATGGCCAGCACAGGTCAGAAGTTCGAGAACGGCGAAGGCTCAATGTCGAAGCTCTACGCCGGCGAGAATGCGGTCTGGGTGACCGAGCAGGCCATACAGATCCTCGGTGGCTACGGCTACGTCCGTGAGTACCCGGTCGAGCGTTGGCACCGTGACTCGAAGATCTACACCATTTTTGAGGGCACCTCCGAGATTCAGCGCCTGGTCATCAGCCGGGCCATCTCGGGCGTCCACATCAACTAGGCGACCCGTCGGTCGATCCATTCGATCCGCTCAACGCGGCCCCGATTTGGGGCATTCTTGACCCGATGAGTGGATTGACCGTGACGTACGAAGGTTCTGTGGTCCGCCTCACGTTGACGCGACCTGAGCAGCTGAATGCTCTCAACGACGAGATCCGCCAGAGCATGGCCGACGAACTCGGTGTGCTCGAGGAGAGACCGGACATCCGCGTGCTGGTGCTTGACGGAGCGGGCCGCTCCTTCTCAGCCGGTGCGGACCTGAAGACCGGTGCCTACGCCGACCTCAAGAATGCCGACTGGGCTACGCGGCGCCACCGCACCGGATCATGGCAACGATTGCTCGACCAACTTGGACGCATCCCGCAAGTCACGGTGGCCCGGCTGCACGGCCACGTCATCGGCGGGGCGGCTCTCCTGGCGGCGGCCTGCGACATCCGTGTGGCCGCCGATGACGTGGTGGTCCGAATTCCTGAGCTGGCGATCGGAATTCCGCTTACTTGGGCGGGCATACCACTGCTCGTTCGAGAGATTGGCTTGCCTCTAACCCGTGACTGGGTGATGACGTGCAGAGAGGTGTACGCCGACGAGCTGCTGCGATGTGGATTTGCCCAGCGTGTCGTCTCCGATGCGCTTCTCGACGCTGAGATCTCCCTGGTGGTTCAGCAACTCCTGTCGGTCCCTTCGGGACCGCTGGCCATGACCCGATCCATGACCGCAGCACTCGGTCGCGGCCATCCGGCGATGTCGGCCGGGTGGGGTGACGCCGATCACCAGCAATGGGCTTTCAGCGAGGCCGAGTACCGCCAGGTCGCCCTCGAGTACATGCAGAAGCTGGAAGGGCGCATCCAGTAGAAGGTGGCGATTCCGAACCATGTCCAGCCGGGCCACTTCGGGCATCCACATCAACTGACGGCGGTAGTTGCCGCACCCGAAGTAACTTCATCCCATGGTCGACACACGAGTGACGGACCTGCCCGATGGCCGTGAACTGGCTTGGTTGGAATTGGGGAAGCCCAAGGGGCCACCGGTGTTCTTCTTCCATGGGACGCCGGGCTCACGGCTGCAGGTCGCCTTTAACGAGAAGCCGATCGTCGCGGCCGGCGTTCGGCTCATTTCGGTCGATCGCCCGGGATACGGGCACAGCACATTCCACAAGGACCGCCGCCTGAGGGACTGGGCGTCCGACGTGGCGTGCCTGGCGGACCACCTGAAGTTGGAGCGTTTCGCCGTCGTGGGTGTCTCGGGCGGGGGTCCGCATGCCGCCGTCTGCGCCCGGTTCCTGCCCGAGCGGGTGACGTCGGCGGCCATCGTCAGCGGGATCGGTCCCTTGGCGGACAGCGGTCTGGGGACTGAGGGGATGTGGGGCGTCAGCCGTGCCCTGGCCCAATTGGCCGCCAAGTCACGTACCGTCCTCCGCCCGGTATTCGCCGCCCAGGAATTCCTCACGCGGCACTGGCCCGAACGCGTCCTCCAGTCCGCCCTTCGCCAGCTGCCCCCGCCCGATGCCGCCGTGTTGGGGCGCGATGAAGAACGGGCCGCCTTCGTGGAGGAAGCCAAGAAGTCCTCGGCGTCGACGGCGAAGGCCGCCACGCAGGACTTCGCCATCTTCACCCGTGATTGGGGTTTCCGACTGGACGAGATCACCGTTCCGGTTCATGTGTGGCATGGCGATGCTGATCGGAACGTGCCGATGGCCCACGGCCGCTTTCAGGCCGCCGCCATCCCCGGGTCGTCGTTCCACGATTGCCCCGGGGAGGGGCATCTCCTGGCCATCGACCACATTGAGGAGATTCTGCGCACGGTGAGCTCGGCGCAACCAAAGACCTCGTAGTCCGGGCTGTCTCGGTGCCGTACTCCCCGTAGAGTCGCCGGTGCCGTGTCCGCCCCCGCCCTCATTCGCTACGCCGCCGACGTCACCCCGGCCTGGCTGACCTCGGTCCTGCGCAATTCCGGAGCACTCGCCCCCGACGCCCGGGTCACCGACGTCTCGCCCTCACCCATCGGGACGGGTCAGATGGCCGACACGGCCCGTTTGGCGCTCACCTACGACCGCGAGGGCGCCGGCCCGCCGGCCGTGGTGGGCAAGTTCGCCTCAGCCGACGACCAGAGCCGGGCCACCGGTTTGGCTCTGCGGGCTTATGAGATTGAGGTCCGCTTCTATCGGGAGGTGGCATCTCGGGTAGCCACACGCATCCCCGAGGTGTATTTCGCCGAGGTGGAGCCGGAGACCGGGTGGTTCACCCTGATCCTCCAAGACATTGTCGGGGGGCGGCAGGGCGATCAAATCGAGGCCTGCGGCCCCGATATCGCGGCCGCAGTGGTTGAGGAGATGGCAGGGCTGCATGCGCCATGTTGGGAGGCGACTGACCTGGCCGGGCTGGAGTGGCTCAACCGGAATTCTCCCGATGGTGATGCCTTCCTGGCTGCCATGGTCGGATCCTTGTGGCCCGGGTTTCTTGACCGTTACGCCGACCGGCTGTCTCCCGAGCATGTCGCGCTGTGCGAGCTCTTCGTCTCAAACCTGGCGCAGTGGAGCGCCAACCGAGTCGGCCCCCGCACAGCGAGTCACGGTGATTTTCGTCTCGACAATCTCCTGTTCCAGGCGAACGAGACGCGACCTGTGGTCGTCGACTGGCAGACGTTGTCGTGGGCCGGGGCGTCCTATGACGTGGCGTACTTCATCGGAGGCTGTCTGAGTGAGGACGATCGTCGTGAGCACGAGCTCGGCCTTCTGCACCATTACTACGATGCTTTGCGATCCAAAGGGGTGGCGGACTACACGTTCGACCAGCTGCGCCGCGACACCCGACGCGACGCCTTCGGTGGTGTGCTCATGGCGATTGTGGCCTCCATGGTTGTCCAGCGCACGGAGCGGGGAGACCTGATGTTCATGACCAGCACCACGCGCCATGCGCAGCACGCGCTGGACGTCGACGCGCAAGAATTTCTACGGGATCCCCTTGCCTGAACTTCTGGTGCTGTGCACAGGCAACGCAGCCCGATCGGTTATGGCCGGCTTCATGATGGAGCATCTCAAGGTGCAACACGGTGCCGACGACCTCCACATTGTGACGGCGGGCACCCACACCATTGACGGGCAGCCCATGGGCATGCGGACACGGACGGCACTCGTGCGCATTCCCGAACTGGCCGATGCCCCCTTCACCCGCCACCGCAGTCGCCAGGTCTACGGGCCCGACGTGGCCCGAGCCGAGCTGGTGGTGGTGATGGAGGCCGATCACGTGCGGTTTATCCGGCGCACCTTTCCCGACGCCGCCGCCTACACGGCGACCCTGCGACGCCTCTGTGAAGACCTGCCGCCGTCCCCACCGGCTCTGAGCGAGCGGGTGGCGGCCCTCCGTCTGGAGCAGGCGACACTTTCGGACATCGACGACGTCACCGACCCGGCCGGGTACGACGCCGACGTCTATGCCGCCTGCGTTGATGAGTTGTGGGGCCTCTGCCAGCGTCTGATCACGCTGCTGTAGGGCGAGGGCAGACGAGGATCATCTCGTCGTCTTCCTCATCGGGCACCCTGACCTGACGCTCAGCCCTGAATCCGGCTTTGGCAAAGGCGCGTTGTGATCCGATGTTGCGCACGCTCGGCCCCGCCATGGCCCACCGCACGTCGGGGTATGCGTTCCAGCCCATCTCCAGCGCCGCCACAATGATGCGGGTCCCCCAGCCGCGCCCACAGAGCGAAGGGTCTCCGATCAGCAGGTCGATGCCCGCTCCATCGGGCACACCGACTGCCTGTGCGTATGCCGGGTTGTCCGCCAGCCGATAGATCTGGACCAGAGCGAAGTCCGTCGAGCCCTGGGCGCCGACGAACACCATGGTGGGGTCGGTGCCGTCGACGCACGGTCCGTACTGTGCTTCCACCTCGACCAAGCCCAGCGGCGTGCCCCACCACTCGGCCACATGGGGTTGGGCCAACCAGGAGACGACCCGGGGAAAGTCGCTACGGGCCAACCGGCGGAAGTGCAGGCCCGGTTCTTCCATCAACTAATCGGCGTGGACCGATCGCAGACCGGCCCAGGCCAGGTCGGCCATGCGTTGGGCCAGGCGATGCGCCTCCTCTTCCACTGCGGCGTCGCCGGTCGGTCGCTGGGCGATGAAGCGGCGGCTCGCCCCTTCGGCCATGCCGACCACAGCGTAGGCCAGAAGCCGCCGGTGGTTGTCATCCAATCCGGCGTCGATGAGCGGGTCGATTGCCTCGGCAATGGCGTCCTCGACCAGGCGCAGCGCCCGACCGAGCTCGTTGTCGTCGGCATGCTCACGGCCGTACAGCAGACGGAACTCCGCCTCCCGGTTGATGACCAGTCGGAAATAGGCCGCGAATCCCATCTCCACCTGTTGGCGCGGTCCCTCGGCCTGCATGACCGCACTGCGAACTGCCAGCAAGAGTTCTTGGGCGATGGAGTCGACCAGTTCCAAGTACAGGGCCCGTTTGGAGGAGAAGTGCTGGTAGACGAGTGGTTTCGTCACTCCCGCCGCTTCGGCGATGTCATCCATGGTGGTCGCCCGGTACCCGTGAAAGGCAAACAGCTCCAGGGCCACGGCGAACAGTTGGCGCCGCCGCTGCTCGGCCGTCAGCCGCCGCGATGAAGCCTGGAGCGCGCCTTCCATGGACCAGAGGTTACTGGTCGGTCACGAACGGGAAAGGAAAGCTCCGAGCACGTCGGCCAACCGGTCGGGCAGATCGGCCAGGTTGAAGTGCCGGGACGCTATGTGATGGTTGTGAGCCAGGAGCTCGTCATCGGGCACTTCCAACCAGGCGTCGAGTTGTCCCGGATCAGCACAATCGAACCAACGGAAGCCGAAGGCGGCCAGTTCGGCCGCCACCGGATAGGAGCCGATAGCCAATGGCCGCCGATAGGTGGCCGACTCGACCGACGGATTGCCGAATCCCTCCCAGGTGGACGGCAGCACCACCGCGTCGCAGGCGGCATAGGCCTCGGCAATGGGGACGTTGGTGGTGGGATCGGGCGCCCCGAGGATGACGGGGCACCCCGCCTCCTTCACCAGGCGATCTAGCTCGGGACCGTACCCATCTTCGGCCGGGCCGAGAAGCCAGTACGTCCCATTGACGGCTGCGGCCAGGGCCAGCCCGCCCTCGATGTTCTTGCGCTCCAGCGCGCGCGTCGGCTGCAGCAGGAGGCGGGTGTGCGGGGCAACGCCGAGGGACGTCCGCACGGCCTGGCGGTCCGCCGTTTCCGGTTCGGCGTCGAACGTGTTGTAGATCACGCTGGCCGCAATGTCGTGGTCGGCGAGCTGGCGCCGGCTCAACGCATTGATGGTGACGTGGGTCCACTGCGGATCGTCGGGAGGAGGGGGAAAGTGAGCCAGATGGCTGCGCTGCCACGGCAGGTCGTGGTGGTGCAGCACGGTGGGTCGGCCCGCACAGACCTGGGCCACCACCGCCGCCGCGGCCGGATTGAGGGGAAGTGAGCACAGGTTCTCCACCACGACCAGGTCGGCCCGGGCCAGGGCATAGGTGAGCTCCTGCCGGGTTGGTGGCTCCGTCGCGTCCATGGCCAGTCCGGGGAGCAGCACATCGACCGGGCCGGCTCCGGCCACCGTCGTCACGTCCCAACCCAGTTGGCTCAATGCCCCGGCCCATTTCGCCGCCTCAATGGAGACCCCGTCACGACCGCCGAGGCGGAAGGAGAGCAGGGCGGCGGTCGGCATCCGGCCGCACTGTAGGCCGCTTGGACCCGGGGTGGTACCGACATTTGGGTCGACTAGCGTTGCTCTGCAATGGAAAAGCGGGCATTAATTACAGGCGTCACCGGTCAGGATGGCTCCTATCTGGCCGAATTCCTCCTTACGCAGGGCTACACGGTCATTGGCATGGTGCGTCGTTCCAGCACGGTCAACTATGAGCGGATCGCGCACATTCAGGACAAGCTTGAGCTGGTCGCCGGCGACGTCATGGACGAAGCCTCACTCATCGCCGTACTGCGCGACCACCGTCCGACCGAGGTCTACAACCTGGCCGCACAGTCGTTCGTACAGACCAGTTGGAGCCAACCTGTGCTGACGGGGGAGACCACCGCGCTCGGGGTCACCCGACTTTTAGATGCGATCCGTATCGTCGACCCCGAGATCCGGTTCTACCAAGCCAGCTCGTCGGAGATGTTCGGCAAGGTGCAGGAAGTACCGCAACGCGAGTCGACCCCCCTCTATCCTCGCAGTCCATACGGTGTGGCCAAGGTGTACGGGCACTGGATCACGGTCAATTACCGGGAGAGCTACGGCCTTCACGCGTCATCGGGAATTCTCTTCAATCATGAGTCGCCGAGGCGCGGGATCGAATTCCTGCCACGCAAGGTGTCCTATGGCGTGGCCCGCATCGCCAATGGGCTGGACGATAAATTGTCCCTCGGAAACTTGGACGCGCAACGCGACTGGGGCTTCGCGGCCGACTACGTGCGGGCCATGTGGCTCATGCTGCAGCAGGACAGTCCCGACGACTACGTGGTCTCCACCGGGGAGACACACGAAGTGCGGGAGCTCTGCCGCTTGGCCTTTGCCGCCGCTGATCTCGACTGGGAACAGCACGTGGTGATTGACGAGAAGTTCCTGCGCCCGGCCGAAGTGGATCTTTTGGTGGGGGACCCCACCAAGGCGCAGCAGACGCTCGGCTGGCACCGTGAGGTCGACTTCCCGGGCCTGGTCACCATGATGGTGGAGGCCGACATGGATCTGGTTCGCAACAACCTCCGGTAGTCGGGAGTCCCGGCGCTCCTCTCACCCGCCGCCATTTCGGCTGATCCGGCCGGCGTCCTGGTCGCCTTCGGTGCCGGGATCCTCTCCTTCCTCTCCCCCTGTGTGCTGCCTTTGGTGCCGGGCTACCTCTCCATGGTGTCCGGGCTCTCAGCGGCCGAACTCTCAGCGACGAGCGGCAAAGCATCGTCCCCAGCAACCCTGCGACCGATGTTGCGCGGCATCGGCCTCTTCATCGGTGGCTTCACGCTGGTCTTCGTCGCCCTGGGCGCGGTCGCTTCGGGCATTGGGCACCTCCTGGTCGCCCACAAGGAGGCGCTCACGCACTTCAGCGGCTTCGTCATCATCTTTCTCGGTCTGGTACTCCTTCTCGGAGCCGTACCGGGGCGGTTCTGGTCCCGCGTCGGAACCGGGCCGCTCAGCGTGCTTACCCGAATCACCGGGGAGCGCCGATTCGATGTGCGTCCCTCCACCCTCGGTTCCTGGGCCGCCCCCGTCATGGGGATGGCCTTCGCCTTCGCATGGACACCGTGCATCGGCCCGGTGCTCGGCGTCGTGCTCGGGTTGGCCGCCCACAACGGCTCTCTCGCCGGAGGGGTGCTTCTCCTCTTTGCCTACTCCTTGGGCCTCGGTGTGCCGTTCGTGCTGGCCGGCCTGGCGTTCGGGCGGCTGACCGAGGTCTTCGCCCGGGCCCGACGTGGCCTGGGGATGGTCGAGATTGTGGCTGGAGTGATCCTGATCGCCTTTGGGATTCTGCTGGTGACGAACAACCTCGGTTGGCTCTCGACCCAGGTCTCGAACGTGCTCAATGACGTCGGCTTGGAGCGCCTGAGCAAGAGTTAGGCCGCACCGACCCGCTCCGCCAACACGTCGCAAAACGTCCGGGCGAAGGTGTGCACATCTCCGGGCCAGCGCGCCGACACGTAGTTGCCGTCGCGCACCACCCACGCCGGTCGTGCATCCACCGCGGTGTCCCGCGCCCGGCCGCTGGTCTTCAGCCGGTGGTCCGTGGCCTCCGGCGGCACATCGGCAAAGTCCTCCGGGCGGGCCAGCAGGCGCGTGACTTCCTGCTGCACCGACATGTACCCGACCGGCTGTCCCGGCTGTTCGGAGTAGGTCCGGTAGTAGTCGGGGTCCCAGAAGCGAGACCGGCGACCGACCTTCCAGGCCGTCCGCTCCAGTTGCCACGTCAGCGCGGTGGTGCGCCTGCCATGGAGGACCGATCTTCCCGTTGCCGGGTCCGTGCTCCTCGCCGCGGCCAGCACGCCGTGGCAGATGGCCGCCACCGGTTTGTCCTCCGAGAAGAAATCGACCACCAGGCGCTGCAGGACGGTGCTTTCCAGGTAGGACCGCATGCCCCGGGCCCGATGTCCTCCGGGGAGAAGGAGTCCGGAGGATGCACTGCTGCGGGCATCCTCCCAACGGGTCGGTGCCAGAAACGACGGATCTTCGGAGAGCTTGGCGTAGGCGCGTCGTGCGTCCGCGTTGGCGCGCAAGACCCGCCCGACGACCGTGACCCGTCGCAGCAGGGGAAGCATTCCCCACGGGTCCAATCCCCGACCGTTGACCATGAGGTCGTCTGCCCGCGCGGGCTTCCCGTCGGGCGTGGCGAAGACCACCTGGTGGCCGTGCGAGCGCAGGACCTCCCAACTGACCGCCACTTCGGTTGGGTCGAAGTCCCTCGCCGGGATCGGGAGCAGCACGGTGGCCATAAGGGTTCTGGTCCCGCAACCTACCAACGGTCGAGAAATTTGGGAGAGAAGGAATTAACGTCTGCCCTCATGACGGACACGCACGCTGACACCACGGAGATCTTCGCCCTGGACGACCCGGTGGAGACACTCTTGAGCAAGTCGTACCAGGGCGAGATTCTGGGCGAGATCCTCTTCGGTGGCATTGCCGAGCGACTGCAGGATCCCGATCACAAACACAAAATGCAGGTGCTCGCCACGTTGGAGAGGCGGACCAAGGAGGCGATGGTCCCGGCAATGGAACGGGCCGGCGTATCGCTGGAGCCGGAGGCCGAGACAGTGAGCCTGGCCGAAGCCCTGGTCGATGGTTCGGCGGCGGCCCCGTGGCTGGACCTGATGGGCTCCTTTGAATCGATCACCACCCAGTTTCTTGCGCTGTACGCCCAGATCGGGATGCTCAACCCGGCGGAACACGAGACCGCCGACCTTCTGGTGGCGCACGAATTGGCGTTGCGCGCCTTTGCCCGCATGGAGATCGCCGGGGATGCCGCCGGTTCGTTGGCCGCCATTGAGGCCCTGCCTCACCTCATGTAACTCACCGCCGCCCACTGAAAGGAGCGTTGTCCATGCCCTACCATCTCGGGAAACACCCGCCGGTCATCGATCAGCGGACTCTGCAGTTCGGCCGTTACCTCACCTCGACCCTGCCACCACCGCCGGCATCGGTGGACTACGGCGCCCGGGTCAAGAAGTGGCCGGTGTATTTCAACGACCAGTACGGCGACTGCACCTGCGCCGCCGCCGGCCACATGATTCAGAATTGGACGGCCAGCGCGGGGACGGAAGTCACGCCGCCCAATTCCTCAGTGCTCACCTTCTACGAGCACTTCGTCGGCACCCCGCCGCCACCCGATGAGGGCTGCAACATGCTGTCGGTCCTCAAGTACTGGCGCTCGGCCGGACTCGATGGGCACCACGCCGAGGCATTCGCCGCGCTCACCCTGCAGAACCAGGCGGAGGCCATGCAGGCCATCTACCTCACCGGGAGCATCTATATCGGAGTGGCCCTGCCGAACTTCGCCGTGGAGGGCGACATGATGACAGTGCCCTGGGAGGTGCCGGCCGGTGGTCCAAAGGGGAATGCCGCGCCGAATCCCGCCAATGGGCACTGCATTCCGGCCGTGGCCTACGACGCCCAGGGCCTGACCATTGTGACCTGGGGCGCCCTCAAGTCGATGAGTTGGGGCTTCTACGACGCCTATTCCGATGAAGTCTTCGCCGTCATCAGTGAGGACTTCATTGAGAAGTCGGGCCAGGCACCGTCCGGATTCGACCTGCAGGCGTTGGAGCAGGACCTGGCCAAGCTGTAGTGGACTTCCCCTCCATATGGCGGGGCAGGCGTCGTGTCGCCGAGGGGGCCGGTATGAAACGAGCTCTCGTGGAGCGGGAAAGAGGCTAATTCGATGGCAAAGCGAGTGAACCGACGAACATTCCTTGAAGGTGCGGGTGCCCTGGCCGCCGGGGCGGTCATGGCCGGGCGAGATGTCCCTACGTCGGGCGCGGCGACTTCCGCACCCCTCGGTGAAGCCAATGTGCAAGAAGCGCTGGCTGTCCTCGGACGCGCCACGTTGCGCAGTCCCGACACCCTGCCGTTCCCGAAGCTGGCGCCGGGCACCGACACCATGCCCCACATTGAGCACATCATCGTGCTCATGATGGAGAATCACTCGTACGACAACCTCCTCGGGACCCTGCCCAGCACTCGAGCCAATGGGACCGCCGACGGATACACCCTGAGCCCGGCCGCCGTGACGACGGGGGACGCGTGGGACCCGGTGGGCGGCTGGAATCCCAACGGGGTGGTGGCCAGCAACCCCAACGGGTTCGGCCGCCTGCAGAACGCCTATCACATGTCCACCACCTGTCAACGTTCCGGATCGCCGACGCAGGAGTGGTCGGCCTCGCACGAGCAGTTCAACAACGGCAAACTCGACGGCTTCGTCACCTGCGTGTCGTATGGGATGCCCGCTCCAGCCGGACCGGTGGGCATGGCGTACTGGAACGCAGGCGACATCCCCGTGCTCACCAGTTTGGCCACGGCCTTCCCGATCGCCGACCGGTGGTTCCAGTCGCTGCTCGGTCAGACGGACCCCAACCGGCGCTACCTCTTCGCCGCCAGCTCGGCCGGCATGGTGAACGACATCAGCCTCTCCACCCACCCCACGGTCCGGGGCATTTTGCAAGATACGACTCTGCCCCTCCCGGCCAATGGCACCATCTTCGACCGCCTCAGCCTCTTCGGCATTTCATGGACGAACTACACGGATGACTATCCCCTCGGCGCCACTTCGGAGCTCTACCCCACAGACGATGCGGCCGTGACCGAATTTCACGAGAAGCCTCTGCAGTCCGGCGGCGCGGGCGACTTCTTCGCCGACTGCCGGAACGGGACGCTGCCGAGCTTCGCCCTGCTCGACGAGAACTACACCACACAATCGCAGGAGAACCCGCAGGACATGGTCATCGGGGAGCGGCTCATCTACGACGTGGTCACCGCTATCGCCGAGTCACCGAACTGGGCCACCACCATGCTGATCATCAACTACGACGAGCACGGTGGGTACTACGACCACGTGGCTCCGCCGGTCGCCCTGGCCCCCGACCTGATCCCGCCGGTCGTGCAGCCCGGGCAGTCCAGCTACGACGGCTTCACCCGCTTCGGGTTCCGGGTGCCCGCGCTGGTCATCTCGCCATTTGCCCTCCCCAACTGGGTGACCCACACGGTCTATGACCACACTTCAATCCTGGCCATGGTTGAGGCCAAGTGGAACCTTCCCGCCATGACCTACCGGGACGCCAATGCCAACGATCTCACGGGCTTCCTCGACATGGCCGCCGTCGGGACCGGCAAGGGCAAGACCTTTGAGGAGCTGTGCCCGGATCTGGCCCGGCCGGCCAAGTCGACCTGCCTGCACAAGGCCCCGGCCCTGCCGCCCGACGGATCGGTCACCTGATCGCAGGTTGGTAACGGCGCACCTACCCCCCCTACCATGGTGGGGAAGGCCATGGCCCCTGTCGTCCATTTCCGTGCCGCCGTCGCACTCGCCGGCCGCTTCCCCGCCCTTGCCGGGGTTGACCTGTCTCTTCAGGCGGGCGAGGTCGTGGTGGTGGTGGGCGCCAATGGTGCCGGGAAGACCAGTCTCTTGCGTGCCTGTGCCGGGCTCCTGCCCGTCACGTCAGGTCAGGCCACGGTCCTCGGCATCGACCTCACCGAGGACAGCACGGCGGTGCGGCGTCATGTCGGCCTTCTGGGCCATGCCGCCCCGCTCTACGACGAGCTGAGCGCGGCGGAGAACGTCCGCTTCGCCGTACGCTCCCTCGGCCTGCCCGTCTCAGCGGCAGACGCCGCACTGGAGCGGCTGGGCCTGGTGGGCCGGTTGCGCACCACCCCGACCGGCCGTCTGTCCGCCGGGCAACGCCGACGGGTGGCCCTGGCCGGCCTGGTGGCCCGCCGACCGGCTCTGTGGCTTCTAGACGAGCCGCACGCCGGGCTGGATGCCCCTTCACGCTCCCTGCTCGGTGATCTGATCTCCGAGGCGGTCTCGGATGGAGCAGCAGTGCTGCTTTCTTCCCATGAACCTCAACTGTCGATCCCCCTTTCGGACCGTGTCGTGTCCATGGGTGGCGGTCGCATCACGGGCGAGGAGGCCGGCGGACGGCGTGCCCGGCTGACGGCGCTTCCCGCGGAGGATTCCCCTTCGGGAACGGGCACGATGGGGGCGTGGCATGTGGCGTGACGCGCTCTTGGTGGCCGGCAAGGATCTCCGCATTGAGGCGCGCTCGCGGGTGGCGTTGTGGCAGGTCGTCCCGTTCGCCTTCCTGGTCCTGCTGCTCCTCTCCTTCGCCATCGGCCCCGATCAGTCCCCATTGCGCCACGCCGCCCCCGGCATCTTCTGGATCGCCGTGCTCTTCTCCACCGTCCTGGCCGTCCAGCGCAGCGTGTCGATTGAGTCCGGGGAGGGCACTCGGGACGGCCTGCGTCTGTCGGGTATCGACCCGGCAGGCATCTTCCTGGGCAAGGCTGCTGCGGTCGCGCTGCAACTCCTCGTGCTTCAGATCGTGCTGTGGGCCGGCGTGACCTTCCTTTTTGACGTGCGGGTGCACGTGGTGTGGCTGGCGGTTGTCGCGTCGCTGCTGGCCACCGTCGGCTTGGCCTGTGCCGGCGTTCTCTACGGCGCCCTGTCAGCCGGACTGCGGGTGAGAGACACGCTGCTCCCCATACTGGTCCTTCCCGTGCTGGCACCCGTCTTGTTGGCCGGTTCGAAGGCATGGGAAGCTGCATTGGACGGCAACGCCGGCTCGGGCACCGAGTGGCTGCGCATCCTCATCCCTTTCGCCGTGATCTATCTCGTTATCGGCGTCGTCCTCTATGGGCCACTCCAGGAGGCAGCATGAAATCGACACACACGACCATCCCGAACGCCCCCCGTCCCCGCTGGCTGAGCGCGGTCGGTCTCCTCGGCGTGCTCGCCATGGCGTGCACCGTGTGGCTCGGCCTGTGGATCACGCCTCCCGACCAGGTGCAGGGGAACCTGGCGCGTCTCTTGTACATCCACCCGCCCATCGCCACCGTGGCTCTCTACTGGGCCGGCGGCGTGGCTGCGGTCGGCAGCCTCCTCTATCTCTGGCCCCGCACCCGATCGCTGTTCTGGGACCGGCTGGCGGCGTCGGCCGTCGAGGTGGGCGCCCTGTTCTCGGCCCTCACGTTGGTCACCGGCTCCCTGTGGGGACGGCCCGTCTGGGGTGTGTGGTGGACATGGGACGCCCGACTGACCTCGACCGCGCTCCTGCTCCTGCTTGAGCTCGGGTACATGGCCCTGCGGCGGGTGCCAGCCGATCCCACGGTCCGGGCCCGGCGGTGCGCCGTGGCGGCCCTCCTGGTGGCCGTCGACGTGCCCATCGTCCATTTCTCGGTCGACTGGTGGCAGACCCTGCATCAGGGCGGCACCATCTTGGACCCGGGATTCCACCTCCATGTCCACGGTTCCATGTTGTGGACCCTGCTGATCGGCTTCATCGCCTTCTCCCTGATCTTCGTGTGGCTCCTCGGGGTGCGGTACCGGATTGAAGTACTGCAAGACCAGGTCGGCAACCAGGAGCTTGAGGTCTCACTGGCCGACCGGTGGAGCGAGGACACCGTGCTGGCCGGTGTCGGGGGCTCGTCGCAGTCACCTCCTTCAGGAGGTGCCCCGTGAGCTATGTGGATGCCGGGTACGCCATTTCCCTGGGGGCCCTGTTCGTCTACGGCCTGGGACTCGGGCTGCGCCGTCGTCGCTGGGAGCGCGCGTTGAAGGTGGTTGAGGTGGGTGACGCCGCCGAACCGCTGGCTCCCGGCGGGCGGCCGTGAGCGGCACCGCCACCGGAACTACCCCACCCACGCAGCCTTCCCCGAACTCCGGCGTCACCGGGGGTCCCGCGCTGCCCGGACCGCGCCGCCGGAGCAGCCGGCGGTTGTGGGTGGTCTTTGCCATTCTCATCGCGGCCTTCGTCTTCTTGCTGGTCGAGGGACTCGGCAGCTCGTTGGACTATTTCGACACGGTGGATCAGGCCTTCGCGCACCGGGGCACCCTGGGCACGACGACCTTTCGACTCGAAGGTGACGTGGTCGCCGGCTCCATCCATTCCACTCCCGTGGGTACGGACTTCATCGTCTCCGAAGGCAGTCACACGGTCGACGTGACCAACACCGGGAGCCCGCCCCAGCTCTTCCAATCCAACATTCCCGTCGTCGTGGTGGGACATTTCTCGTCGCTCACATCGACCGCCTTCGTGTCGAACCAGATTCTGGTCAAGCACTCGGCCACCTACATCGCCAAATACCCCAGTCGCGTCAAGGCGAAGAACGGCACCGTCCGCTGACCATGAACGCATCGCTCGGGACTCTCGGGGTATGGCTTGGCTTTGCCGCCTGCGTCGTCGGCGCACTGGTCATTGTGGTCGGGCTCATCCGATCGCGCTCAGTCGGGGACGGTGACAGCGGCGCCACGCCGAGCTTCGGTGGGGGAGTGGGTGACGGGAGGTTGTTCGCCCCCGTCATGTTGATCGGCGCCGTGCTGGCCACCCTGGCCATGGAGCATGCGCTCATCACCCATGACTTCTCCATTGTGTTCGTGGCGGAGAACAACAGCCGGGTCACGCCGCTGCTCTACTCCATCACTGGTCTGTGGTCGGCTCTGGCCGGATCGATTCTCCTGTGGGGTCTGGCGCTGGCGATTTTCAGCACCATGTTCGTCTGGCGGTACCGCAAGCTTGGGGCCGACCCGGTCATCCGGTGGGCCACCTTGGTGATGTACGCGGTGTCCGCCTTCTTCTTCGGGCTCATGCTCGGCCCGGCCAACCCCTTCGTGACCACCCACGATGTCACTTCGGGCCTGGGCCCGAACTCTCTCCTGCAGGACAATCCGTTGGTAGCCATCCATCCACCCCTCCTCTACCTCGGGTTCGTCGGTTTCACCGTGCCCTTCGCCTTCGCCATCGGCATGCTGGCCACCGGTCGGGTGGGCGAGCGTTGGCAGATCGAATGCCGGCGCTGGACCCTGATCTCCTTCACCTTCCTGTCCGTCGGCATCGTCCTCGGCGCGTGGTGGTCCTATCAGGTCCTCGGTTGGGGTGGCTTCTGGGGTTGGGACCCGGTGGAGAACGCCGCGTTGCTGCCCTGGCTGTGTGGGACGGCGTACCTGCACTCGGTCCTGGTGCAGGAACGGAGGGGCCTGATGCGGGTGTGGAACCTCTCGCTTTCGGTGGCCACCTTCGCCCTCACCATTCTCGGGACGTTCCTGACCAGATCGGGCGTCATCAATTCGGTGCACGCCTTTTCGAAGTCGTCGTTGGGGCCCATTCTGATCAGCTTCTTCTTTGTGGTGATCGTGGTCGGCTTCGGCCTCATCGCCTGGCGGGGCGATCGGCTGCGCTCGCCCGGTGGCATCGACGCCCCGCTCGGTCGAGAAGGCGCCTTCCTCTTGAACAACGTCCTCTTTGTGGGATTCGCCTTCGTTGTCTTGTTGGGAACGGTGTACCCCTTGCTCTACGAAGCGGTGACCCAGCAGCAGGTCACGGTGGGGGCTCCCTACTTCAACACGGTGGCCATCCCGGTGGGCCTGGCCCTCCTCTTCCTGATGGCAGTGGCACCGGTACTCAGTTGGCGAAAGATAAACGCCACCGTGCTATGGCAACGACTGGCCATTCCCGTCTGGGTCGGCGTCATCACCGTGGTGGCCTGCGTCGCCTTCGGCCTGCGTGGGCTCGCTCCACTGATCGGCTTTGGCATGGGTGCCGTGGCGGCCGCCACGGCGGCGCGGGCACTGGTGCTCTCGGTGCGAGGAGCCCGTACCCGCCATGTCGGATGGTGGCGGGGCGTTGTCGGTCGAGCCAACGGTGGCATGGTGGTTCACCTGGGCGTGGTGGTGCTGGCCGTGGGTGTGATCGCCGCCACCTCGTACCGTCATCAGACCGAACTGGCCCTGCACCGTGGCAGTGTGGTCACGTTCGACGGGCATCGCTTCGAATTTGAGGGGCTGCGCACAGTCACCTCACCTTCGAAGAGAGCCGACGAGGCGCTGGTCAAGGTGGACGGAGGCGGAGTCTTCGCACCGGCCACCACCAATTTCGGCGGTGCCCTCTCCACGGTCGGGACACCAGCCATCGACTCGGGATTGTTCGGCGACGTGTACATGACCTTCGACGCCGTTGGTGTGGCCGGCTCGGTGTCGGGCAATCAACCCATCAGCAACCTGCCGGTCGGCTCGGTGGCCATCGGTGTGGTGATTGAACCCCTGCTGGCCTGGTTATGGGCCGGTGGGCTCCTCATGGGCCTCGGAGGTGTCCTCGCCCTCGTGCCCGGCACCCGGCGCCGGGCCACTGACCCGGTGTCGGAGCCCTCGGCCATGGTCACCGGCTCTGCCCCGGCCGAACCCCATACGACGGACCTCGGGGCGCCGGCGGACAGTGATCGGTTGGTGCCGGTGGGCGTGGCCAGCCAAAGCGGTGCGCCCACCGCATGATGGTCCGCCGCACACGGCGCCACACCACTCGCTGGGTGGCGCTGGCCGTATTGCTCGTGTTGGCGGTCGTCGGCATTGTTCTGGCCACCCGTACACCACAGGAAGCGACCTCGGTCGACAGTCCCCTGCTCGGTCACGCCGCACCCCTGTTCTCGGGCATTGACCTGCGCAGCGGCGAGAATGTCTCGCTGCGCTCGTTGCGCGGCCGCTATGTCTTCGTGAATTTCTTCGCCAGCTGGTGTATTCCGTGTCAGCAGGAGACACCCGACCTGCTCACCTTTGACTACGAGCAGCGCGACGCCATTGACGGAGCCAGGCTGATCAGTGTGGTCTTTCACGACGAGACATCTGCGGCCCGCCAATTCCTCGTCGCGCAGGGCGCCACGTGGCCGGCCATCAACGATCCGGGGGGATCGATTGCCGAGAGCTACGGGGTGACCGGACCACCGACGACGTTCCTGATCGATCCATCGGGCCGCATCACCATTGAGCCGGTCATCGGTCCGGCGACCGAGGCGAACCTGAATCGGATGTTGCGAGAGGCCAAGGATGCCGGTGCCTGATGCCACGTCCCGTCTGCCCATCGGTCTGCGCTTCGCTGCGCCGATGGTGGTTCTCCTCGTCGCCCTCCTCATCGGGAGTGGCGTGTTGCACGGATCGCACCAGAGTCCGGCCCAACGCTCCTTGGCCATTGAGAGCGACGTGCGCTGCCCGTCGTGCACCGACGTCTCGGTGGCCCAGTCTGACGAGTCGACCGCCATCGCCGTACGCCACCGGATTGAACGCCTGGTGGGGCAGGGGAAGTCCACGGCGGTCATTGAGCGGACGCTCGTCGCCCAGTACGGGCCGACCATCCTGTTGGAGCCACCGGATTCCGCCGGCTTCGCTCTGATCTGGATAATTCCCGTTGTGCTCGGCAGCGGCGCCCTGGTGGGCATCGGGCTCCTCTTCTGGCGCCGCTCCCGCCAGTTCTCATCGTTGCGCGCCACGCAACAGACCGAAGCCGCCCCATGACGTGGGAGGTCGGGACCGGAACGGATGAGCCGACATCGACCGATAACGACGATCGATGGTTTCTCCAAGACGAGCGCGAGTTCCTCATCCGCTCGTTGGCCGACGCCGACCGGGAGCACGCGGCGGGAGATCTCTCCGACAAGGACCATCAGGTCCTGGTTGTCCGGGATCGCGCCCGTCTGTCCGAGTTGGAGGATGAGCTGGCGGCCCTGCCACCCGATGAGCGGGCACACCGGGGGCGAAGGAGCACGGAGGTGGCCCATGCCTCGCAATGGCGGCGCATCGGGATCATCGCCGCCTGTTTCCTCATTGTGGCCGGTTCGCTGATTCTCGTGATCCACTCACGCCACGCCCGCCTCCCGGGCCAGGCGTCGTCTGGGAGCATCACATTGTCGAAGGCCAAGACGATTGAGCAGCAGCTGGCCCAGGCCCAGACCCTGGACGCCAAGGGGCAGGATGTCACCGCCCTCAAGCTCTACGGCACCGTGCTCACCGAGGATCCGGACAATCCGGAGGCCCTGACCCAAGGTGGGTGGCTGCAGTGGAAGTCCGGCTTTGCCGCTGACGTGCCGACGGTCACCCTGGCCGGCCGCAGAGACGTGGAAAAGGCCGTGCGGGTCTCCCCGAGCTTTTACCTGGCCCGCCTCTATTACGGGCTGATTCTGGTTGATCAGGATCACAACAACGCCGGAGGCATCGCCCAGTTCAACCACTTTGTGGCGGACGATCCACCTTCCGCCTTTCTGGACATAGTGGGGACGTTGCTGGCGGAGATCTACACCAAGGCCGGCGACCCGGTTCCACCGGCGCTGGCCCAAGCCGCCGCATCGACGACGACGACCACATCAATCCCGTAATGCACGCAGTCCCGCCACCACTTCGGGAAAGGTGGTGATGAAGGCGGCCAGGTCTTCCTCGGTGGTCGACCACCCGACCGAAATTCGGAGGGAGTGACTGGCATCGACGCCCATCGCCTGCAGCACCGGTGAGGGCTCAATGCTCTCCGACGAGCAGGCGGAACCAGAGTGCACGGCCACCCCGGCCCGGTCCAGACCGATGAGCACCGGTT
>Ga0302325_10003759_pt1 | contig 35488 bp, 35 predicted proteins | sample Palsa_T0_2_FD_201948 | JGI IMG/M metagenome (GOLD analysis project Ga0302325, IMG submission 201948) | Peat permafrost microbial communities from Stordalen Mire near Abisko, Sweden - Palsa_T0_2 | ecosystem: Environmental > Terrestrial > Soil > Palsa > Peat permafrost | place: Sweden: Abisko...
CGATCGCCGTGTCGAAGCGCAAGGTCGGTTCGTTCGGATCGATCGCCAGCAAGCTGACCGCGAGCGGACCGTGGTCGCTCGCCATCGCGTACTGCGCGAACGCGACGCCTGGCGCCGTCGTCTCGAGGTGGACCGAGCGCAGCCGCGGCTCGCCGGCAATCGATTCGATCAGCCGCCCGAGCGCTCGCAGATCGCTCGAACCATCCTGCAACCAGGCCCAGCCGGTTCGCAAGTCGTGCACCTCGCCCGACACGTCGAACGGAACGCCGTCCAGGGTTCCGACGATATCGCGCGACCCGATCCCACTCCCGGACCTTTGCAGCCGGCCGTGCAGACCGGACAGCAGGTGCGCTCCGAGCGCGACGCTGCCGTCTTCGAGCTGAGCGGCGCCGTCGAGTCCGGCGCCGTTTTCCAGCGCGACATCGCTGAGCGCGCCGCCCAAGATTCGAAGTTCGCCGGCCGGGAAAAGGCGCCCGAGCGGCCCCAGCGGTACGAACGGTGCGGTCCAGCGGTTCCCGATCGAACCATCGGTCCGCACGACGGTCTGGCCCGCCAGCGGGTAGCTACGTTCGCCGTCGATCAGGTTCGCCGTCAAGTCGTACAGCGCGGGCGAAACACGTTCGTCGAGCGAGCCGGTCAGGCGTTCGAACCTCAGCAGCGGTATCGACACCGCGCCCGAGACGATCGTGAGCGTCCCATCGCGCGCGTGGAGTTGAAACCCCGTCTCGCCCGAACCGAATTTCGAAAGCGCGTCGTGCAGGGCATCGATCTCGTCACCGCGGTAGCGCTCGGGATCGAAGACGAACTGCGGGTCCGCGAGCACCACGTCGACGCTCGGGCCGGCGAAGTAGACGGCTGCGCGCGGAACGCTGACGCTCGCGGCACCACCGCGCGTGTGGGCGCTGACGCCGTCAAGCTCGTAGCCGCCGTCGATCGGCTCGACCGCATCCACATCGATCGAAAGGCCGGTCGCGCGCTCGGCGTTCCACAACACGTACGCGCGTTGCAGCGGCGGCCGCAAAGCGAACCCCGCAACGGCAGCAGAGCAGCCGAGCGCGATGACGAGTACCAGGGACAACGTGCGAACGCGAACGGTCATTTTGGCTCGACCGGGGATTCTCGGTGGCGACCGGCGCAACACCTTTCACGATGCAGCCGGCTTTCTTTCGAGCGGTGGCACGCGCATTCGCATTCGGTTGCGCGTTCGCGCTGGGCTGGCCGGCTTCGGCGCAGACCGCCTTGCCGACGATCGCGCCACACGCTCGCACGCCGTACGTGGCCGTGCTCGTCTGGCACGACGTACTGCCGGCCAAGGAGGTCTGGTTCGATACGACCACGGCCACCTTCGAGCAACAACTGCAAGCCGTGGCTACGGGCGGCTTTCACGTCATTCGATTGAGCGCGCTGCGGGACCATCTCGTGACCGGGCGAGCGGTTCCCGAGAAGTCGCTGGTGTTCACCTTCGATGACAACGGCGCGGGCATCTACGCCTACGCCTACCCGCTCTTACGGAAGTATCGCTTCCCGGCCACGCTTTTCGTGCACACGAACTACGTCGGCAAGACCACGAGCAAACGGCATAATACCTGGGATCAGCTTCGCGAAATGGAACGCAGCGGCCTCATCGAGGTTCAGAGTCTCACCGCGAATCATCCGCCCGACCTCACGAAACTTTCCGACGCCGAGGTCTCGCACGAACTGCGGCTCTCGGCGTTTTCACTCGAACGCCGTCTCGGCCACAAGGTCTACGCGTTAGTCTACCCATACGACGTTTACGACGCCCGCGTCGAGCGTCTGGCCGCGCAGAACGGCTACGCGCTCGCCTTTACCGAGGACTGGGGAAACGTCGCGGACTCTTCGTCGCTGCTCGAACTGCATCGCTATTCGATCCTGACGCGCTTCGACCAGGCACTCGCCGACGTGAGCGCGCATTCGCGTTAGCGCCCGCGCCGTCTCCGGGCTCGCTCGTCTCGGCGCACTGCCCGGTCCGCTGAGCTTCGGTTCGCAATCGTCGCCGGTCACATCTAACCCTGATAGGGGTGTTAGTATTTTCGCGCGCCGCTCGCCCGATCTCACTTCGTGCGCCGGCTGCCGAATTTATTTCCGAAGTGGTCGAAAACCAACTTATGAGATTCTCGCGTTCGGCCACCGTTGCCGCCCTGGCGGCATCTCTCGTCCTCGCTGCGAACGCACCGGTCGCGGCCCAAACGACCTCCCCCACTCGCAATTCTGGGCACCTGGCAAAGTTGGCGCCGGCCGACGAATATTTCGGGCCGCTGCGACTGAGCATCATCGGGATCCGCAACAGCCTCGCCCAAACGACGCTGCGGCTCGAGAGCGCCGGGTTCGACGACGGCGACGCATTTAGGAGCGTGTCGCTGGTCGAAGCCTCGGTGCGGGCATGGGAAACCAAATATCCGAAGGACGCCTGGCTACCGCGCACCGTCCTTGCGCTGCATCGCGTCTACCGCCGGATGGCAAGCGAAAGCGCGAGCCTGCACGCGGTCGACGTCGCCGCTTGGCTGCTGCAAAAATACCCCGACAGCGACGAGGCGCATAGCTTGCGCGCGGAACTCGCGGCCCCGCTCGGGCCGGACGGCGAAACCGCGGTCAGCGCCAACAATCAGTGATCGGCGGCACCGCCGCCGCACGGCCGGTCGGGGCCAGGCCGTAGAGTGCCTCGAGGGTTCGCAACGTCGTATAGTGGTCGATCCGCTCCGGGTACTTCCCCGGTTTGACCATCGGTCCGTAGAAGATCGTCGGGATCGAGTTGCTCGCGTCGAAGCCCTCGTCCCAAGTGAGGACGACGAGCGTGTCGTGCCGATCGGCCCAGCGCAGCAACGCGGCTACGTGCTCGCGCAGCCAGTCGTCGCCCTGGGCGATCGTTCCGTCGTGCATGTCGTCGTCGACGTCGGGAATCAGCATCGCCACCGTGGGGAGTGCATCGTAGGATGCGGGCAGCGCAGCCAGCGGCCGGCTATCGCCCGGCGGAACGTTCGAAAACGCGACCCACGGCGCGTGTTTGCGGGCATAGGTCCCGGCGGTGCAAACGCGTGATCCGGTGGCGGGCAGATTTTCTGCGTAGCCCACGAAACTGAGCCTGCGCGCGAACAGTTCCGTTGCCAGGTTGGGAGCCTGCGCCGAGATGCCCTGGGCGGGGCAGCCGTCACCGTTGGTGTTGGTCAGGCCCGCGAACAGCGCAAAGTAGTTCGGCAGGCTTGGGTGGGTGACGCCATGGGCATTGGTGAACAGCGCGCCCTGCCGAGCCAGCCGGACGATGAACGGCGCCGACCCGCCGTTCACCACTTCGGCCAACGTCTTGTTCTCCTCGACGATAACGATCACGTGCTGGGGCCGCGGCAGCGTCGCTGCCAGGCCCGCACACGAAACGCTGGTCAGGGCGGCTAAGAGGGCAACTAGCGCAACGGCCGCCTGCGTGGCGGCCACGCCGGCCCGGCGCGAACCGGTGAAGAACGCTTCCAGCGGACGGCGGCGCAGGAGCGGCTGCTCGAGCAGCACCGTGATCGCCCATGAGACCAGCAGGGCGACGGCGGCGGCCACGATCGTGTATCCGATCTGCCAGCCCGGATCGCCGTGACCGTCGATCGTCCGCCAGCTCGGGATCTTTGCGTCCAGCAACTTCTGCGCGATCACGTAGTGCCAGATGTAGAGGTTGTACGAAATAGTCGAAAGCGCGACCAGTGCCCGGTTCGCTAGCAGCCCTTGCCAGAGCGGGAATGCGAACAGCGAGCCGAGCGTCAGCAGCAGAAACGCGGCGTTGAGGCCCGAGCGCCCGAACCGCCACCAATGCAGCGGCCAATACGGGAACGCGCGCACGGCGAAGAGGCTCTCGAGTAAGCACCAACCGAGCCCGAGGCCCACGATCGCGACGAGCGTCCAAAGCCAGCGCCGCCCGGCGAGGCCAGGGGCCATCGTCGCAAGCGCGCGGTAGGCCCACGCCGCGAACATACCGGTTGCGAAGATGTCGAGCACGCCCGGCAATTGATCGACCAACTCTGCACCGTCCGATCTCGGGATCACGAGCGCCCGGTAAGCGAGCGCGACCACGGTCAATGCGAAGAACGTCCAGAGCGGGCGTCGCAGCGCGCAGAAGCAGATCAGCGGGAAGATCAGATAGAACTCCATCTCGACCGCCAGCGACCACAGCACGCCGTTGAGCGAACCGGCCGTGTCGGGAAAAAAACCGAAGATGAAGGCCGCATGGAACCCGAGCTGCCGGACCTCATCCGCCTGCGAGGAGAACGTGAAGAGCCCGAGCGCCGTCATCGCCGCGAGCGAAAAATAGTACGAGGGGACGATCTTCAGCAGCCGGCGATAGTAGAACGTGCGCGTCGTTTGGAGCGGCGCGCCGTCGAACAGCGTCCGGGCATAGGGATAGAAAATGACGAAGCCGCTGATGAAAAAGAACAGCGACACGCCGACGAAGCCCGTTTCCGGAACGACGTTGAAGTTGAAGGTCTTCCCGAACAGCGGCAGGTCGGCGCGCAGCCAGCTGATCTGCCAGATGTGAAACCACACGACTAGCACGATCGCAAAACCGCGCAAGCCATCGAGGACCGCAAGGTGGTCCTTCGCCACTCGGAGCGCGCTCATTGCACCGCGAAGAAATAGGCGCGGATCGTCCCGTCATAGTGCTGCACCGTGCCCAGGAACCGAGCGCCGCGCGGTGCCTCGGCCCGCGATTGGAGGGCCAGCAGCGATCGGCGGGCCTTGCACCGATCGATGCCGGAGTACTCCTCGATCGGCGCGTCGCGCAGGTAGTAGCGAATCTGGGCGCTGTAATTCCAGGCGTCGAGAACCGTGAAGCAGACGCGCTCGAAGCCGGCATCGTTGGCCTTCACGAAATCGAAGATTTGACGATCGCCGTAGTGGAAGATCGTCGCGGCTTGGGCCGGGTAGCGTATGAAGTACGTCTGGCAGAACTGCACGAACTGCACGGCTGCGACCGCGGCGAACAGCGTAACTACCGCGCTCTGGACCGGGACGCGAAACCGGCTGCCGGCGAGCATTCGCCCGAGCCACTCCCAGCACGCTACGAGGCCGATCGCCGCGACGATGCAGAACAACGGCGCGCCCGCCAGGGTGCGAATGAAGTGTTGTCCCCCATTGTCGTCGGTCAGCGCTCCGCCGAACGGATAGAGCACGAGCCAAAGCATCGCAAACAGGCGTGGCCGTAGTTTGAACAGGCCGAGCGGCGCGAGAAACCCGGCCACGATGAAGGGCGCCATCCAGGGGTACAAGACGCCGGTCGCGGGGCCGTGTTGCAGGTTGCCGTCGCCGGTCGAGAACAGCGCGCTCGCAGCGAACTGCTTGAAATACAGGACCCGGAATTCTGTTAGCGACCCGGCGTTGATGCCGGGGTCGAACGTGCCTTGCGCGGGCCCGCTGGTCAGGTCGCGCGGCTGGCTCATGACCGCGAAGCCGAGCGGCAACAGGATCAAGATCGCGATCGCGATGCCGCTCGCGACGGCCTGCGCGCGCGCGCGCGTTCGCTCGAACTCGACGGCCAGCAAAGCGAGCGTCAGAGCGACCGCGTAGAACGACTCCGCCCGGTAAGAATACGCGCCGATGGCGAGCAGGGCGAAGCCGGCGTAGATCGCGCGGTCCGACGGCCCGAGCAGCCCGCGGCGCACGAAATACAGACCGAACAGCAGAAACGGGAGCATCGCGGCCGGCTCCCAGCCGACGCGCGAAACCGAGACGTCCCAGGGCAGAAGTGCCATGCTGCCGGCGGCGACTAAGAGCACCGCACGGCGCGGCACGAACTGATAGGCGAGCAGCCCGGTCGCCAGCGCCGTCGCAACCCCAAACAGCGCCGCCGGAAGACGGAACGCAGCGATCGTGCCATCGAAGAGCCAGACCGAAAGCGCCTCGAACGCGCCGTAGAGCGGCAAGTAGACGACGCCGTAGTCCAAGAAGACCGAGGGCGGATTGTGGCCGCTCAGCATATCGGTCACGCCGAGCCAGGGCGCGTATTCGTCGGGGTGCAGTTCGGGCGGAACCGAGTCGAGGTTCCACAAGCGCACGCCCGCCGCCGCGATCAAAACGAGCACGAGCGTCGCGTTCGTGAGACCGATCGTGAACGTGCGCTCGCGGGGCACGTCAGCTTCGGCGCGGGCGACCGTCATTCGCACGCAGCAGGTTTTGGCGAGCCTTGCCCGGTTCCCCGCGTCAGACGGTGCGCAGCGCCGGATTCGTGATCCACACCAGCAGCGCGACGACCAGCACGATCGCGCCGCCGGTCATGAAGCTGGCCTGCAGTCCCACCAGGGTCGCAAACGATCCGAGCAGCAGCGACCCCAGCGGCACCCCGCCCAAGATGATCATCGAAAAGACTGAGATCGCACGCCCCCGCATGTCGTCGGCCGAGAGCGTTTGGAGCAGCACGTTAGAGCTGCCCGCGAACGACAGCACCGCGAGCCCAATCGCGACCAGGACGAGCAGGGCCAGGTCGAAATTGTGGACCGCTCCGAGCACGATGCTGCCCGCCCCCATGACGAGTGCGCTTGCGAGCCAAACGGTGCCGCGCCGCCGCGCACCCAGCAATGCGGTCACGAACGAGCCGCCGATCGCGCCCGCGCCGGATGCGGCGAGCAAGAAGCCGAGCCCGCGCGCGTCGGTGTGGACGACGTGCGCCGCGTAGGCCGGCATCAGTTGCGTGTAGGGACGAACGCACAGGCACGTTGCCACCAGCAGCAGCACGACGGAGCGCAGCACCGGGTGCCCGAGCAGAGACCGCACCCCCGCCGCGATCGAGGCGAACACGTTTTCGTGGACGGTCGAACTCGGACCCGGCGGCTTCATCAGCGTGATCGCCAGGACCACCCCGAACGTCAGCACGGCGTTGATATAGAACGACGTCGCCATGCCGACCGAGAGGATCAAGATGCCGGCCAGTGGCGGCCCGAGCACGCTCGGCGCGTTGAACGCCACCGAGTTCAACCCGATCGCGTTGCCCAAGTACTCGCGCGGGACGAGCAATGGAACCCAGCTCTGGCGCGCCGGCGCGTCGAACGATTGGCCGGCCGAGCGAATGCCCGCGATCACGAAGATCTCCCACAAGGTGATCTGGCCCAAGCTCGTGAGGATCGCGAGCGCAAGCGCTGCCAGCACCTCAATCGAGTTTGTGACGAAGAGCACGCGGCGGCGCGGCAGCCGGTCCGCAACGACCCCCGCAAGCGGCGACAGCAGCAGTACCGGTACGGCCGCGGACGCGCCCAGGATGCCCGCGTCGAGCGACGCCAAACGCGCGGACCCCGCGATCTTCACGACCAGATATCCGAGCGTCGTCAACTGCATCCAGGTTCCGAGGTTGGAGACCATCAGCCCGGACCAAAGCAAGCGAAAATCGCGGTAACGAAAGGGCGCAAGGAGCGTGGATCGCCGGCGCGGGACCGGTTCTTCGAGCGGAACCGGTGGCCGGCTAACGCTCAAGCGGGGTTCCCGCAGCGCGCACTGCCGCGACGATCAGCGCGACGGCCGCCTCGATGCCGAAGCGCGACACTTCTAGGGTGAGATCGTACGAACGGGCGTCGCCCCAGCTGTACTTGTAGCGATCCTTCGCGAACTTGCGCCGCGCCGCGTCGACGCGTTCGATATCGGCGAGTGCGGCCGCGCGGTCTTGGCCGAACGCGGCACGCAAGCGCTCGACCCGCCATTCGCGCTCGGCGGTCAAGAAAACGCGCAGCAAATCAGGCCGCGAACCGAGGAGCACGCCGGCGTTTCGGCCCAGGATGACGACGTCGCCGCGCTCGGCGCGTTCGCGGATCGTGCGCTCGATCTCGCGCCGAACCGCCTCGTCGAATTCGTCCGGCAGACGCGGCGCCCTCGGCGTGATCACCTCAGCGGTCCCTTCGCCCAGACCTGCCAGCAGACGTTCGGGCAGCGACTGCTCGGCCGATGCGATCTGCGACACGCTCTCGGCCGAGGTGCCGAGCCGCGCGGCCACGCTTTTCGGCAGATCGTCGGTCAGGAGTTCGTAGCCGAGCGCGTGCGCCACGCCGTCGGCGATCGCGAGTCCGGCGGCTCCGTACTCGCGAGAGATGGTCACGATCACGACCTGTGCCGGGTTCGCGAGGCGAGCCGCGGTCCCCGCGAGAAGAGCAAAGCCTTCGCCTTCCGCTCGAGCAAGCAGGTTCTCGATGGACGCACGCCGCCTGGCGACCCTTCGCACGATCGCCGCGACGTTCGCGCCGGCCGACGCGCGGATCGAGCCGGTGACGTTCTGGGCCGAACAGGCGGTCGACTCACTGAGTCCGGGCAGACGAGCCGAATTCTGCCAACTACTCGACCTGCTCGCGCTTCCGATGCGCTTGGGCGACCCGGCGCGCGCCAAGGTCCTGCGCGCGCTGGCAGATTCACCGGTCGCAAAGCTCCGCGCGGGGTTCGCGACGCTCAAGCGGCTGTTGCTGTTCCTGTCCTATGCGGAAAGCGAACCGGGCAGCGATAACCCAACCTGGGCGCGCATCGGCTATCCCGGACCGCGCAGCGATCGCGGCGCCGACGACGTTGCGCTCGCGTATGCGACCGCGCGCGACGGCGAAACCGTGACGGCGGACGTCGTCGTAATCGGCAGCGGCGCGGGCGGCGGCGTGGCCGCGGCCTCGTTTGCGCGCGCGGGCAAGACAGTCGTCGTACTCGAAGCCGGCTCGGCGTTCGACGCGCGCAGGGTGACGCAACGCGAGACCTCGATTGCCGACCTGTACCTCGACCGCGGCTTGACGGCCACCGACGACGTCGGCATCGCGATCCTCGCAGGCGCCACCGTCGGCGGCGGAACGACGGTCAACTGGTGTACGTCGTTTCGATTGCCCGAGCGCATCGCGACCGAATGGGCTACAGAGGCGAACCTGCCGAACCTGCCGGACGAACTCGCCCCGCACTACGCGCAGCTGGAGTCGGAGCTTGGGCTTGCGCCGATCGCCAAGCATAACGCCAACAACCGCGTGATCCTCGACGGCACGAGCGTACTCGGCGTGCACGGCGGCGAGATGCCGCGCAACGCACCGAGCGACTGCGGGGAGGGCTGCGGATACTGCGGCCTGGGCTGCGCGTACGGCAAGAAGCGTTCGACGGCGCGGGCGTTCTTGCCCGACGTCGCCGAGAGCGGCGGCGCGATCTACGCCGGCGCGTTCGCGCGCGCGATCCAGTTCCGAGGCACGCGCGCGACCGGCGTCACAGTCGAACAAACGGTTGCCCGCGGCGACGTCCGGCGCTTCACCGTCGGCGCGGATTCGGTCGTGGTCGCGGCGGGGTCGCTCCGCAGCCCGGGAATCCTGGCGCGCAGCGGCGTCAGCTCTCCCGCGCTCGGCCGGCGCCTCTTCCTGCACCCGGTTTCGGCGGTCTTCACCGAATTCGATCGCGACATCGTGGCCTACGAAGGACCGATGCAGAGCGCGTACAGTGACGCCTACAATTATCGCTCGGGCAACTACGGGCCGAAGATCGAGGTGGCGCCGACGCACCCGGGGCTGGCCGCGAACGCGCTGCCCTGGGAAAGCCGCGAAAAGCACGCCGACGCCATGAACGTCGCGCGGCGCTCGGCCACGCTGATCGCGGTGACCCGCGATCGCGATCCGGGCAACATCGATCTCGACGACGAGGCTCAGATTCGCTACCGCGTCTCGCCGTTCGACGGCGAGAACCTGCTCGCCGGTATTGTGGGCATGGCCGAGATCGCGTTCGCGGCCGGAGCCGTTCGCATTTCGACGCTGCACAACAAGCCCATCCGCATCGAGCGAGCGCAATGGAGTAGCGCGCGGCGCGAACAGCTGGCGCACGAGCTGCGCAAGATCGGCGTCGCTTCCAACAAGCAGATCTTCTTCTCGGCTCATCAGATGGGAACGTGCAGGCTCGGTTCGGACAAGAACCTCTCCGTCGTCGACCCGACCGGCAAGGTCTGGGGCTACGACAACCTCATCGTCGCGGACGCCTCACTGTTTCCGATGGCCAGCGGCGTCAACCCGATGCTCACGATCATGGCGATGGCGAGCCGCGTCTGCGCGCTCGGCGGCGGCTCGTTGCAGCGGCGCGGCGTACGGGCCGGCGTGACGCCAAACTAGAGGGCTCGATGCCGATCATCGAGACGCGCGATCTGCGAAAGGTATTCCGGACGATCAAGCGCAGTCCGGGTGCGCTCGGTGCGCTGCGCACCTTGTTCACGCGGCAGTACGTCGAGCGGGCGGCCGTCGAAGGCGTCACGATGTCGCTCGAATCGGGCGAGCTGGTCGGCTACATCGGGCCCAACGGAGCTGGCAAGTCGACCACGATCAAAATGCTGACCGGCATCCTGGTCCCGACGTCGGGACAGGTCGTCGTTGCCGGCATCGTCCCGTATCTCGAACGCAAGCGCAACGCCCGCAACATCGGCGTCGTCTTCGGCCAGCGCAGCCAGCTCTACTGGGACCTGCCCTTGATCGACTCGTTCGAGCTGCTGCGGGCGATCTATTCGATTCCCCAGGACCGCTACCAGAAGAACTTGGCCGATTTCACCGAGTTGCTCGAGATGGGCGACTTCATGCGCACGCCGGTGCGGCAGCTTTCGCTCGGCCAGCGCATGCGGGGCGACTTCGCCGCAGCCATGCTGCACGATCCGCGCATCGTCTACCTCGACGAGCCGACGATCGGTCTCGACGTCGTGGCCAAGGAAGCGATCCGCACCTTCATCGCGCGAGTGAACGCCGAACGCGGCACGACCATCATCCTCACGACCCACGACTTGGCCGACGTCGAACGCCTGTGCCGCCGGATCGTGCTGATCGATAAAGGCCGCCTGATCTACGACGGCGAGATCGAGCGCATCAAGGACCAGTACGGCACCCACCGCACGCTCGTCGTCCAACTGTGCGAGGCCTATCCCGGTTTCGCGGTCGCGGGCGCCGAACTCGAATCGCGGACGGGCGACGTGGCGCGCCTGCGCTTCGACCGCAGAACGATCAGCGCCGATCAGCTGATCCGGCGCGTGACCGAGGACTATTGCGTGAGCGACGTCTCGATCGAAGAGCCGGAACTCGAATCGATCATCCGGCGCATCTACGTCGAAGGCTACTCCGACCCGCAAGCCGCACCGCTGCCGGCACCCGTTTCGTGAACGCGCTCGCACCCTACCTCGAGTTCGCTCGCAAGGCGTTCGCCCGCGAATCGACCTACCGCGTCGAGGTTTTCGCCAACGTCGGCTCGCTGTTACTGCGCGTCTACCTGCTAAGCTCGCTGTGGACGGCGCTGTACCGCCAAAATGCGGCACCGGTCAACATCCCGCTGCACGCGATGCTCACCTACGCGACCGTCGCGCTGTTCATGTCGCTCGTCCTCGAAGTCGACGGCACGCGCGCGATACGCGAAAAGATTCGTGAGGGCGGGATCGCGACCGACCTGATGAAGCCGATCAGCCTGCCGCTCTACTTCTTTAGCGACGGGTTCGGGCAGACGTTGTTCCACGCGGTCCTGATCGTCCCATCGGTCGCGCTCGCGCTCTTGCTCGTACACGTCGATCTGGCGTCGCCGGGCGCGTTCCTGGCCTTCGCCGTCGCGTTCGGTTTCGGCTACCTGGTCAATTTCTTCCTCAATTTCCTGATGAACGTGGTGGCCTTTTGGACGCTCGAAACGTTCGCGCTGCAATTGATGGTACGCTGGGCCTCCGATCTGCTGGGCGGCCAGCTGCTACCGCTCGATTTTTTTCACGGCCTGCTCGGCAGGATCGTCGAGAACCTTCCGTTTGCCGCGATCTACTCGACGCCGCTGCGAATCTACATCGGCGAGCTGCCGCCTTCAGCGTGGCCCGCGGCCATCGGCGCGCAAGCGCTGTGGCTCGCATTTTTTGGAGCCTGCGCGGCGCTGCTGTGGACGTTCGCCGAGCGGCGCGTCATCGTTCAGGGAGGGTAGCAGGCGTGGAAGACGTCGACCTGATCGTCATCGGCAGCGGTCAAGGCGGAATCCCGCTGGCCCGGGATTACACGGCGGCCGGGAAGCACGTGGTGCTCTTCGAGCGGGGCCTCGTGGGCGGTACCTGTATCAACAACGGCTGCACGCCGTCGAAGGCGTTCTTGGCGGCCGCCCACAGCGCCGGGCGCGCGCGGCGCGCGGGGCCGCTCGGGATCGCGGCCGAGGTGCGGGTCGACGCGCCGGCCGTCATGCGGCGCGTGCGCATGGTGCGCGATGAGTGGCACGACTCGAGCGAGAAGCGGCTCGCGGACGTGGGCGTCGATCTGGTTCGCGCTCAGGCTGCGTTCACGGGCGAACGCACCGTCGGCGGCGGCGGCCGCGAGGTGCGCGCCCCGCTGGTCGTGATCGACACCGGCGGCACGCCCGCCGTTCCGCCGATTTCGGGCCTGGCGGGCACGCCCTACCTCACGAACGTGAATTGGTTCGAGCAGACGACGTTGCCGCCGCGGCTGATCGTGATCGGCGGCGGCTACATCGGGCTCGAACTGGGACAGGGAGCGCAGCGTCTCGGCAGCGCTGTGACGATCGTGCACGGTGGGGCGCGCGTGATGGATCGCGAGGAGCCCGAGGCGAGCGAGGTCTTGCAGGCGAGTTTGGAGCGCGACGGCGTCGCGCTCGCGTTGAACGCCAAGACCACCGCGGTCACGCACGACGGCCGCCTCTTTACGCTCTCCCTAGCCGACGGGCGGAGCTTCGAAGCCGAAGGTTTGCTCGTCGCGACTGGCCGCAGGCCGAACACGGCCGACCTGGCGGCGGAACGCAGCGGTGTCCAACTGGAGAAGAACGGCACGGTGCGCGTCGACGAGCATCTGCAAACGACCTGTCCGGGCGTCTACGCACTCGGCGACGTCGCGGGCCAGCCGGCCTTCACGCACGTCTCGTGGGAAGACTACCGGCGCCTCCGTTCGACCTTCTCGGGAAAGCCGCGAACGCGCGACGATCGCGTCCTGTCGTACTCGACGTTCACCGAGCCGCAGCTGGCTCGCACGGGGCTCAACGCAACCGAGGCGAAAGCCCGCGGCATCGACGTTCGGGTCGAAACGCTGCAGCTCGCCGACACGGCGCGCGGCGAAGAATGGAATCTAGCGGAGGGTTTCTACCGGCTCGTCGTCGACCGCGCGACCAACAAGATCGTCGGCGCGACCCTGGTCGGTTACGAGGCCGGTGAGATCGTTCACGCGCTCGGTTTCGGCATCCAACTCGGCGCAACGTGGCGCGACCTCGACGACTTCGTCGGCATCCACCCGACCTTCGGCGAGGCGTTGCCCTCGCTCGCGCGGCTGTTCGAGAGCTGAGCCGGCCTCAGCCGGCGTTGGAGCGTGCTCCATTCGTCCGCGAGCGCGAGCGCTTGCGCGGTTCGAGCGCCTGGCTCACGCTGAGGTCCGCCAGCACTTGTTTCGCCGTGCTCAGAAAGCGGTCGGCGTCGGCGTAGGTCCGCGCGATCAGCATCGCGCCCTCCAATGCTCCGAGCATGTTGCGCGCGCGTTGCTTGGCCGAGCCTCGGAAAGCGAATTCCCGAGCTACGCGACCGGCCTCGAGTACCGCCGCGAGCCAGACCTCGTTCGCGTCGAAGAATCGTCGCAGCTCGTTCTGCATTGGGGCGGGAAGCGTGCTGTACTCGGCGGCGAGCATGCCGCACAGACACATCCGATTGTTGCGCATGACCGAATCGTACAAGCTCACGTAGCGGCGCAGCTTGTCGCGCGCCCCGTGCTCCTGGCGATCGATCGCCTCGAGTGCTTGACCGAAGCCGACGTGATATCGCTCGATCAACGCGCGACCGAGAGCGCCCTTCGAAGGGAAATGGTAGTGGAGGCTCGCCTTGGTTACGAGGAGCTGCTCAGCGATGTCGGCGTAGCTGAAACCGTTGAAGCCCCGCGTCTGAGCGAGCTGCTCCGCAACATCGAGAATCCGTTGCGGCGTCGAGACTTGGGTCGCAACGCGTCTTGCATCCATTTTCGGCATCCATCTTGACTTTAACCTACTAGTAGATATACTCCTACCTGTAGGGAGAATTACAGGTAGCGCGTCCCGCAGCCCTGTGGTTTCCTACGGCCGGGTTCTTTGGGACCCGCGCTTCCGCACGCGACTCGTTCTTGCCGACTTTTCACAGTAACCGCGCAAAGGAGCATGCGATGCAGACGACCGACCAGGTAACCGAACACAAGACGTTCGCGCGGCCAGATGAGGTCCGCGAATTCCCAAACGGCAGGGCCGAGATTCTCAACGTCGGCGGCGCGGAAGTTGGCCGCCTGTCCTTCCAGCCCGGTTGGCGCTGGTCGAACGACGTGAAGCCGCTGGCAAATACGTCCAGCTGCGAAGCGCCGCACTTTCAATATCACGTCTCGGGTAAGCTCGCGATCCGGATGGACGACGGCACCGAGTTCGTGGCGGGCCCGGGAGACGTCACGTCGCTGCCGAGAGGCCACGATGCTTGGGTAGTCGGCGACGAGCCCGCCGTCGTCGTCGACTGGTTTGGCGCAAGCAACTACGCGAAGAAGGGTTAAGCCGCGCGTGAAAGCGCGCCGGCAGCCTCACTGAGGACCACAAAAGGAAAGGAACCTTATGCAAACCACCACCAGAAAAGTCATCGACTGTCGCCAATTTCCGAGCGAAAGCAAATGCAGCTTGACGATCGCCGGCACCGAGGCCGAAGTCCTCAAAGCAGCGACCGAGCACGCGATCTCGAGTCACGGGCACAAAGCCGGTCCCGAACTCACCGCGGGGCTGCGGTCTTCGCTGCAAGACGAGAAGTAACCGCACGCCGGCCTCGGCCTAGAGGAGGCGCTTCAGGAACGCCTCGTGACGGTACGAGTTGCTACGGCCGAACTTCACGATGACGGTCCGCTCGGACGGGACGAGGTACATCGCTTGGCCCCCGGCCCCGCTGGCGTACGCTAGGCCGGGAGCGATGTCCGGCGCGAGCCACCAGCCGAGGCCGTAGCGCGGGTTGGCGGGCGAACCGGCAAAACAGCCTGCGAGACGCGCCGCCGAAATCAACTGCTGGCCGCGCCAAACGCCCGTCGCGAGAACGAACCGGCCATAGACCGCCCACTCGGCAGCCGCAACGAAGGCGCCGGTCGGCAGCGGCTGCGTGCCGCTCGGCAGCGTTCGCCACGACGCGATCCGGAGCCCGATCGGATCGAGGATCCGCTCGCGCAGGTAGTCGTGCGGCGTGCCCTTTCCGCGCGCCTCGAGCTTGTGCGCCAGAACCGCGCCGAAGACTTGCAGCGGAATGCCGCCGTAGGTGAAGCGCGTGCCCGGTTCGTTCTTAAGTTCGCTCGCGAGCGCTTTCTCATAGGACGGCACGGCCGCGCCGAGGCCGCCGAACCCGATGCCGCTGGTGAGCGAGAGCAGCTGGCGCAACGTGACCTCGGCCTTCAGGCCCGCGTTCCATTCTTCGAACGTTTGGCCCACCCGCTCGTCGAGCGTCAGCAAGCCGTCGTCTTGCGCCGCGCCGGCCAGCACGCCCCAAAAGCTCTTCGCGCCGCTGTAGAGCGCGTGCGGCTTGTGCGCGTCGAAGCCCTCGCCGTAGCGCTCAAGGACCGTGTTGCCGTCGCACTGCACGAGCAGGGCGTCCAAAGCGTGCCGCTGCGCATAGCTCGCGGCGGCTTCGAGGTTCACGGCGAGGCGACGAGCGGATCGCGCGCGAGGCGCGCCGCGATCGCGATCAGGATCGCGCCGCCGGCGCGCTCGATCCAAAGCGCGGCTCGACCGGCTGCGGTGCTACGGCGAACGCGCTCCGCAACGGCGACGTACCCGCTCAACACCAAGAGTTCGATCGCTTGCGAAGCGATCGCCAAGATCACGAGCTGGATTACGACGTTGCGATGCGGATCGACGAATTGCGGCAGGATCGCGGCAAAGAAGACGATCGCCTTCGGGTTTGCCACTTGGGTGACGAAGCCGCTCGAGAACGCCACCCCCGTGCCGCCGCGCGCAGCCGCCGGCGAGGCGAGATCGATCGGCGGGACCTCGCGCACCAGCAGCGCGCGAATTCCGAGAAACGCGAGATAGGCCGCACCCGCGTATTTCACGATCGTGAAGGCTTCGTACGAAGCCAGCAGCAGCGCGACGACTCCGACCGCGGAAAGCCCGAAATAGAGCGCGTTTCCGGCCACGATGCCGGCCGCCGCGGTCAAGCCGCGAGTTGCCCCGCGCCGCAACGCCGTCGAAACGGTGAGCATCACGGCCGGTCCCGGGATCAGGCAGAGCGTGAACTCGAGCAGGACGAACGCCAACAGGGGACCGCCCCCGATTACTCCCAGACCAGCTTGTCCACGTAGCAGTAAAGCCAATGTTCGCCCGGCTCGAGCGAGGTAATGATCGGGTGGGCCGTTGCCCCAAAGTGTTTGGTCGCGTGCCTGTTCTTGGACGAGTCGCAGCAGCCGACGTGACCGCACTCCTCACACATCCGCAAATGCACCCAGGTGTCGCCCATCTTCAGGCACTCTTCACAGCCCTGCGTATGCGGGTGGACGTTGCGGATCGTATCGAGGTGAGAGCAGATCGCCGCGCTCATACCAGACTCTTCCCGGGCAGCGGCGGCAGGTCCCACAGGATCGCTTCCCCCGCCCCGCGCAGCTCGATCTCGAAGGGGCCCTCGATGCGAGCCGAGTCGCCGGGCCCGAGTCTCTCCTTACCGAGCCGCAGCTCGCCCGCGGCGACGAACAGAAATCCATACCGTCCCGCCGCGATGCTTTTTCGCAGCTGCGCTGCATCGAGCTGCGCGACCGAAAGGGTCGCATCTTGGAAGATCGCGATCGGCGCGTCGACGCCGGCCTCGCCGCTCGCGACCGTCAGCCATTTGTCCTGACGCTCGGCCAGCGTGAAATCGACTTGGCCGTAGTTCGGCGCTAGATTCTGCGCCCGCGGCATGACCCACATCTGAACGAAGTGCACCGGATGTTCGCTCGAGTGGTTGCGCTCGGAGTGGTGCAAACCGGTGCCGGCGCTCAGGTACTGCACGCCGCCGGGCCGCACGACGCGAACGTTGCCGAGCGAATCCTCGTGCTCGAGTTCACCCTCCAGCACGTACGTGAGAATTTCCATGTTCCCGTGCGGGTGGGTGCCGAAGCCCCGCCCCGGCGCTACGACGTCGTCGTTGAAGACGCGCAGCGCGCCCCAATGGGTGTTATTCGGATCGAAGTAGTCGGCGAAACTGAACGAATGATCGGTCTGCAGCCAGCCGTGGTCGAAAAACGCGCGCTCGTCCGCGCGCTGGATCAGTGGGGCCGGGCCGGCTTTTGTGCTCATACTTGGTTTAACCCTACTGCGGTTGCGCGCCGATTCCGCTTAGCCGGGGCGGCCGGAGCCGGGCTGGGGGAAACGGCGCCGGGGACGAAACGTCCGGCTGCGGGACCGCGTACATGTGGCGTTACACCGCTCTGCGATGGGAGTTTACGATGCTGATTCGCCGCTTGTCATTGCTGCTGGCCGCGCTTGCTTTTAGCTGCGGCGCGGCCCTGGCCGAACAGTCTCCAACGATCGACACACCGGCCGACGCCTCGGAGGCCGCCTTTGTGAAAGCGATGCAGGCCGATCTCGACAAGCGCTTCCCGACCGCCGCCGATGCGGTAAAGGCGGGCTACTTCCGCTACACGGACCCCGACGACACGGGCGCGATCAGCTACGCCAACCTGCAATGGCAATCGAGCGACGTCCACCACCCGAGTCAGCTCTGGTACGACAAGGCCGGGAACCTGCTTGGGGCCGACTACTCGGTGCTCACCACAGGAGACGCACGCCCGAACGTCTGGGGGATCCAGCCGGGCCGATTCTATCAATTCGGCGAGCACATCCACTACGTGACGAAGGATCCGAAGACGGGCGCGTTCGGCTACGACAAGGCCGTCGGGGCCGCGAAGTTCGTGGCTGCGGGCGGAGACCTCAAGAACCCGCAAGCCGCAACGCTCGTGAAAATGCAGCGGGTCGGGTCCGCGAGCGAGGTCGTAAGGATCTTCGATTTTCCGAGTATCTGGGACCTGATCGTCTGGGTGAAACCCAACCCCAACGGCGCGTTCGCCGAAAAGAACCCGCTGGTCAAACCCTGACCGCCACGCCCTAAGCTCGCCCCGGAAGGACGGCCTCGGCTCTCGAAGGGCGGGCGAGCCCACCTCGAGGACGGTCCGTGAACCTAGCCGCCTACGGCCAATACTGGCGCATCAACCTCCTGACGATGATCGAGTATCGCGCGAACTTCTTCATGTGGTTCGGCTTCACGATCGTCTATCACGCGACCGCGATCGCGGCGCTCTGGGTGACGCTCAACCAGTTCCCCTCGATGAACGGCTGGGATTTCCGCCAGATGGCGTTTCTCTACGCGCTGTGGATGATGGGGCACGGATTTCACAACACGTTCTTCTTCACCGTCGGGGACGTTCCGACGATGATCCAAGAAGGCCGCTTCGACCGCTTCCTCGTGCGCCCGCTCGACCCGTTGTTCCAAGCGATGACGGTGCCGCAACAGGTTTGGCCCGACGAACTGATTCTCGCGATCTGTTTTTTCTGCGTCGCGACCGCGTTCGTGGGGGTGCGGGTGGACCTGGCCTTCGTCGCCTACGTCCCGCTGGTCGTGGTCGGCGGAGCGTTGATCGATTTTGGCATTCAGCTGGCGATCGCCACTGCAGCCTTTTGGGTGATCCGCATCGACAGCTTGCGCTGGATCGTGATGTCGCTCGAGCAGGACTTTACGCGTTATCCCATCAGCATCTATTCACGCGCGGTGCGGCTCTTTCTCGCCTTCGTTTTTCCGTTTGCTTTCATGAACTACTTTCCGGCCACGTTCCTACTTCACAAAGCCGACGGTGCGCTGTCGCTAGCCCCGTGGGTCGGTCTGCTTACGCCGGTCGTCGGCGCAGCCTGGCTGTCGCTTTCCTACGCGTTCTGGCGCATCGGGATCGACCGCTACCAAGGAACCGGAAGTTGACGATCGCTGGATCTCCACCGCCCTCGCCCACGGCGAGCGCTTCCTGTGCTCGTCCGAACCTGCCGCCGCAAGTCGTGACGCTGGTTCGCCCGCGCGGCGCTGCGAAGTACCTAGAGCGGAATCACAAGAGCGGCATCGCCGACGTCAAGGTCTACCTCGCGAGCGACGGGACGGTGGTGAAGGCACTCATCATTCGCTCGGCGGGCGACACCTTTCTCGACGGCGCGACCTATGACGCCGCGGTGGCTACCAGGTACCAAGCTGAAATCCGCAATTGCGAATCCGTCGAGGGCGCCTACATTTACCGGGCCAGGTATAACTCCGCGCCGGCTCCGGCTCCGTAGACGGCTAGGCGGACGTTTCGGTCGCTAGCGGCGCGAACAGCGAGCCGGCGGCATCCGGTACCGCCTCGACGCCGCTCGGAGCCAGGTGGCGTATGAGCCAATGTGCGATCGCGCGCAGCCGCAGGACGCGATTGCGCGGCTTGCCGGAACGCGAAAGGTTGTGGCCGTCCCCGGTGAACCGGACGAACTCCGCGGGCGCACGCCCCAGGCGGCGCAGCAGGGTGAAGAGTTGTTCGCCCTGATCGATCGCGCAGCGGTAGTCGCGTTCCGAATGTTCGACCAGCAGCGGCACTTCGATCTCGTGCGCGCTGCGCATCGGCGACTTCTCGAAAAGCCCGCGCCCGCCGTCGTTCCAGGGCGCGCCGACTTCGCGTTCCAGAAACCAACCGAGATCGGTCGCCCCAACCTCGCTGACGAAATCGTTGACGGCACGCATCGAGACCCCCGCGGCAAAGCGCTTCGAGTGGCCGAGCAGCCAGGTCGTCATGAAACCGCCGTACGAGCCGCCGGCAAGCCCGATCCGCGCCGGATCGATCGCGGCGTTCGCGAGTGCCCCGTCGAGCAGCGCCAGCACGTCGGACGCGTCGATCCCGCCCCAATCGCCGGTCACCGCATCCGCAAACGCGTGGCCGTACGTCTGACTGCCGCGCGGGTTTCCGAACGCCACGCCGATCCCATGCGCGGCGAGCATCTGGAACTCGAACATGAACGCGAACCCGTACGCCGTGTGCGGACCGCCGTGCACTTGCAGGACGTAGGGAGCCGCGCTGCCCCCGTCGGGGTCGAGGATCCAAAGATCGAGCAGTTGCCCGTCGCTTGCGGCCGGACGCACGCGGCGCGGTGCACGTAGCGTGCGCTCGGCGAGCCACGGATTGCACGCCGTCACGCGTTGCTCGACGCCGTTCGGATCGACGACTGCGATCTCCGAGGGCAGCAGCGGGTTGGAGAACACGCAGGCCAGCGTGCCGTCCGCACCGCACCCGAACGCCCAGATGTCGCGCTCTCCGCCGGCGGCGATGCGGTGGCCGGAACCATCGGCCGCGAACGCCGCGATCGCACACGTGCCCTCGCTGGAAAGCGGAACGAACAGCTCGCGATCGCCGGCCGACCAGAACGGCGCCTGCTGGCTTCCGACGCTGCGCGTGTCGCAGCCGACGTAATCGATCACCGAACGATCGACCCCGGCCGAGAGCGAAACCGGCACTCCGCCGGCGGACGGCAGCACGAGAAGTTCGGCATTGAAGCGCCCGCCGGCGTCGTCACCGTTCTCGTGACCGACGTAGGCGATCAGGCGGCCATCGTTCGAAAACGACGGATTACCCGCCGGACCCTTCGAACGCGTCAGTTTGCGAAGGGCGCCGCCCGACGCTGCGACGATGAAGACGTCTTCGTAGAAGGCGCTCTCCGGCGCGTCGATCTGGGCGCTGAAGGCAATCTGCTTGCCGTCGGGCGACCAGGCCGGGTCTTGGACGTCGAAATCTCCGTGCGTGAGGCGCTCGGGTTCGCCGCCGAGGGCGAGCGTGAAGAGATGCTTGCGACGTCCGTCGAGCAGGCCGGCATCGTCGCTCTTGAACGGCAAGGCGCGGATGTGGCGCGCCCCCGAACGCTCGTCGTGCGCGATCCGCGCGGTCGGCGGGTCCAGCGGCGCCGTAGCGGCGTAGGCCAGCGTCTGCGAGTTCGGCGCCCAGCACAATCCGTCGATCGCGTCATAGACGGGCCCAACCGCCCGCGCCTCGCCGCCATCGAGCGGTACGACGTAGACGCGTTTGCCGTCGCCGCGGTCACCCACAAACGCCAAACGGCTGCGGTCCGGCGATACCCGCGGCATACGATCGTGCCTGCCTTGGGTGAACGCGGCCGGCTCATGACCGGGGCGCGCGCACCAAATGGCCGTGCACACCTCATCGGCCGCCTCGTCGTGCGTCGCAAGCACGTAGAAGATGCGGCCATCGACGGGCGCCTGCGGATCGCTCGGGAGCGCGAGCCGGAAGATATCGCTTGGGACCAGCGGAGTACGCGTCATCGGGCGAAGACATCGGCGATCGCGTTGAAAAGCGCCTGCGCCTCGCGCTTCTGAAAGCTGGGATCGCCCAACAAGCGCGCCTCGCGCGGGTTCGAAACAAACCCGAGTTCCACCAGCACGGCCGGCACGCGAGCCTCCCGGGTGACTGCCAGGTCGCGCTTGTAGAACGCTGCCTGACCGAGCCCGAGCGCCGCCAGGCGCGCGCGGACGGCGCCGGCGAGTACCACGGAGTTCGGCCGCAACCAGAAGACGCTCGTGCCGTGCGACCTCGCATCGAGCGACGAGTCGGCGTGGATCGCGACGAAGGCCGTCGCGTGAAGGCGGTTGGCGAGCGCCGCCCGAGCGCGATTGTCGAGCCGCTTGTCCGTCGCGATGCGATAGGGCGCGGCGTGCGAACGCGTCAGTACGGCCTTCGCTCCGGCCGCTCGCAGCAACGCTGCCAAGTCTTCGCCGACGTCGAGCACGACGATCTGTTCTTGCAGCCCGCCCGGTCCGACGGCGCCAACGTTGAGCGCACTGCCGTCGGGATATCGAGTTCCGTGGCCCGGATCGACGACGAATACGTCACCGCGCAGCGACGGAGCCGCACATGCCGGTGTGACGCACCACAGCAACGTAAGCGCAAGCGCAACCGCGATTCTCATCTAGCGCGCTTGCGCGCGAGGATTCGGTGACTCCTCGTTCGTAACGAGCGTTGCGTGAACCGCACCGGCTTCTTGCTCGGCACCGCCGCAATGGTCTCGCTTCCCAGTCTTGCCGGCGCGACCGTTCTTGAGGGTAGGATCGCTCGAGCCGCGGCGGCGTCTTCGGGAACCGTGGCCGTGTGGGCGCGCAAGCTCGGCGCCGCGGACGCAGTCGCGTACAACGCAGACGAGCGCTTCCCGACTGCGTCGATCATCAAGGTCGTGATCCTGGTCTCGCTCTTTCAGTACTCCGAGCTGCATGCCGGCGTCTTCGACAAGACGGTGACGCTCGAGTTGAGTGACTTCGTCGGTGGCTCCGAGGTCCTGGACCGATACAACCCGGGAAACACGATTTCGATTCGAACGCTCGCGCGCGCGATGATCGAGCAAAGCGACAACACGGCCTCGAACGTGCTGATCGACTTCCTGGGCTTCGACCGGATCGCGCGTACGATCGCGAGCGCCGGACTCACCAAGACGCAGTTGCATCGCCATTTCATGGACGTAAACGCGATGGTGCACCACAGCGAAAACCTCTCGACCGCGCGCGACATGGGGACGCTGCTCTACGAGATGGAACGCGGCGCGCACGAAGGCCTGTCCACGATCGCGTCGCCGCTATCGTGCCGCCGGATGATCGAGATCCTGTTGCAGCAGGAGGACCGCGACAAGATCGCGCGCGGTATACCCAAGGGCATTCCGCTCGCCAACAAGACGGGCGAAATCGACGGCGTCCGCAACGACATCGGCATCGTCGACCCGTTTGGCGATTCGCCTTACGTGCTGGCCGTGCTGACGAAGGACCTCAAAGACTTCTCGCTGGGCAACATCGCCATTCGCCGCATCGCAAAGACGGTTCACGGCGCGCTGTACTAGGACGCACTCTGCCGATACCGGTCAGGCGGGCTCGATGCTGACCTTTTCCATGACGTCGCCGACCCGGATTTGATCGACCACGTCCTGACCTTCGACGGTCTGCCCGAACACGGTGTACTGTTTGTCGAGGAACCGCGCGTCGTCGAGGCAGATGTAGAACTGGGAGCCGCCCGAGTTCGGATTAGCCGAGCGCGCCATCGCGACCGTACCCTTGACGTGCGGCCGGTCGTTGAATTCCGCATCCAGCTGATAGCCCGGCCCACCGGTCCCCGTGCCTTGCGGACAGCCGCCCTGGACGACGAATTTGGGTTCGACGCGATGAAACGTGAGGCCGTCGTAGAAGCCGGCGCGCGCCAACTTGATGAACGCGGCGCTGTGCTGTTTGGCGTCGTGCGGATAAAACGTGAACACGATATCGCCCTTCTTCGTCGTGATCCGGGCGCGGGCTGATTCGGCTTCGAGCGCGAGCGCGTCGAGTTCGTCGCCGGTCGGCGGGCTATGGGCGGCCATTTTCCCTCCAGAACGAGCCGCTGGCCGCGGCTCGCGAACGTCCGGGGCGTTGCGCAGCTTGCGGCCGAACACCTGTCCGCGTTCGAGCGCGGCGATTTTTTGGTCGCGCCGCAACGCCTTGAAGGCGGCCTCATCGCGCAAGGCCGCCGCTCGGTCGCGTACGGTCCAGAACGCGCGCAGAGCAATCGGCAGGCGCGAACGGACGTAGCGGGAGCCGGCGCCGGCCCGGTGGGTCGCAAGCCGGGCTGCCAAGTCGGTCGTCCAGCCGGCGTAGAGGGACCCGTCCCGGCAGGCTAGGACGTAGACGATAAATTTCTGCTTCCGAATTGACCGAAGACTCAGTTATGGAACCCCTTCGCGTTTGGGGAGGTGTCCCTCTTGGGTAGAAACCATGACAAAGAGATGGCCCCTTCAGAAGCGGTGCTGGACTTTCGAGTGCCACCGGTGCCGCACGTGGCCCGCGCGGTCCGCGACGGCGTGGCCGAATTTGCCCAGGCTCGCGGCGTCGGTCGCGAGGATCTGGGCCATTTTCTATCGGCGCTGGGAGAAGCACTGGCCAACGCGATCGAGCATTCCCGAGCGACCGAGCCAATCGCCGTGCAAGTCCGCATCGATCGCGAAAGCATCGTCGCGACGATCGCGGACAATGGCGTCGGGTTTCCGGTCGAGCGGTTCGCCGAGCCTTGCCTGCCGGACCCCGGGGCCGAGCGCGGCCGGGGCCTGCCGATCATGCGCCGTTGCTGCGACATCTTTTCGATCCAAAGCGAGCGTGACAAGGGCACGAGCATCGTCCTGGGCCGGTATTTTCAGGCCGCCGCGCAACCCCTGTCCATGACCTCGAAGCGAAGGCAGCCAGCTTGACGATGTTCGCGGCAGCGTGCTACCGTCGCTACGGGAAGACCTGCCGTCCGTCTTGACCTCGCCGAGCCGGCGGGGATTTTTTTTGAAGGAAGAGCACCGTGTCCGTCCAGCTCAAGCACATGGAGATCGCGCCGTACTACTGGTTCGACGGCGTGATTTCAAAGCGCGAAGCGATCGCGGTCGACCCATTCGCTCACGGCTTGCACTACGGCACCGGAGTCTTCGAGGGAATACGCGCCTACGCGACGGCTCGCGGGCCCGGCATCTTTCGGCTTCGCGACCACATGGAGCGCTTCGCGCACTCCGCCCAGGTCTATAGCCTGGTCTTGAAGTGGGACGTCGCGAGCCTCTGCGACGCCATCGTCGAGACGCTGCTGCGGAACGAACTCGAATCCGCCTACATTCGGCCGCTCGCGTTCTTTGGAGAAAAGACGATCGCGCTGGCAGCCAAGAACGTTTGCCCAACGCACGTGCTGCTCGCCTTTCGAGCGCTCGGGAATTACTTCGGCGCCGGACAAGAAAACGGCATTCGAGTGACGATCTCGCCCTGGCGTAAGTTCTCTTCGAAGGCGATGCCGGCAACGGTGAAGGGCTGCGGACACTACGCGAATTCGATGCTCGCGATGACCGACGCCGTCGACCGCGGCTTCGACGAGGCGATCCTGCTCAACGACCGCGGCGAAGTGGCCGAAGGCACGGGCGAGAACGTGTTCGTCGTAAAGGACGGCGTCCTGTATACGAACGACCGCTCGGCCGACATTTTGCACGGCGTCACGCGCTCGAGCGTGCTCGAACTGGCCGCGGACAACGGCATCCCGGTTTCGATCGGTTCGCTCTCGGTCGACGACCTCGACGCCGCCGACGAAGTGTTCTTCACCGGCACTGCGGCGGAGGTCACGCCGCTGCGCTGCATCGACGATCGCGTTTACGGGACCGAGCGCCCCATCACGACACTGCTGCGCGCGGCCTACCTGCGGGCGGTCGCGGGTGACGACGAGCGTCATCCCGGTTGGGTGACCTTCGCGCGCGAGCAAAGAACGGTCGCGCGCGCGCTGTAACCAAGCTAGGCCAGCTCGTCGAGCGCGGTCGCGAGCTTGAAGTCGCGTTCGGTGATGCCCGAAGCGTCGTGCGAGCTGAGGGTCAGCGTGACCTCGTTCCACGAGATCCCGATGTCGGGATGATGGTTCTGCGCGTTCGCAAGCTTGGCGACGGCGTTGACGAAGGCGATCGATCCGTCGAAGTCTGCGCGGTCGAAGTGCTTTTCGAGCGCGTTTCCGCGCCGGCGCCAGCCCGGCATCGATTCGAGGCGGCGGGCGATATCCTCGTTGTGGAGCAGGCTCATGCCATACCTTTCGCTGCCCGCGACCGGAGCACCGCGTTCGCGATCAACTCGCGCAGCGCCCCGTCGAAGGCCTCGAGCGTAGCGTCGATTTCGCGCTCGCCGTGAGCGGCCGAAAGAAACATCAATTCGTTGGGTGAGGGGGCGAGCAAGACGCCGCGTTTCCTCATCGCGTGATAGTAAGCGGCGAAGGCCGCTGCGTCGGCTTGGACGCGCTCGTCGTAGTCGCGCACGGGCGGCCCGGGACGAAACGCGAAGTCGACCATGCTCTCCAGCTGCGTCACCGCGTACGGGAGCCCGTGGCCGGCAAAGACCGCGCGCATGCCGGCTGCCAAGCGTTCCGCCGCAGCGCCCAAGCGCGGATACAATTGCGGATCGCCCTCGATCAGATCGAGGGTGCGGTGCCCGAGCGCGATCGAGAACGGGTTGCCGGAAAACGTGCCGCCGGTGAAGGCGGCGCCTTGCGGCGAGAGCGCCGCCATCACGTCGGCGCGCCCGCCGAACGCGGCCAGCGGGAACCCGCCGCCCATCGCTTTCCCGAGCGCGGTGAGGTCGGGGCGTAGTCCGGCACGCCCTTGGCCGCCACCCAAACCCAGCCGCAACCAGGTGATGACTTCATCGAAAATGACCAGCGCGCCGCAATTCCGCGCGCGAGCGCAGACGCTCTCGAGAAACCCCGGCTCGGGCAACACGAGTCCCATGTTACCGACGACGGGCTCGACCGCGATCGCCGCGAGCTGCGATTCGTGTCCGGCGACGAGCGCTTCGAAATCCTCGGGATCGTTGTAGCGCGCGACGAGCCACTGCGCGCGCAGCGCTGACGGCGTGCCGCTGCGCCCAGCGCCGCTCTCCTGGGCCGATGCGCCGGCACCGTGTAACGCGCCGTCGAAGTGTCCATGGTAGTTACCCGCGAAGCGCAGGACGAGCGGGCGCCCGGTGAACGCGCGCGCCACGCGCACGGCGCTCATCATCGCTTCGGTTCCGGTGCTGACGAAGCGCATGCGCTCGATCGAAGGCAGGTGCGCGGCAATGCGCTCCGCCAGGCGCACTTCTTCGTCGCTCGTCGAACCGAAGACCGTACCGCGCGCGGCCAAGGCTTCGAGATCGCGCACGAGCGCCGGGTGCGCGTGACCGAACAGCAGCGGTCCGTACGCCATCAAGTAGTCGACGTAGGCGCGACCGGCCGCATCGTATGCGTACGCACCGCGCCCGTAGGCCTGCACGAAGGGCAAGCCGCCGACGGCGCTGCCGGCGCGTACCGGCGAACTCGCACCGCCCGCAAGCGCTCCGGCCGCAGCCACGTTGCCGAGTGCTGTCGTCACGCGACGCCGATTCCGCGTTTGCTCGCACCCGCCTGCCAATCGCGCCGCTAGCGAAACAGCCAGGCGAACTCCGGTAACGGTGCCAGAAAGAAATGTGCCCAGAGCGCGACCGCGATGCCGGCGATCAGGTACGCGGCAACCACGGTCGTGAACTCGAAACGATTGCGCACGGCGTCGCTCCCGGCCGGCCTCACTAGCGAAGTTCGAGGCCGGCGGCGGTGAGCGCCTCATGCAGCGCGCGCATCGTCTGGGTCGCGGCGGCGACCGTGGCGGCGACGGTACGGCCGTCGAAGGAGACGTCCGAGATCGCGGGCGACGCGGACAGCGCGGCGACGAAGCGCGCGGAATCGATGCTCCCGCCGCTCTGGGCGCGCACGGTAACGGCCACGGCGAGCGTCGCCGAGTTGGTCAGCCCGCGGGCATAGAGTTGCCGCATGATCGTGTCGATGTCGCCCGGGAAGTGGTAGCGCAGCGTGACCTTGCCCGCCGTCGCGTCGACGGCGATCTCGCTCGAACCGAGCGCCGACCTGAAAATCGCCGCAATCTCGTCGGCCTGAGCGGGCGACCGCGGCCGCACGGGAATCGTCAGCGAGGCGCTAGCGGGCATCGTGCTCGGCGCCGGCCCGTTGGCAAGGGCCGCCACTCCTGCCGGACGGCAGACTGCCAAAGTCGTATACTGTAGTTCTCATGCCGTCGCTTACCGTCACCCCCTCCACCAACATTCGAGAACTGGTCGCGGACCTCCCGATCGCTGCAGACGTTCTCTCCGCGTTCGGTCTTCATTGTTCCGGCTGCGGCGTCAACAAATACGAAACGCTCGAAGCGGGGGCCAAGGCGCACGGGCTGCGAGTGGAACCGATCGTGGCGGCGTTGACCCAAGCCCGGCTGGCGGGCCGCGTGCCGGCCATTTCGAACGCGGACAAGATGCCCGTGACCCGAGCGCCGGGCGCGTTCAAGCGCCGCGGAACGTTCGGGGCGGTCGTCCCGGTGATGTCGGGCAAAGGCGGGGTCGGCAAATCGCTGACGACGGCCCTGCTCGCCGTCGGCCTGCGCCGGGCCAACAAGCGGGTCGGCATCCTCGACGCCGACATTACCGGCCCCTCGATCCCGCGTCTCTTCGGCCTGCGCACGCCGCTCGGGATCGAGAAGGATCCGAGCGAACTGCCAAGCGCCCAAGGCCAAACGCGCCCGCTTTTCGTTCCCGCGAGCAGCCGCTCGGCGATCCAAATCGTAAGCTCGAACTTGCTGACGCCCGAAGAGGACACCGCCATGATTTGGCGCGGTCCGATTCTGTCCGGCGTGATCCGGCAATTCTACGAGCAGACGCTGTGGAACGATCTCGACGTCCTGCTGATCGATCTTCCGCCGGGCACCTCCGACGCGCCGCTGACGGTCTTGCAATCGCTTTCAATCGACGGCGTGATCCTGGTGACGATGCCGCAAGCGCTCGCGACGATGATCGTACGCAAGGCGGCCAATCTCGTCCACCAGTTGAAGAAACCGATCCTCGGCGTGATCGAGAACATGTCGTACTTCGTCGCCCCCGATACGGGCCGGCGCTACGACATCTTCGGCCCTTCCTACGCGGACCAGGTGGCGGAGCTGGCGCGCGCGCCGGTCCTGGCGCGCCTGCCGATTTCGCCCACGCTGATGGCGCTCGCCGACTCCGGCCGCATCGAAGAAGTCGACGACCCGATCTGCGACGAGCTGGCCGCTGCGCTCGAACGCGCGCTCGCGGCGCAACCCAAGGTCAAGGAGACGATCTCGATCATCTGAGGCTACGCGCGCGAACACTAATGGCCTGCGGCGGCTCGCAGGAGCGGCGCGACGGAGACTCCGGCGCGGAACAGGGCATCCGCGATGAAGCGATCGTCGTCGGCATCCTTGACGCGATATTGCAAACCCGAGGTTCGCTCGGCCGTACATAGCCGCACGAGCGTGGCGGCGAGCTGAGCGCTAGTCGTCGCCGGACCGGGCACGACCGGGATCGTGCGCTCGGCGACCGCGTCCGGCTCCTTGTCGAACGCGCACAGCAGCCGGTGCGCGTCGCGATCGTACGCCGTCATTCCGTTCGGATACGCACCGATCGTCTGATGGGCGCCGTCGTAGCGCACGATGTCGAGCCAATAGTGCTCGGCCCGCCGCCGGGCATCGGCGGGGGTGGGGCGCGTACGCAGCAGCACGAGCCAAACGCCGGGCGAGGCCGGAAACGGCACCGCGAAAGTCGATCCGAGCAACGCCGCAACGATCTTCTGCGCGCCGTCCGCGACGTCGGACCACTCTTTGTACCCGAGCGTCGCGACGCGCTCGCGCAAGTCTCGCAGGCCCGGCACGAGACCGTCGGCCGCGTCGTTCGCGCCGATCGCAGCCCGGTCGCCGCCGTCGACGGCAGGATCGCGTAGAACGCGGGCGTTGTAAGACGTTTGCTCCGCCAGGATGCCGAGCGCGATCAGCTTATCGCGCGGCGAGCCAACCGCGCGCAGCAGGCTCTTCGAAAGCTCGCCGACGGCGGCATAGGCGGCCTCGCGATCGAACGGCCGCTCGCCGACGCGCAGCGCCGCGCGCCAGCGAACCAGGTGCGCACCCAGCCCGACATCGGCCGGCGCAGTTTGCGCGATGCGCGCGAACGCATCGTCGATGAAGCGCTGGGACGACGAACGCGCCAGCAGCGCCGGTGCATCGGCCAGCTCGTCCATGGCGGCGATTGCCACCCCGATCCGCGTATCGGCGAGCGGCGCGTCGCTGAAGTCGATCGGAGACACCGCTTGCCCGAATGTCCCCCGCGCGACGATAGCAAAGGCGAACCCCAGCGCCAGCGCTCGCACCAGGGAGCGTCGCACGCGCAGGAGCGCGCCGCGGGCGTGCGCTCGGCAGTTGACCAGGAGCTTCACGCAGTATCTGCTTCTCCTATGCGCCGCTTTCTCATCGGACTGGCCGGAGGCGCCGTACTCGGCTACAGCTGGATACGCACGCGGGAGGCGCTGGCGGAGTTGCGCGAGCACGGGCCGGTGGTTGGATCCGATCCAAAAGCCTACGGCGCCCTGCGGCGCGCCTTGATGCTCGCCGGGATGGCGCGCTCGCTTGCGACGCTGGGTTTCATTGCTTACGCGATCGGCCCGCTGTTCGAACCGGGGCCGGGTGCACGCGAAGGCCGCGCCCGCCGCCTAGGCTTGGTGGCGATCGGTCTGTGCGTCTCGGCGCTGCTCGAACTGCCTGCCGACTATGTCGAGGGCGTGGCGCTCGAACGCCGCTACGGGCTCTCGAAACAAACCGATGCCGCCTGGCTCGCCGACTACGCGAAAGGCAGCGCGCTCACGCTCGCGGTCGGCCTGCCCCTCATCGAGCTGCTGGCGCTTGCCGTCGACCGGGCGCCGCGCGCGTGGCCGTTGCTCGCGACCGCCGCCAGCCTGCCGTTGCTGGTGCTCGCCAACGTCGTAGCGCCGACCTTCATCGCGCCCCTATTCAACCAGTTCGATCCAATCGAGGGCGAGTTCGCGAACGAGATCCGGGCCCTAGCGGCCCGCTTCGGCGCGGGCGACGCGACCTTGCTGCGCGTCGACATGAGCCGCCAAACCGAGAAGGCCAACGCGTACGTGACCGGGTTGTTCGGCACGAAACGCATCGTCATCGGCGACACGCTGCTCGACCGTTTCGAGCCGCGCGAGACGCTCTTTGTCGTCGCCCACGAACTCGGCCATTACGTAGCGGGCGACGTCTGGCGGGCGGTCGGAGTCGGGGTTGCCGCGGCGGCCTTCGTGTTCTTCACCGGCCGCGGCATCGCCGAGCGGCCGGGCCGGCAACTCGGCAGCGCCGCCGGGCTCGCGCGCTTGTCATTCGCGATGTCGCTTTCCGGCACGCTCGCCGGGCCGCTGCTGTCGGCCTTCTCGCGTTCGCGGGAGCGCGCCGCCGACGTGTTTGCGCTCGACGCCACGCACGACGCCGGCGCCGGTGCCGCGGCGTTCAGACGCCTGCGCGAACGCAACATGGCCGAAAGCGAGCAACCGAAATGGATGGAAGTGCTCTTCTCCTCGCACCCCTCGCTGCGCAGCCGAATCGAACGCTTGGAAACCGCGGCGGCTACTCGCCGATCAGACTCTTGAGCGTCCGCAGGTCGTCCCGGCGCAGCGTCGTGCCGTCCTTGAGCGCGAGCTGCGCGACCGTGACGAATCCTGGGTCTGGGCTGTAAACCACGCCCCGGTCGGTTTCGCCCTCGGCGCTGAATTCGAAGAAACAGCGCAATGGCGAGAGCGGGCTCTGGTCGAACACCTCGATCGTCGCGTGGCGCGCCTTCAGTGCGTCGTGCAATTGCCGGGTCACGCTGCGCAGGGCGCTATCGGTATCGGCCGGTTGAACCTTCAGGATGCTGATCGTCGTGAGCCTGGTCCAATTGGCGGCGTCTTCGCCATCGGGCGTGAAGTGGAGCAGCAAACGCGACTTGTCGGCCGGACCGACCGAGTCGGCTAGATGCGGCGTGCCAAGTTGTTCCGCCAGCTTGAGATAGGGCGGATCGTTGGCGAGCGCTGCCGTCGCTCCGAACCCCAGGAGCGCGCCGGCGAGAGCCGCGATTCGAAGCATGCCGCGCCTATTCTCGCTCGAGGCCGTTCTCCATGCGCGACGACTGCATCCGAGCTGCCGTCGCACTACATCGCGACGATCGGCGACGCTTTGGTTCCGAGCCACGACGCGAGGTCGGTCTTTCCGCCGCCGTAAACACCCGTACGCAACTCTTCGCGCAGCTCGCCGAACGTTCCGAACGCTTCGGCGAAGGCATCGTGTTTGTGAATCGACTCGTAGTTGACCTGGCTCGCGAGCACGAACGATTCGTCGGGGAAATCCCCGTACACGTCCAGCGTGCGAGCCAAGATACCGCGGACGACGTCTTCGACGAATTTCGGGTTGCGATGCGCCTTGTTGACGATGAAGAACTCGTCCGGCCGCTTGAGCAGCTCGTAGGTTTCGCTCGACATCGAATTCTCGACGATTTCCACCAAGTCTTCGGCAGCGATCTGCGCCTCGTGTTCGCCGCCCGCACCAACCAGGACCATGCCGCGGCCGCGCTGGTTGTGGGTGGCGACCGGCAACGCGTCGAGCGCCCGGTTTGCGTCGTCCTCGTTGAAGCCGGCCTCGAGCAGTTCGCGCAACGAATGCTCGCGCACCATCGATTGTGCGCAGGGACAGGCAGTCATGCCCTCGGCTTCGACGCCCACGACGCGCCGCACGCCGCTGCGATCGGCATGGGCGATGCCGACCAGCGCGTACGTTTCCTCGCCGCGCTTGCCGCTGACCGGCGTCCAGCGCTCGAGCCCGAACGTCGCGCGCAGCCGCACGTCGGCGCGCAGCGCCTTCTGCGAGTCGACGATCTCGCGTGCGATCAGGCTCACGACGTCCTGGATCCGAGCGGTTCGCTGGGCTCCCGAGAGCACCTCGAGGGTCGCCTCTTCGAGCAGCTCGGAGAAGCGCGACATGTGGACGCCGGCCCGATCGGGCGCGAGGTCGGCCACCATGGAGAACTCGCCGTTGAAAACGGTCTCTTTCCCACCGATGTCGAGCCGCACGATGCGCTTGACGCTCGAAACACCGGCCCGGTCGATCGACAACTTGACGTCGGGCTGCTCCTCCTGGCGGTTCGCGAAGAAGTGCAGCGTGCGGGTCTTCTTCACGATACCGTTCGTCCGAACCGAACGCGCCAGCTCTCCGATCGTGCGGCCGCTCTTCGGTAGAACGAGTTCGGGCGCGATTTCCGCCAGCGGGATCAGATTGTAAGGCCGCTCGGCGAGGAACGGGTGCGGAACTTCGAAGCGGCCGAAATCGCGCGCGACGTCACCGATCAACAGGATGTCGATGTCGATCGCGCGGGCCGAGAACGGCTCCGTGCGCCGCGGGCCGGCGGCCGCTTCGATCGAACGCAGCTTCTGCTCGAGCGCCATCGGCTCCAGCTGCGTTCGGATGCGCGCCGCGATGTTGAGAAACGCCGGGCCGCCTACGCCGGCCAGCGGCTGGGTCTCGTAGTACGACGAAACCGCCTCGACGACGCCGACCGAGCGCAGCTTCTGCAACGCTTGCAGGAGGTTTCCTTGCCGATCGCCCAGGTTCGAGCCCAGGCCGAGATAGACGGCGTCCATCGTCACCCGCCGTTAGGCGCCACGGGTCGCATTCGGGGCGAGGGCCGCTTTGACGCGGCTCTGCACGTCTTCGAGGTGCGCGCGGGTCCCGACGTCGAGCCGGTTCGAGCGCAGCGCCTCGTCGATGCGCGGCAGCAAGCGCCGCAGCTCGAAGCGCGCGAGCGGCGCGGAATCGCTGGGATAGCCGATCGCCGAGACGATGAAGCTCGGCGCAAGCGAGAACGCGATCAGCAATTGCGTGTAGCGCCGTTGCAAGGCTCGATGGAGCGGATCGATCGAGGTCGCGCCCGGGCCCAGATCGTCCCAAACCGAGGCCTGCATCCAGCCGAAGAGATCGTCGAGCGACATCGTCTGCGTGCCGGGCGCGGCCTTCAACGGGGCGTCGGCAAGCCGGCTCATTACGTCGGGCGAAAACAGCGTATACATCACCGTATCTTGGATCGCGCCAACGTACTCTTCGACCGGGAAATCCGGCTGCTCGACCGCTTGTACGCCGCGATGCAAGTAGTGGTTGGGTCCGAGATCGGCCAGCAGCTGGGGCGTGAAGTGCAACGCGCGACGCGAGAACACGTTCTGCGAGAGCAGGGTGAAGGCGCGCCGCGAGTCCTCGCGCGGCACGGTCGCGAACGGATGCGTTCCGCCGGGCTGGCCCCGGTGGTCGCGCGAGGTGTAGTAGCCGCCGACGTACTTGGTCGTGAGCAACGCAGCGCGGCCGTATTGGCGCATCATCGTCGCGAACGTCTCGCGCTCTTCGTAGTAGGGCTCGTCGACGCTCGGATAGGCCCGGTCGAGCTTCGCGATCAGCTGCTCGAAAACGTCGAATTGATTGCGGTCGAAGGCGAGCGGATCGCTCGAAAGACCGAACGTCGCCACGCGCGGATCGACCGCGAGCTGCCCGTTGGCGTCCTCATCGGTCGCATAGGCGTACTCGCGCCGGCTGCCTTCGTCGGCAATCCCGCGCAGCCGCGTGATTTCGTCCTCGGGCCTGGCCACGTTGGAAAAGCGCTCGTAACCGTAGCGAATCGCCCACTCGTCGTACGGCCCCAAACGCATTTGGAAATAATCGCCTTGCGGCTTGCCGGAAGGCGACAGGTTGACCGGCGTGTACCCCATCACCGAGCCCACGATGCCGTGCTCGCGCGTAAACGCAGGGTTGTGAATTTGATCGAGCGAGTAGAGGTTCGAGGAGATGAAGTTGTGACGCAAGCCGAAATTGTGGCCCGACTCGTGAAGGACGACCGATTGCAGGTAATCTTCGGCATAGCGGTCCGTCGCTTGGGGCGATGCGCCGGCCGTTCGCAGCGCGAACGTTCCGATCGCGGCAAGCTCGGCCGAGTCTTGCTCGAAGGTGTCGCACTCGCCCGAGCCGTCACATCCGTAAGCGACGTCGCGCTGGCTCTGTAACGGCAGGCCGGTCGTCGCATCGAGCGTTTCCTTGCGCGTGGGCACGACCCAGTCGCCGTAGCCGCGCTTGACCGCCCGCATCGTCTCACCGTCGATCACGATCTCGACCCGGATCACTTCGCCCGTCCGCGGATCGGAGATGTTCGGCCCGTAGGCCGCAAACGCCGGCCGGTCGCTCGTGATCCAGCGCACGGTGGAATAGCGCACGTCGTCGGGGTCCCAGCTCGGATCGTCCGGCTGATCGCGCACCTCGATCGCGTTTGGGATGCCGACCTTCGCGAAGGCGACGTTCCATTCGAGCAGCGCCTTGCGAATCGGCTCCTTGTACTCGGCCGGGATTTCGTTGGTTAGATAGTATACGACCGGTCCGTTGGCAAAATTCCAGCGGTCGATGAAGCGCACGAACGGCGTCGGCAGCGCGTCATTGTCGAAGCGCTTCTGCGCGGTGATGAAGTAACCGACGCGGTCGTCCGCGATCCGCGGGATGTAGCCGTTCGGCGCCGGAGGATCGACGATCGAGTAGTGCATGCGCAGGCGCACGCCGCGCGCATCCGGAGCGCCGCTGACGTCGTCGCCGACGGGTCCCGCAAAGGCCAGGCTGGCGAGGATTTCGTCGTTCTTCGGCAGTGCTTTGGTCTTCTCGATGTACGAGCGCGACTGATCGACGCTGAACCCCGGGCGGTTCCCGCCCAGGATCAGAATCGTAGGCGCGGATCCGCCGCCCAGATCCTTGCCCACGTTCTCGAAGTCGGTCAGGAAGAATCCGGCCGAAACCACGACCCGCTTTTGCTTCTCGTCTTCCGCGGCAATCGGCGTGCTGTTGATGACGGAATCGGTCACCGAGATGGCGAGCGCGTTCGCCGCCGGCGAGTTGGGGGGCGCGCTGAAGTACGAGTTCTTGTCGATCCACAAGACGCGCTTGCCGACGCGATGAAATTCGAGCAGAAACGTCGGAAAGATCCGGCCCGCGAACGCCTCGGAACCAATCCCCGACGCCAGTACGGGCGCCACGATGAACGGCCGGTCGAATTGATCCGGGCCGAGATCGAAGTAGATCTCATCGTCCTTCTTGAGCAGATCGATCAGCCCGCTCTGGCGCTCCGCGTTCTTGGTAA
>Ga0302325_10003761_pt1 | contig 35471 bp, 31 predicted proteins | sample Palsa_T0_2_FD_201948 | JGI IMG/M metagenome (GOLD analysis project Ga0302325, IMG submission 201948) | Peat permafrost microbial communities from Stordalen Mire near Abisko, Sweden - Palsa_T0_2 | ecosystem: Environmental > Terrestrial > Soil > Palsa > Peat permafrost | place: Sweden: Abisko...
CCGCTCCCGCAAGAAACAGCCTCCTGCACCCAGGTAAAGCGCGGCCCGGGCGGCTCCCGCTCCGGTTTGTCGGCGCGCCGCACCCTTCGCGCTTCACGGTAAAGGTTCGCAGGGTACTAACACTTCCGAGCGCAGTACCACTCCAAATTAGGAGGAATCCGCTATAGGAGCACTCGCGGCGATATAGCAATCTAGGTGTGCAAGTAAGGAAAGAGAGTTCACATGTTAGTGCCGGGAGCAAACATGACCTTGGAAAAAGACAAAGACGATCGCCGCGGCGCGGACCGCTTCCCGATCGAGCGGGAAGTCCGCTATAAGATCTTGAGCCGAAAGACGACGGAGGGCGAGAACGGGACCGGGTTAACGGTCAATATGAGCAGCAACGGCGTTCTGTTCACCACCGATCGCTACCTGCTTCCCGGCAGACGGCTGGAAGTTTCCATTAGCTGGCCGGCCCAGTTGAACAGTAAAGTGGCTTTAAAGCTGGTGGCGCGCGGCCGCGTGGTTCGCTCTGAAGAGGGCCAAGCCGCGATTGAAATCCATCAGTACGAGTTCCGGACCCAAGCAACACCCCAAGCACCCCCCCAAGCAACCCAAGGTTCCACGGCGGTTCAATAATAATTCCTTTCATAAACCAACCGCCGTTACTTCACTGCCGTTACTTCACTGCCGTTACTTCACTGAAGACGCCCTGTTCGGGGCGTCGTCCGGGAAGGTACACTAGGGTATACGAGCTTCGGCTCGTCAGCGCTCGGAGGAGATCTACCCCACCCGGATGCGAAACCTTGTTGCAGTTCTTTGTCTTGGGTCCGGCTTTTGTCTGGCCGATAACGTCAAACCGCCCACCCTGGCTGAAGCCAGAGCGTTCCTTGATCGCGCGCAGTCGAAACTGCTGGAGCTTTCCGTCCAGGACGGGCGCGCCGATTGGGTAAAATCCACATTCATCACTTACGACACCGAGATTCTTGCGGCCAAGGCCGATGAAGACCAGATCGCGGCCACCATGCAACTGGCGCAGGAGTCCACGCGCTTCAGTCGCTTGAAGATGCCGGACGATATGGCGCGGCAGTTCAAGTTGCTGCGCCTGTCGTTGACGCTGGCCGCGCCGTCCAATCCCAAGCAAGCGCAGGAGCTGACGCAGATCGCCACCCGGATGGAGGGCATCTACGGCAGCGGTAAATATTGTCCCGCGGGCGCAAAGGGCGACAACTGCCTGGATTTAGATCAATTGAGCGACATTCTGCGCACCAGCACCGATCCGGCCAAGCTGCTGGACGCCTGGCGCGGATGGCGCACCGTTTCGCCTCCCATGCGGCCGCTGTTCCAGAAATACGTGGAACTGGGCAACCAGGGCGCGCGAGAATTGGGCTTCGCCGACATGGGCGCAATGTGGCGCTCGAAATACGACATGCCGGCCGATGCGTTTCCCGCTGAAATGGACCGGCTGTGGGAGCAGGTGAAACCGCTGTATCTTTCGTTGCATGCTTACGTGCGTTGGAAGCTGCGGGAGAAATACGGGGACCTGATTCCCGCCAGCGGCCCCATCCCGGCGCATCTGCTGGGCAATATGTGGGCCCAGGAATGGGAGAATATCTATCCGTTGGTCGCCCCGAAAGACGCCGACCCCGGTTACGATTTGACCGCGATCCTGAAGGGCAGGGGAACGCAGCCGCTTGACATGGTGAAGTACGGAGAGCATTTTTTCACTTCGCTGGGCTTCGCGCCGCTACCGCAAACATTTTGGGAGCGCTCTATGTTCGTCAAGCCGCGCGACCGCGACGTGGTTTGTCATGCCAGCGCCTGGGATGTGGATGCCGTAGACGATCTGCGAATCAAAATCTGCATTGAGATCAACGCCGACGATTTCTCGACGGTCCATCACGAACTGGGCCACAACTTCTACCAACGCGCGTACGACCAGCAGCCGTTTTTATTCCGTGATAGCGCCAACGACGGATTTCATGAAGCCATCGGCGATACCATCGCACTCTCGGTGACGCCTGCTTACTTGAAGAAGATCGGGCTGCTGCCGACAGTTCCGGACAGTTCGAAGGACATCGGGCTGCTCTTGTACAAAGCGCTGGAGAAAGTGGCGTTCCTGCCGTTCGGGCTGATGATCGACAAGTGGCGCTGGCAGGTTTTCTCGGGACAGATTCCGCCCGAGAAATATAACGAGAGCTGGTGGAAGCTGCGACTGGAGTATCAAGGCGTGGCGTCGCCGGCGCCTCGTAGCGAGGCGGATTTCGATCCGGGCGCGAAATATCACGTGCCGGCCAATTTTCCGTACGCGCGCTATTTCCTGGCGGATATTTTGCAGTTCCAGTTTCACCGCGCGCTGGCGAAGGTGGCTGGATGCACGGACGCATTGAACCGCTGCTCCATTTATGAAAGCAAGGCCGCGGGAGACCGGCTCAACACGATGCTCGCGATGGGGGCCAGCCAGCCTTGGCCGAAGGCGCTGCAGGCATTGACGGGGCAAGAACAAATGGACGCCACCGCGATCCTGGATTACTTCGCCCCGCTGAAGAAGTGGCTGGACGAGCAGAATCGCGGGAAGCCGGTCGGTTGGTAAAGCAGGCACGATCATGAACGCAGTTGAAACGTGTCCCATCTGCGGCGGTTCGGGCTGGAAGATCACCGAGCGCGAAGGAATTTCAGGAGCCGAGAAATGCCAGTGCGCCGACGCAGGGCGCGAGTTGCGGATCGAGCAGCGCGCAGGAATTCCTCCGCTCTACCAAAACGCCTCGGTGGACAACTTCATGCTGCCTTCGGGGAATCCTCAAGCCAGGAGGGACTTGGCGAGCGTCGTGCTGACGGTGCGGGGCTATGTGCGCGAGTATCCGCAAGGCCCGAAACCAGGCCTTTTGTTCCTGGGCGCGCCGGGCACCGGCAAAACTCACCTGGCGGTGGCGGCGCTGCGCGGTTTGATCGCGCGCGGGTTTGAGGGGATCTTTTACGATTTCCAATCGCTGCTCACGCGGATTCACAAGGGTTACGACAAGGCGTCGGGATCGAGCGATCGCGAGGCGTTTCAATCCGTTCTGGACGCCGAGATTCTGCTGATGGACGACGTGGGCGCGAGCCGCATTAACGACTGGGTGGAAGACACTGTGACGTCTATAGTGACGCACCGTTGCAATTCGCGCAAGGCGACCATTGTCACCAGCAATCTGCGCGATCCGGAAGCCGGCGACAAACGTGGCTCGGGTTTGCAGGAAGACATCCACGGCAAGTTTTTTCTGGAGGAGCGGATCGGGATGCGGGCGCGCTCGCGACTGTTTGAGATGTGCAAGCTGATCCCGATGCCGGATGTGGAAGATTACCGGTTGAAGAAGCGCTGACTTCGTATATTGAGGAACACGCGCAAAACGGAGCGCGGCGCGAGCTAGTTCCCGATCGGTTTGGCGGTGCGCGCCGCACCCTTTGCGCTTCTGAAAAACTCGAGCGGGTTAGGATGAAGGAGATGACCACCGCCAACCCTCTCGGCTATCTCTCCCAGCAGTTAGAAGCCTGGCGTAAAGCCGGCTCTTACCAGCGGCTGCGCGTGCTGGAATCGCCTTGCGAACCCATATCGCGTTTCGATGGCCGCGAGGTAATCAATCTGGCGAGCAACAACTATCTCGGGCTGGCGGACCATCCCAAGCTGATCGAGGCGCAAGTGGAGGCGGCCAGGAAATATGGCGCGGGGTCGGGCGCGGTGCGCACCATTTCCGGGACCATGGGCATCCACATGCAACTGGAGGAGCGCATCGCCGATTTCAAGCGCACCGAAGCTTGCGTCGTATTTCAATCGGGATTCGCCGCGAACGCCGGAACAGTTTCGGCGATACTGGGGCCGGACGATCACATAGTTTCCGACGCGCTCAACCACGCCAGTATTATCGACGGCTGCCGGCTATCGAAAGCCAAGATTCACGTCTTCCCGCACAAAGACACGGCCCGGGCGGCGGAGATTCTGAAGGAGCTGGACGGCCCGGCCGGTCACAAATTGCTGATCACCGACGGCGTGTTTTCGATGGACGGCGATATCGGACCGTTGCCGGCGCTGGTTGAAATCGCCGAGCGGCACGGCGCCGTCATGATGATCGACGATGCCCATTCCTCAGGCGTGCTGGGGCGCAATGGACGCGGCACCGTGGATCATTTTGGATTGCACGGACGCGTGGACGTCCAGGTGGGCACGCTTTCGAAAGCCATCGGCGTGCTGGGCGGGTACGTTTGCGGCAGCCGGGATCTGATCGACTTCTTATATCATCGGGCACGGCCGTTTCTGTTCTCAACGTCGCATCCGCCGGCCGTGGCGGCGGCATGTCTCGCCGCATTCGACATTCTGGAGAATGAGCCGGAACGCATCGAGAGGCTGTGGGAGAACACCGGGTATTTCAAGGCCGCGCTGCAGAACGCCGGGTTCGACACGGGCGCGAGCGAAACCCCCATTACGCCGATCATCGTCGGCGGGGCAAAAACGGCTCACGCGTTTTCGTCGGCGCTGTTTGAGAACGGACTGCTCGCAACAGGGATCGGCTTTCCGACGGTGCCGGAGGGCAAGGCGCGCATTCGTACCATTGTCACGGCGACCCACAGCAAGGACATGCTGGATCGGGCATCGGCAATCCTGACGGCCGTGGCGAAGAAGATGGCCATTCTGCAGTGAGCTCGGTCGTTGGTTGGGCCGCGTTACGCCTGCCGGATTCATACTACGAGATCTGTTTATTGCGGCATGGGGATACCTAACTCGCGCGCCGGGCCGCCGCACGGAGTTGCTACATCCTGACAAAAAGTCAGCGATTTCAGCCTTATGGACAATGTTTCCTTGGTTCATTCGGAGCCGGCGACGGCATTGTAATGTTTTTTGATTCTCATCCTGCCGCAACATTAATTTACTTTGTTTTTTGCAAGAAGTATGAGAACCTAAAAAGTGCGGACAACCGCCCCGGTAGAATCCCGAGTTACCCTGTAGGTACACCTGCCAGGTAGCACATAAGAAGCAGTTCCCGGCATGTCCCCCGGCTGGAGGAAATTATGCTGCGTAACTTTTTGTTGCCTGAAAGCATCGCCCGAGCTGATGGCATTGGACCGGAGATTGATCTTGGTTCCAAGCGAGGTAAGTTATTGGTGCTTACGCTCGGCATCACTCGTATCTTGGAACAAGAGAGCCTGGAAGTAACCGTTTGGGGTTCTCCCGACGGCGAAAAGTGGGAAGCAAAGCCGCTGACGAAGTTCCCTCCTAAGTTCTATTGCGGCCTCTATTCCATACTTCTAAACCTGGGATCGCGGGCCGATGTCGGATTTTTGCGCATCCAGTGGAAGATGAGCCGCTGGAGCAAGCGCGAAAGCATGCCCATGTTTGGATTCTACGTTTACGCGGAAGAGTCCGGCGCACGAGTTAGCGTCGCCGTTGCGTAACTGTTTCACGATCCGGCTCACCGGGCCGCTAAAGGCTGTAAAGGTGGGAGATCGATGGCCGGGTGACGTGAAAACCGCCATCTCAACGTCTCTCGCTCTCCAACGGAGTGCGTCTTCCATCGGGCTTAACTTGCGAGCGGTGTGCCGGCACCACTGAATCCAGGAGGTCATGAAGGGAAAGTCGTTCATCTTCAAGACACCCTTATCTTTTAATTTCGGACGCACCAACTGGGGACCAGCCGGGTCGGCGTGGTTGTGTTTGTCCATTTCCGCGGACACCCATTTTGCAAGCCGCGTGTCGATCATCGGAAAACGGTCTGGGTCCATGAAAGCGGCAAATGTGGCAACAGTCGCGATGGAATCGGTTGTTAGATTAAAGAGATCGCTGAACTCTCTGAACCGTGTCTTGGCCTCCGATGCATCACAGTCAACATACCGGATGCATTCGCGCCACAATTCCTCAGCTGTTGTATTCTCCGCGAGGTTCTTTGCGATTCGTTGAGTCGTCCCGTACCTGATCAGAGGCTGGCTCGCGAGCTTCCAGAAAACTACCTCAAACCATGGTTCAAGCGCGCTTGACGCCTGCCGCCGGAATTGGTCCTCAAACCCAACGGTTTCTTCCCGATCGCCCGTGCCCAGTTCCAGCTCAAACCAGCCTTCATGATCGTGTCGAAACCTATAGGCGGAGAGACTAACGGGATAACGGAAGGCGTCCAAAGCCTCCCTCCACCGCTTCTTCGAATCAACCTGGCTCACTTCATTCTCTCCAGAAGTTTGTTATAGGCCTCATGTAAGCCGATCCAGGCCGTTCGGGAAATGTCGCCGTCGCGGCAGCCAAAAGTCGCTTTAGAGCTGCCAAAACCGCTCAGATGCGAAGGATTGGAAGGTCATTCGAGGCGGATAAGCTACCCCTGCCGCGGCCGACCTTGCTCGAAAGGGCGAAACTTGCCGGCGCGGGCGTCCGCCCTCATCTCCTCCAGCAGCGCAATGCCGGCTCCGCCGGGTGAGAAATCGCGTTCGATCTCGGCGTCCCATTCCGCTTCATATCGCGTGGAAAGCCAGGCAGCGAGGGCCGCCTGCTCTTCTTTCGGCAGCGTTTCGATGGCACGCTGAATTTCGGCGAGGTCCATGCGTCTATCCTACCTCCGCGGAGTGAGTTACAAGCGGTTAATCAAGCTGGCGACGTATCCGGCGCCAAATCCATTATCGATATTCACCACCGTCACATTACTTGCGCAACTGTTCAGCATGCCAAGTAAAGCGGCGAGGCCGTTGAAGCTCGCGCCGTATCCCACGCTCGTCGGCACCGCGATCACGGGGACCGAGACGATTCCGCCTACCGCGCTCGGGAGCGCTCCTTCCATCCCGGCGGCGACGACGATCACGCGCGCTTCCATCAATTGCTCACTGTGAGCAATCAACCGATGAATGCCCGCAACGCCGACGTCGTAGATAGACTCCACTTCGTTCCCCATCACCTCGGCCGTAACCTGCGCTTCTTCGGCGACCGGAATGTCGCTGGTGCCCGCGCAAACCACCGCTAGCTTTCCTTTGCCGCGGATGGTGCGATCGCGCCAGATTCGCACGGCGCCGGAAAGAGGAAAGTGCTCGGCATCCGGAAAATCCGCTTTCAGCAGCGATGCCGCGTGCCGATCGGCGCGCGTTACCAACAAGTTCGGAGATTTATCGAGCAACCGCGCGGCGATCGCGTCAATCTGCTCCGGGGTCTTGCCTTTGCCAAAAATAACCTCGGTGAGGCCGTGACGCAGCGCGCGATGATGATCCAACTTGGCGTAGCCCAGATCCTCGAACGGCAAGTGGCGGATACGGTCCAGCGCCGAGTTTACATCCACGGAGCCTGAGGAAACTTGCTCCAACAGCCCGCGCAATTGATCGGAATCCATGTCAACTTGAGGGTAACAGGCTTCATAGCCGGATCCTTTGCCCGAGCTGCAGACCGTACTTCCGGGCCATGCCCCCCTTGATCTCCAGCACAAAGGTCGATATCTGAGTGCCGCCATACCTGGGGCACTTACTGGCTTGTGTTTTGCACGGTTCCGCATTCTCCGCCACCTCCACGATGTTGCCATTGGAATCCAGCCAAACGATATCGAGCGGAATGAGGGTTTGATACATCCAAAACTCATGACGGTCGGCTTTGGGATAAACGAACAGCATCCCGCGATCGGGCGCCAGGAACTTGCGGAACATCATACCGCGGAGCAGCTCGAAAGTTTGACTCATCGTCTCCACCCGGATCACTTGGCCTCCGGGAAGGGTGATGGGCCGCGTCGGAAAATCTTCGAGGGTGGTGGGTTTTGGCCCGCAGCACGCAAGCCCGCAGCACGCCAGAGCGAGAGCTGCGAGCAGGAGATACCGCATGAATTAGAATGGTAACGAATCGCTCGGGGAAGTATTCAGAATCCAAGGGAGACCAGGAATATCAGGGATGGCGTTTTGGAAACGGTTGCGGCTGACGCTCGAGATGATCAAGTTCGAGCACTCGGTGTTTGCGCTGCCTTTTGCGCTCACGGGAGCCTTGCTGGCGTTTCGTGAGAGCCATTTCGACGCACGCGGGTTCGGCTACAAGTTGCTGTGGATCGCGATCGCCATGGTGGGCGCGCGCTCGGCCGCGATGGCGTTCAACCGGATTCTGGACGCCGATATCGACGCCCGCAATCCGCGCACGCGGTTGCGTCACATCCCGGCAGGGATCTTGAGCGTCCGTTTCGCATGGGGCTTTGTCACTGCTTCCGTTCTGGTGTTCCTGCTCGCGGCGCGTGCGCTCAATCCGCTGTGCTTGAAGCTGGCGCCTGTGGCGCTAGCGGTGGTCTTCTGCTACTCGTTCACCAAGCGCTTCACTTCGTTCTCACACCTGGTCTTAGGCTTCTCCCTGGGCATCGCTCCGGCGGCTGCCTGGATCGCCGTCCTGGGGTCGCTCGATCCGCGTATACTCTGGCTCACTGCGGCCGTGACCTTCTGGACGGCGGGCTTCGACATCATTTATTCCTGCCAGGACTACGAGTTCGATTCACGCGAAGGGCTGTTCAGTCTGCCCCGCCGGTTCGGGATGTCCGGCGCCCTATGGATCGCGCGGCTGCTTCACATCGCCATGATCGCTTGCCTGGTGCTGCTGTCGGTTTCCTTCGGCCTGGGGGTCTTGAGCTGGGCGGGCATTGCGGCCATTGTATTGCTGCTCCTGTATGAGCACCGGCTGGTGAAGGCCGACGACCTGTCACGCGTGGACGCGGCCTTTTTCACCGTGAATGGCTATGTGAGCGTGCTATTCTTTCTTTTTTGGGCCGCCGACATCTTTCTTAACTTCGTCGGCCCGAGAGCCTAAAGAGCCATGCAAATTCCCATCCATGCAAGTTCAAATTGAAGACCAGCGGTTGCGGCCTATTTTGGAAAAGGTCCAGGCGGACGTCCGCCTGGATGCCGAAGACGGCGTCGCGCTTTTCAAAAGCTCCGATATTCTCGCGCTGGGTTACATGGCCAATTTGGTTCGCGAGCGCAAACACGGCAATGTCACCTGGTTTAACGTGAACCGGCACATCAATCCCACCGATGTATGCGTGGCGAGCTGCAAGCTGTGCGCCTTCGGGAAACGCGCCAAGGATCCCAAGGCTTACACTTGGTCCCTCGACGAAGTCTGGCACCGCGCGGGCGAGGGCTGGAGCGAAGCGGTCACCGAGTTCCACATCGTCGGCGGCCTGCATCCTGAACTGACGCTCGATTGGTATTGCGATCTGTTTCGCGGGCTGAAGCAGCGCTTCCCCGAGGTTCACCTGAAAGCGCTCACCATGGTAGAGGTCGCGTATTTGTCGCAGCGCAGCAAGCTTTCGATCCGTGAGACGCTCGGCAAGCTGATCGACGCCGGCGTGGACTCGCTGCCGGGCGGCGGGGCGGAAATATTTAACGACCGTGTGCGGCGGATCATCTGCGATCACAAGATCGACGGCAGCCAATGGCTGGAGGTGGCGCGTAGCGCGCACCAGCTTGGGTTGAAGTCCAACTGCACCATGCTGTACGGCCACATCGAGACGGAAGAGGATCGCGTCGACCACTTAGTGAAATTGCGCGAGCTGCAGGATGAAACGGGCGGCTTCCAGACCTTTATTCCGCTGGCTTTTCATCCGGCGAATACGGCGCTCGAGCACATTCCCACCACCACGGGCTTTTTGGATTTAAAGATGATCGCGGTTTCGCGCCTGATACTGGACAATATCGGCCACATCAAAGCGTACTGGATCATGATGACGCCCCGCATCGCGCAAATCGCCCAGCGCTTCGGCGCCGACGATCTGGATGGCACGGTGGTGGAAGAGAAGATTTATCACGAAGCGGGCGCCACCACCAGCCAGGGCCTGCGGCGGAGCGAATTACTGCGGCTGATTCGGGAAGCCGGGCGCGAGCCGATGGAGCGCGACACGCTGTACCGGCCGGTGACGCGGACGGAAACGGCTTTCACGGTTCTGGTCTGAGACGGACTGTCCGACCCGACACCTGGCAGGCGAAGTTATTTAAGAGTGTTCCGAAGATCGGTCGATACGTTAGACTGTGGATACGTGCGGAACTACCGGCCCAGCGCACGCTCCGGCGGCGCAGCTTTCCTTGCCGGATCTGTTGAGCGAGCTTCAAAGTCAGGAGACTCCGCAACTGCGAGAGAAGGACATCACGGAGCGTCCCAAGTCTGAGATGCGTGTTGGATATCTCGAGGATTTCATCAGTGGTCTCTCAATCAGAGCAACGCCTGAGGAAACAGAAGCGCTCCAAGTTTTCTCGCAACGTTTGGTGGAGGACTACGGCTACGAAAAAGCCAACATTCAGACGCGCCCACAGTTCCGGGTCCGCAAGCGGCCATCCGACGAGGACAAGTCGTACCCGGTAGACATTGCGGTCTTCAAGACCCCTCGGAAACTTGAAGACGATCTGTTCCTCATCGTCGAATGCAAGCAGAAGACCCGCGGAGACGGGGTGGCTCAACTGAAGCTGTACATGGATATGAGCCCCGCCGAGATCGGGGTATGGTTTAACGGCAACGAACACGAGTACATTCGCAAGGTCCACCACAAGGACGGAAGCCGGACCTATGAATCCCTCCCAAACATTCCGCGTAAAGGCCAACGGGTCGACGATATCGGATTGTTCAAGCGAAAGGACCTCAAGCGTCCGTCAAACCTGAAGGCTGTCTTCCGAGACATCCGAAACCATCTGGCGGGGAACACAACCGGCATCACCAGGGACGAGGCGCTCGCGCAGGAAATCATCAGCATTTTGTTCTGCAAGATCTATGACGAGATCAATACTGGACAAGATGATATCGTGTCCTTCCGCAGCGGTCTTCAAGAATCAGCCAGGGAAGTGAAGAGACGGATAGTCGATCTGTTCGACAAACATGTCAGATCGGAATACTCAGATGTGTTCTCGGCTAAAGATGCGATCACACTCGATGCTGAAAGCATAGGGTACGTCGTTGGGGAGCTTCAGAACTACTGCATTATCGAAGCTGATCGGGACGCAGTGGGGGAAGCTTTCGAGGTGTTCATCGGTCCTGCGTTGCGCGGGGGTGAGGGACAGTTTTTTACGCCCAGGAACGTTGTAAAGATGATAGTGGAGATTCTCGACCCCGAACCCGGCGAAATGATTCTTGATCCGGCGTGCGGCTCAGGGGGGTTCCTGATAATCGGTCTGGAACATGTCTGGAGGAAGCTGGAAGCGCTTGCTAAGCAGAAGGGTTGGACTGCTGTTCAGCTCGAAAAGAAGAAGCGCGACGTTGCGTCGAAATGCTTCCGCGGCATCGACAAAGATTCGTTTCTTGCGAAGGTCACGAAGGCGTACATGGCGATAATTGGCGATGGGCGCGGTGGCGTCTTTTGCGAAAACAGCCTCCAGCCGCCTACTGAATGGAACCCCGTGACGTCCAGCGCCATCAACCTGAGGACGTTCGATATTGTTCTAACGAATCCTCCTTTTGGCGCGCAAATAAAGATCAAAGGACAAGCAACACTTTCACAATACGATCTGGGCTACAAGTGGAAGCGAAACAAGACAAACGGCGTTTCAGAGCGCACCAACACCCTGCATGATCACCAGCCGCCGCAGCTTCTCTTCCTTGAACGATGCCTGCAATTCCTTAAGCCGGGAGGAAGGCTGGGAATTGTCTTACCCGAGAGCATATTAGGCAATCCTTCCTATGAATATGTGGTCACTTTCCTGCTCAGCCGGGCGCGGATATTCGGCGCCGTGACGCTTCCCGAGGCTTTGTTCAAGACCAGCGGAAAAGGCGGCACTCACACCAAGGGGTGTGTGCTTTTCCTCGAGAAGTCAGCGGAGCTGAAGACAACAGGGATCTTCATGGCTGATGTGAAGTGGTGCGGCCATGACTCCCGCGGAAACCCGACGATTCGCAAGAACTCGGAAGGCCGGCACGTGTTGCTCGACGAAGTGCCGCTCGTGTCCGAACGCTACTACGCGCTCAAAGCCGGAAAGAGAATCAAACGAGACCATCTTGGCTTCTACCTGGACTCGGAACAAATCCGAAATCGAATCTTGGTTCCGAAGTATTACAACCCCGAAATCGACAGGAATCTGAGGGCTTTGGAGTCCACTCATGACCTGTTGTCGCTGGGGTCCTTCGTGGAACAGGGAATTGTCTCCATCAGCACGGGTATAGAAATCGGCAAAATGGCCTATGGAACCGGCACGATCCCGTTCATCAGAACTTCCGACTTATCGAACTGGGAACTCAAAGCGGATTTCAAGCATGGCGTAAGCGCGGAGCTCTACGAGGAGGCAAAAAGCGGTTGCGACGTTTCGCCCGGCGACATTCTCATGGTACGAGATGGCACCTACTTAATCGGTACGGCGGCATTCGTAACCGCAAAGGACGTCCCGATGCTATTCCAAAGTCACATTTTTCGCATTCGTGTACTAAAACCGGAAAGGATCGATCCATACCTCCTCTTCCTCTGCCTGAACACCCCGATCCTGAAGGCTCAGGTTAGATCCAAGCAGTTCACTCAAGACATAATTGACACTTTGGGGAACCGCGTCCTCGAACTGGTTCTGCCGTTCCCCCGTGAGAATAGTCTGAAACTGGAATGTGCGGCCCGAGTGCGCGAAATTATCGAGATGCGCGCGAAATATAGAGATGAAGCGCGGGGTCTAGCGACAAAGCTCCAAGGAAAAACGCTTGAAGAGGTTGAAGAAGACTCGGATTCGTAGGCTAATTTCGCATGGAGGGTGGGCTTGGCTCAAGTCTCCGGGCATTCCGAGACTAGCCATTCCAAAACTTCGCTGCGCCGTCTTTGCCCATGTAGCGTTCCAGCACGCGGGTATCGGTCTTGCGCAAATCGACGGCGATCAGGCCATCCAGGGCGTCGGCGAAGCGGCGGTCGACGTGGAAGGCCACCAGTTCGCCGACCAGCTTCAGATATTGCTACAGCAGCACTGGCGCGCCTTTGCGATTCGCGCCTTCCACCGGCGCAAGCAGCTGACCGAACAGTGTGGCGACAACGTCCCGCATTCACAAACATAACAGCACCAGAATGTGAACCGGTGATTACTGCTGCGTTACGGTTTGCGCACCGGCCAGAGCTTCCCGTTCCAAGGTGCGAAGCGCGGCCTCCGGTACTACGCGCCAGTTATCATCGGGCTGCGCGGGTAAGGTTTTATGCTCGCTGTAATACTGAATTACCAGATCCCGGATTTCATCCGGCGAGCGCCAGAGAATCTTGGCCCCGCGAAACATCGTGTAGCCGGCGCTGCCTCCCGCGCGATAATTATTCACCGCGATGCGCAAAGGCTGGTGGTCGTCGAGCGCCTTGCCGCGCCAGCGAAGATTGCGGATGCGCTGGCCCGCCGGTTGCATCAAATCGATTTCGTAGTCCACGCCCTGCGCCATGTCGTAGTTGTAGCCGATCACTTGCGGATTGATGAGCGGGCCATGCGAACAATCGCCCGGGCAAGTGTTGTAGTAGCGCGCCGAGTTCTCCAGCGCATCGCGCACCATTTTGCCGTTGCCTTCCACAAGGTAGAGCTGGTTCTCATATACGTACAGGGCCGCAATCTGCCGGATGGTCACGGGGCCCTTGGGCACGCTGACGCGGGAGTTAAACGACGAGGCGAGAGAAACGTCGGCCTTCGAATAATAGAGTTGGACCTGCTGGATGGCGTCGATGAGCGCCGAGTCTTCCACGCGAGCCAGCCTGGAATCGAGCGCAACCGGAGCTTCAGCCACCGGAGTATTCAGGTAGCGCTCAGCCAGCTCGTGATAAGGACGGCCAATCTCGAGGATCCGGGCGTCGGCGGGAGTGTCGCGCGTCACCGGAATCAGGCGGCTGGATTTCGAAACAATCTTCCACCCGGATGTTTCTTTTGGCTGCAGGACGAAATCCATGCGCCCCAGCGAAATGCCCCAATTCTTCGGCTGCATCAAGAGAACATCGCCGATCCGCAGGCCGGAAAGCTGCTGGTGAGAGTGGCCAAAGACAATGGCGTCGATGCCAGGGATTTCTACCGCGATCTGGCGCACCATGTTCTCGCGCGCCTCGCCATCCAACCCGGCATGAGCGGCGACGATCACAATATCGGGATGCTCGCGCTCGCGCACTTCGGCGACGGTGCGCCGCACCGCGTCGACGCCCGATTCGAACCGATAGCCGCGATAATGTTCTTCGGCTTCCCAATCCGGAATCAGCGGAGTGGTAACGCCGATTATTGCAATCTTGACGCCCGCCACCGTCTTCAAGAAATAGGGCGCGAATGGCTGCACGGTCGCGCCTGGCACCAGGCTAATGTTCGCCGAAATCCACGGGAAATGAGCATCCGCGCGCGCTTTCGCGATATTCTTCAGCCCGAAGTTGAATTCATGATTGCCCACTACCATGGTGTCGTACCCGATGGCGTTCATCGCCAACATCATTGGATCGTGGTCGGGCGGCCGGGTTCCCTTGCCGTTCTGAACGTACTCCTGATACACGGCTTCGAGCGGGGTTCCCTGGATGGTGTCGCCGCAATCGATCAACAGGTTGTTCGGATTCTCGGCGCGGGCGGCCTGTATCAGCGTAGCGATTTTCGCCAAGCCGCGCGCGGCCGGCTGCGCGGTGTAGTAATCGTAAGGAAAGAGATTGCCGTGCAGATCGGTGGTGACCAGCAGCGTGATCTTCAGCTCGGCGCCGAAGCCTAGCGACGCCAAAATCAAACCCGCCAGGAACGCCCGCAGAGTGCCCATCACAGAAACAACTTTCAGTATAATCGAGCTAAATGAGATTACTGCTGACGAGTATTGTTCTATGCTCTGCCCTGTTGGCGCAGACGCCCGCCTCCAAGAGTGCGGCAACCAAAGGCGCGGCCTCCAGGGCCGGGACCGCCGCAGCCCGGCCGTCCTTGATGAGTCCAGCGTCGCTGCACGCGAAAGCGCCCGATTTGTTCAAGGCGCAATTCATGACCACCAAGGGCGACTTCATCGTCGAAGTGCATCGCGATTCGGCGCCAATGGGCGCGGACCGGTTTTATAACCTGGTGAAGAACGGCTTCTTCACCAACGCCGCCTTCTTTCGCGTAGTGCCCGGTTTCATCGTGCAGTTCGGCTTGAACGCCAGCCCCGCGATCAACAAAGTGTGGGAGCACGCCAGCATCAAGGACGATCCTGTGATGGGCAGCAATTCGCGCGGAACGCTGGTGTTTGCCACCGCGGGACCGAATACTCGAACCACGCAACTGTTCATCAATTTCGGCAACAACGCCGGTCTTGATCGTCAAGGCTTTGCTCCTTTCGGCACCGTGACGGACGGAATGGACGTTGTGGACAAGATCAATCCCGGCTACGGAGAACGACCGGATCAACAGCGCATCACCGAAGAGGGCGATGCTTATCTGGTGAAGAATTTCCCCATGATCGACAAGATCAAGATGGCCAAGATTCTTCCGGCCGCGCCCGCCGCAGCGCCGGGGGACAAGACCGCGAAGTAGCTCGCCCTACTTGGGATTCTCCAGCGGAATCTCGAAATAGATGATGTCCTGGCCGGTGGCTGCCACCTTGACACCGCTCAGGTAGAATTTCGATCCTGGCCGGTGCGCGGTCTGAAAATAAAAGAACCCATGGGCCGATTCATGCGCCGGCAGGAGCTTGGCCGCGAAGGACCGTCCGTCGATTTCCCACACATCCAGCGGGTTCTTGTGTTTATGCAGTTTCGGCAAAGGGTTGGTGGTGGTCTGAATATTCGGCCGATCCGTGCCCCCCAGCGTTTGCACTTCGCCCGCCGGTGTCGCCTCTACTTGGCGGCCATCGATACCGGTATACTCCGCGTCCAGGTGTTCCATCTTCAGGGCCTGGTCCGTGTCATTCTGAATAATGACGAGAACGGGCAGAACGCCATACTGATTGGGGTTCAATTTCCCGAATGCCGTGTGAACCAATTCTTCGCTATCGTATGCCACCGCCGCTACGGTCACGTGGTCGTTGGTCTGCTTGGCGGGATACGACGAAGCCGGCCCGGGCGAAAACTTGGCTGCGTCCTTGCTGTTGTCCGCAAACAGCGTGCCTGCTCCCATCGGCAGTAGGGCCATGAATAACGGGCAGATTAAGAGCGCTCTCATTCAAATCCTTTACTGGGCGATTCGCATCGCCGCGTTCCCACTTCTTGTATTCTATTTCGTCTACCGCTCGGTCCGGGACCCGCGTTACTCCGGCCATTTTTCCGAGCGCCTGGGCGGCGAGCCGGCGTCCTTTCACCCGACGCCCCCCGGCGCCATTTGGTTGCACGCGGTTTCGGTGGGTGAAGTGATTTCGGCAGCGGGATTGTTGCTTGAAATCCGCGAGCGCAGCCCGAGTATCCCGCGGTATATTTCCGTCTCCACCGTGGCCGGCCGCGAAATCGCCGAAGCACGATTGAATGGGCTGGTGGACGGGATCTTTTACGCTCCCATCGACTACGCTTTTGCCGTGCGGCGTGTGCTGGCGCGGATTCGTCCGGCCGCGGTCGTAATTCTTGAAACCGAGATTTGGCCGGTGCTTTACCGCGAAGCCAAACGCGCCGGGTGCAGCCTGCTGGTGGTGAACGGGCGAATTTCAGACCGCGCGTTCCCCCTTTATCGCCGCTGGCGGTTTTTCTTTCAAGACGCTTTGCGGCGTCCGGACGCGATCCTGGCTCAGAGCGAGCGGGATATGGGGCGGTACTTGGAACTCGGCGCGGCTCGGGACGTGGTGCAAGCCAGCGGCAATTTGAAATATGACGCGGAGCCGTCGCGGGCCGAGCCGCCGCGCGTCATCGCGGATGCGATTGCGAGGTTGCATCCCTCGGCCATCTGGATCGCAGCCAGCACCATGCCGGGCGCGGATCGCGAGGACATCGACGAAGACGACGCTGTTTTGAGCGCGTTTCAGGAATTGGCGCGGAGCCATCCTGGACTCTTGCTGATTCTGGTTCCGCGCAAGCCGGAACGATTCGACGAGGCCGAGCGGAAGCTGCGCGACGCCGCCATTCGATACATCCGCCGATCGCATGACCGATCGCTAGAAATGATCGATCCTGGCATAACGTTGCCCTGCGTCGTCCTGCTCGATTCTATCGGCGAACTGGCCAGCTTGTTGCCGCTCGCCGATGTGGTGTTCATGGGCGGCACGCTGGCGCGCCGCGGCGGGCACAATGTCCTGGAACCGGCGGCATGCGGCAAGGCCATCGTCACCGGTGCGCATCTTGAAAACTTTGCAACGATCGCGGCGGAATTTCGGGAACAGCGGGCGTTTCTTGAAATTCGCGAAGCTGGCGAATTGGCTGCTGCGATCGGCAAATTACTCGACGATGCCCGATTGCGCAAGGATCTGGGAACTCGTGCCGCGCTGCTGGCTGCGGGCAAACGCGGCGTCACGAAGAGGGCAGTTTCCGAAATTCTACGCTGGCAGGATTTGGCGGTCCCACATTGGAATCAATTGAGCCCGGCGCGGCTGCTGCTCTGGCCGCTCGCGCAAGTTTGGGCCGCGGTAAGCACGCGCCAGCAGCGGCGCAAGATTGCTCACGCCCGGCGGCTGTCCACTCCCGTGGTCAGTGTAGGAGGAATCAGCATGGGCGGGGCGGGCAAAACTCCCATGGTGGATTATCTTGCCGAGCGGCTGCGCGAAGCCGGTTATCGTCCCGCCATCTTAACGCGCGGATATCGCCGCCGCTCCATCGAAACTTCGATTCTGGTGGAGGCCGGCGAACTCGCGCCGGTCAGCTTCACCGGCGATGAAGCGCAGATTTTTGTCCGGTCGGGCTACGCCCACGCAGGTATTGGAGCGGACCGTTTTGCCACCGGCCGTCTGCTCGAAGAACGCTACCGTCCGGACATCTTTTTGTTGGACGACGGATTCCAGCACGCGCGGCTCCGGCGCGATTTGGATCTGGTGGTGGTGGATGCTCTGTATCCGTTTGGCGGCGGCGCGGTGTTTCCCCTGGGCAATCTGCGCGAGCCGCTGAGCGCTCTTGCGCGGGCCGGAGCTTTCGTGATTATGCGCGCCGCGCCGGAGCGGGAATATGCGGGCATTGTGCGCCAATTGCGCGCCGTCAATCCCAACGCACCCATCTTTCGTGCGCGTCTGGAGCATCGCTATTGGGTAGATTATCGCTCGCGCCAACCATCTCATTTAATGGATGGGCCCGTTGGCGCGTTCTGCGGCCTGGCGAATCCCGCCAGTTTCTGGGGTACATTACGAGCTCTCGGTCTTCCGCCGGTATTTCACTGGGCATTTGGGGATCATCATCATTACAACTGCGCGCAAGTAGCGCGCCTGGCGGCCCAGGCCAAATTGCACGGATCGAATCTGCTGCTCACCACGGAGAAGGACGCAATGAATTTGCCCGAAAGCTCCGCGGCGGTTCTGAAAGATGCCGGGGTTCAGGTGTACTGGCTCAAGATTGGCGTTCGCGTGGAAGAAGAAGAGCAACTGCTGGAATTGATCGCATCCAAGATGCAGGGATATGATTCTCAGCCCTTTGCCGGGCGCGAGCCTCACCGCGCTTATTGAGTTCAAGTACGGCGTGGAAGGACGCAATGAATTTGCCCGAAAGCTCCGCGGCGGTTCTGAAAGATGCCGGGGTTCAGGTGTACTGGCTCAAGATTGGCGTTCGCGTGGAAGAAGAAGAGCGACTGCTGGAATTGATCGCATCCAAGATGCAGGGATACGATTCTCCGCCCTTTGCCGGGCGCGAGCCTCACCGCGCTTATTGAGTTTAATTACGGCGTCGAAATTGTGTAGATCATCAGCCCGTTCACGTTCGGGACCAATAGATAACCATTTACCGCGGCGACATCGGTCATCCCGAACTGCGTTACGAAGGGATACAGCACCGGCGAAATTGCCGTGCTGGCATCGACGATCATCAGGCTGCTCGGCCCAGCGGGGTCCGTAGATGGCGGATTGTTGACGATGCCGAAAATACCCGAGCCATAAGCCAGCGGCTGCACTACGTAGGTGCCCGTTGTCGGGATTTCGGTGGTTACATTCGCGGTCCCCACCGGGCTCTCCACGTTGAGTATGTTCATAGTCGAAAGCGTCAGATTTCCCGTAATGTTGAAATCGGGCACGCCAGGATTCCGAAAGCTGCTGGTATTTCCAGTCGCCAGCAGCAGATCGCCGTCGTACCCGAAACCAAGAAAGATGGCGGCGTTCGCTACGGTCACCTGCTGCACGCCTAGCAGGCTGGAAGGATTGGCGATATTCACCACGTCCAGGGCCGCGCTTCCAGTGGTCGTGTTTCCCGTCGAAGTGGTGCTGGCGACGTAGGCAGTGTTGGGGTAGCTGCTGTTGGAGCTGGGCACCAACGCCAGCGAGTTCGGCATCACGTTGTCGCCGCCAGAGCCCGGCCCGCTCGCGAGCGCCGAAAGCAGAGCGGGAAATAAGGAGCTGAAACTATAAGCCACGAAGTTCCCGTACTGCGCGTTAATGGAGGTCCCGCTGGTGGTGAACCAACTGGTGCTGACATATCCGACAGTTCCAAGAAAACTGATGTCGTTCAGGAACGTGTAGGGGGTGGTGGATTGCTGGGTCAACAATACCGGACTTTCCGGGGCGCTCAAGCTATAAACGGCAAAAGTGGGCGCAGTGCCTGGTCCCACAATGTCCACCAGAATCGGCTCCGATGTATTGGTATTGATGGCGCACTTACCGCCATACCCTACGCCATCGACCGCCAGTTGGGCGTTTCCGAAATAGCCGACGTACACCGGCGCGCTCACGCTGCTGGTGTCTACGATGTTAATTTGATTCGGTCCGCACAGGTACGTGGTGTTCCCGTAGACGGCCACGCTGCTGGCGCTGCCATTGGCGAAACTCACCTGGCCAGCCAAGGTCAGGTAGGTGGGCGGCGCAGTTCCCGAGCCGGAAACCGAAATCTGGGCCGAAGCGCTCACGTATCCGCCCACCGTGATCACCAGCGGATAATCGGCCGTAGCGAGCGACGACGGCACTAAAATGTTCGCCTGCCCCAGGCCCGTGTATCCCGGCGCCAGTCCGAGAAACTGCACGGTTGCGTTCGCGCCGCCGATGGTCGCTGTGGCAGTCGCGGTGGCGGAAGAAAGTGGTGAATCCGGCGTCGCGGTCCCATCGGCTACGGCATTGTCCAGCGCGCCTTGCCCGGTCAGATACACCACCAGCACCGCGCCCGAAGCCACCGGATCGCTGTCGGAGTTCGTCGAGTTGTCGGTCGCGTTCTGAGCGATGGCGTGGTTGCTGGTGTCTTGAAAAATCCCCGGCGCGCTGCTCACTACCGTGAACTGGAAAATGGCGCTTTGACCGCCATCGCGCGTCACGTACATATCCGCGGTTCCGGCCGCCAGACTGCTCGGCACCTGAAAATTGATCTGCGTTTCGCTCACATAGAGCAAAGGAACCGGCGAGCCGTTGACTTCCACCGTAGCTCCGGCCATGCTGTGCGGAAGCGGAAATCCGCCGGCCTGCTGGGTAGAATCGGCCAAGTTGGTTCCGAAAATACTCGCCAGTTCGCCGGGCGCAACGCGGGGAGCGTAGCTGGCAGCGTCGGTCACCAGGTTAATTACAGTCTGCGCGCCGGCAACAGCGTGGGCCAAGAAGCCTAGAGCAAAGACCGCGAAAAACTTCATCGAAGACGCCAATAACGCATGACGTTTTCAGCTTGCGAGCCGTTCACGCGCAAGCGGTCCTGTCTTCAATTAACAAACTGTAACCATTCCTGTAACTCGGCATGTGGCTGGTATAATAAGGCCCATGGGTGAGGCTAGCAACGGTAGTCCCATGAAAAAGATTATCCTTCTGCGGCCGCGGGGGTTTTGCGCCGGGGTGGTCCGCGCTATCGACGTGGTCAAAATTGTTCTCAACCTTTACGGCGCGCCAGTATATGTTCGTAAAGAAATCGTGCATAATCGCCACGTTGTCGACGAACTGCGGCAGGCTGGCGCGATTTTCGTCGAGGAGTTGAGCGAAGTGCCGGAAGGCGCGCGCGTCATATTCAGCGCCCATGGTGTTTCTCCGGCCGTCCGGGACGAAGCCAGGGAGCGCAAGCTGGAGGTGATCGACGCTACCTGCCCGCTGGTCACGAAGGTGCATTTGGAAGCAGTGCGGTTCGCGCGGCAGGATCACACTATCGTGTTGATCGGCCACGCCGGACATGACGAGGTAATCGGCACTCTGGGCGAGGCGCCGGAATCCACGATTTTGGTTTCTTCGGTGGAAGACGTTGACAGGTTGGAAGTGAAAGATCCAGCGCGGATCTCGTTCCTCACCCAAACCACGCTCAGCCTGGATGAAACCAAGGATATCGTCGAACGGCTGAAAGAGCGCTTCCCAGCTATCAAAGGTCCCAAAACACAGGACATTTGCTATGCAACCGAAAACCGGCAGTTGGGCGTCAAAGCTGTGGTGCCGCTCACAGACGTTTTACTGGTGGTTGGTTCTCAGAATAGTTCAAACTCCCGCCGCCTGGTGGAAGTTTGCGAGAACGAAGGCGTGCCCGCGTATCTGGTGGACGACAGCACCGAAGTAAATCCGGCGTGGCTGGACGGCAGCCAGACGGTAGCCGTCACGGCCGGTGCTTCCGCCCCGGAAAATCTGGTGCAGGAACTGATCCAATCGCTCGAGACGAAGTTCGGGTTCGATTATATGGAAGAGATGGAACTCAAGGAAGAAGATGTACGGTTCCATCTGCCCGCGGATTTGGAGCGATCGGCCCTTAAACTGACTACTATCGCTCGCGTATGACCCCGAAGCTGCAAACCGCAGGCACTTTGGTGGAAGGGGCTGCGCAGGCCGCGCGGCGCGCCACCGATTACCTCACCGGAATCCAGACCGAGCAGGGCTACTGGTGGGCCGAACTTACCGCCGATACGACGCTTGAGTCCGATTACATTCTGCTGCAATTGTGGCTGCACCCTCCGGTGAATGGCGTTTGGAATCCCCCAACGCGATCGCTGGTCGGCAAGGCCGCCGAATCGATTCTTGCGCGGCAGTTGTCCGACGGCGGGTTTAACATTTATCCGCAGGGGCCAACCGATTTGAGCGCCACCGTGAAAGCATATTTCGCGCTCAAGCTGGCCGGGCTGGATTACAACGATCTGCGCCTGACACGGGCTCGCGAGCGCATCTTGGCGCTGGGCGGTATCCAGGCGGCCAACAGCTACGTCAAGATCAATCTCGGCCTGTTCGATCTTTTTCCGCGCGATCATGCGCCATCCATTCCGCCCGAAATGGTCCTGCTTGGCAATTTCATCTACGAAATGTCTTCCTGGACGCGCGCGATCGTGATTCCGCTTTCCATCGTGCATGCCATGAATCCGCGCCGTCCTGTGCCGGCCGGATTCAATTTGCAGGAGCTTTTTGTCGCCGACGGCCAACAATTGGAGTTTCGCCGGGATCGCACAAGTTTTACCTGGCGCAATGTTTTTCTGCGTCTCGACAAAGTTCTGAAACTCTGGGAAAAACACGGCTCCAAAGCCATCCGGCAGCGCGCCATTCGCAAAGCCGCCGAGTGGATGTTAGAGCACACGCGTCACACCGACGGCGTGGCCGCGATTTATCCCCCCATGATGTACGTCGTCATGGCGCTGGACCTGTTAGGCTACGCGCCGGACAGCCCGGAGCGCCTGGAAGCGCAGCGCCAGTTCGACAACCTGATGGTAAAGGATGGCGGACGCTTCTTCTTCCAGCCCTGCTTCTCGGTGGTTTGGGACACCGGCATCGCCGCTTTCGCGCTGGGTGAGGCCGTGGAACCGCCGCACGACGCTCTCCGCCGCTCGGCCGATTGGCTATTGACCAAGGAAGTTCGCCGCAAGGGCGACTGGTCCATCAAGCGTCCCAAAACCGAGCCGTCCGGCTGGTATTTCGAATTCGCCAACGAATTTTATCCCGACATTGACGACACCGCGATGGTTCTGCTGGCGCTGAACCGTTCCAGCGCTTCCCATTCGGAGGACCAGCAGGCCTGCGAGCATCGCGCCATTCGCTGGTTGTTCGACATGCAGTCCAAGGACGGCGGCTGGGCGGCTTTCGACGTGGATAACGACTGGCGGCCGCTCAGCTTCGTTCCGTTTGCCGACCACAATGCGATGCTCGATCCCACCTGCCCCGACATTACCGGGCGCGTGCTGGAAGCGCTGTGCGCCTACGGCTACAACCGGTCCCATGCCGCTATCGAGAAGGGCGTGCAGTATCTGATCCGCACGCAGGAAGAAGACGGAAGCTGGTATGGACGCTGGGGTGTCGACTATGTGTACGGGACGTTCCTCGCGCTGCGCGGACTGGCTGCGGCCGGCGTCGGCGATCGGGAAGCTTATGTGCAGCGCGGTCTGGAATGGGTCCGCTCGATTCAGAATTTTGACGGAGGCTGGGGCGAAAGCTGCGAAAGCTATCGGCAAAAATGCTTCGTGGCGGCGGCCAGCACTCCATCGCAGACGGCGTGGGCCGTTCTGGCTCTGCTGGCCGGCGGCGACACCACCAGCAGCAGCTTGTACGACGGTCTTGAATACCTGATTCGGACTCAAACCAGCGAAGCGACCTGGGACGAAGAACTGGCAACCGGGACAGGCTTTCCGCAGGTCTTCTACCTGTGTTATCACCTGTACCGGCACTCGTTTCCGCTGCTGGCGCTGAATACTTTTCTCAAGGTGAAGTCCGGATCGAGCGGACAGCGCTAGCGATGCGGAAAAAGCGAAAACCCAATGCTGTTTACTTTACGCGACGCTGGTACACGCGACTTTTAGTCGCGTCTCCTCCATACGGGACACAAACGCGGCTGAAGCTGCCTATACCTTTGGTACGACTGTTCCGAGCCGCGCGCGTTAGCAAGCGGTACGCCGAAGATAATGAATCCGGGCGGCGCCTGTTTCAAGCCACGCCGGAAACGCCGGTCGTGTGAAGCCGACGCTGGTGACCGGGGCAACGGGTTTCCTGGGATGGCACGTAGCGCATCGATTGCTCGCGCGCGGGGAAAAAGTGCGGGCCTTGGTGCGAGATACGGGAAGGGTGCGGGAGTTGGACGGGGAAATCGTGGTGGGTGACCTGCGCGATCCCAAGTCGCTGGAGCGCGCCGCAGCGGGCTGCGGCGTGGTGTATCACGTGGCGGCGGATTATCGCCTGTGGGTTAAAGATCCAGCGGAACTGCATCGCTCGAACGTAGAAGGCACCCGCAACCTGCTTACCGCCGCTCGCGACGCCGGAGTGGAGCGCGTGGTTTATACCAGCACCGTGGGCTGCATCGGGATGCATGGGGATGCGCTTGGCAACGAGGATAGCCCGGTCGATTTAGGACAGATGTCGGGCGCGTACAAGCGGTCGAAATTCGAGGCCGAACAGGTGGCGCTGGAGTTTGCCCATGCGGGATTTCCGGTGGTGATCGTGAATCCGACGGCGCCCATCGGCGATCGCGATTTTAGGCCCACGCCCACCGGCAAGATCGTAGTCGACTATCTGAAAGGGGACCTGCCGGCCTTCATCGACACTGGTTTGAATCTGGTGGATGTGGAAGACACCGCCGAGGGCCATCTGCTGGCGTGCGCCCGCGGCGTGAGCGGTGAGCGCTACATCCTGGGTTCTGAGAACCTGACGCTGCAGCAGATTCTCACGCGTCTGGCCGCGATCAGCGGGGGAAAAGCGCCGCGCTGGCGTATACCCTACGCCGTCGCGTATGCCGCCGGGTTGGCAAGTACGGGCTGGGCGAATTTGACTGGGCAGGAGCCGCGCGCGCCGATTGATGCGGTGAAAATGGCGCGCCAGAAGATGTTCGTTTCGCTCGACAAGGCGAAGCGCGCGCTGGGATTCACTCCGCGGCCCGTGGATGGCGCGTTAAAGCGCGCGGTGGATTGGTTCCGGGCTAATGGTTACGTATAACAGGATGCTGAAAAGACTGCCCGTTTGCAGTGTTTACCGAGCCGCGACCGTGAGGGAGCGGGCCCCCCTATGCCTTTTTCAGCATCCTGCTAAGCCGGGTTACGTTTGATTGCTGGTATTTGTGGCGGCCGAGCGCCGGGAGTTGGAGGGATTGCTCGCGCATATTGACGAGATCGCTAGGTTCGATTGGCCCCTCGATTTCGCAAGGCGCGGCCGGTTGAACGGCAGGCTGGTAATTTTGGTGGCGAATGGTCCCGGGCCGAAGTTGGCCGGCGAAGCGGTAGATGCTGTCGATCGGAACGAAGAAGAAGACTTGGATGCTTTGGTGAGTATCGGATTCTGTGGAGGTTTGCGGCCCTCGCTAAGCGCCTGCGATATTTTTGTCGCCACCGAAGTGGTTGGGGTTTCACCCGCTCTCGCGCCATCGAGTTCCCGGCCATTCCAAACTGGGAAACTTTTGTCGATTGATCGCGTAGTATCCACAGCCGCCGAAAAGGTTGCGTTCGCGAAGAACGCCGACGCTGTGGAAATGGAAGCAACTTCCGTGGCGGAGCGGGCGAAGCGCTACAACATTCCGTTTTATGCCGTGCGCGTGGTGACTGACACGTTCGAAGAGAGCTTTCCCTTGGATTTTAATGCCATGCGATCGCCCGACGGCCGCTTCAGCCGCGCCAAAATTCTGGCCGCCGCGCTGCGAAGACCCGCTACCGTGTTTCCAGAACTGATTAAATTGAATAAGAGAACGAAGCGCGCCTCTCAGGCGCTGGGGGATTTTCTTGCCGACGCTCGATTCTGAATTACTGTCCACGCATGCGGCTGTGCCTTCCATCATGCGGGCCGCAGTGTATACCGGCGACAGCCTGGTTTCGGTAGAGCAGGTGCCGACACCCGCCATCGGGCCGGGCGAATTGCTCATCCGCGTGGAAAGCTGCGGGATCTGCCACACCGACCTCAAGAAAATCGAATACAACCTGCTCGCGCCGCCGCGCATCTTCGGCCATGAGACGGCGGGAGTTGTGGCGGCTATCGGCACGGGCGTGCGGGGATTCTCCGAAGGCGATCGCGTCATCGTCTTCCATCACATCCCCTGCGGCGAATGCTTCTACTGCCGCCATAAGCTTTATGCGCAATGTCCGGTCTACAAGAAGGTCGGCGTCACGGCCGGCTACGAGCCCGCGGGCGGCGGGTTTTCGCAATATGTCCGGGTGATGGACTGGATCGTCCAGCGCGGCGTCGAGAAAATTCCCGACGGCGTCTCTTTCGACCGAGCCTGCTTCGTCGAGCCTGTGAACACTTGCGTCAAGGCGGTAGTGCAACTGGATCCGCGAGCCGAGGACGTGGTTGTGATCCTGGGCCAAGGCCCTATCGGGCTTCTGTTCACTGCGCTGGTGAAGCGCTCCGGCGCCACCATGGTGGCCACTGATACCATGCCCTATCGCCGCGAGCTGGCCTTGCGTTTTGGCGCGGCAGCCGCGCTCGATCCGCGCGACCCGGGCCTGCAGGAGCGCATTCTTGAGATGACCGGCGGCCGCGGAGCCGATGCGGTGATCGTCGCTGCTTCGGCGCCCGCGATTGTCGAGCAGGCAGTCAAATGTTCGCGGCCGGGCAGCCGTATCCTGCTGTTCGCGCAAACTTCGCACCAGGAACGCATTGAGCTTTCGGGCGCAGACATCTGCGTGGGCGAGCGCAACATTTTTGGATCTTATAGCGCTTCGGTGGATCTACAGAAACAGTCGGCAGACTTGGTTTTCAGCGGTGCTTTGCCGGTTGAGGACCTGGTTTCGCACCGGTTCCCGTTGAATGAGATCCGCTCGGGTATCGAGCTGGCGTTGCATCCGGAGCCTAATTCGTTGAAAATTATAGTGCAGCCTCAAAGGTGGTGTTAGTGCAAACAGAAATGAAAGCCGCCGTGCTGTATGGCAAAGAGGACTTGCAGATTGAGTCCGTAGCCGTACCAAGCATTTGGGATGGCGACGTACTGGTACGGGTACAAGCGGCGCTGACCTGCGGAACCGACGTGAAGGTGTTTCGCCGGGGTTACCACGCGCGCATGATTGTTCCACCCGCCTTATTCGGGCATGAACTGGCTGGCGACATCGTTGCGGTGGGCAAGAATGTTCGCCAGTTTCAGATCGGCCAGCGAGTGGTGGCGGCCAATTCGGCGCCGTGTCTGGAATGCTTTTATTGCAAGCGCGGCAACGAGAATCTGTGCGAGGATTTGTTGTTCAACAATGGCGCTTATGCCGAATATATTCGCATCCCGGCGCGCATTGTGGAACGGAATATGCACGAAATTCCCGCGCACGTCGCTTATCAGGACGCTGCTTTGGTGGAACCGCTGGCCTGCGTACTGCGTGGGATTGATGAAACCCGCGTGCGCCCCGGCGACACGGTCGCAGTGTTCGGCCTAGGGCCCATCGGCCTGATGTTTGTGCGATTGGCGAAGGCTTATGGCGCGCGCGTTCTGGCGCTGGGACGACGCAAGACGCAACTGGATCGCGCAGCCGCCATGGGCGCCGATGAGTTGCTCATTTCGGGCGAGCCGGATGAGACCGTCGAAAACGTCCGCAAGCTGACCGCTGGCCGTGGCGCCGACATTGCGATCGAGGCGGTGGGTGTTCCCGAGGTTTGGGAAACTGCGGCCAGGTCCCTGCGCCGCGGCGGCATCGTCAATTTTTTCGGCGGTTGCCCCAACGACAGTAAAATCCAATTAGACACCCAGCTTCTGCATTATTCGGAAATCACCTGCAAAGCGAGTTTCCATCACACGCCGGAACACATCCGCCGGGCGCTGGATTTTGTCAGCCGGGGAGTAATCACGGCGCGCGATTTCGTCAACCGCGTGGAACCGCTCACCAATCTGCTGGAAGTGATGCGGCACCTGATGAGCCACAACGGTCACATGAAGACCGCCATCATACCTTAGTGCTCCTGCTCGCGCCCAAAGACTACGTTCATTCGTCCGAGGCGCTGGGCGATACCTACACGGCCGCCCAAGCCGAGCAATACACGCGCTGGCTGGCAACGCATCATTACGAAAATTTCCACGTTGTTAGTTTTCTTTTGCCCAAGCGGTTGCACCAGGACTTCTACAACGTCTACGCCTTCTGCCGCTGGGCGGACGATCTGGGCGACGAGATAGGCGATCCAGCCGAGAGCTTGCGCCTACTCGGCTGGTGGCGCGCCGAGCTGGAGGCGATGTACGCGGGGCAAGTGCAGCATCCCGTGTTTGTGGCGCTCAAAGGCACGGCGCGCAAGTACGATTTACCCCAGCGGCTTTTTGCGGACTTAATCAGCGCGTTCGAGCAGGACCAGCGCGTGACTCGTTACGCGAACTGGGAGCAGCTTTTCGGATACTGCCGCTGCTCCGCGAATCCCGTGGGCCGCCTGGTATTGCGGCTGTGCGGCTACTCCGATGCCGAGCGCGACCGCCTGTCGGATGCCACCTGCACCGCGTTACAGCTCGCCAATTTCTGGCAAGATGTAACGGTGGATCTGGAAAAGGATCGCGTGTATTTGCCGCTCGATGTTCTGGCGCGATGCGGCTACACCATCCTGGATTTGCGGGCGGGCACGTTCAACGCGGCGTTCCAGGCCGTAATGCGCGATGCCGTCGATATGGCGCGGAAGCTTTTCCTGGAAGGTTTGCCGCTGGTGAAAACGGTGGATCGCAGGCTCGCTTTCGATCTCGATCTTTTCAGCCGGGGCGGGCTGCGCGTGCTCGAAAAGATCGAGCAGCAGAACTACAATGTCCTGGCGCGCCGTCCGGCCATATCTAAGCTGGAGCGCGTCCAGTTGCTGGTTGGGTGTTTGTGGAACACGCTCTGAAGGCATCGTATGCCTTCTCGCGCCGCATCGCCCGCACGCGCGCTCGCAATTTCTATTATTCATTCCTGCTCCTTTCACGCGAACAGCGCGACGCTATGTGCGCCATCTACGCGTTCATGCGTTATTGCGACGACATCAGCGAAGGCGAAGGAGCGTCGAGCGAAGCCATTGAGCGCTGGCGGTGCGATCTGGATCTCGCGCTCAAAGGCCACTACGGGGAAAATGCGCTTTGGCCGGCGTTTCATGACACCGTCGAGCGTTACCGCATCCCCCATGAATATTTCCACGAAATGATCGCAGGCGTCAGCTCGGACTTGCGACCCAAGCAGCTCCAGACTTTCGATGAACTGTATCGCTACTGCTATCAGGTGGCGAGCGTGGTTGGACTCACCATCATCCACATCTTCGGGTTTGAATCGCCCGATGCGTTGCCGCTCGCTGAGAAATGCGGCATTGCGTTCCAATTGACTAATATTCTGCGCGACGTCCGTGAGGACCGCGAGAACGGCCGCATCTACATCCCAAAGGAAGACATCTGCAAATTCGGCGCCGACCTCGCGCAGCACGACGAACGCTTCGTCAAATTGATGAGCTTCGAAGCGCAGCGCGCGCGTGCTTACTACGACGAATCGCGGCCCTTGATCGACCTGGTCCATCGGCGCAGCCGTCCATCGCTGTGGGCCCTGATCGAGATCTATCGCCGCCTGCTGGCGCACATCGAACGCTCCAATTTCGACGTGCTCGCAAAACACATCCGCGTTCCAACGTGGGAAAAGCTGAGCATTCTAGCCAGCGCAGCCCTGAAATAAGGGAAACTGCGCGGCATTGAGGGTTGAAGAGCACGCGGCCGCGATCATCCCTGAGCGGTTCAGGCTGAACGCTCGAGGTCCCGGCTGGCAGATTGGTTATGGTTCACGCGATCGGCGACGGCGCGGTTCGAATGACGTTGGACGGGTTCGAGCGCCTGCCCAAAGCGAATCCTACGCCGGCTCGTGGACGCAATCGCGTGGAGCACATCGAGACCATCGATCTGGCCGATGTTCCGCGCTTCGCCAAGCTGGGCGTAATAGCCTCCATGCATCCGGGCGGCGGCTTTCTTCAAGCCCAATCGCGCTACCACTCCGCCCGGATTTGCCCTGGGAGTGTGGGACCGGAATCTAGGTTCGGAGCGCACGGCCAGAGGTTTCATGTGGAAAGCATTTCCGATGCGAGCGGAAGCGCGTGATCTTTGGCAGCGATTGGCCGCTAGCGTCGCTCGATGCCATGGGCCGCATCTACAGCATCACCCATCGAGGTCCCTTGCCCGGCGGACCGGATCAGCGCTTGCCGCTCACCGCCGCAATCGACGACTACACCCGCGAATGCGCCTACGCGACATTTGACGAAAAGCAAAAAGGCACGCTGGCTCCAGGCATGCTGGCAGACGTGGTGGTGCTGGCAGCCGACGTATTCCCCCACGAGCCCGGCACGCGCCGGCATCGCCGTGAAGGCTACCATCCTCGACGGCAAGGTGCTTTACCGGCCGAAGTAATCCCTATTGCTGAAAGACGATCTTGCCGCCCACCATCGTCATGGTGACATGGGTTTTCCCAAGCTCGGCGGGTTTGGCCGAAAAGATGTCGCGCGAGAGCACGGCCAGGTCCGCAAATTTACCCGGTTCCAGCGTACCGGTCGATTTTTCGGCGAAGTTCGCGTAGGCGGCATCGCGTGTGTAGGCAAGCACCGACTGTTCGGCCGAGAGTCTCTCCTGAGGCTGGTCGTATTGAATCTCGCCGACCGGCCCATGCGGCGTAATTTGCCGCAAAGTTTCACGAGTCATCGTTTCCTGGATGGCGGCCAAAGGGTCGGGCGGCCAGGTGCAAGGCCAATCGCTGCTAAAGGTCACCATCGCACCGGCTTTAAGCAGGCTGTTCCAGGTATCGATCTTCACCGGCCCGAGCGATCCCGCGTTGCAGCAGAAACCCGGCTGCATGCTCGCGATCACGGACAATTGGCGGAAACGCGGCAGATCCTCCGGGTTCAGATAATCGGCGTGTTCCATGCGAAAGCGCCGATCCCGCGGCCCGTTGGCCTTCTCCGCCATCTGATACGCATTCAGAACCATGCGGGCGGAGTCCACCCCGATCGAGTGGGTCATCAATTGATAGCCGCGCTTATCCAACTCCAGAAACAGTTTGTTCAGCTCCTCCTGCGTGTACACCGGCGGATCGGTCAGGCCGTCGGAAAAGAATTTGACCAGGTTGGCAGCGACCCAGGAGTCATGGTAGCCGCTGCGCGCTTTCTCCAGATCGGCCAGGAACTGCGGCGTCAGGTGGTGGTTGACGGCGACCGCGCCGAAAGCGGTGCGCGTGCGCAGCGTCAGCAGACCGCGATCCCGCATTTTCCCGTACAATTCGATATCCGCAAGGCTGCCAGTCGCCATGGTCGCGCTCGTGATGCCGAAACTGCTCAGGTAGTGCATGGCCTGCTGCAGCCATTCGAATTTCACTTCCATGGGCGGATCGGGCAGCGCGTGCTCGACGATCTCCATCGCTCCTTCCATCACCACGCCGCTGCGGTGGCCGTTCGAATCGCGCAGAATGTATGGTTCAAGCGATGAATCCGGGAAAGGAGCGTCGGTAATATGCGCCAGGTCCAGAGTTTTCTGGTTCACCCATAGCGCGTGCTCGCTGACGTCGTGAATCACGAGCGGACGGTCCGCAACGGCCCGGTCCAGAAGGGCATGCGTCACCGTTGGCTTCTTGAAGGTGTTGCCCGATGCGCTGAAATCGGTAATGAACTGGACTCTGCCGAAGATCACCGGGTCCTTGGGATGGCTTGCGGTATAGGCCTTGATCTTGCCGACCAGCAGGTCGGTGTCCTTGGAGGTGATGTTCGATTCGGGCGTGGATAGATTGAATCCGTGCAACGCCAAAGCTCCGAACCACAGATGGACGTGGCCGTCGGTGATTCCTGGAATCACAGTCTTGCCTTGCAGGTCGATGACCTTGGTGTTCGCCGAGCGGTGGCCTGCCATCTCAGCGTTCGAGCCGACGGCGTCCACCTTGTCTCCGGTAACCGCCAGCGCCTCCGCCCAGGCCTTCTGTGGATTGGCGGTGTAGATGTGGCCATTCAACAGCACCGCGTCGCTCGAAAAAAGGGCCTGGCCGGCTAGAGACAGGAACACAACGGGCAATAGCCGGACACATCGATTGCGAGCGTTCGAAATCATCCAACTATTTTAGACCGGCTGAGGCAGTCAGCAGCCAGGAGAAGTGTGAGTTGGTGCTTAACCGTTTTGGGGGTAGCCAAAACCGTGGCGCACGCACCCTCGAATGTAAAAGACGCGGCCGCAGGCAAGTCTTTTATTTTCATCACCATTGTTGTGCGGAACGCGATGGGAACACTCCTGCGTGCCGCGTGCACACTCGTGTGTACGCGACATGTTTCACTGCTTCTTAGCGCGATTTCCGGGGTGGGCTGAAGGCGCCTCCTAAAGTCGGATGTTACGCAGCAGCGTCTAATGGCGGTTGCGGACCGCTCGGAAGGGCTGTCGATCTCGGAAGGGCTATCAATAAGACCGTCGTTGAGAAGCTTGGAAATTTGAGGCAGCGACGCTCGCGTGGGTGGAGAAAGATCCAACGCGTGCGGTGAGAGCATTTGAGCGCGCAGCGGACCGCCGGGCGCCGCGCCGCGTGCGCCTTCCGCTAAACTAAGGCCCAGCCGTAAGGTAGGGACTGACTCAAGCGGAAGGACCGAAGGGCCGAATAGACTCTTAGATGCGTTCTTCCGCAATTCTCGTCTTCTGGCTCGGTTTTTGCACTTCCGCGTGGGCTCTCACGGTGCAGGAGGGCCGCACGGCGGCATCCGTGAGCGAACAATCCTGCGTTGCCCCCAAATCGGTTTCTGTTTTTCAGCCTGTGGACAGGCAGGCTTTTGTATGGTTTGTCGCGTTGCAAATTCGGACGGGCGATAAACTGCGCGTGGAATGGCTGGATCCTTCCGGCGCCGTTTCGACTACGGCGGACTATGGAGATTTGCCTGCGGCGGGCGAACTGTGCTTTGAGGCGCAGCTTCCCATCGCGGGATTCGCTCCGGCGTCACAGCCCGGGAACTGGACGGTGCGGGCGCTGGCCAACGGAATAGTGGCGTTTTCGAGAAGCTTCAGCATTGCCGCCGAGGTGGACAATGGAGGGCCCCATGTCACGGGCGTCACCTGGTCCGGCGAGCGAGCCCAAGAGATCGATTTCACCGTGCGAGGCAAAAACTTTCAGCCCAACTCGCTGGTCCTGATCGCGCAATACAAGCCGGCCGGCGGATGGACCTATCTGGCCAGCTTGCAGCCGCGCGCAGCGACGGCGGATCAATTGACGGTTCACTACGCCGGGCTACCGGCCAATGAATATTTGGTGATCGTGGAAAATCCCGATCAGCGCATGAGCCGTCCGATGCCGTTTGTGATTTCCACCGTCGGGTACAAACTGCCCACCGCGGCGGGCGTGCCTTGGGTGGTCACGCAGGGACCCTACGGCACGTTTTCGCATTGGGGCAACAGCCTGCATGCCTTCGATATCGCTCCGCGCGCGGGAAACTGCGTAGTAGCTATGAAAGGGGGAATCGCGTACACGCACGATCTGGGCCTCCAGCAGGATCAGCGCCATCATTCCTTCGGAAACTACATCACCATCGATCACGGCAACGGCGAATTCAGCCATTACGCGCACCTGGCCAGTGGAACGTTCGTGGTAAAAAACGGCCAGCGCGTGGAGCAGGGGCAAGCGCTCGCCACGGCGGGAAATAGCGGCTACACGCTGGGCGAAGGCGGCGGCTATCACGTACACGTCAGCGTGACGCGCGCGCTTCCGATCTCTTCACCGAGCGTTCCGTTCCAGTTCGAGGATCTGCCGGATTGGACGCGCGGGAGCGGCTATCGCGTCGTAGTATCGAACAATGCATCGCCCCTCTGCGATTGCGGTGCGCGTCGGGCGGTTGCCCGCGGAGGCTCAGACGAGCAGCTTTCGGGATCTGTTTCAGTAGCGCAATGGTGGACCGAAATAATTGCCGTTCCGGGAAGATCGAAAATCCTGGAGGTGACGCTTTCATGGGCCGGCGCGCCCGGCGATCTGGACTTGCATCTGATGAGCCCGAGCGGAAGGCACTACGCCGCCTATGCCGACACCACCGGCTATTCGGGCGACACCAATCCGAAGGCTTTTCGCGTCCCTAATCCTGAAGCGGGCCTGTGGCGGGTTTCGGTGGAAGGCATGCGCGGGTCTGGGCCAATCCAGTTTGGCGTGGAAACCTCGGCTCCGCAACAGGCAGCGCAGGGGCGGCTCAGGGCGTCGCGGTAGCCGAGTGCTTAACCGTTCTTGGGGTAGCTGGCATCGGAGAAACCCGTGGCGCACGCACTCCTGCGTGCAGCGTGCACACTCGTGTGTACGCGATATGTTTCACTGCTTCTCAGCGCGATTTCCGCTTCAGAGCCGCGAACCCCCCGAAACGGTTAAGCACCCGCGGTAGCCCAGCCTTCAGCAAACCTTCAAACGGCTGTAGTACGATGGCGGCCATGAATAGAAGCGCCGGGTTGACGTTTGTTTCGCTGCTTGCGTTGTCCGTTGCATTCGCGCAAAGCGGTTACCATCAAATCAAAAAGATCGGCATTCCCGGCGACGGTTTCTGGGATTATTTGACCACCGATCCTGCAACGGGCCGCATCTTCGTTTCGCACGGCTCCGAAGTGAATGTGGTGGACGGCAATAAGGGCGAGGTCACGGGTAAGATCACCGGACTGAAACTGGTGCATGGCATCGCGCTCGCGCCCGAATTCAACCACGGCTTCATCAGCGATGGCGCGGCGAATCAGGTGGTGGTGTTCGATATGACGACGCTGGCAAAAATCGGCGAAGTTGCAGCCGGGATGAATCCGGACGGAATTATCTACGATCCCGCATCCAAACGTGTATTTGCATTCAATGGCCGCAGCGCCAGCGCGACCGCGGTGGACGCCGAGAAAGGGACGCTGGCTGGAACCGTGATGCTGGAAGGGAAGCCCGAGTTCCCGGCGCCCGACGGCAAGGGCCACGTGTACGTCAATATCGAGGACAAGAGCGAGGTGATGGATATCGATTCCAAAGCCTTGATGGTGATGCACAAATGGCCCCTGGCGCCCTGCGAAGAGCCCTCCGGCATGGCGATGGATACCAAGACCCGCCGGCTGTTCTCGGGTTGCGACAACAAGATGATGGCGGTAATGGACGCCGATACCGGCAAGGTTGTCACCACCGTTCCCATCGGCGACGGGGTAGACGCCACTTGGTTCGATCCGGGCACGAAATACGTTCTAAATTCATGCGGGAAGGACGGCGTGCTCACGGTGATCCACGAAGATTCGCCCGACAAATATACGGTGGTTGAAACTGTGAAGACCGAAACCGGCGCGCGCACGATGGCGCTGGATCCCCAAACGCATATCGTTTATCTGGCGTTGGCGGAAGTTGAAATGCTGCCTCCGGCCGAGGGCGATGCGAAGGGCCGACCGCGCCGCAAGGTCAAGCCCGGCACATTCGGACTGCTGGAATTCGGGAGGTAATGACGGGGCTTGCCGCGGTGCTCGAGGGCGGCGGATTTGTCGAGGACCAGCCAAACCTGGCGCTGGCGGAAGTTGAAATGCTGCCTCCGGCCTAAGGGGACGCCAAAGGCTGGCCGCGCCGCAAGGTCCAGCCCGGCACGTTCGGGCGGTTGGGCAGTGCAACGTCGCCACGGATCAAGTGGGAAGGGTACCCTCTCCCTGGGAGCATAGGTTCGGCGCAACCTCTCGTTTTAACGCTTATACCCCAACGACAGTTGGGTCGGGCATCACTTGGTCAAATCAGCGGGTCGGCCAAAATAACCGGCCAATGTTCTATCTGTGGGGCCACCA
>Ga0302325_10003763_pt1 | contig 35463 bp, 29 predicted proteins | sample Palsa_T0_2_FD_201948 | JGI IMG/M metagenome (GOLD analysis project Ga0302325, IMG submission 201948) | Peat permafrost microbial communities from Stordalen Mire near Abisko, Sweden - Palsa_T0_2 | ecosystem: Environmental > Terrestrial > Soil > Palsa > Peat permafrost | place: Sweden: Abisko...
AGCAGGAGTATGTCGCCGCGGATCACACGATATTTGTGCTCGCGGATAATCGCTTCGGCGACGTAGGGGGCGATGGCCATTGCAGGAGAGGTTTAACTCGGATTGTGCCTGGCGCAAGAGCGACCCGTTCCGATCTCGCAAGCTAGCAAACTATCCGTCGCCCGGAACAGCAAATAATCACGAGTTTCTTCGATCGCGGCGAATTCCTGCGAGCTCAAAATCGACCCGTGCTGCTCGCCAACGCGACGAAACACATGCGCGCTTGATCGTGACCGATGTTCTTATACACGCGCTGCGGCGCGAATCCGGCGGTACTTAGCATTTGAATGATTTCGCTTTCTCCGTACCGCGCGAGACCCAGTCGCGCGCGCGAGCTTCGGTAATCGGAAAACAAAAGGCGGATCAGACCGCCGATGGTGGCCATCAAAAATCCATTCGCGGCGGCGAAGCGCAGCAGGGCAAGGGCATCGCTCCAGACGTGGCCTTGTCGCGGAATCACGTCGCCTATTATCAGGCGCCCGTTGGGTTGCAGCAGCCTATGGAATGAGGAAAAAAGCGCCTCAGTGTCACTCGGAGCGAGATACTGTATTACCGAATGGAGCACGATTAGGTCAATTGAGTGCTCCGGCAGGCGCTCCATCTCTTCAGGGGCAATTACGCGAATTTTCGGGTTTCTTCGCAGTACTTCGTTGCCGTCGAAACGCGCGGTCAGCCGGGCTCGGATTCGCGGCGCTGCCTCACACAACACAAGCTCGCCGGCGGCCGCGGCTACAATGTCCGCATGAAGCGCTTCCCCACAGCCATAATCGAGCACGCGCGCTTGCGGAAACGGAACAAGTTGCGCGATGTCGTGGGCAATCAATCGAAAATGCACATCCTTGTGGCGTGCATTTATGTAGGGCGCGCGCGAACCGTCCCAGAACTCGAGCCAAGCAGCCGTCATCAGCCGGTCACTTATTCGCCATGCGCCCGTAGGTCACGATGCGAACGAGTGCGGCGCCTCGGCCGGGGCTCGCAAGCGAGCATAGCGCGCGCCCAACCGCCGCAACCACTCGCGGGCCGGAGCTTCGTAAAACCGATAGACGAGCATCGACAAGGCAATAATGGCCGTCACGACGGCAACGAGCCGAATGCTGTCAAATACGAGGCCGCGTCCCCCCAATCCGGTCAGCCACGCGACGGCAAACAGCACCCCGAGATGCACGAGATAGATTGAATAGCTTGCGTCGCCGAGTGCAATCGCGGCGGGCGTATTCAACGGGCGCGAAACCGCGGTGCGATAGCGGGCAGCGCAGAAAATCAGCAACGCGGCTGAGGGCGTCAGTGCGAAATTCATATCCATTTTCTCAAACACGTTCATGGCGATTCCCGGACCATATGCGAAATACGAGATCACAAACACACTGCCCACCGCCGCAATGAAAATTGCATTGCCCAATGTATTTTCGACTGCCGTTACCGTTCTTGTCTGCAGGTGAACGTGAACGTAGAACTGAGCAACCAAGGCACCCAATATGAACTCGCCGATCCTCACGTAAGGGGAAAAATAGAGGAGCCAGCGAACGAAGCCATCAAGCGGATGCTCGTTCGCGCCCGCGACGGGTCCAAAACGCGCAATCGCCCAGGCATCAAGCTGCGGACTGCGATCGTAAAGGCTGGTAGCGACAAAGATCCATAACGTAAGCGGACAAGAACCCAAGCCGCCAAGGGATAGACCAGATAGAAAAACCACTCCGTGCTGATCGACCATGTCAGCGAGGCGGATGGCCCGATCGCGTAAATGAGCGAAGTATCGCCAATCGGAAGATAAAACCAGCTTTGAATCGACAATAAGAAATAGGGCAACGCGCGAAGAACGTCGATAAATCGCTCGGGGCGGCCGGTCCAGAATTCGAAATGCCGGTTGCTGACGAGAACATAGAGAACGAGCATCAGCAGTAAAAGCGGATAAAGCCGCGCGAAGCGCGCCCAGAAGAACGCGGCCGTTCCGCGAACGGCCTGGCGGCCGGTCACCGCCGCTGCGTAATTGTAGTGAATGACAAAACCGCTCAGGACGAAGAACAGCGTCATCCCGAAACCGGACGCTTGTTTCATCCAATAAACATCATGGCCATCCATAACCACGGTGACGCTGTGCGCGATCAGCACACAAAACGCCGCGACGAAACGCAGACCCGTCAATCCTGGTACAGTGTCGCGATGGATGAGGCTCGCCACGGCGCGGAATTACACCTTTTCCCGGCGCACCCTTAACATCCTCCACGTGGCGGTGGAAAGGGAACCAGCACGCCACCGAGGAGCCTGTCTACTCGGCGAGAAATCGGGATGTGCTATCTTCGCTGATGGCTTCATGGTGGCTAAGACCGAAGCGCGAAGCGGACTATGATGGATTTGGCGACAGTATTGTCCAAGTGTTTGGCCGCGAACAGTTTCAACCCTTTCATCTATTTTCGCTTTTGATCTGGCCGCGAACCGCTGAAGCGTAGCGGTGAAGATGGTGTTGACGTTCTCGTGCGGACTAGCGTCAATCGCGCCGCGGAGATAAGGCGGCGGCGGCGTAAAAGAGGATTGGAGACAGATCTGGGGGTTTTACGCACCATCCTTGCTTTGCTCGTCGTGGGATCGCATCTGCACGCCTTTGGCGGCGCCGCGTTCGCGGTGAAGAGCTTCTTCATCATCTCCGGCTTCTACATGGCGCTCGTGATCAACACCCGTTACTGGGCGCTGCCGGTGTCGAGCTTCTATGCGTCGCGGCTATTGCGGCTATTGCCGCTCTACTGGGTCGTCGGATTGCTGACGCTCGTCGCCGAAATCGTGCTTGTCCCGCGCGGGCAGTATTTCGACAAGCTGGCAAGCCCCCTCGCCTACGGCGCCGGTCTCGAGTTTGCTTCACTGCCGCTTCCGATCATTCTCTACATCGGCCTGTCGCTTGCCACCATGCTCGGTCTTGATACCGGGCTTTGGATCGGCTTCGATCGCGTGACTGGCGCGCTGAGCTTCGCCCCGGATTTCGCCCCCCGCGTTACCAGCGTCGTGGCACTCAATCCGGTGCCGCAGGGTTGGACGATCGGGCTTGAGCTCTTGTTCTACGCGATGGCGCCATTTGTCGTGCGCCGCTCGATCTGGCTGATTGGGTCGCTCTGCGTTCTCTCGCTCGCGTTCCGGCTCACTCTGATCGCTGTGGGCTTTTCTGGCGAGCCGTGGAACCGGGCTCTGTTCCCATCCGAGCTTATCTACTTCTTGCTGGGCGTACTCGGTTATCGTCTTTACGTCGTTATACCGCGCCTGAGACTTTCGGTGCGCACGCAGACCTTGTTCGCGCTCGCGGTCCCGGTGCTTGCGGTAGTCTTTTGGCCGGTGGAGCATTTCATTCGTGGCAGTCTGGTCTGGCAGGTCTGGAACACAGCTCCTTATCTTTTGATTGCCGCAGGCATTCCATTTCTATTCAAGCTGACGAAGGATAACGCGCTCGATGCCAATATCGGCGAGTTGTCGTATCCGATTTACATGTGTCACGTTCTCGTTCTTGGACTGATCAGCTGGTCGCCGCTCAACCGCGCGCCGTTTATCGGCTCCGGATGGCCCCGCTATATTTTCACCATCGCGCTGGTGATCGCGGCGGCGTTTATCCTCGATCGAGTGATCGTGCTGCCGATCGACAAGTTGCGCGTGCGGTTCGGCGCCAAGAACCGGGTCGAACCTGACGCCGACCTTGCCAACTTGCATGCGGATTTGCCCGCGGGGACCGCGGCACGTTAAAGCCGCGCCGAGGGCCGTTCGCGCTCACGACGTCAACGGCCGGCTGGGCGCGGCAGACCGCTCCAGCTTTTGCCGGTAATACCAAAGCCCGCGCAGCAGCCTTCGGGTCGGCGCTTCATAAAATGCATAAAGCGCGATTGAGATCAGGAAAATGATGATAGTCGTGAGCAGAAGCTCAGCGACGTCATGCAAAATGCCGTGCCCGGCGGGGACGAGCAATCTGGCGGCAACCGTCAAGATAACCAAATGGACGAGATATATCGAGTAACTTGCCTCACCGAGCACCATGACTGGCCGGCACGTCAACGGCCGGAATACGGCTCCGCGATAACGGGCGGCGCAAAAAATAAGGGCCGCCGCCGACGGCGCGAGTGCGAAATTCATGTTCATTTCGCGCAGGATGGTCGTGCCCACATTTGGCGAATATTCTGCGTAGGTTACCGCCACCGCGCTTGCCACAGCGGCAACAAAGCCGACCGCTCCCACCGAGTTCTCCAGCGTGCTCACCCTAACTCTGCGGATCTGCGCGTAGAGTTGGGCCGCCAGTGCGCCGAGGACAAATTCTCCGAGACGGAGGTAAGGCGAAAAGTAAAGCAGCCATCGAACGAAACTGTCCTGCGGCCGTTCGCCGATATCGGCCACCGGCCCGAAATGCGCAACCGCCCAAGCATTTATCTGGTCAGTACGGTCGTACAGTCCAGTGGTGATCGTAGTCCAAACCAAGCACCACAGTAAAATAACGAGGAGTGTGACCGGCGGCGTGCGCAACTTCAGAACAAGCCAAACGAATGCGAGATAAAGGAAATAAAAGAACCACTCCGTGCTGATCGACCAGGTGATTGGCGACGCGCCGCCAATGGCGTCAAGCAGCGGATTACCGTCGACGACCACATAGAACCAGCTTTGCACCGAAAAGATGAAATACGGTAGCGCACGAAAAGTGCTGTTTAGTCGTTCGGGATGCCCGGTCCAATAATCGATATGTCGGCTGCTGACCAAAACGTAGATGAGCATCAACAGCAGAAACAGCGGATAAAGCCGCGCGAAACGGGCCCATAGGTACGAGCCGATGCCTTTGACGCCGGCACCGGTTACCAGATTCGCATAATTGTAATGAATGACAAAGCCGCTGAGCACAAAGAACAGCGTCATCCCAAAGCCCGACGCCTGCCTTACCCAGTAAATAGCGCCATACGGCGTTTCATGATCCGCCAGGAGCGCGGCACAGCCATGGGCAATCAGCACGAAGAAGGCAGCATAGAAACGAAGACCGGTGAGCGCCGGAACATCCGGCCGATCGGGATGATGGGCATGATCGGCCGTTGTCAGCTCATCCGGCATTTCGCATCGTTCGGCTGTTGCCGATTTCGGGACCCGTCACGCTGTCGATGACCTGCCAGACGTCCGTCACCTCGATACCGAAGCGATTGCGCAACGCGCTGGAATCGAGCGTCGTGTGAAGCGGCGTTGCGCCAACGGGCAGACCTGTAGCGCGCGCGCTTACCGGCTGCACGAGCGAGGTTTCGACACCCAACTTCTCGGCTAGAAAGTATCCGACGTCGGCGTAGCTGACGTCGCGGGGGCCGGTAAGCTGAAAAATTCCACTTGGCCGTTCGCTTAGCAAGAAGCATATCGCGCTGGTGACGGAATCGATCCTGGTCGGGGCGAGCGTCATGTCGGTAAAGGCGCTGATCGGTACACCCTTCACCAGGTCGGCGATCCAGCGCTGCAACAGCGCCATGTGCGGCGATACCACTTTCGCCAGACGCAAAATCCCGATCGGCGCCCCGCGCGCCATGTATTCGCGCAGCGCCGATTCAGTCCGCGCCTTTTGCCGGCCGTATTCACTGACCGGCGAATGCGGTGCCTCCGGCGGTACCTGCGGGAGGCGGCCATCGAACACCTGATTAGTCGACAGGAACAGTACGTAGATGCCGCGGCCCAGAAGCTTGTCGACCAGCATTAGTGTCTGGCTGACGTTGATGTGAGCGCTCGCCTGCGGATCGGCGGCGCAATCGGCTAGGCGGGCGACCGCCGCACAAACGCACGCCGATGTCGCGCCCTGCGGAGGCTCCCAGCCGTCCAAGGAGGCCGCCAGGTCGAGAAATAGCCGATCCCTGGCGACGCGATCGCGGCGGCGGGTGGTTGCAGCAACGGCATGGTCTTGGGATTTGAGCGCCAAGAAGGCCGCTCCGCCGATTTCGGAATCTCCGCCGACTATGAGAAACATGGCAAATATCTCGGCCGCACCGGCGTCCGCACTGCCTTGGCGTCGCGCCAGACCGTCACGCGACCTTGTCTTTGACCTTAAGCGACTTGACGGTGCCCGCAGCAATTTGAGCCGGCGTCAGACCATAGACCTCGAACAACTCTTCTTGCAGGCCGTATTTGTGTGGGAAAGCGTCCGGAAGGCCGATCCGCAAGACCGGCGGGATTGCCACCCCGAGCTTTTCGACCAGCAGGTCAGTCACGGCGCTGCCGAAGCCACCGATCCGCGTCCCCTCCTCGACGGTCACGACCAGTTCGGCGCCGTCGGCAAATTCGAGCACCGTCTCCTCATCAAGCGGCTTGACGGTATGGACATGCACAACCGAAGCGTCGTGCCCGTCTTTTGACAGCAAATCCGCCGCCGCAAGGCAGTTCGTGGTCATCACTCCGGTCGCCATGAACACGACGGAGCGGCGGCTACGCGCGCGCACCATCGGAATGGCCTTGCCGATCGCAAACCCGTTCTCCTCACGACTGACGACCGGATCGCCGCCTTTGGCGAGCCGGATATAAATCGGGTGCGGCCAGTCGAGCGTACAGTTCATCAACCGCACCATCTCTTTAGCGTCGCATACCGCGGTCACTGTCATGTTCGGAAGCGCGCGCATAATGGCCATGTCTTCAATGGCGAGATGGGTGGGCCCGAGCGGGGCATAAACCAGACCGCCGCCGTTGCCGATCAGCCGCACCGGCAATTCGTGCAAGCACAGGTCAACCGCCACCTGCTCGTAGCAGCGCCGCGTGATGAAGGTCGCGATGGTGTTGACGTAAGGAACGTAGCCTTCCATGGCCAAGCCGGCGGCCATGCCGATGACATTCGCCTCGGTAATGCCCTCCATGTACCAGCGCTCGGGCATCTCCTTCTTCATATCGGCGAGCAGCCCCGGGCTCAGATCGGAACCGATGAATATGACCCGCTTGTCGCGTTTCGCCAGGTCATAGACCATGTTTTGGCAGGTGGCGCGCATCTCCTACTCCAGGGCCGCGTAGAGACGGTCGACCACGTCCTTGCCGATCTTCGATTTGTGGTGCCAGCCGGCATCGTTTTCCGCGAAAGCGATGCCTTTGCCCTTCACGGTGTGACAGATCACGGCGCTCGGACGGTCGGGCGCCAGCGGCAGTCGGCGAAACACCCGGCGCAAAGCCTCGACATCGTGACCGTCGACGTCGACGGTGGCAAAATTAAATGCGCGCCACTTGTCGAGCAGCGGCTCCAGATCCTGAACTTCACTTGTCGAACCGGCCGATTGCACCTTGTTGTAATCGATGACAGCGGTGAGATTGGACAGCCGATGCTTGCTGGCGCTCAGCGCTGCCTCCCACACCGAGCCCTCGTTAATCTCGCCGTCGCCCATCACCACAATGATGCGGCTATCGCGTCTATCGATCCGCGCCGCGAGCGCCATGCCTACCCCGTAGGATAATCCGTGCCCGAGCGAACCGGTTGAAGCTTCGACGCCAGGAATCTTCGACGCCTCGGGATGCCCGCCAAGAATGGAATCCCGGCGGCAAAAGGTGTCCAAGGCTTCGTATGGAATGAAGCCCTTTTCGGCCAGCATCACGTATTGCGCGATACAACCGTGACCCTTACTGAGGATCATGCGGTCGCGCCATCGCCATTTTGGTTCATCGGCGCGAAAGCGCAAAATGTCGTCATACAACACGCGCATGATTTCGACGAGCGACATTGAGGACCCGACGTGGCCGCGCTCACCGCCCTGCAGTGTCCGCACCACCAGACGGCGCAAATATTTCGAGCGCTCGTCGAGGGGCAACAACGCAGCGTCTTCTTGCCTTGCTTGAGCTTCGGCCATTCCTATTCCGCAAACTTTTCCGGCAAAGTACTCAAGAACTCGCGCACTCGAGTAATCTGCCTAGTCTCAGCTTCGCCCCAAGCTACCGGACTTCCGGCTAGCATGTCGTCTGCTGTCACCGTGCCAGCCCCGCCCGGTAAGCAGTTGATGGAACTCTCGGCCAATTCCCATACCTTCCGAGGCCACGGCGCAGCTCGAGGCGCGTCGCTTTTATACGGACAGAGCCAAGCAGTTTCAAACACAATTCGGCGGACAATTCGCAGATTCGCAACGCTTGATCGCACCGCGCGTCTGGGTTCAATGGATATTTACGCGATAGGAGTATTTGTGGGGCGGCTTGACCTTGATAGAGACGCCCCGATTTGCAGGCTTCATAGGCCAACAATTAATGACTAGCCGCGAGGGCGCATAACTTGCCGGGCTAACTTGGGCGTCGGAGGATATCATCTCTGTCAAAGCCAGAATTTGCACCCTGTCACGCTGCTTACGGGCAGCGTCCCCGCGCCGTCGACGCGTCGAGGCGGTAATTGCGATCGCATTAGTTGCAGGTTATGTTTTTTTATTGAGCTACTTCGGCGTTTTCGATTTTTATCATCATGATTTTTTCGCCCGCGGTTTACCAATAATCGGATATCAGATCTCGCGGCTGATATTCGTTCCGTACTTAGCGTGGATAATCTACTTCGTTGGCGCCCTCACCTGCAGATCGATCACGGGCCGCCAAATAATCACCGAATTTTCAGCTTGGGACCGCTACCCGCTTTGTTTCATTATTGGTGCAGGTGTTTGGCACGTCGTCATGTTTGCGATTGGCCTTGCAAGCCTTGACCTCAAACCGATTGCCCTGGCGCTAACGCTTACTGTCATGTTCTGCTCCGCGCCCCATCTGATGGGCCGGATCCGCGCAGCGGGTGACGCACTCGCGCAAAGCCGCTTCGTATTCAAGAGTAACAGCTTGCCGAACGCGTTGCTGTGGGTGGCCATTGCCATCGCCATCGCGATATTTCTCTTAGTCAAAGCACTCTATCCCGGCGGCGGCCACGATTATTACAATCACTATTTTCAATTCTACAAGCGCGTGATCGAAACCGGCTCCATTTTGCCCAACGACGTGTGGTATCATTTTTATTATTCAAAAGGCGCCGGGCTTTATTTTCTCGGCATGCTGCTAACCGATCCGCTCGCTCCACAACTGGTGACGACGGCGTTCATCGGCTGCGGCGCCGCAATTGTCTACGCACTGTTGCGCAGCGCCACCCGCGCCGCCCTTCTTCCACTGATTGGAGTGCTGCTGTATGTCGGCGCATATATTTATACATCGACCTTTATTAAGATATACGGTGAGGTCCAGTGGGGCATTCTGGAAAAAATCCATGAGCTGACCGCGGTCTTAATGCTTGCAGTTATTTGGATCGCCTACCGCGCCTTTCGTAGCGATGTATCATCTCCGGCACCATGGATATTGGGATTGCATGCGGCGATCGTAAGCATCGCTTTGCTGACGCTAAGTCTGACTGTGTTGGTCGGTCTTTATATAACCGGCTATACCTTCTGGTTCATAATCTTCAAACAATGGCGCTTGGCGGTACGGGCGTTGGGCGCGGCCGCGACCGCGGGACTGTGTTTGTTGGTAATAGGCGCGGTCAATTACCACTATACCGGATTGCCTTCCGACCAGGAGGCGCTGCGGTTTTGGCCATATGCGGACCTGACGAAAATCGTGCGATGGGGAACGATGCTTGAACTCGTTACCCAAATGTTTGGCATCTCCCAGAACCTCCTTCCGAACACACTTCCTGTTTCTTGGGATACGCTCTGGATTTTCGGATTATTTTTGCGGCTTCAGCTATGGTGGCCGATCACTCTCGTGGCATTGCCTTTGGTGGTATTCCGACTTGGCAGTCGAACTTCGCGTGCCGATATGTTCGAGCACATCGACATCGCGGCGTGGAGTGCGCTCCTCTGGTTCTCCGCCGCAGTCATCCTGGTTTCGGTTTTGGGCGGAGGTCGGTCGCAGCCCATATCGTTCTATCGGCTATCAACGTTCTCCTTGGGTCCTTCGCTTTGTCTCGCTCTGTTATTTTGCGATCTTGGCCGGAATGGTCCCGGCATTACAAAAACCCAAACTCTGCAGCCCTATTTTCCAATACTAGGATCAGTTGTGGCCGGTCTCCTAGTAATTGCAATCATAAACAAGCCGGCCACGCGTATCATTCAACAAAACGTTGCCCCCATACTTCGCAACGCCGTGAAATTGGCGAGTGGCCAATTCAGTCTCAAAGAAGCTTATCAACACCAGGAGGGCTGGCACGTATTACCTTGGGGCGCAATTTATCCTGGTGTCCTTGAGCCATGGCGTATCGCTGGACCGGGAACGCGGATCTGGACGTTCCACATTTGGAGCTATTGCATGTTGCCGGAGTGCAACATGCAACAATTCGTGTCCGAGGTACTTTCGCCCTCATGGCAAACTGTTCTGTTTGGGCCGCCCGATCAGGGCATCAACTCACTTAGGAGCGAAGGGCTGAATTACTTTTTCTTCTCCGCCGAACTGCCCATGACGAACGACCCTCTGCCCGTTTCCCCTATCTTTTCGCCGGATGAAATCAGCAAGCATCTTGCCGTTCGATGGACGGATGGGACGAGTTATTTACTGACTTGGCCGAACGAAACGACGCAGCCGATTGATGAAAAATTTCTCGCCGCGTACAGACACGCAGTTGAAACTGGGACGGGCGTCGGCTTCAGCCAAGCTGCTCGCTTGAGGGCGATTTCCGATTACTTGACCATTCACAAGGATGACCTTCGTCCGTTTTGTCTGCCCTGGCTCAGCAACTGCCCAACCGTGGCGTCAATCGACCGGCCCTGACACCCAATCATCCACCAATATGTCCCTCTTAGAAATTCGAGAACCATTGCCACATGGTCGCGCTTTACGCGGTCTGGTACAATTTTGTGAAGCAGCACAAGACGCTGAAGGGCGTGTCGCCAGCTATGGCGGCGGGATTGGACGATCACCTTTGGTCAACCGACCTTGCAGAAATGATCGATGCGCGGCTGCCGAAACCGGGCAAGCGTGGGCCATATAAGAAACATCCATGAATAAGGCCGGCTTCAATTGGGTTTCCGCAGGTTTGGCTCTACTTGCAGCTATCGCATGGATTATTTCTGCATTCGTAAAGATCCCCAAGTCGCCGCCTAGTGAGCAATTCATGAGCGTATCGAACGCAGGAGTGCCAGAATTAATGCGGAAGCTTCGCTTACAAAGCTGCTGGAGCGCCACAGCCGCAGTTCTTGCAGCACTTGCCGCAGTCGCTCAAGTGTTTGCTATAATTTCAAACTGAGACACTACCTCCCTCTTTATTGCCGGACTTCTTCAAGCGGCAGCGCGTAAGCCCCACACGACGAGTTGAAGGAGTCATTTGGCGCTAGTACGCCGATCACGTCCCGGAATTAATCGTCGATTCCGGACATTTTAGCACGATCGAATTGCCACTTGCTTCGGCCCCAACGTGACCAGTCACGAGTTCCGCGGAGTCGCCGCAACGGTAGGCGACATCGAAGTCTTTGGCGCAACTGGGAGCTGGATCGCCAAGCCATCTTACATCAAGCTTCAGGTTACAAATGGTCGAAAAGCGGCACAGCCGACGAATTTTGGTCGATACATTACCCAATGCCGGCGAATTCCCCGTAGGAGGTTTGAACGGCTCAGTTCGACAATTGAGGCCGTAAGAGGCCGAAAGGACCACGATATCTGGACGCTTCCCATGCAAGAGAACATGGAAATACCCGACGACGCGGTCAGATCGTACCGCTTGACCGGACAAGGAAACGATTGCGAGCACCAGCGCGACGCATAAACTGAAAGACACTCGTTTTGCTTTTGCCAGCTGCAACACAGCCGAACCTTTGGCGGCAAGAGTCGTGGTCCGGCCGAAAGCAGCATCGATTGCCGCGCCGAGTGAGCGACGCAGCCAAATGCGTCCCGGTATTTCAATCAGATGGTACGTTCCGTAAGATAGAAATATCGTCAAGACGATGCCGCAGGTGATACAGAGGACGACGTCAACGATCTGCGGCCAAATCAGCGGCCGCTCCGGATGGATAAACAGTCGCAAAGTCCAGGTGTGAGCGAGATATATTGAATAGCTCATCTCGCCGAGCAGGACCAAGCTTGGCAGTGAGAGAAACCGACTGAACCAAGACTTGTACCGGGCGGAACAGAACAGGATTACGGCAATGGGCGGCGCGCAAAGGAAACTGTTCTCAAGGTGTCGAACATAGCCGTCCAGGACTGGAATTTGAAATATGCCCGCCTCGATCAAACTTATCAGCAACAACGACAGAAGTGAGATGGCCAGCGCGCAAATCCCCCAACGATGTTCACGAGCGCCAGGCAGATGCGATGCGAGTTGGATGACGGCTTGTGCCGTCATGCAGCCGAGGAAAAATTCCAATATGCGTGTGTAGGGAGAGAAGTAAAAGAACCAACGATAGAATGAATCGTCAGCCGAGGTATCCGGGCCGATATAGTCCGAGACCCAACCCTCGGTAAATTGAAGTAAGTCACCCAGATAGATCCATGACACCGTCAGCGCAACAAGAACAAGGCACGCATACAATCCAGTAATCCAAATCATCCGCCAGCCGCTGACCACACCGGCGATGATAAATACCACTGCTGGATAAGCGGCGTAGAAAAATACTTCAGTCGAAACGGACCAGGAAAGGGGAAACACCCAGTTGATAATGCTTTTGCCACCGTAAACGGCATACCACCAAGACTGCGTCAACGTTAGATAATAGACCAAGATCGGGAAAGCGTATCTGCCTACGACAACGAGCGTATTGGCAGCAACCGCGATTAAAAGAAACACTAGATATAGCGGATACAATCGAGCAAAACGGGCCGCCGCAAATTCGCACAGCGCGCGCGCCATTCCGCGCCGCAGAAACAGATCGCGATAGTTGTAATGTATGACAAAACCGCTCAGTACAAAGAACAATGACATTCCTGGAACGCCGAAAAAGCCGAAAGAGGAGTAAACATCCGTGTTCTGGAATTGAGCGATCCAGCGAATCGAATGTTGCCAGAGGATAAAAAATGCAGCGAAGAAACGCAGTCCCGTCAGCGCGGGAATTTGCGGCCTAGAATGGAGGGACATCGTCGCCCCAGCGGGCGCCGGAGGCAACGTCGACGAAAGCGCACCTTGCACGGGAGAAGCCATATGCCGAAAATCTTATCGCTGGCCGCGAACGTAACGCTCCTTGTGGTCCAAGTAAATTGAACCGACGGGTGATTAGAGGGCCTTAGCCAAACTATATTATGGGCGGCGCACGCATCGGCCAAACCCTACAGCGATGCCTTCTAAGAAAAGACTGAACACCCGACTTCGCCGATGGCCTTCATCATCAGCGCCTGCGCTTGGGGTGATCCACACTTCCAACAGATCGCAATAGCGCAGAGAGCAACCCAATAATCTCGCCTTTGCGCCCACCTCTCGTAGGCGACGCAGGCTCGCCGAGCGCCGATTGCGCGCCGCACATACTCCGTGTTAATCGGCGCCTGAAAGGATTCACGGCCACGTTTTGATCCGGAGGATCCCCTGTCGGTCAACGACCTTAAGGCTAAGCTGAGCATTCATCGCCATTGGCTAATGCTCGCGCTTTCTTTGGCGCTAACCACCCTCACGCTTTATTTCGTATTCCGCAGGATCGATCGCCAGGTTCTAACACAACTGCTCACCACGCAGAATGACAGTCTCCTCGCCGCCGCCGCCGTATTGATAGTGCTGCAAATCAACCTTGGCGGCGTGCGATGGGGAACCGTGCTCTCGGCGATGTGCAAGGGACGGCCGCCCGCCCAACTCAGCGTGCAAGCAGTTTTTTACGCAAGCACATTCTTCAATTGCTTACCGCTCGGTACGGTCGGAGGGGACATCGCACGCGTTTGGCTGTCCCGCCGATTCTCGCTTTCGGTACGACAAATCGTCCTATCGGTCCTGCTCGATCGCGTCCTGGTCGTTACCGCGCTGGTCATTCTTGCGGTCATCACACTGCCTGGTATTGCGCATCCTTTGGCGGCGCGAGCGTCATTGGCAGGCGCAGCGATTTTACTGGTCGGCGCAGCTGGGTTTTTGCTGCTGCAGCCAATCGAGCGCATCGCGGGCCGGTGGCGCGATATTTGGCCGATATCTTCACTTTTGCGCATGGCTGAGGAGCTGCGGGGCACGGTACAGCGCGTCGGTCTCACTGCCCTCCTTTATGCCATACTGGCGGCCGCATCGGGCGCGGTGGCAGCTTATTGCATTTCGCTCAGCCTGAGCATTGACGTAGGCGTGACGGCGATGATTGCAATTATGTCCTTCGTCGCTTTTGCCACCGCATTGCCGATCTCACTTGCCGGCTGGGGCGTCCGCGAAGTGTCACTGGTGGCGCTCCTCGGCCTGCTGGGCGTCGATCGTGAAGCTGCCCTCGTCCTCTCCGTTGAATTTGGGATTATTAATACGCTGATGAGTCTCCCAGGCGGTCTAATCTGGCTCGGTTTGCGCAAGCGAAGCGTTACCCCTCATCCGGCAAAATAAGTTAAGATGCGATTCGGCCGCGATTGCTGCAATGTTGATCACAAATTTCTGGCTGAAATATCTGGGATACAAGATAATCTGCGGAATTTACCAGGCCGCCGATATCGGGCGGATTCATCCCGCTCGGGAGCGCGCCTTGCGGGCACTCCGCCGCAGCGTCAATTACCTCGAGCGGAACATGCAGGACGCGCTCGGTTTCGACAGCCAGCGCGAATTGATCGAATTCTCGCTTGCCGCCACCGCCATTGACGGACACTATCTCGAATTCGGCGTTTTCACTGGTGGGACTATTCGGTTCATCGCGCGCCGAATCGGTCAACGCACTATTCACGGCTTCGACAGCTTCAAAGGCCTGCCCGAGGCGTGGTCGGGCTTTAATCTCGGGCGCGGGACCTTTGACCTTGGAGGACGCCTGCCGCGCGTGCCGAAAAACGTTCGCCTTCACCGCGGCTATTTCGAGGACAGCCTGGTGCCATGGCTGCGCGACAATCCCGGTCAGGTCGCCTTCATTCACCTTGATTGCGACCTATACAGCTCCACAAAGACCGTGCTGAATTTGATCGCTCCGCGGATAACTAGCGGAACGGTGGTTTTATTTGACGAGTATTTCAATTACGCGAATTGGGAACAGCACCAATTCAAGGCGTTTCAGGAGTTTGTGCAGGAGCACAACATCCAATACGCATATCTCGGTTTCGCGCGCCAGCAGGTCGCCGTTCGCATAATGTCGGTCGGCGCACGCGGCGCCCAGCGATGACCTCGCTATTTTCTTCGGACGTTATCATGACGCGTGCGGCCGAACGTTTGCACAGCGTAGATGATGTGGCGGCCCCCGGCCAACACGCACCGCTCGACCTCACAGTTTTCATTTCCTGCTACAACGAAGGACAATACATCGTCGCAACAATTGAAACGGTACGTGACGCGCTCGACGAAATCGGCAGTATCAGCTACGAGATTATCGTCATTGACGATCGCTCGAAGGACGATTCCAGTGCGCTGGTCACCAGCTATATCGCGGCACATCCGGATGAGCGGATTTTACTTCGTACCAACAGACTAAATCGCGGGCTGGCGCAAAACTATCTCGATGCCGCCTTCATCGGAAAGGGCAAATATTACCGCTTGGTTTGCGGCGACAATGCCGAACCGCAGGCGACAATGGTCGCGGTATTTCGTGAGATCGGTAAGGCCGATATGATTATCCCCTACTACGTGAGCAGCGAGGGCAAGAGCCTCTACCGCCGCTTTGTGTCCAACGCCTATACTGTGTTGGTCAACGCAATCAGCGGCTTGCATCTGCACTACTATAACGGACTTGCCGTGCATTTGCGTCATAACGTGATGAGATGGCATTCCAACACCCGAGGATTCGGATTTCAGGCCGACATCATCTGCCTGCTGCTCGAACAGGGATTTACCTTCAAAGAGGTTCCAGTAAAAACCATTGAGCGGCGCGAAGCCGGTTCATCGAATGCGCTGACGTTTAAGAACGTGCTTTCGGTCGCCCACACATTGGTCGACCTGATCTTCCGACGAGTCGCGAATTGGATTTACCGGTCCGCCTGAAGGTGCGACACGGGCCCGCCAGGGCTAGTTCTTTACTCTCTCGGAAAGCGACTCGAGAAACTTCTTCGCGTGGGCGAGCTGCCTCGCCTTGATATCACTCCAGCGTTCGCCGCCGCCGGCAAGCGCACGCGCCTGCCAGCGCTCCGGAACGAACTCGTTGAGTAGGATTAGCACCCAGCGCAAGCCGAAAAGCGGCAGATAGGCGCGCAGCCGCTGTGCGAAGGACCTGTCTGCCCCGTAAAGACGCTCCGCCAACCGGCGAAAGCGCGAGCGCTGGGCGACGGACAACGTTCTGCCTGGGTGCAGCAGCATGTCGGCGGCGAGCTTCACCGGATCGTCCCAGCCAAAATACTCGAAGTCGACGAACGCTAGCGAGCCATCGCTTCGCCGCATGCTGTTGTGGAACCCGAAATCCGACGGCACCAAGCTGCGCCATTCCTGCGGCAGTTCAGCGCCAAAATCAAAGCCGGCCGCGGCCGCGAGTGTGCGCGCCTCGCCGCTTGCCCGCGCGATCGCGGGCGGAAGAGAATGGTCAAGAAAATCAATCAACTCGGGCTCATCACTCTGGCGCATCAAGCGCTCCAGGCGGCTATCGATCTGACGCACAATTTCGGTTCCGCACAGACAGGCTTCGGAGGCGTGCGGCTGTTTTGCCGCCCAGGGAGTCGCGCGCAGTTGATGGATGGCAGTAAGAAACGCGACCGCCGCATCAATATCGCCCTCGTCTATATCGACAACATCGCGACCATCTATCCAGCTCAACAACGCGAAGCCGGATTCACTATCAACCGCCACAACGCGCGGAACGGTGTCGATTTGATAGTGCTCCATTAGGCGCAAGGCGCCGGTTTCGGTCGCCAGCCTGTCCCGCAAATCGTCATCGCGGCGCGCCGGATATTGCTTGAGCGCAAATGCGCTGCTACCGCTGCGCACATACCAGATACGACTATTGCGCCCTCCAGTCAGCAAACGGCTCACCTCCGCGGTATTACCGACCAGCCTGCGTGCAACCTCGGTCGCCTGCAGAAGGCCAGTATCATGCGGGGCCAAAGACCAACTCCTCGATGGACTGCCAGGTCGGGCAACTCGCGTATGGCGCGTTGGCATCCGGTATGCTCTCTGCAAGCAGAATGCGCTTGATCCGCGGCGGAAAGCCAGGATCGGTCAGGACTTCTTCGAGATCGTCGATGAAATGCGTCAGGCCGAGCGCGGCGATGCGCCCGACTTTTTCGGCGCGTGTGCTTTCGAAATAGACGTTTGCAGGCGAGATGGCGTGTTCGCCCGCAAATAGGCCCTTGGCCGCCATCCAATCGAGCGCGGTGGTGCGCAGATTGATTCGATCGGGATCGAAGTGACCAAATTCGGTCTTATGGCTTACCACCAGCGCCACACATCTCTCGCGGCCGCAGCGGCGAAGAAAATCTTCGAAGCCGGCAACAACAGTCGCATCAGCAAGTCCCTTGCCATAGACTTGGCCCTGCAGGCGCTGCCAGCCAAGTTCGCCCGCCGGCGACAGCCGGATAGCATCGCGCACCGCTTGCTTGCCGCCAAAAAACTCCGGATCGAGCAAGCCGCAACGCTTCGCAACGGCGCGGAACACATGATCGTACGCGATGATTGTGTTATCGAAATCGATGCCGATGCGCAGCCGCGGCGGCATGGTCACGGCGACTGGTCTTTCGGCGCCGCGCACAGCGCGAACAGATAATGCGCCATGGGCGCAAAGCCAGTATGAACAACCTCGTCGTTCATCGAGAACAAGAAAACCTCTCCAAAATAATTGTGGAGTAGCGCTTTGAGCTGGGGACCGCTCTTGCAATTGATGTGGCCGGCCTTGCTCGGCGGTGAGGCGTAGGCCTGCGATTCGATCGATGGCGTGCCAATGATAAGCACACCTTCCGGTACCAGCGAGTCGCGGAGGTTAACGAGATAGTCGTGCTCGTCTTTGCCAGCGATATGCTCAATCACGTCGAGACTAAATAAAGCTTCGTGTTTGCGCGGCAACGGGGCCCGCACAATATCGTGCACGTCGGCCCGCAGACGCCAGCGCTCGTCTTGGCGCGCGCGGATGTCCTCAATGAAAACCGGATCGAAATCATACACCGTGACGTCAGGAACTTCCTGCAGCACGACGCGTGTGCCGAAGGCGTCCCCGCAACCGACTTCCCCGGCATTTTTGCGTCCGCTCAGCATCTTCGCGACGAACTTATAGCGCGCTAAAAGAAAAGTGAGCCGACGCGGGTCGTCGTACCACACCTGATTGGTCATCAGGCCAAGCGTGGTCAAGCCGATTGTGTTTTTCAGCTCGACGCACCGGCTGTATTGAGGCTCGCGGGTCAGGCTAGCGGTCTCTGACGAACCTTCTTCGGCGTCGATCGTCGGTAGGGCGTGCCCGGCCTCGCTTTGAATGGACTCGGGGCGCTCAGCCGTGGATATGTTGGCGACCTTGGCCCCATCGACGAGAATTCGCATTACAAGGCTCGAAGCTCGGCCCACGTGGGCAATTTGCCGGCCGCGGCGCACCGCATTGAGGTTGCCAATTAGCGACAGGGCCAGCAAAGCACCGCCGCCCAGAATGGTTGTGGCAAAACCTAACCGCGGCCACCGTTTCGCAAACTTTCGCAGCTGGAGCACGCCGCGATGCACAGCCAACCGCGCGCCGCTTAAAGGAACAAAATATACGTCAGTCGGCACCGCACCTCGACGAACGATCCGCGAAGCCTGAAGCGTCACGCGTTCGCTAAAGTTCTGCACGGAATACGATGCCCTCCGGTTTGTCACAAACAGGAGAATGATAGCGCGATGTTTCATTAGCGGCGTAATCCGGTCAATCAGATCGCCGCCAAACGGCAGGTCGGCCTCGTCCAGCTCCAGCAGGCAAAAATCGAATTTGCCGTACATCGGCTTAAAGCGCTCAGGGTTCTGCAGAAATGGCGTGCCGCGCCGTCGATGTACTCGTTCGCCGCTATCAGCGAGTGCTATTGAAAATGGCGTTGGCTCATTGGACACGATGAGTAGCCGTCGGCTTGGATCGGCGAAGAACTCCTTCAGCTCATCGAGCACCTTGCGGTAATCGGGCCACGACGGATGCCAAGGCAGCACATAAGGCGGTCGCCCCATCATCACGTACTTGGCACGCCAGAGCAGCGACTGCGTGAGCCGGTCATAGTTTGTTGGCATACCTAACGCGTAACGCATTTCCTCGGCGCTAAGCCGGTGTCCGGTCGCGTCGTGAAACGCCGCCATGGCGCCGAGCCAATACGGATGACCTCGATGCGGTAAGGGTTTCCGGGTTAGATATCTTTCCACCCTAGCGATGAAAGCGTCTGCCTCACTCACGCTACGCTCGATCTGCGGCGGTAGCGCCGCGGCGTGAAAAATCAGCGTGCGGCGCGCGTTGGCACGGTGAATGCTGGTCGTCCACTCATTTAGGCTCCGCGCAAGCTTGCGGGGCTTACATGGTCCCGGCCGAAGAAAAATCGCCTCATGATCGCGCGGTTGCATCTCCACCACTAGATACTCATCGGAATCCGTGATGGCCTCGATACGGCCGGAGGGACACATCTCCGGCACGAACGAATAGTCGCAAGATGCACCAATCACAAAATTCGTCACCTCCGGACGTATGCACAGCATATGCGTGAGGTAAAACCGCCCGAGGATGGTGTTGCCGTCGACGTGCCAAAACAAGCGGTTGGCGTGCGAACTATGGCTGAACGGTATGTTGACGGTGTTTGCCCAAGTCGACGGATGCAGGTGATTGAGCGCCCACCGCATCAGCTTGCGGGGGGGCAGCGCGAGCACGTTTTGACCGAGTCGAAGCCTATCGTGCAGCCACGCTAGCGCGTCCTCGCGCGCGATTTGAAAATTACCAACGACAACCGCGCTGGCCCCGCCCTGCATACGCTTCAGCGCATTGGCCAATGAGCCGTCGGCCATGATGTAGTCTGAGACCAGAAAGAAAAAGCACGTATCGAGCATCGTCTCGCCGGCGGCACGTACAGATTCAGCGTAGGCGAGCGTGAGTGTCGTCGAATAGTTGCCGTGGGTTATCAGATGGTCGATCCGGCGCAGCTCAGTCGGGCAAATGGCGGCCAGCCGTTTGAACCCCGGATGTTCACGAATGAAGGGCTCATCATCAATGCTGGTAAGAATGATGAACTCAGTCGGCAACGCCTCCGCTATGGCCGGCACGTTACCCGGCGCGAGAAGGGTCGGTAGCCCTATGTCGAGAAACTGGCGCACATAGTCATAGCCCCAGACCGGCAGCAGCAGCTTGATCGCGCGTGGCGCAAGGGGCCGCTCCGAGGCCGCGGCGGCGACAGCGGTCGGCACAGGCTGCGGCGCGGTTTTCTCGCGCGTTACAAGCTCGACTTTGTTCATCTAAGCTTGAGTGCTTGCATACGTTTGATGTTGTAGTAGCGGTCGTCGGTCATGGCATTGGGGACGCGGTCGGCCAGAAACGCAGCTTTCAGGTCGACTATAGCATCCGTCACGGTGCGCTCGGCGATGTAACCGAGATCGCGCAGGATCTTCGCCGAGGAGACGTGATAGGAGCGATGGTCATCGGTTGGAGTGACGACGATCTCAACACCGTTGCCGACCTGCTCGCGCACCATGTCGGCTATGGCACGTACCTTCAGATTGTGATAGCCCGCATTCCATGTCTTACCGGTGACAGCCTCAGCTGGTTGCTCAAGCAGCAACAAATAAAGATCGGTCATGTCTTCGACGTGAATGTTTGGACGCAGCTGGTCCCCGCCAAAGACCGTTATGCGACCATTGTTGATCGCGTGATTAGTGAGGATGTTGACCGTAAGGTCGAGCCGCAGCCGCGGCGCGTAGCCGCAAACAGTTGCTGGCCGCAGCGTGACGACGGTAAATCCGGGTTCCCTCTCCTCTTCGAGCACCTCCTCGCACATCGCCTTGTATTTGGAATAGTCCGTCAGCGGCCTGAGCGGGAGGTCCTCGGTCACGTTCGCCTCGTCTTTGATACCGTAGACTGATGACGATGAAGCGTAGATGAACCGTTGCACTCCCGCGTCCTTGCTCTCCTTCACCAGCGGGCGGAAGCAGTCGAAATTGATCGACCGGCCGAGCTCGGGATTGAGATCGAAGGATGGATCGTTCGATATGCAAGCGAGATGGATCACCGCATCGCAGCCAGAGAGCGCCCGGTGTACGTCCTCCGGATTGCGCAAGTCGCCCTTGACCTGAGTGAGCGCAGGATTGCCGCCGAGAGGGGCGAACACGTCTCCATAGATGTAAAGATCAAGAACAGTCACCTCGTATCCCGCATTGAGCAGCTTGGGGACGAGACTAGAACCCACATAGCCGCCACCTCCGGTGACCAGGACACGCTTGAATTGCCGAGCCATTCGTTCCTTCCATTGCCTGCCACGCCGCCGGACTGCCTAGAGTGGCATGAGATCTATTTGTATCATGATCGGGTTTTAATTCGTCGGTGAAGCACATCGCTTGCGAAAAGAAGTATCACTTTTCGGCATCGCGCGCCGGCGGATCAGGCCCAACCCATGTCGATGTCGAGAACGGCGTGACAGAGGGCCAGATGGGCGACCTCGACGAAGCCGTATTCCTGGGCGCCGATGTAAAAATTGACGTCACCGGTGCGTCGCAGCTCGTTTTGCGCCGTGAAGCCGGAAAAGGTCGCTATTTTGCAGTCGCGACCATGGGCGACCTTAACGGCCTCGAGAATGTTGGGCGAACGACCGGAACTCGAGATGGCCACTAAAAGGTCGCCCGGTCGCGCATGAAAATCGAGTTGTTTGGCAAAGACGCTTTCGTAGCCGAGATCGTTGCCGAGGCAGGTGAGCGCCGCGGCATCGTTGAAGGCGAGTGCACGCAGGCCGCCGTTCTTGGAAAAATCGATAGCGAGGTGGCTAGCGATACCGGAACTGCCGCCGTTGCCCACAAAGATGATTTTATTGCCGGCGTCATGGGCGTCGTGCGCGGCCGCGCGCAGCCACTCACAGCCCTCCTCAAGCGGAAGATTCTTGGCCATGCGGTCGGTTACCTCAGTGCGGCGCAGTACCTCCGCCAGCGTTCCGAAATAGCGATCTAGTTTATCCCGCACGCCTCTTTCTCCTACCGCCCTATTTGAGGAGCCCGGTGATGCCCTTGATCAGCGAGACCTTGTCGATCGAGCGCCGATGGCCGACGATTTCTACCTTGAGCGCGCCGACAACGTTGCCGATGAAGCCGACGCGGCTCATCGGTGCGCCGGCAGCAACGAGTGGCGCCGTCACCGCCAGGAATGCGTCGCCCGCACCGACGGTGTCAACCACATTTTTCGCCAACGCCGGAATGGTATGCACGAGGCCATTCCGCTCGTAGGTAACGCAGCCGTGCTTGCCCTGGGTAATGATGATGTTCGGGCACGCGAGGTGGTCCTCGGCGAGCCGGCGGGCGATGTCGCCGACCGTCGAGACGCGGTCGCTCATTGCCATTCGCGCCTCCGGCGCATCGATGCACACATAGTCCGCACGACTATATTTGGTGATGAGATTGTAACCGAGATTGGCGCTGTTGCTCTGTGTATTGACTGCAAGAAACTTAGACTTTGCTGTGAGCACATCGATCGACGATGGTGCGAGCAGCCCGTGGCCGAAATCGGTAACAATGACGACGTCGTAGTCCTCGGCTGTATCGCCGATCGCCTCATTGACCTTATCCTGCACGTCGGCTGTTAGCGGCTCGTCGTTCATGAAGTATACTTCGAACAGCTTGCGCATGTAGGACGGATCGATGAAGCGGCGCTTGAGCGTTGTCGGCGCGCCAGCGCGTACGAAAGTCTTGAGGCCGACATTCGGCTTGAGGCTTTTCCGGACCAAATCATCATAGCTATCCGAATCGCCAAGACAGGTGATCACGTCCACCTGCTTGCAGAATGACGCTACGTGATTGGCAGCGGCAAACACGCCCCCCGCGAAGATCTCGCGATCTTGGTAACGCGTCGCGATCATGTTCTCCTTGGGGGTCTTATGCATCGGCAGCACATACTGGTACTCGTCGATGATGGCGTCGCCGACAAGCAAGACGCGATAGTCGGCTACCGACTCGATCAAACTACATAACTCATTCAGGCCGTCGTCCTGGCGCAGCGTGTCGAGGTGATCGCGCACGTGCGGCTCGAAAACGTTAAGGTGGCGATTGATCAATTCGGTCGAGCTGAAAGTCACCTCGTCAGTGAAGTGGATGCGGCCGCCAAATGCCTCCACCGCTTGGCGCTCGAGTTGGATTTTTCCAGTGATATCACCTTGCGGGTTCTGATAATCCTGACCCTTGATGTAGATGCTTGGCCGAATCTGCTCGATTGCGCTCACTGCGTCGGCAGCGTCGTTGATGGCCACCCAGTCGACATAGGCGAGAGTTGCGAGCATTTCAGCCCGCAGCTCCGCATTGAACACTGGTCGTCCCGGCCCTTTGTTGACGAAGCGGTCCGCGGTCACGGTAACTATCAACGCGTCGCCGAGTTTGCGGGCAGCTTCAAGGTGGCGCACATGACCAAGATGAAGGAGATCGAAAGTACCGTGCGCTTGTACGACCACGCGCCCGGCATGACGCAGCTGATCGACGGCGGCCGCCACCTCGTTCAAGGTTCTGACCTTGTCGCGCGGATTTGTGGGTGGCTGGATCTGCGATTCCCGGATCAGCCTTGAGACGCTGGATTCCATCTTCCTGTCCCCACGCTGTCGTCGTCTGAATTGAGAAAACGAAACCAGTCACTGGTCGCTTCCGCGATGCCTGATGTTGTCCACACCGGAGCGTCGCGCCAATAATCGATGTTCTGTCGCATGATGCGAACGCCGTCGGCGAAGGCCACCTTCGGTTCCCACCCGATTTCGCGGCGGATCTTGGAAATGTCGGCCCAGGTGCAATCGGGTTCGCCTGGACGCTTAGGAATATACACTGAAGGGGGTGATCCTAGCAGCCGGACGAGGTCATTGATGCTGACCGGTTGGCCGCCGCCGACGTTATAGGTTTCGCCAACTTTGTCGCTTTCCGCGACCGCAAGCAACGCGTCGACGACGTCGCTGACGAAGGTAAAGTCCCGCGTCTGCTGGCCGTCACCAACAATTGTCAAGGGCTCGCGGGCGAGAAGCTGGGCGAGAAAAACGCCGAACACTGCGCCATAGGTACCGCTGGTGCGTGCGCGCGGGCCATACACATTGAAGAGACGAACTGATACGGCTGGCAACCGATAGACTTTAGCCCAGTGCATGACCAACTGCTCGCCCAAATACTTGGTGAGGGCATAAGGATATCGTGCATCGGCGGGCGCCGTCTCTGGCGTCGGATACTCGTCGGGGATCCCGTAACAGGACGATGAGGCCACATAGACGACGCGCTTGACGCGGTGCTTGCGCGCGGCCTCAACAACGCAGAATGTGCCGTCCACGTTGGACCGAAAATAGGCTTCGGGCTCTCGGATCGAGGGCACTATGTCGGACCGAGCCGCGAGGTGGAAGACACGATCCACGCCGGAGGTTGCCTCGGCAACAGCATCCCGGTCAGCCACATCGCCTTCAACGATTTCAAGGCGCGGGTTGCCCTTGTGCTGATCTAGATTGGCAGCGCGGCCGACTATGAAGTTATCCAACGCGCGAACCGCGCGGCCTTGGGCAAGCAACCGGTCGATAAGATGGCTGCCAATGAAGCCGGCCCCTCCCGTTACCAAGTCGCGACCTAGCTCGCTACCCATCCCCTCTTCCATCTAGCTTTGCTCTCGATAATGCGATCGCTACGATCCTATACCATCCGTCGGATGGGATCCCGAAGGTCAAAATTCCGTTGAGGATCCTGACTCTCGGCATGGCGAGGATTTGAAAACGGCTTAGTCCGCGGCTCGAAGTCGCGTACCGTCTGCATCCGTACTCAATAATGCCGGTTCCATCAACCGAAACGCTCACCACTCCCGCGATCGGATCAACTGCGAGGGTCGGCGGATCGTGGCGTTGGCAAAACCATGCTTAGTAAGCGTACTGCTGGGCATGGATCTGCGAAGTCTGGACGGCGTGCTCCAATCCGCGCCGGCTCGACGCGCTTGGCTACGTGGTATCACTCAGCATCGGGGAAGCAAATCATGTGGATGGCGCGAATAGTCGTGCTGGGGATAGCGGTAGTATCGGTTTTGTCTCCGACGGCTGCCTCAACGCAAGGTCAATCCGAAGACTCGAAGCCGGAATTGCACAATCGTGACGACATGCAAAGAGCTCTGAGTGACTGCCTCGAGTCCGTACGAACTCTGGAATGCGGTCATGAGATTCGGCTTACCGTGCGCTTTACGTTCAACGCACATGGGGCTTTCGAAGGGCCGCCGCGGATAACTTACGCGGAGCCTCCCGTGGCAAACGAGATCCGAGGGAAATATGAGAACGCGATCGTAGAGACTCTCGGACGGTGTACGCCGCTGAATTTTTCGCACGACTTCGGATCCAGTATTGCCGGAACCCCCCTGCTCCTACGGTTCGTTCGAAGCCGGACTTGTTGATGGTGTAGCCTCGCTCGCGAGGCGGTCGAACAGTCTGCTCTACGGCGGCGTCCTTCGGAAACCGCGAAGCCGTTCATCGCAGCCATCAGCGTTCGCTTACATACGAACGCTACGCTGATACCTCGCTTGATTGCGTTTCTGCACTGAGCGATGGCCGCGCTTTTGCGTGCTTACGCAAGAGTCCGGGTAACTCGACAATGCTATCGGTAACCAGCTTTGCGTCATCACGCGCCAGCAACTTGGCCGCCTCCCTGCGCGCAGGTTCACGAGCGAAATAGACGTGAGCCAGGGCCCGTCCTGCCGTGTCTTTGACAACAAAGCAGGAGGTCCATTCTTCGACGGACCACGGCAGTGAAAGCTGAGATCTATCCATTCCAGCCTCCGACGGAGAGCAACGCCAGAGCAATCAGACCCGCTCGGGGGAAATAACACTACGGATAAAAAAAAGCAGTTCGTCACGGAAAAATCCACCGCCGTGCGCCGCAAAGGTTAACTGTCACTAGAACTCCCTAGCCCCCCGAACACGACGCACCGGCGCTGGCCACGCGGCGTCTAATGATTGTGATCGTGCGTGGGCTAACTTAGAGCACGGAGGTATGTCCCTCTAGGACAGAAGTTGAGGCAACGACTGAGCCGACAATAGCGGGCGTTGTGCTGGTTGCGGCGTTCTGGCCCAACTCCATGAGATACTGTGTCATAGCGCCCAGCTGGCTGTTGTAATACGTCTGCGATTCCACAAATGCGAGAAACGCCTGCGAAATCGTGTAGCCAGCGAAGCCGGCTACGGTTGATGCCGTTGGCTGATGACCAACTGACGATTGGAACAGTGCGTCGATGTAATTTGTCTCGAATGAGCCCGGAACCAGCACACTATTTGGATTGAGTATTACGCCATCACCGAACACATTGGCGAAGGTCTGTGAATTGACCACCGCATCAGACAACTGCGTTAGCGTCAGACCGGAATTTACGATGCTGTTTAAGTTGCTCGCGTTTTGCGGAAAGTAGCCAAACGCCAGCTGGAACATTTCCAACGTCGGCACTAAATCCGGCGAAATGAGGTTGGAATAGGGATTCGGCGCATCGAAGTTCAGGACTCCCGGGTTGAGGTTTGAGTTGGGAACACCCAAGGCATTCTCGACGACCGCTATCACAAGACCATTTTCACCCTGACCTTGATCGATCGCCTCTAGACTAACTATTACCGAGCCCGAAGGCGCCCCCTGCACAACTGCATTGTAAATCGCGTCGATCTGACCAACCAAAGTAGCTAACGCGTCGGCAATGGCCGGGTCGATTTGGACCAAGCCGGCGCCACTGACTGCCGAATTGGCCATCGGCAACGCGGACGCTTCGATGATTTGCGCCACTTGTGCTGGGCTGAGAGAAGGATCGGCCGAAAGAAGAAGCGCGGCAACGCCGGCCAAGCTCGCCGCCGCTGCCGAGGTGCCGTAGAAGTCGCTCAAATCGGAGACGGTGGTATGAATGTCATCAATACCGGAGATCGCCACCGGGCTGACTGGCTCCGGCGACGACAGTGCCGTTCCATTGTTGGCAAATAGAAGCTCGGTTCCGTTGCCTGACGACGAAAAACCTTCGCTCACAGGCGTGTTGAATCCAAAAGCCGGAGTGTCTGCCGCGCTGACCGCACCGATAGTGATCGCACCTGGGATCATTGCATGACCGTAAACGGTGCCAAGGTTTGAGCCGAAGATCGTAAACGGCACGCCGTCGCCTTCCGCAATCTCCTTGATTAGCCCCGGGTTCGTGTTCGGGTTCAGGTTTTCGATCGCAACGTAGTACGTGCCGCTTTGGCTGAAGTTGTACTCCAACCATGGATTAGTTGGCTCGCCGCTCGAAACGTTGGTGGCGGTTCCGACGAGCTGCCCATTGCTGTTGAAGACCAACATCTCGAGGTCCGCGGTCGACGCGCTGACCGTGCCGTAGCCCTCGTTCCATTCCAACAACAAGGGAAACGCGCCGCCGGTCCCCTCTGTATTGATTGAAACTTTTTGCGCCAGGCTGCCGCCGAAGCTTTCGGCGTCGCTCAGAACGTATCCGTCGTATGCACCGGAAATGGAGGTCCAAGCTGCTTGATAGGCGTTGCTCGCGTTATTGCCTGCTGCGGTGACGTAGGTAACTCCCTCCGCCTCGACGGTTTGGATGGCCTGTGCAACTATCCCGTTTTGGAAGAACGGCTCATCGAAATAGCTCACGTCATCAACGATGACTTTGCAGCCAGCGGCGGCCAACGCGAGAATGCCGGCGGCGAAATCCTGCTCGCTGTCAAAAGCAGTATAGAACGCCAAACTGGCGCCTGGGGCGATTTCATGGATGATCTGCGTCATCGCACGCCCCTCGTCGGTGCCGCCCGAGGCGAGGTCTTTGATCACGTCGATGTCGGCGGCGGGTGGCAGTGCACCGTCGGCTTCGTCCGCGGCGGCACCGCCAAGATCATTGAAGCTGTCCGACAGCACTCCGACCTTTATGCCGGAACCGTTGACGCTCAATCCGCTATCGTCCAAGGCCCGCAGCAACTGCGTTGCGGTGGCACCGGTAGAATTGACGCTGGCACCAGTGGCAGGCGTCGATGAGAGCGTCCCTGGCGGCTCGTAGATCAGACCGTCCGTGATGTGTGTTAACGAAGGGCCGGTCGCCGGCTCGCTGGTTAGTGGCGGCAAGGCGGCGGACGGTGTCTGCTGATCTAAGGGTGCGCTGACGTCGACAAAGCCCGCCCTCGTACTGCTAGCGACTATCGGCGCGCCAACCGGCACCCCCCTGAAGACATCGAACGCCGCGACCTGGTCCGCATGTGTTCCACTGTCACCGGCGCCAGTGGCATTGCGGGTGCTTTGGTGAAGCGCGGCGCAATCTCCGTAGAAGAAACCAGGGGAAAGGTCGGAAACCCATGCTAAATCCGACAAGAGGGCGTTGGCCGCAGCGCTTGGAACGTCCCCAACTTCGTGAGGACTGACCCCTAACTGGAAACTATCGTCATCGGCATCAACAATGTAACCCCCGCCGTTGCTGTTGGTTTGCGTTGAAGGAACTGCTTCAGCCGGCGCTTCGTCATACTCGTGTCCACGACCAGGATTATCCGGATTGTCATGCGATGGGTGATCGGCGATCGGCACGGAAGCTGCGTCGGACGGTGGAAGACCCACCGGAGCAAGGCACGAATCGGCGGCTGCGATGAAACGCGACCTCTCCCACAGACTCATCTGACCGCCGCCCGATTGATCATTTCCGAAGCCTGCTCAATCACCGTTGGCGAGCTCGACGCCGACCGGATCAACCGGCTTAGGCGAAGGCTGATCACCCATACCAACAGTCCCGATTATCCAGTTGCTCCAACGTATTGGGTTCGTTCTGCCAAACTGCCAGCCCGCCAACCGCGACCATCTGCTTCTTCACCGTATCCTACCGGCCGGGCTCGTGCCGCATCCTATCGGCCGGGTTTGCACTGCCAAATAGGGACGCCACAACTACCGATTGCACGATCGCGCTGGGGCGCGGGGATGTGCGCTTTCGTAAGCTGCACGGTAGCGCCAGGCATAGGAGGAAAGCTGCGCTCTAACCAAATTCGACTACGCCCCCCTCACGCCGCTCCGATGCGAGCAATAGTCTTCCCAGGCCCTAAATTAACGATTTCTTAGACTTTCCTTTGTGGCGGCTCCGATCTTTCTATAGGTAACCCAAGCCTAAAGAAGACGACACTCGAACGACCGGCATTCGAAGCTGAGTTGGCAATAGAAGTCGTCAACACCGTCAGTGCAGCGTTGGCTTTAGTAAGAGTTCACTGTGTCGTTTACTCAAACACAGATTGATAACGCCTTTGACGCGCTGGGGCTGGCGCTGCCTGGTCCTGGCGAATTGAACGCCCTGGAGCACGTTAGCGACTACTATCAGGGCGTTCAGGACATCGTCGCATTGCCTGAAGTGCAGGCAGAAGTCGCGCCAATCGTCCAAATGTTCGAAGCGGCGTTTGGCCGGGCTCCATCCCCCACGACATTGGCGTCGATGGTGTCGTCACAGCTGACCGAACCGCAACTCGCGGCCGCATTCGTATCATCTCAAGCATTTGCGAACGTCTATAACGATAGCGCCCCGTTAAATCCCATCTCGCCGATCACGGCGGGGGTAGTTGAAAGCCTGTTTATTCGGGTGCTGGGCCATGCGCCGACGGCAGCGACCCTTGAGGGCTTTAGCGGTCTGACGACCGCCGATGCTTTTCTCGCGTTCGTTACGTCACAGGCCGCTACGACCGCACTTTGTAACAACGTCAATACCTACCTCACGCAAACGGTAGAACTTGCCGTAGGCGTTCTCAGTCAACCGGACACTGTTCAAATCGTAGGTCAGGCCTCTCAACTCACACACGGCGCGCACGTCGCGTAAACGGCTCGCATCCTCAAATGCGGCCTGCGCTCCGGATGACAACGACTGAACGAGAACAGGGGTGCATCGTAAATTGGAGCCGCAGATCCCGTTACCTTTGAAGTGAGAGCTGCCTTACGTCGAGTAGAATTTGAACGCTGATCTAGATGTATCGGCGACGACCGACCTATTCCGTCATAACGTGGCCCATTTTCAAAAGAACGATCCAGCGTCACAGGAAAACCTAATTTCCGATCCATCGCCCACCACAGACTTCGCACATTAAGGCAAAATCCAAACAGCGCTGGCAACTGAAATGCCGATCAAGCATGGTCAAGCTGTCGAAGTGCTCGTGGAAAACCCGATGTCACATTTTACTGATGGTGCGGAAGTATTAGCGCTCTGGAGCAATCGCGGCCTCACACACCGGCATAGTGAGAAAAGATGTTCTCAGCCGCTCAAGCGCGCGGCTAAAGGCAAGCGAACTGCAACTAAGCAGCAACTAACTTCAGATCGTCGAAAGTTGAGGGGGAAAAAAGGCGAACGTCATGACCGTAGCCGTTAGGCCCTGCATGTACGGATCGCGACACCTGCGTCTCGCTTGGCACAATTGTGTTACCGGTCACATCCCGCGTTCGCAAAAAGAGTACGCTTCAAGGCTAGTGAGTGAGAGATTACCAATCCGGGGGCAAGTATGATTAGCCGTCGAGCTGAAGACATTCTCTGGGTTGCTGAGGAAGTGGCTGACTTGGCTGTTCTGCTACGGTCACATGGCGTGGGTCATCTCGCGAGCAGACTGGATCAAGTTCACAGCGCACTACAATCCATGCACGTTGCCTCTTGGAAAAACCCCCCGCTGAAAAACGTTTCAAAGTCCGCCAAGGTCGTTGTATTGGAATCGTTCCGGAAACAACTACAACAGTATACGACCTTGTCGCACACCGAAGGCGATGCCTGTTGAATAGCGTGCGAAACGGTCCACAAGGCGATCCTGCCAGCCGAGTTATTTTAATCGCCTTCGACGCTGAACCAGGAGGTCAAGATGTGCGCGGCGATAAAACACGACGGCGCACGGCGGTCAGTCGTGGTTCTTCCGGACATTGAGAAAAGGCCTTCCGCAAATGTGCACCCCCAGGGGGCCCGGAAGTTGGTACTCGCCTGATTCGGACTTCCCCGACCCCGCTTAAGAAGCTTTGTTCACAGGCACTCATTCCTCATAACCTATTGAAATATATTGATAATTTTGCTTATTTGAAAAAAAACTAAATCGTGTATAGTTTGTGACCAATGGTTGCCGGGTCGGACTTTTATTGTGTCTCTAGTACGCCATTGCAGAATGTGTTGCGGCTGCCGCGGACGAAAGTGCGGCGACGAGTATTTGTTTCCTTGTTCACCTCAAGCGCGAACTGTTCCTTGAAGGCGTAAAAAGGAAACATACATGGATTCAGACATGTATTCGAACCCACAAAAGCTAACCGACGAGGATGTAGGCACCTTACGGCGCGACGCGGGACATTGGTTGAAACAGCTGCGGGAGGCAAAAGGTCTTTCGCAGCGCGACCTCGCTGAAAAAGTAGGCGTCGAATATTACACCTTCATTTCGCAGGTTGAATCAGGCCGAGGACGAATTCCCCCGGACCGCTATCGGGATTGGGCTGCAGCTCTTGGTGTGCCGGCCCGAGAATTTGTCACGAGACTGATGCGCTACTATGATCCGGTCACGTTTCGCATCCTTTTCGGCAAGGCGCACGCGAGTTAGCGAGCGTTACTGGAAACCGCAAACCCGACGTTTCTTTGTGACGTAACGACGCCGGCCATAAACGCCGCGCGGAGGATCGCTTGTCAAGCTCGGTAGTTATTGCCACTGCCAAGCAGGAAAAGGATCCGGTAGCTTCAGCCATTCCAAACGAGCGCCGGCCTTCTCGCACGGTTCAACAAGGCAGTCGTCCAAGCGCGCCCGGATAGCGGCTTCATTCATGTGGGTGCCAATAAAAACGATCTCCTGCCGCCGGTCCCCGTACACGGGGTCCCAAAGCTCGGCGATTTTTCTAACCAATTCGACATCCTTCGGCCACCGTTCCTTTGGAACAGCGGTCCACCAGAAGCCAAGAGGCTGATGGCGGACTAGCGCGCCCGCTTGGCTTAATTCGCCCACCCAATCCGGTCGCGTCGCGAGCCAAAAATGTCCCTTGGCCCGTATGACGCCCGGCCAGGATGAATTCAGAAAACGGTAGAACTTGGCGGGCTCAAATGGACGCTTCTCGCGATAGACGAAACTGCGTACACCGTACTCATCGCTTTCCGGCTTATGGCTCGCGAAGCCGTAAAGCTCTTTGTACCATAGCGGATGCCGTTCGGCTTTTTGGTAATCGAATAGACGCGTATCGAGTACGCGGCCAAGCGGTACCCGGCTCATATTGGTTTCTATCACATCAGCATCAGGGTTGAGCGAACGTATAATCCCTCTCGCCGTCTGTAGTTGCCGCTCGGTTGCGATGTCGACCTTGTTGAGCACGACGACATCCGCGAATTCAATCTGGCTGACGAGCAAGTCAACAAGCGTACGGTGATCTGTTTCACCCCGATTCTCACCACGCTCTCTTAAAAAGTCTTTTGAGGCGTAGTCCTTAGAGAGATTTGCTGCATCGACCACCGTAACCATCGTATCGAGCCGCGCTACATCGCTAAGGCTCATCCCCACTGCGTCGCGGAAATTGAAAGTCGCGGCTACGGGTAGCGGCTCCGAAATACCCGTCGACTCGATCAATAGATAGTCAAAACGATTTTCGCCTGCGAGGTTCGCAACTTCTCGTAACAGGTCATCGCGCAGCGTGCAGCATATACAGCCGTTTGTCATCTCAACCAGTTTCTCTTCGGTGTGCGACAAATTCGCCCCGCCGCGCACGAGATCTGCATCGATATTGACCTCACTCATGTCGTTTACAATGACCGCGACCCGTTTACCCTCCCGGTTATTCAGAACGTGATTGAGAAGCGTCGTCTTTCCCGCTCCGAGAAAACCCGAAAGAATGGTGACAGGAAGCCTGGTCTCCATGATCACGCCTTTACTGCATCCCGTTCGTCGTGCGACGCGTGGCGGCAAATTCACCACTATGGTTCACGGCAATAGACCCGCTTCACTGCCGCAGGGCTTTCCCCACCAGGTGATGTGTGTCTTCAACATGCGGCGACGTTATGCATTCATAACGCTAGTACACCTTACGCCCCCGATCATTTGGATGAGGACGAGAACTCTCATGTGAATGCACTACCTTGCCCCTAATCCTCTTTAACAATTACCTTTTCTAGCCAGCTCGTTAAAAATTCTTGAAAATCCAAGTTTGCGGCAACGGCAGCATCCGCGACAGAAATAGCTTCAACCGTCAAAACTCAATAAGCTGAAGCATTTCCGCGGCGACGGGCTTCACCCGAATATTCGCTCTTCGGATCCGTTCCAGAAACTGTCCCGGAAATCTCACCGCCTGCCAGATTCATGCTCGTGGTTCTGACGAGTAGCTTGCGCGTAAGTTCCGCTTGCACATGCCGCGCGGTCATCGACCACGCATTCGATTTATGTTGCAATTTAGCTTTTTTCTAACGACACGGGTCCTGACACGCGGTCAGGGGGCTACGACCACTCCTTCTTCCTGACTCCTTACTCGCGCCATGGTCAACACTTCATGACCGGATCAAAACCCGATCCTGTCGTACTGCCTGACTGACGTTGTTAACGGTATTGCAGGTGGCGAATTTAAATACAAATTCTTAAAACTAAACCGAATGCCCAATGCTATCAGGCTTCTCGCGTACTCATTCTCAGTGTTTAGCCTGACAAATCAGCGGAACAAGTACGAGCCAATTAAAGCGGATGCGCAATCTGTTTTGGGTTCTTCGTATTTTGTTATCTCTCATTGATTCAATTGGATTTGTTTGATCGCTCAAACGTTATCTGCGCTGATGAAGCTGCGTTGATTTCGTATTTGTAGTGTCGTCTGGATCGGTCCCGGAGGGTGAAAGTGGGGACCGTACCAAATGAGAAACGCGAAAACATCGTCGACTTCTGACGAGATTCAGGCTTCTGATCAGATTCAGTCAAAGATACTGATTGGCGACCATTCGTCGATCGACGCTACCGCGGATTTTAACGACGCCGCGGGTTCATTCCTCGATTCTCTTCACAGCGGTTTTGTGGGTGCGTCTAACTTTGAGGCGACACCGAGCGATGCCTCTTTTGTCCGAACGAATTCGGCCGACCTTGGATTGGCGCCAACGGGTCCGGACGGGCTCACCCCTGCTGGAACGGAAACGGTTGACGCGCATCAAGCCGGGGAAGTTAACGGCTCGCTGTTCGAGTTTGCGCCAAACGCGCATGTCGAATCGTCGCAAGGTAGTCAGGCCGGTAACTGGGGCGACTCTTTTTCCGAAGCCAGTGTTGCCAGTGAAACTGGCCAGTCACTAACGATCGCTGGCTCGTTCGCGACCGCCGCCAACTTTGCAACGCCAGGCGCAAATGGCGTTGCTTTGGCGCCTCATTCAATGCCGAGTGTAGCAATCACGGGCTGCTGCCCTGGGTGCATACACTGGTTGTTGGCCGAATGGCAGGGTGCAACAGCACCTACCTTGCCGACGGGAATTGTACAGGTCGGCGATCTCGGTTCGGCTGCCGCGCCGCTTTCGTATGTTAACTCCTCTCAGTCCGAGCAATCAGGATCCGGAACTTCCGGGTCGGTTCAAACCGTCTCTGGGGAACAATCAGCCGGGCTCAATATCAATGTTATCTGGGACTCAAGCGTCGCAAACGCTCCCGCGGGATTCAAATCCGTCGTTGAATCAGTTGTACAGTTCTATGAGAGTGAGTTCTCCAACCCGGTTACGATCAACATTAATGTCGGTTGGGGAGAAGTGGGCGGGACAACGGTCACCACAGCTCTCGGCGAAAGCGAAAGCTTCCTCGAGTCCTTTAGTTATTCTCAGGTGGTCTCCGCACTCGCCCAAAACGCCGGCTCCAACGCGCAGGTTAGTGCTGTCAATTCGCTACCGAGCTCGTCACCGACCGGTGGCACCTATTATCTAACACTAGCCGAAGCAACGGCTTTGGGCCTTGCGACGGGCACCACCACGGTGGACGGTGACGTCGGTTTCAGCAGTACGCTCCCATTTTCCTACAGTACTACCCACAGCGGCAGCGTACCGTCCGGACAATACGACTTCTACGGCGTCGTAGCGCACGAACTTTCCGAGGTTATGGGTCGAATCTCGCTTCTCAACTTTTCGAGTGCCTACTCCGCGATGGATATGTTCCGTTACTCCGCAAACGGCGTCCTCAGCACCAATGCCAGCCAAACTGCCTATTTTTCCGACAACGGCGGCGCGACCAGTCTGAATCCTTTCAACAGCAATTCAAGTGGCGACCTTGGCGACTTGTCGAGCAGTGCCGGCAGTAACGCATTTGACGCTTTCTCGGGTTCCGGAGCTATCGAGGCGGTCACCAGCAACGATCTCACAATGATGAACGTGCTGGGCTACAATCTTGCCTCGCAGACAATTCCGAAGGTTACAGCAATCGCGGAATCGCCTACCA